>Ga0163144_10028063_pt1 | contig 10873 bp, 7 predicted proteins | sample OliLak19BULKMAT1_FD_123175 | JGI IMG/M metagenome (GOLD analysis project Ga0163144, IMG submission 123175) | Freshwater microbial mat bacterial communities from Lake Vanda, McMurdo Dry Valleys, Antarctica - Oligotrophic Lake LV.19.BULKMAT1 | ecosystem: Environmental > Aquatic > Freshwater > Lake... | reverse complement strand
GGAAATACCTGAATCAAGAAGGGTTTTGATAGGGCGATTTCCGTAGCTGTTTTTGTCGCCGTTTACCCAACCGCCGCCATGAATCAAGAGCACAACGGGCGTTGGTTTTTCCGAATCCGCTTTCCAGAAATCGAATTTTTGACGCTCGGAGTCCGCACCATAGACAACATCCGCGTAGGTCGGATCCGGTCTTTCAGGTGGCTTCTTTGCGACGGGAGCTTCCTTTGCCGGATTCTTCGGTTTCGTTTGGTCCTGTGCTATTAGGCTTTGGGAAATGACACAGAATGCAAAGACAAAAAAAATTCTCATGAGGAAGTCCTAATCAAAAGTTCGATTGTAGGGTGGTCGGCGTGAGTGGTGGTGGTGGGATAGGCTTCTAGCCTGTCATTTTCGGCTTGACAGGCTGGAAGCCTATCCCACGATTTTCGGCTCGACAGGCTGGAAGCCTATCCCACGATTTTTGGCTCGACAGGCTGGAAGCCTATCTTACTAGTTGATCGAGCGATCCGAAGCAGAAATTACTTACTGCCTGCGATATCGAAAGCAAAGATCTTTTCTTGGTCCCGAATAAATAACTTTTGGCCAGCGATGACAGGGTGGGCCCAGATCGCACCTTGCTTGCGATCCGTGGCCGTCTCTTCAGGCAGTTTTACTTGGCTGATCACTTCGAGCCCTGATCGCGATGCCTTGGCCAAGTAACAAATTCCCTCTTTGTCATCGTAACAATAGACTAGTCCGTCAGCGCTGGCGATGGAACCAGAGGGGCGAGCGCCCTGCTTCGGTTCGCCAATCTTTTTTGACCATAATACCTTTCCGGTTTCAAGGTCTTGGGCCATCCACGCACCATTAAACGATTTGGTAAATCCGATGATCGCGCCATCTTGAAGCACATAGCCACCGTGATGGTTCTCCATGCTTTCCTTGGATTCATGATAGAGCTGTTCCGCTTCGAGTTCGCCGTTCTTGACAACAATTTTAACAGCTACGTTGCCTGCTTTGTACGCTGACGAATGATACACCAAGTTTCCAGAAACGATTGGCGTAGGGATAACAGCAATACCGTTTCCCGTCGCGGCGTTCTTGAATAGAAGTTTGCCTGTTTCGCAATGAATACCAACGAGACCTTGTTCGCATGCGGTCAAGTAGACTGGTACGCCATCAAACACATGCTTAATGACGGAAACATACTGTGCACCAGCGGAAAAATCTGTCTCCCAAACTTTTGAGCCGGTCTTCTTGTCCAAGCCGATGAGGAAGTTCTTGCCGCCAGGTGTCACGATGAGTCGATCGCCATCGATGAGAACGGATTCACTGTATCCCCACTTGGGCACACCGCCACCATGATTCGCAACTAGGTTTGTGGCCCAAATTTTCTTGCCGTCACTCTTCTGAAAGCAACCTAGATCGCCCAAGTCCGACAAAGCATATACGAAATTGCCATCGATAGTGGCGGAGCTACGAGGGCCATCTCCCCAGCCCGTATTGTAGTCCTTGCCTGCAGCACCTTTTCCTAGGGTTGCGGTCCAGAGTTCGGTACCCTTTTGAGCGTCCAGGCAGATCAGCAGATTTTGGTCGTCCCGTTTTCCGAGAGTGTAGAGGCGATTGCCCTCGACGGTAACGCTGGAGTAGCCAATTCCTGCTTTGTCAAAACTCCAAGCGAGCTTAGGGCCCTCCTCTGGCCATTTCTTAAGAAGCGATTGAGGGGCTGCCTGACCATCGCGATTTGGGCCTCGCCATTGAGTCCAATTGCCGTCTTCCAGGGCGGTAGCGGCCCCGGAAAGGAACGCCAATCCAATCCACGCGATCCCATTCAAAGTTGCGAAGTTCATTTTCACTTGGTGTGCCCTGCGATAAAAAAAGGTAACGTTTGCGAATTGCACGATACCAGATTTTATTGGCAAGCGAGATTTTTGCCATCCTAGATTGATTGACCAAGGCAATCAATTCGCCAAGCGGCGTCGCCTAACCACTCGCCGGCCCAAAGCAAAAACAAAGGGCAAACAAGAGACAAAGGCTAAGAATCGAGCAGGCCAATCGCCAATCGATTGCCATAATCCCCAACGTCCGTCCGGAATCGGCTCGGCGAGAATCGACCCGGCTTGCATGCGAGGCAGCGATCGAACCACTCGGCCATTACCATCGATCCAAGCGGAAATACCCAGGTTCGCAGCCACTAGCATAGGTCTTCGATTTTCAACCGCTGCAAGAATGGCGTTGTTCAAGTGATGGTCGAGAATGCTCGAGCCACGGAACCAACCGTCGTTTGTGATGTTGACGAGCATATCAGGCGACTTGCCCATCGCAGTTAGTTTCGCTACGTGGGATTGGATCAGATGCGGGAGCACGTCTTCGAAACAAATGCTGGTCGAAAGGGTCGCCCCGGACGCCAGTTGCCATGCCACGGGCTTTTCGCCGGCTTCCATCGTTCCCATTCCGATGAATCGCAGGAGTGCAGGAAAACTGGAAGCAAGTGGAATGTACTCCCCAAACATAACGAGGTGTTGTTTCGCATAGTAGTCGCACCGCGCTCTGTTTTCGGGATCGAACCAGAGTGCAGCGTTTAACTTACCTACTTTGCCTGGACGCAATTTCACAGTGTCGGTGCCCAACAAGTATCGCGTACCCTTTTTGGGAAACGCACTTCGGATACGATTCAGTTTGACTTCGAGTTGAGACTGCCACATTTGCAAGTCGGATTCCGTTAGTGCCATCAATTCTAAATCCGCAGGCGTCGGGTTGTTTTCGGAATCAAACCAAGGAACCCCTGCGCTAAAGGTGCTTTCAGGCCAGACCACCAAATCGATCTGTTTGGAGGCGTTGATGTCCGCAGCGATGGCTGTTTGTTGTTCATAACGTTGCCAACCCAGGATCATGTCCTCTGGCGAACCATCAAATTGCGTTGGCATATCCTCCTGAATTAACAAGATGGTTCCCAACGGCTTGATCGGTGCTTGACTCTCGAGCCAGCTGTCATGGGATCGCAAGGACCAAATTGAAATGCAAACCGCGATTAATGCAAACAACGAATGAAGCGAATTGGCCAGGGCAAACTTATTCGATCGTACGTGACTCTTATCCGAGCGTTTCAAAATCCCCCAACGTATCCATTGACACAGGACAGCCCCCATGAACATAACCATAAAGCTAATGCCATAGCTGCCAAAGTAAGAAGCCACAGGCAACATCCACGGCCATGGGACTTGACTGTGAGCGAGCATGCAAGCTGCAAACCCTGTTACGAAGTAGGCGCGGATCAACTCGCAGCCGACCCACGCTGTCGCTGCCGCAAGGGGCAGTGGCACATGCCAGGATCGATGCAGTGATCTCGCCATGGAAATAAAAATTGGCAAGTAAACGGCAAGATACAATGACAAAGCGGTCCAACCCGCGTAGAGTGGCCAGAATGCCAGTCGGATCCCTTGTAGCAGGGCCAACCACATGAGGGCTCCTGCAAACCAGATGTGCCAGTATTCTCGACGCGTCGGAGGGCATTCCTTAGCGATGATTGCAACCCAGCATGCACACGCCAAGAAACCTGCCCCAGGAAGCTTCATCGGTGGTAGCGAGAGCCAATAGAGAAAGGCACCTAATAGTGCCAGCACCCAAGTTTGACTGAATCGATTTGCCCACCCATTTTCAACAACTATCGATTGTGGGTTCTTGGATCGTTCCGAGTTCGATTTCAATTTGGGTCCATCCGAGTTGGGTTTCATTACGTTGCGTTGCCTAAGATGGCTCCAAGGATGTCGTGGTACTCACAATTCGATACCGTCCGCACGTTGCCTATCCGCGTCGGCAAAATGAAATTGAGTTTGCCATGTTCTGTTTTCTTGTCCAACTGCATAGCTTCAATAAGTTTGTCGCCAGGTATTTCCGAGAAATCAACAGGGAGCTGAAACTTGCGGAGCAAAGCAGTTTGTCTACGTTGGCATGCGCTCGTCCACAGATCCAAACGCATGGCCAGCTGTCCCGCCATGGTCATCCCGATCGAGATCGCTTCGCCATGCAGGAAGCGTCCGTAGGATGTTTTCGCTTCGATCGCATGCCCGAATGTGTGGCCGTAGTTGAGAATGGCGCGCAGGCCGGTGGTTTCGCGTTCGTCTTGCGATACCACTTGAGCTTTGAGTTCGCAGGAGCGACTAATGATCGCTTCAATATGCTGGGGGCTTCTTGCGAGAATTTGGTCCGCGTTCTTTTCTAGATACTCAAAAAAAGAATCATCCAGGATGACACCGTACTTCACAACTTCTGCAAGTCCGCTGCGAAACTCGCGTTCGGGCAACGACTCTAAAGTGGACGAGTCGATCCACACAGCATGCGGTTGCCAGAACGCACCGATCATATTCTTGGCGGACGGTAAGTTGATGCCTGTTTTACCTCCGACGCTACTATCGACCATTGCCAGGAGCGTTGTTGGCACTTGAACAAATCGAAGCCCACGAGTGTATGTTGCTGCTGCGAAGCCGGCCAAATCGCCAACGACTCCGCCGCCAATGGCCACGACCACGCTCTTGCGATCGGCTTTTTCAGCCAGCATTTGTGACCAAAGACTCGCTAGATTCGCGATCGACTTATTCTCTTCGCCACTAGGCACAACGAGCATTGAGGTACGCTTGCCGTTGAGGTTCAACGACTCTTGGACAACTTTGCCAAATGTCATTTCAACGCGTTCGTCGCAAATGATCAACGCGTGAGAACAGCCGGGAATGATTTCCAGCATTTTGCTTGCGAAATGATCGAGAGTATTCGTTCCGATGAAGATTGGATAACTTCTCTCCTGCAATTTTACATTAACGGTTTGCATTGCCTATCTTGATTCTCTCTCGTGATCCACGGCAAGCACAACTCTGGAATTGCAAAGGTAATCATGAAGCGACTTGCGGCCCCTTATCAATAATGTCATTCCCGAATCCAAACAAAGGAATAGGATCACACTCACCCCGAATACTCTGCTCAAGTCCGGAGTACTGGAATTCACATAAAAAGCCATCGGCCAAAACCAGGCAAATGCATTGCGAAGCACTTCTCGAACAACCAACTGCTCGCGTCGCGGTTGCAATCCATTTCCCTCAACAATTCGAAGCTGAAATAGATATCGCCCAATGGAACGCCAACCACGGTAGACAGCAATCAGGTACACAACGGGAACGATCAGCGACACAAAAGCGACAATCGGCGTGGCCCATTGGTAGTTCCGCAAAACAGCAAAATCCTGCAGCGTCGAATTCATTAGAAAAATCAGGATCGCAAATGGCGACGTCATCAAAAGCAAAAAGAATTGGTCAATCGTATAGGCTACTGCGCGTAAGGCTATTCCGGCTGTTGTGGTCGAGACAGGCTCGATTTTTTTGAGTTCCAAAAGCAGTTCGTCGTAGCTCGCAAAACGGTCTTGTGGGGCTTTCGCAAGCAAACGCGAAATAAGATCCGCAAACTCGCGAGGGATTGCCTTTGGCCACACCTGGGGAAATACGATCTGTGCAGTGATGTGCGTTTCTATGCGTTCGCGGACTGTTGTTCCAGTGAGCTCGAAAGGTAGGCGACCAAAGACAAGCTCAAACAGCGTAATCCCCAACGCATACATGTCCGATTGGATACTGATCGGCGAGCCCGTGATAAGTTCGGGTGCAACATAAGCAGGAGTTCCAGATACCGTTGTCGGTTGTCCCGGTTCGTTTTGGATTCGGGAAAGCCCGAAATCCGAAAGCTTAATTCGGCTTCCGCCGGCCATAAGTAAATTTGCGGGCTTAATGTCGGCGTGTACGATTCCGAATTGAGAGGCGTGCCTGAGAGCCGATGCAACTTGAATCGCGTAACCAATAGCATCTGCATACGGTATGGTACCGTCGGTCGTGAGCTTTTCCGAAAGTGTGGGGCCGGTGAGGAGTTCCATAGCCAGGAACGGCTCTTGCTCATGCCGACCGACGTAATAGATCGTTACCACATTGGGATGATTCAATCTGGCTTGAGCGACCGCCTCGCGCAGCATCATAGCTATCCGAGAGTCGACGCAATGATTCGCGTTTCGCATGATTTTGACGGCGACGTAACGCTGCAACGACGTATCCAAAGCACGGTAAACCGCACCCATGCCGCCCGATCCTAGTTTGCGATCGATTCGAAAGTGGCCGTAAAGTCGATTGACAAGACTTTCGCTATCATCCAAATCAAAATGATGTATCTCCGCCTCGCTTTTGAAATCGGCAATAGAAACCGTAGCGCTCATCGCATTTTTGATGGCCTCGGCCTGCACCACCCGGCGGCAATTTCCGCACTCGCCGCCTACCTTTGGATCCACTCGGAATTCTGTGCCGCAAACGCAATGGTACACCAGTGCAGGCGAATTCAAGCTGCCGGCATTAGGAAGTGGTGTGAGTTGCGTTGTGGTATCCATGAGTCCGATTGTACTCCCAACAAGTCCAATCGAAATCGGGGCCAAAACTTTTTCCGCAAGCGGTGAAGGCAACTCGAAGTGTTACTTCCGTTTGCCGACAGGGTTTGGCTGAAGGTATGGCCGTTTGCGCTGATATTGACGGCCACGCATTTGAAGTTCGCTTCGCAGTGTTGCGTCCGAAGTCGAGCGGAGCGCTTCTGCGATCGTTCCCTGTGCTGCATTAAAGTCACCCGACGCGGCTTGTGCAGCGGCCAATACATCCAGGACGTGGACGGAAGTGGGAGCGGAGGCGAGTTGAACCGCTTTTTGTACAGTTTCCAAGGCGGTATCGCCATTTCGATAAAACTCATCCGGACAGGTTGCCATCATCCAAGCCGCATTTTGCAATGTACGAACGTTTTGGCCGTCCAGCTGCATCGCCCGCTGGTAGGCAGTCGCTGCCTGTTTCCATTTGCCGAGCGCTTGGCACGTGTCAGCGTACTCTGTGGCCGCTTCCGAGGAATCGGGCGAAAGCTCCATGGCTTTTGTGTAATCAGCCAGCGCTTCCTCGGATTTCCCCATGGCGTATAGTGAGTGGGCGCGCGCACTATACGCTGCCGAGTCTTCCGGCTTCATTTCGATGACTTTAGCTTGGTCTTGAATCGCTAACTCGAACTGGTTGCTTCGGAAATAGATTTCGCCGCGATTAAAATAGGCGTCGGCGAATTCAGGGTTGAGTTTGAGAACTGCGTCGAGACTTTCCAGCGCAGCCTGATTGTTTCCTTGGAGAGCGCGAGCGATTGCCATATTATGGTGTGCTCGCCAGCGGGTTGGATCAAGCTGAATGGCCATTTCAAAATCCTTTTTGGCCAGCGTGTCCATTTCTTGGGCTTGAGTGAGTTGCTGTTCGCGAACGAGAATGCCAGCCCGATCACTGCGTGCTTCTCCGCGTCGGTTGGCGGCCCAACTCATGAGCGATCGAGCGTATCGACGATCTTCCATTGCGCGTGACGAATCACCAGAAACGTTGCGACAAAAATCAAGAATGGACGTGTAGTCTGTGACCGAGGTAGCGGACTCGGTTTTCCCGTAAATCATTTGAAGGTCATTAGATACAGGCGATCGTTCGACGTCGGCTCGCGAATTGGTTGATTGCTGAGCGAAAGAGCTGCAAGGTAGGGTTATCAAGGCAAGAACAACCAACACTGGACCGTTCCATCTGAAGCTGTTTTTGCAAGGCGACATCGTTGCGTATTCCGTCCAATGAGGGGGCTGACTTGTTCCAACTGCCCGCATTGTGCTTAGTTGTAAATCAGATCGCAATAGAGATATCAGGCTAGTTTCTCCCGGCAATTGTGGTTTAATCAACCAAAATTGCTTTGCCGCACCATCTCCTAGTGGAATTCGAATGAACGTCAGCGACTCCGTTGTCCGCAACTTGCACCAACACCTTGTTCAAATCGCCGAAATGAAAACGCAGGTGGAACGAGGGCCAAAGCAGGTCAAAGCCGCCATTTTGCAAGTCGAAGCGTCAAAAAATGCACTGCAAACGTGCAAGGACGCAATCAAAAAGAAAAAAATGGATGCCGACCGAAAGCAGCTTCAGCTACGGGAACGCGAAGCGAAAATTCACGATTGGGAAGGCAAAATGAATGCTGCAAAAAATAATCGCGAATTTCAGGCGATCAAGGAACAGATTGCCGCAGATTCCCAAGCAAACAACGTCCTGTCGGATGAAATCCTTGAAATCCTCGAAGAAATCGATAGCTTGCAAATCGATTCGAAAGGCCTGGAGGAAAAACTGAAGCTGATGGAAGCTGAGAAAGTAAAGACAGAAGCGTCGGTTGCCCAAAAACTTGCCCTTTTAACGCAGGAGTTAGCACGGGTCGAAGGCAATTTGGCCGGTCTCGAAAAGACGCTCGAGCCCGATTTTACGGTCAAGTATCAGCGGCTTGTTTCGACGCGATACGAAGATTCCATGGCAGCCCTGGACGATGTCGCATGTGGAGGTTGTTACACCGGACTCCCACCAAGGATTCTCGATAGCCTGCGTAAAGAACAAGCTGTTCTGTGCCCGAGCTGCGGACGATTGCTTTACCGTCCAGAGTAGAAGAATTCCCCCAATTGTTTTCCTGAGCAATTGGGACAATTGCTCTACTCTCAACCCCAAAATCTAAACTGGACAAAGCACTAGTTTTGTCTTGAATGCTATACTCGTCGTTTGTGGATCAACCAACTTTTTACCCATTGAAACGGACCGCCAATGATGAAAGCAAAAATGAGCACTTCGATTTCTAAAGTCTTCGCGATTGGACTCCTTTGCGGCGTTATCAACCAGGCGAAAAGCAACGCGGACGAAGGCATGTGGCTCTTTAACGCATTGCCAAAGGCTCAACTCAAAAAAGTTCATCAGTTCGAGCCGACCCAGGAATGGTTGGATCATGTGATGCTGTCGAGCGTTCGCTTTAACTCCGGCGGTTCCGCTTCGTTCGTTTCCTCTCAGGGTCTCGTGCTCACCAACCATCACGTTGCTTCGGATACTCTCTATAAGCTCTCCACGGCCGAGCACAATTACAACGAAGACGGTTTTCTTGCCGCCACGCTGGCTGACGAAATCAAATCACCCGACCTCGAGCTTAATCAACTCATTTCGATTGAAGATATGACCGCTGCCGTTAACTCGGCGATCAAAGAGAGCATGACACCACAGGAAGCCGGAAAAGCTCGACAAGCGAAGATGGCTGCCATCGAAAAGGAATCGCTCGATAAAACTGGGCTGCGAAGTGATGTGGTTGCGCTGTTTGGCGGCGGTCGCTATCACCTGTATCGCTATAAAAAATACACAGATGTGCGATTGGTTTGGGCACCGGAAGCAGGTGCCGCTTTCTTTGGCGGCGATGCAGATAACTTTGAATACCCCCGATATTGCCTCGATGTGACTCTGTTCCGGGTTTATGAAAACGGCAAACCAGCGAAAATCGAACACTTCCTGAAAATGGATTCAAACGGTGCGAAAGAGCAGGATCTCGTTTTCGTTTCAGGTAACCCTGGCCGAACTCGACGTATTCTGACGCACGACGCTATCGAATTCCAACGCGATGTTGCTATGCCCCGCACGATGAACACTCTGCGACGCAAGGAGGTTTTGATGCAACAATATGCATTGGCCGGCCCAGAGCAGCAGCGAAGATCTCGCGATGACTTATTCGGAATCCAAAACTCACGTAAAGCCTACACGGGCATGCTGAGCGGACTGCAAGACCCAAGCTTTGCGGCTTCCAAAAAACGGGAGGAGACGGAGCTATTGGGACGCATCGCACGAGATCCAAAATTGGCTCCACTTCAAAAGGCATGGGATCAGATCCGCGAGACGCAGACCAAGCGACGCGAATGGTTGACCAAGCAAGCGACGCTTCGCAGCAAACTCTATGGTATCGCCGAGACGCTGGTTCTCATGGCCAGCGAGGACAGCAAAGCGAGCGGTGATCGATTACGGGAGTTCCGCGATAGCAATCGCGAATCGCTCGAACAAGGACTCTTTTCCGAGGCACCGACCTACGAGGATTTGGAACGCATCCAACTGGCGGACGAACTGGCGCGCCTAGTCGATGACCGCGGCGGCAACGATCCTCTGGTGGTGGCTGCTCTAGCCGGCAAAAGTCCCCGTCAACGCGCGGCCGAAATCGTCGCAGCCACCAAACTGATCAGCATCGAAGAACGCAAGAGGTTAGCTGCAGCAGGAACACAAGGAATCTTTGACTCCAAGGACCCATTGATTCAATTGGCGAAATCCTTTGAAGCAGACTATCGACGAGCTCACGAAGCGGCAGATAGCATCGAGGAGCAAGAGCGTCAGGCGTATGCCAAGATCACCGAAGCCAAGTTTGCAGTCGGTGGCGATTCCATCTATCCCGATGCAACATTTACACTGCGTTTGGCTTACGGCAAGGTTCTGGGTTATGAGTCGGATGGCAAAACGGTGCCAGCGCAAACAACACTCGGCGGTGCTTTTCAACATGAGACCTTGCACTTGAACAAGGACCCATGGGTTTTGCCAAAGAGCTGGCAAGCGGCCAAGAGCAAATTGAAATCGGAGACTCCGTTTAACTTTGTCTGCACGGCGGACATAATCGGTGGCAACTCCGGGTCGCCAGTTGTCTCCCGCGACGGCGCGATGGTTGGCATTATTTTCGATGGCAACATAGAAAGTTTGACAGCGGACTTTTACTACACAGAACAAGTGTCCCGTGCGGTTGCCGTTCACATCGCAGGTGTGCTTGAAAGTCTGAGGACCATCTACAACGCACCAAAGCTGGCAGATGAAATGGGAAAGTAAGGATCGTTCGATCAATGGTGGGATAGGCTTCCAGCCTCTTTAAACCCCACAACTTTTTTGGACCCCCGTGAGCTTGGAGGCCGTCTCACTTTCGGAACGCCCCGATGGGCTTGACCCATCGGACGTAAAGGTTCGAGGCTAGGATCGAACCCGCCAACCAATTGTCG
>Ga0163144_10028062_pt1 | contig 10873 bp, 6 predicted proteins | sample OliLak19BULKMAT1_FD_123175 | JGI IMG/M metagenome (GOLD analysis project Ga0163144, IMG submission 123175) | Freshwater microbial mat bacterial communities from Lake Vanda, McMurdo Dry Valleys, Antarctica - Oligotrophic Lake LV.19.BULKMAT1 | ecosystem: Environmental > Aquatic > Freshwater > Lake... | reverse complement strand
GCGAGACGTGACTGGCCATCAGCTCGATGGTCTTGCGCCGTCCGATGTCGAGGAAGCGCTCGTCGCCCGTGGCGTCGAATTGGAGAATGGCGGAGCCGAATTGAAAACCTTGGGTCCACTCCGTCCAGCCGCGTGAGGTGTAGCGGCCTTTGACGGTGAAGACCGGCGTGCCGTCAGCGGGCTTCCAGGTTTTCTCAATGCTGGAAATCTTTTGCGCGGACAGATCGAACATCCGCTCGATGGCGGGGACGAGCTGCTGCGGGGTGAGCTTGTGGTCGATCTTGATAGCCATGTGTCTTTGGTAGGAGCCGACGTGAGTAGGCTCACTATGAATTCAGCTTGATTAGAGCCTCCTCACGTCGGCTGCTACAATCTTCTCAAATGAAAACCGCCATCCACGTTGAGGACTTCGCCGGTGCTGAACGGCAGCAGGTCCTGCGCGATGGCGGCGACGGCACGGCCAATGTCCTCGGGCGTGCCCCAGCGTTGGATGGGCGTGAGTCCGTCGGCAATGAGCTGGTCGTATTTCTCCTTCACCGGCCCGGTCATGTCGGTCGCGATGATGCCGGGGCGAATCTCATAAACGTTGATGCCGTGCTCGGCGAGGCGCGCGGCGAAGAGCGGCGTCAGCATGGAGAGCGCGGCCTTGGCGATGCAGTAATCGCCGCGATTCACGGAGGCGGTGTAGGCGGAGATGGAGGAGATGGTGATGATCTTGGGCTGGTAAGGACGCGTTCCACCGCGTCCCTGATCCTGCCCCGGCGTGGGAGAAGCTTGGGACACGGTGGAACGCGTCCCTACCAGCTCAATCATCCACTTCGCCGCGAGCTGCGTCAGGAAGTACGGCCCTTTGACATTGATGGCGATCAGCCGGTCAAAGCTCTCTTCGCCCGCCTCGAGAATGTCCGCGCGGACGTTCGGCGCGACTCCAGCATTGTTCACGAGCAAATCGAGCCGTCCGAAAGTCGAGCGCGTGAAGTCGATGAGCCTGGTCCGGTCAGTGGCGAGGCTGATGTCCGCCTGGCAAATCTCGGCGCGGCTGGTTTTCCCGCCGGCCTTGGCCTGCGCCACGCAATCGGCGGCGGTCTGGCGCGCGGCGGTTTCGTTGCCCGCGTAATTTACCACGAGGTCAAAGCCCAGCGTCGCGAGTTCGAGGGCGATGCCGCGTCCGATGCCGCGCGAAGCGCCGGTGACGAGGGCGGTGAGATTCATCGGGCGGGCGGGGGATGGCCTACTCGCCGCTCTCCTTGATGGTGAGCAGGCCGTTTTTCGGAATGTCTTTCGCCAGCATCTGCCGCGTGCCCGAAGGCCATTGCACTTCGACCTTGTCCGCCTGTGCCAGCTCGCCGAGGCCGAAGTAAAGCGGCAGCGGGCTTTGCGAGAGGTAGCCTGATTTGCCGTCGTTGTATTGGGTGAGCTTCTTCGCGCCGGCATGAACGGTGACCGTTGCGCCGAAGCCATCCCGGTTCGATTTCGCGCCCACCAGCTTGACCTTCAGAAAGCGGATGGACTTCTTGTCCGCCAGATTGCTCACGAGGACTTGAGGGCGGTCATTCATTTCGTTGGTCACGATGTCCAGGTCGCCATCATCATCGAGATCGAAGAGGACGGAAGACCGCGAGCTTAACGACCCGCTTATGGTCAGCAAACCCGACTGGCCGTTGCAGAACTGATGGCTCTTGTCTGCCCCTGAGCAGTCGAACGTGAACATCGGCCGGCTGAAGCGTCCGCCGGATCGCGGTTCCACGCCGAGGACGAATTCAGCCTCGTGGAACCGGCGGCCCGCCTCGTTGAGGAGAACGCTGTTGATGGCGTAGCGAAACGGATAGCCCATGCCGGCGGTCACAAACGCGTCCTCGAAACTGTCCGCATTGAGATCGCCCACGCTGAATCCCCACGGCCAGTAAGTTTCCGCGCCGATCTTGTCCGACACTTCTGAGAAGCTTCCGCCTCCTTGATTCATGTAGAAGGCGTTTCCAAAAATGTTATTGGAGGCGCCCTGAAGAAACGCGTCCGTCCAAAAAACGGTGCACCATTGCTCGCTCTTCGCTTTCTCGAACTTCGCGCCCGTGTTGGCGCGCCCCTCCTTGGTTTGCAGCTCCGTCATGTCCGAGTGCATGTCGGTCACGAACAGGTCCATGAGGCCGTCCTGATTGAAGTCGAAGAACTTTGCGCCCATCGCGCCCCACGGTGTCTTTGGGAAATATGTGGCGGTCTTATCGACGAAACTCTTCCCCTGCACATTCTCGAAGTAATGGTTGTCGCCCTGCATGTTCGCAGCGTAGATGTCGGGGAATCTGTCCTGGTTCAAGTCCACAAAGGTCGCCTCGCCGCTCCAGCCTGCGTCCGGAAGATTCACCTCCTTGGAGATGTCCTTGAACTTCAGTCCGCCCAGGTTCCGATAAAGAATGCTCCGCTCGGTCCGCTCCGGATGGGTGTGTCCGCGAAACGCATTCGTGATGCTCAGGAAGAAGCCGCCTTCGCCGCGCTCGTCCGACGTGTAAACGCCGATGTTCGCCACATACAGATCGAGGAGCCCGTCGTTGTCGAAATCGAGGAAGAGCGCGGTTGAAGAGTGGCCGGAATAATCCACGCCCGCCAGCTTCGAGACGTCGCGGAATTTTCCATTGCCCAGGTTCTCGAACAGCACGTTGCCCATCTTCACGGTCGTGACCGCCAGATCGGAGTCGCCGTCGTTGTCCACGTCGGCAAACGAAGCGCCGACATGGATGCGGCCTTGGAGGGCGACCCCGGCACTGGCCGTGATGTCCTCGAACTTCCCTCCGCCGAGATTGCGCCACAGTTGATTCGCGCCGAGCTGGTTCACGAAATAAATGTCCAGCTTCCCGTCTCCGTCCACATCCGCGACGGCCACGCCGGTGCCGTGATCGTAATGGGCCGGCTTCCAGTATTTGCCGGCGTCATTCACGCTGCGCTGCTCGAAATTGATGCCGCTGGCCGCAGTTTGATCGGTGAACTGAAAATCATGGAACGCCTGGTAGCCCTTCGCGGCGGTCACCTGTTCCTGATGACGTTTCTCCAGCCAGCGCGGCGTGTTCACCAGCACGGGCGGATAGAGGATGATGTTTTCCGCGCCGCGCGCCGGAGCTGTCATGACCTGGAAACCAGCGACGGTGAAGAGGAGCGAGATGAGTGGACGAGCCATCGCGCAGATCGTGCCGTGAATCCACATGGTGAGGGGAAAGGGGTTCTGAGTGGACGATTGCATGGACCGTTTTATGCCAGCCGCAAACTGCGCGTGCAATTCTGATTCTCGGCTGGGGAAGTTCCAAACCACTGCGAGATGTTCGACGCGTCTGGGATGGACTCACCCTCATCCCGGCCTTCTCTCCCCGTTGAGAGGAGATGGAGCGCGCCGCGCCCGTTCGTTAAAAGGAACGGCTCTTGCCGCGTGATGTGCCTTCGGATGCTTGTGCGATGAAGTGGCGTGAACCCCACGATCCTGTGCCGAGCAATGGTCAGCGCTCTGAACGATCTGAACGCGGCGACGCAGGCTCGCCATCTCATGGGGCGTCCACCGCGACTCCCTCTCCCCTTAACGGGGAGACGGCTGGGTGAGGGGTGAGGCGGTTCGTTGCGTTTTTCCAAGAACGCGAAGGAGTGGGAGTGAGATTGAGAATGGGAGCTGAATCTTGCCTTCACTTCCCAGCATCCCGCCACACGCCAGACTTTGACACACACCGCAGCCAACTCTTATTCTCGCCCGATGCGTATCGTCAAAGTCCCTCTCGGTCCCCGGAGCTACGAGATCCGAATCGCCCCCGGCCTGCTGGCCCGATTGGGCGCGGAATGCGCGAAGCTTCAGCTTGGCCAGCGTTGCGCCGTCATCTCGGACGAGAACGTCGCGCCGCGTTATGCGCGCGCCGCCATCGCCAGTTTGAAGGCCGCCGGCTTCGATCCCGTGCTCATCACCGTGGCACCGGGCGAAACGTCGAAGAGCTTGAAGATCGTGCAGGCGTGCTACGACGAGCTGGCCTCGCATCGGCTGGAGCGGAAGTCCTTCATCGTCGCGCTGGGCGGCGGCGTGGTGGGTGATCTCGCGGGCTTCGTCGCGGCGACCTATCTGCGCGGCGTGCCGTTCGTGCAGGTGCCGACAACGCTGCTCGCGCAGGTGGACAGCTCGGTCGGCGGCAAGGTGGGCGTGAACCTGAAGGCGGGAAAGAATCTCGTCGGCGCGTTCTATCAGCCGAAGCTTGTGCTGTGCGATCTCGACACGCTGCGCACGCTGCCAAAGCGCGAGTTCCGCGCCGGTCTGGCCGAGGTGATCAAATACGGCATCATCTACGACGAGGCGTTGTTCGAACGATTGGAGAACCAGATCGGGAAGCTGCTCAAGCTCGACGCGAAGCTGCTCGGTGAAGTGGTGGCGCGCTGCTGCGAGATCAAGGCGGAGGTCGTGGGCCAGGACGAGACGGAGACGGGCCTGCGCGCGATTCTGAATTTCGGCCACACCATCGGCCACGCCATCGAGAACTCGTTCGGCTACGGCAAGTATCTGCACGGCGAGGCGATTTCCATCGGGCAGATCGCGGCGGCGGAGCTGTCCTGCGAACTGCTGGGCCTGTGCGGCGGCTGTGCCGAGCGCATCCGGGATTTGTTCAAGCGCGCCGGACTGCCCACGGAGATTCGGCTGACCTCCGCGCAGCGCTCGAAGCTGCTGGCCGCGATGATGCTCGACAAGAAAGTCAGCGGCGGCGAAATCAAGTTCGTGCTGGCGGAGGAGATCGGCAAAGCCGTCTGGGGCCAGAAGGTGCCGCAGGAATTGGTGGAGCAGCTTCTCGGCGTAGGGGCGGGGAAGTAAGCCGCCTCGGAAATAACGGAACCTGTACGCCGCTGGAATTAACCACTCTCGTCCTCTGCTACCCGTATTCCCAAGCGAAACAACTTTCACAGACGAATGGGTCAGGCGAATGAGGGCGGAATTGGGGAATGAGTTTATTCGTTTGTCCCCATTCGCTTGTCATAGCAGTTGGTTCGCCTCTCCGCCTGCTCACCACGCCCCGTAGCCGGCTCTAACCGGGACCATGCAGTCGAAGAATGATGAAAGGCGGCGTTGGCCAAGTAGGACAGGCTTCCAGCCTGTCTCCGTTCGACGATGGGCTGCCTCATGGTTTGGTGGATGCAAGACAAGGGGGAATCCCACGCGTGTCGGCTTTCGCGACAGGCTGGAAGCCTGTCCTACTGAATCGTTCGCGCTGACAACCCCGGCCCGAATAGGTTTGAAACGGCCGCTCCGTCTTCCTTTACTTGGCGCGAACTCACGAAAGGCACTTATGCGAAATATTCTGCTCCTGTCTGTCCTCGTCTCGAACTGCGCGGTCATCGCCGCTGATCTTCCCGTGCCGCGTTTCAAGGCGGTGGTGGTGGATGCGAAGGTGGAGATCGGCTACGGCGTGACGGTGGCGGACGTGAACGGCGACAAGAAGCCGGACATCCTGCTCGCCGACAAGAATCTCATCGTGTGGTACGAGAATCCGTCGTGGACGAAGCATGTGATGGCAGAGAAGTTGACGGCGCTCGACCACGTCTGCATCGCCGCGCAGGACATTGATGGCGACGGCAAGTGCGAGGTGGCGGTGGGCGCGGGGTGGAATCCCGGCGACACGTTGAACAGCGGCGCGGTGTTTTATCTCGTGCCGCCGGCGGACCGCACGCAGCGGTGGGAGCCGGTGACGTTGCCGCATGAGCCGACGGTGCATCGGATGCGCTGGGTGAAGAATGGGGACGGCGGTTACAGCCTCGTGATGGTGCCGCTGCATGGTCGCGGCAACAAGCCCGCGACAGGCGAGGGTGCAGGCGCGAAGGTGCTGCGCTACCAAAAGCCGGCCAACGTGCGCGACGCGTGGAAGGCGGAGACGCTCGATGAGTCGATGCACAAGGCGCACAATTTCGATCCCGTGCAGTGGGATGACGACGCGGCGCAGGAGATTTTAGTGGGCGGGAAAGAAGGTGTGTTCCTCATGGACGTGAAGGGCGCGACGTCTGCGATGACGCAGCTCACGGGCACGGAGAGCGGCGGGGCAGGGGAGGTGCGGGCGGGCAGGCTCAGTGCTGGGAAGAAGTTCGTGGCGACGGTGGAGCCGATGCACGGGAACAATCTCGTCGTTTACACGGCGGCGGAGGGAAAGAAGCTTTGGACTCGCAACGTGCTCGATGAGTCGCTGGTGGATGGACACGCGCTGGCGTGCGGCGATTTCTCCGGGCTGGGCCGGGATCAAATCGTGGTGGGCTGGCGCGCGATGAACCGGCCGGGCGCGAAGGTGGGCATCAAGCTCTTCACGCCGCTGGATGCCGATGGCGCGAAGTGGCAGCAGTCGTTGATCGATGACAACACGATGGCGTGCGAGGATCTGTGCCTGGCGGATCTGGATGGCGATGGAAAGCTGGACATCGTGGCCGCCGGACGCGCAACGAAGAACGTGAAGGTTTACCTAAACCAGGGCGTAGGGAAGTAGGGGGGAAGTGGTCAGTTGTCCGCTCTTCGGGCCACCAGCCGCATGAAGCCGCGTTGAGCCTGCGCATCGATGGAGAAGACGTCGCCGGATTTTTGCACTGAGTCAGCAGCCCAGGAACGCAAATCAAGAGATCGTTCGACCAGCACGCTCACCGATCCAAGGTCGCTGCGAACGGGCAGTCGCCACTCCAGCCTCCTTGTTTCAGCATTGAGCCGGGCAGTCGGCATCACCTGGCTCTTCCTGGGATCCAGTTGGAGAACAAACTCCAGCAAGCGCGGAATCCCATCACCATCGCCGTCGCTCGAATCGCCTGACGTAGCTGTCTCTTTCAAGGTGAACTGACCGAACAGCCATTCCATGTAGGGTTCCAAAGGAGCGGCGCCATTCTCATTGGGTGGTGCGCTGAGAAACACATAGTAGCGCCGATAAGGAGAGCCGGACAGTTCGGCGTAGCCCACGCCATACCGGGTCTGGCCTGCGTAGAAATCTGATTCCGCCAGCAGATGCCGACTGTGGCCGGCGGAGTTCATCCATCCATCGAACGCGGCCTGGGCCGAGCTGTAACCGCCGCCTATGGACTCGATGTAATTGGAATCGAGATCGTCACCCCACCAGTCTGGCAGACCGTAGCCGGCGAGCTGCACCGCCTTGTTGGGTCCGTAGCCATCAGGATCGACATGCGCGAAGTAACCGCGCCGCGCCAGATCGAGCGCCTTGGTTCGTGCCACCAGGTTGAGGAGCGGATCATAAACCATCGTGGGCCGGGCCTGGTCGGGATGATTGATGGCGAGGTTGGCGATTTGAATCTCCACCGCATTGGGCGTGATGCCGTGCAAAGAAAGCGTGCCCAGCCAAATGACCAAAAGCATCCCGCGAAGTTGTATCATGGTCGCAACAAAGCAGGGGATCGGGTCCAGTTCAAGTCTCCGTGCTGCGGACTTCTGGGCCTGCGGGTTGAAAAGCCTGCACGACAGCGTGTCCGTCGGAACACTACGGGGAGAGATTTTCGAAGAGGCTGGGGGCGACTTGGATCGCGAGCTTCTTGCAGCGTGCGAGGATTTCTGTTGCGGATTCGCAGCCGAGCGCGAACTCGGCCAGCTCGCGGGCTTCCGACATCTTGAGCCGGCGGATGAGGTATTTGATCTGCGGGATGGATCCCGGCGCGGCGCTGAGTTCGGTGATGCCGAGGCCCAGCAGGAGCGGGGTCAGCACCGGATCGCCCGCCATCTCGCCGCAGACGCCGGTCCAGACGCCGTGCTTGGCTCCGGCTTCTGTGGTCATCTTGATCAGCCGGATGATGGCGGGATGCGTCGGCTCGTAGAGATGCGCGATCCGTTCGTTCAACCGGTCCACGGCGAGCGAGTATTGGATGAGATCGTTGGTGCCGACGCTGAAGAACTTCACGCGACGCGCGAGCGATTCCGCAGCGAGAGCAGCGGACGGGATCTCGATCATCGCCCCGACCTCGAGATGTTCGTCGAAGGGAATGCCTTCCTCGCGCAGCTCGGTCTTGAACTCTTCGAGCAGGGCGTTGGCCTGGAGGAGCTCATCCAAGCCGGAGATCATCGGGTACATCATCTTGATGTTCCCTTCGACGCTGGCCCGGAGAATGGCGCGGAGCTGGACGCGGAAGATGGCGCGTTCCTGGAGGCAGAAACGAATGGCCCGCCAGCCGAGGAACGGATTCATTTCAGGCGGGACGTTGAGGTGGGACAGAAATTTGTCTCCACCCAAATCAAGGGTCCGGATGATGACCGGACATGGCTTCAGCGCCGAGGCGACCTGACGGTAGGCCTCGTATTGCTCCTCTTCGCCGGTGAGGACATCGCGGTTGATGAAGAGGTATTCTGTGCGGAACAGGCCGACGCCTTCCGCGCCGCTGGCGAGCACGGCTTCCGTATCCGAGGCCTGCTCGACGTTCGCCGAGAGAACGATGGGGACGCCGTCGAGCGTGATGGCGGGCTTGTCGAGCGTGTCGCGCAGCTTCTCTTCGAGCGTGACGCGTTTCTTCACCAGCTGCCCATACTCGAAGAGCGTCTGGTCCGTGGGATTGACGACGATCTGGCCGTTGTAGCCATCCAGCAGCGCGTAGGTGCCGGAGACGATTTCGTGGGTCGCGTCGCGCAGGCCGACCACGGCGGGAATCCGCATTGAGCGCGCCATGATGGCAGTGTGCGAGGTGCGGCTGCCGACATCCGTGGCGAAGCCGAGCACCATCTTCTTGTCCATCTGCGCCGTCTGGGAAGGCGTGAGATCGTAGCTGATGACGATGCACGGCTCCTTGAGATTGCGAAGGTCGAGATTGGTCTCGCGCCCGACGAGGTTGTCGAGCATCCGGCCCGCCACGTCGCGCATGTCGGTGGCGCGTTCGCGGAGATAATCGTCGCCGATGGAGCTGAGCGTCCTGATGTATTTCTCGGAGACCTGCTGGAAGGCGTAGCCGGCGGGAACCTTGTCCTGACGGATGAGCTTCGTGACCTCGTCGATCAAGGTCGGGTCTTCGAGCACGAGCAGGTGGGCGTCGAAGATGGCGGCGTCATTGGCACCGAGACCTTCGGTCAACTGGCGCTGGACTTCGAGCACTTGGTGGCGCGTATCGACGAGAGCCTGCTCGAAGCATTTGAGCTCGGAGGAAACTTGCTCCTCGAGGATTTCAGTGCGGGAAATGACATCTCCGTGCGGCTTGCCCAGGACAAGGATTCTCCCCCGGCAGACTCCCGGTGAAACCGGGACTCCACGGAAAACCCTTTCTCCCGTTCGCGCTGCGTCTGGCATGCTGCGAATGAATATCCGGGATGGAGGATGTTGAAAAGTAAGAAAGTGGCTGAGCCCGGAATTTATTCGGGCTTCATGGCGAACTCATGTGGTAGGCTCGTCGCATCCGATGTCCTGTGGATGGTTCAACCCGACTCCGTGCCTGCGCCGATGTTTTCGGCCGGCCTGCTCGCTGACCTTGCTGCTGGCAGCACTGGCGGATGTTCCGGTGACGGTGGCGCAGGTGGTCATCAGCCAGGTTTACGGCGGTGGCGGCAATTCAGGAGCGCGGTTTCGCCATGACTTTGTAGAGCTGTTCAACCGGGGTGCTGGCGCGGTGAATCTCGACGGCTGGACGGTTCAATACGCGTCGAGCGGCGGCGTTTCGTGGAACGCTGTGGTTTTGAGCGGAGCGCTTGCGCCGGGCCGGCATTACTTGGTGCGTCTGTCCTCCGGCGGCGCGAATGGAGAGTTACCGCCGACGCCGGATGCGACGGGAACGATGAACCTCAGCGCGTCGGGCGGAAAGGTGGCCTTGGTCCGGTCGTTGTCGAATCTCACCGGCATTTGTCCTGCAACGAACGGAATCGCCGATCTGGTTGGCTACGGAAGCGCGGCCTCGTGCTTTGAAGGCGCGGGTCCGGCCCCGGCGGCGTCCAGCACGCTGGCGGTGATTCGCGCAGGGAACGGCTGTGCGGATGCGCAGGACAACGCCGCTGACTTTTTTGCTTCAGCGCCCGCGCCGCGAAACACGACGTCTCCTGTGGCTTCCTGCGGAGGCACGATGCTCGCGCGGGCGGTGCATGAGATTCAGGGCACGGGGCTGGTGTCGGTGTTCGCCGGACAGACGGTGACGACGACCACCAACGTAGTGACGGCCTTGACGGCGGACGGTTTCTTTCTTCAAACGCGCGACGGCGAGGTGGACGGTGTTCCGGATTCTTCGGAAGCGGTCTTCGTCTCGGCGCCCGATGGTTTGCCGGCGTTCACGGCGGTGGGCAATGCCGTGGTGGTCACCGCGTTCGTCGAGGAGTTCAAGCGCGCCTCCGATCCAGCATCACTGACGCGAACGCAGCTCATCCATCCAACGCTCACATTGATTGCAATGGGCCAGCCGCTTCCGGTGGCATTCGTGATCACCATGAACGATCTCGTCGGCAGCCCTTCGCTGGAACGGCTGGAACGCTTCGAGGGAATGCGGGTCCGCCTGGAGTCCATGACTGTAGTGAGTCCGACGGAAGGATTCCTTCAGGAGGCGGCTGGCACCGGGATTTCCGACGGAGTGTTCTACGGGGTGCCGACGGGCATCGCGCGTCCGATGCGTGAGCCGGGAATTCCGCTGCTCGACGCGTTGCCGTCGGGAACGCCCGCTGACGTGCCGCGTTTCGACGAGAATCCAGAACGGCTCCGCGTGGACAGCAATGCGCAGCCGGGCGCACCGCGAATCGAAGTTGCCGCGGGTTCGATCATTCACGGCTTGGTTGGCGTGCTGGATTTTCAACGGCGCACTTGGACGCTGCTGCCCGATGCGACGAGTTCGCACGTCGTCTCCGGGAACGTCGCGGCATCACCGTTGACCGAGGCCGGTTCAAATGAGTGGATGGTGGCGTCGTTCAATCTCCAGCGGTTCTTCGACGCGACGG
>Ga0163144_10028061_pt1 | contig 10874 bp, 9 predicted proteins | sample OliLak19BULKMAT1_FD_123175 | JGI IMG/M metagenome (GOLD analysis project Ga0163144, IMG submission 123175) | Freshwater microbial mat bacterial communities from Lake Vanda, McMurdo Dry Valleys, Antarctica - Oligotrophic Lake LV.19.BULKMAT1 | ecosystem: Environmental > Aquatic > Freshwater > Lake... | reverse complement strand
TTGGCTCGTCGGGTCCGACCGGCGGGAATGAGATGTCACGCTCCTCTCGGAGCTGCGCCACTTCCCGACCGTCGCGCGGCCTTCGCCAACACCGGCGGCCGGCCCGGTGACCGCAATTCCCCCGCGTCGACTTCCGCTTTCCCGTCTTTGTCATCGTCAACCTAGCTCATGAGGTGTTTCGACGACCGATTGAATCCACCCAGACAACACCACTACCTTCAGCTCGGCCAGCAGCGTCATTACACTCTTCTTCCCAGAAGCGACGGTCCCACGCGTCGTTCCGTAATACGACCATGTCTGACAAGAAGATCATCGCGATCGTCGGCGCCACCGGCTCGCAGGGTGGAGGTCTCGCGCGCGCCATTCTCGCCGACCCGAACAGCGAGTTCGCCGTGCGCGCCATCACCCGCGACGTGAATTCCGACAAGGCCAAGGCGCTCAAGGCCCTCGGCGCCGACGTCGTGGCGGCCGACGTGGACGACCTCGCCAGTATCACCGACGCGTTCAAGGGCGCGTACGGCGCCTACTGTGTCACCTTTTTCTGGAACCACTTCTCGCCGGAGAAGGAGAACGCGAGTGCGACCAACCTGGCGAATGCTGCAAAGACAGCGGGGCTCGAGCACGTCATCTGGTCCACGCTCGAGGACACCAGACGGTGGATCCCCCTCACAGATAATCGCATGCCCACGCTGCAGGGCAAGTACAAGGTCCCCCACTTTGACGCAAAGGGCGAAGTGGACCACATCTTCATCGACCTCGGCGTTCCCACCACGTTCCTCTACGCGTCGTTCTACTGGGAGAACTTCATCTCCGTTGGTGCCGGCCCAAAGAAGGGAGCCGATGGCCAGCTCGCCCTCACACTACCGATCGGCAACGCCAAGATGGCGGGCGTTGCCGCCGCCGATATCGGCAAGGTCGCCTACGGGATCTTCAAGCAAGGTACGTCGTTGGTTGGCCAGAAGATCGGCGTCGCCGGTGAACTACTGACCGGCAGCGAGATGGCGGCAGCGATGTCGAAGGCGATCGGACAGCCGGTCACGTTCAACGACGTGCCGCCGGACGTCTATCGCGCCTTCGGGTTTCCCGGCGCCGAAGATCTCGGCAACATGTTCCAGTTCTATCGCGACTTCGAGGGCGTGTGCAACGAGCAACGCGACGTCGCTCGGGCGAAGGGGTTTGCGCCAGAGCTGCTGGCGTTTGATTCGTGGTTGGAGAAGAACGCGGGGAAGATTCCCCTCGACTAGGGGTTACCGTGAACGGCGAACCGTGAACGGAGGTCCTCGGTGACGGACACCGCCGACTGTTTCTGTTCATCTCGACTTCGTGCACGGAGACTCCAGCGATGCGCAGCCCATACCGCGCCCTCTTGCTCGCCTTGGTGAGCGTGTCGACGACTGTCGGCGCGCTCACCTCGCCACGCGCCTGCGACATACCCGGGTTCCAGTCCGTGCTACGGGCGGCCCCCTCCGCGCCTGTACCACCAATGGAATCACGCGCGATATGGCTCGACGCACGCCTGCTCCGCTGGCCACTGATGGACTCCGCCGCACGCTTCCGACTGTATCACAGCGCCAACGGCCAGATCGTCGCGACCCCCGGTGGTTCGGTACATGGATCGGACGGTGCACTGTTGTTGTCAGCGCTTGTCGGAGACGTACCGCCGACCGTCAGCGAGCGCTTCGGGTACTTGTCCGCAGGCGCAACGCTCGCGGTGGCACCGGCAGATGAGCAGCGACTCCGTGCCTTGCACCGAGGCCAACTCGTGCTGGTGCGCGAGGACGAACGAGGCCGCGTACTCGCCGCCACCGCGACACAGGTAGCCGGCGCGCTCGACGCCATGTACGGCGCGGCTGCCAAGGTGCCCGATCTGGGCGTGTCGGTCGCGCGCGCACGGACGGGATTCAAGCTGTGGGCCCCCACGGCGCAACGGGTCTCGTTATGCATCTACCGCAGTGGCGCCGGCCGCACCGAGTCCATCGTGCCGATGAAGCGCGACGCCACAACCGGCATCTGGCGGGTTGTGCGCCGGACCGACCTCTCGGGCCGGTACTACACCTTCCTCATCGACATGTACGTGCACGGCGTCGGCCTCGTGCGCAACCGCGTGACCGACCCGTATTCCATAAGCCTAACGACGGACTCGAAGCGCAGCTACATCGCCAACCTCGGCGCACAGTCCCTCAAGCCGTCCGGATGGGAGTCGGCGCCCCGGCCCACCGTGGCCGCCGCCCAGACCGACATGGTGATCTACGAACTGCACGTGCGCGACTTCTCGATCAACGACGCCACCGTCACCTGGGCGAACCGCGGCAAGTACGGTGCGTTCACCGAGGCCGAGTCGAACGGCATGCGGCACCTCCGTGCGCTCGCGCACGCCGGTGTGACCGACGTGCACCTGCTCCCCGTGTTCGACGTCGCTACCGTGCCAGAATCCGGATGCATGACCGCTAAGCCGAGTGGCACGCCCGATGGCGAGAGCCAGCAGGCTGCCGTTAGTGCCCTGGCCGGCGCTGACTGCTTCAACTGGGGCTACGACCCGTTCCACTACACCGCGCCGGAAGGCAGCTTCGCCAGTGACGCAGCCGACGGTGCAACGCGCATCATCGAGTTCCGCCACATGGTCCAGTCGCTGCATGCACTCGGACTGCGCGTGGGCATGGACGTGGTCTATAACCACACCAGCGCGTCTGGGCAGAAGGAAAAGTCCGTGCTGGACCGTATCGTACCCGGCTACTACCACCGTCTCAATGCTGCGGGGGGCGTCGAGACGTCGACCTGCTGCGACAACACGGCAACAGAGCACCTCATGATGGCCAAGCTGATGGTCGAGTCGGCGATGGTGTGGGCGCGCGATCATAAAATCGATTCGTTCCGCTTCGACCTCATGGGCCACCAGCCCCGCGCTGCGATGGAGCAGTTGCAGACCTCCGTGAATGCAGCGTCCGGGCGCCCGATTTCCCTCATCGGCGAAGGTTGGAACTTCGGCGAAGTGGCCAACGGCACGCGCTTCCGGCAGGCGTCGCAGCTCTCCCTCAGCGGTAGCGGCATCGCGACCTTCAGCGACCGTAGTCGAGACGCCGTGCGCGGCGGCGGCGCGGGCGACAACGGCTCCGACCAGATCGCGCGCCAAGGCTATATCAACGGCCTGGTCTACGACCGCAACGTCCTCGCCCCCTCCACGCTCACCTCGGCGGACCTGATGCGGGCGGCGGATATGGTGCGTGTGGGGTTGGCGGGCACGCTCCGCAGTTATCCCCTGCACACCTACCGCGACGAGACCGTTCCCTTGGCGCGCATCGACTACGCCGGCCAAGCCGCCGGCTACGCGAGCGAGCCCGGCGAGGTGGTGAACTATGTCGAGAACCATGACAATCAGACGCTGTTCGACGTTAGTGTCTTCAAGCTTCCCGTGGGAACGAGCCGCGCGGACCGGGCGCGCGTTCAGACACTGGGGGCCGCCATTGTCGCCTTCAGCCAGGGCGTCGCCTACTTCCACGCCGGACAGGAAGTGCTTCGCAGCAAATCGATGGACCGCAACAGCTACGACTCGGGCGACTGGTTCAACCGCCTCGACTGGACCTTGAGCGACAACTATTTCGGCACCGGGCTGCCACCCAAACGTGACAATGGCGAGAGCTGGCCCCTCATGCGGCCCCTGTTGGCCGATTCGTCCATCAAGCCTACCGCGACCGAAATCCGCTGGACGCGCGATGCCTTCTTCGACCTGCTCCGCATCCGGGCGAGTTCGACGCTCTTCCGCCTACGATCGGCTAACGACATCGTGCAGCGGCTGACTTTTCACAACACCGGCTCGGCGCAGGTCCCGACCGTGCTCGTGGGACACCTGAACGGCGACGGGTACGAGGGCGCCCGCTTCAGGGAGTTGGTGTACCTGATCAACGTGGACAAGGCCGAGCACGCGGTGTCGATCGAGGCGCTGCGGGGGAGGGCATTCGAGCTTCACCCGGTGCATCGCGCCCCCGGTGCGGCCGATGCGCGCGCCGCGCTGGCGACATGGAATCCCGTCACGGGCACATTCAGCGTGCCGCCACGCACAGCGGTGGTGTGGGTGGTACCCTGATCGTGCCTGTGCCGAGTACTCCGGCATTGTTCGCCACGAATGAATGATTGTCATTCATTCGGTGAATAAACCGTTGGAATGACATGGCGCGACGCCACGGGCGGTCGCGCCCATCTCGCATATTGGCGTAACGCGACACGGCGCACTTGACCGCCTTCCATGGACGAGCAGGGCGCACCCGGTGCTCGGCGCACGCGTCCCCCGCGTCGCTCCGACCATGTACGCCGACGGGGTATGGCGGAAGCGGCAATGCACGCTAGCATTGTGGAATGCTGTCCCCCGCGGACGTCGAATCTGTTCAGCTCCTCGGCTACACGCTGGGTGATTTTTCGACACCGCTAGCTGCATTGGGTTCGGCTTTCGCGTTAGGTGTCCTCTTTGGAGTCATTCCGTTGGGGGGAGCCGAACTTGTGGTGCTGGCCATAGGTGGCGTCAAGCCACGTGGCCTGTTGTTGCCCTTGGTCATGGTCTTCAGCTTGGGCCACGTGCTGGGAAAGGCTGGGTGGTACTGGCTTGGTACGCGACACGACCGGGTGCGGCATCCATGGCTTCGCAGGCAGATCGACCGGGCGCTTCGGCTCCTGACGGAGTACCCCAAGCTCGGAACTGCCGCGCTCGGAAGCAGCGCATTGGTGAGTGTGCCGCCGTTCCATCTGAGCGCCATCGCTGCGGGAGCGGTGAATTGCCCCTTCGCCCTTTTCATGACGGTCGCGTTCGTGGGCCGTGCGGTGCGATTCGCAGTCATCGCGATCGCTCCTCAGCTGGCGTTTGCCATACTTCGGTGGGTTTAGCTTCTCCCGATCGTGCTCCTCCGCCGGTGGCAGAGCCTCGGCGACAGTCTCAAGCCGCCCTCGCCAGCAGCCGATCGCTGACGACCGCACCGTCCTCCGACTCAGGTGTTAGGCAGATTCTGTCCAGGGAGAGTACCACGCGGTCACGCTTTCCATGGCCAGCCTCGAATTCGGGCAGCTTGGCAGACGCGGACCGCTGTTGTATCGGTCGGCGAGAATGTGCTGCGGTTGCGGGAGTGCGCGGGCTGGAGTGCGGCCAATTGGCGCTCCTTCTCCTGCTTGGCCGGCGTGGGAAAGAGCTCCGGCCACGACGACGGGTCATCGACCATCTGCGAGAAGATCACCGCGCGCGCGGCCGCCAGCGGGCGGCGGGCCCACCACATGTGCAGGGTGGAGGGGTGGCCGTGCCGGATCGACTTCTCGCGCGCCGCCGCCTTGTTGATGGCTTCGAGGGGGAGGGCGACTTCGATGAGTTTCTTGCGGGTCTTGGGGGCGGTCACGTCGTCAACTGCGGGCGCCGGCTTGTGGCGCGACAAGGACTGCGAGACTGCTGGATCGGCTCAGGTGGAACGGACTGAACCGACCGAGTGGGTACAGTGTATGTGTAGTTATTGACACTATTGGCATTTGTCTACATGCTGACTGTACCATGGAACTCCATGACGGTAGCTCCACGAAGGCCCACTTGGCTGCGCTCGGCGCCAGCGCTCCCAACGGACTCATCGGAGTCGACGAGGCGTCGGCTGCGCTCGGCACCCCCAGGACGGAGGCCGCCGCGCGCCTTGCCCGACTCGCCAAGTCGGGGTGGCTCGCCCGGGTTCGAAGGGGACTGTACTACATCCTCCCCATCGAGGCCGCAACGAAAGGCCAGACCACCTATCCGGACCCTTGGGTTCTGGCCAGTCGCGCCTACGATCCGTGCTACGTCGGCGGATGGAGCGCTGCCGAGCACTGGGGGCTGACGGAACAACTCTTCCGATCGACGTTCGTGGCGACCGCCGCCGTCCTTCGCTCTCGCCAACAGCGCCTTCTGGGCCTCGAATTCCGCCTGGCGAACGTGCGCCGGGAGCGACTTGCGGGCGTTGCCTTCGTCTGGCGCGGCTCCGCTCGAGTAGCGGTATCGGGGGCCGAGCGGACCTTGGTCGACGCGTTCCGCGATCCGACGTGGCTCGGAGGGATGCGCCACACGACGGAGTGCCTTCGTCGATATTTCGAAGGCGATCGTGCGGCGCGAGTCGCGACGCTCATCGAGGAGATGACTCGATCGGGCAATGGAGCGGCGGCGAAGCGGCTGGGCTTCATACTCGAACAGGACGGGACTCCTTCCGAGCTGCTCGATCCGCTCAGTCGCATGGCAACCAAGGGTCTCATCGCTCTCGACCCCAGCGTTGCTCGGGGCGGCCGCATCGTTAGGCGGTGGGGGATCGTGGTGAACGCAGACCTCGTGTAGGCTCCGACGATGATAGGCAAGCCCGAAATCCTTTCGCGTGCAGCGGAGTGGAGCCTCCGCCCGGATGTGGTCGAGAAAGACTACGCTCTGGGTTGGATGCTCGCTGCCGTGAGTCTGGACGAGGAGACGTCCGACGGCTGGATCTTGAAAGGCGGCACGTGCGTGAAGAAATGCTTCATCGAGACGTACCGCTTCTCCGAGGATCTGGACTTCTCTCTGCGTCCGGATGTGTCGTACGATGTCTCCGCGATCGAGCGCACTCTGACTCGACTGGCGGCGCTCGTCGGGGAGATGTGCGGTATCGCGATGCCGCATGACCAGATCGTGGTCAAGGAACGGCGCGACAAACTCGGCCGACCGACCTTCGAGGGGCGTATCGGATACCGCGGTCCGCTGCAGGCCCCCAACTGGCCACGAATCCTGTTCGACATCACGCAGCACGAGCCGATCATCGAGGAGCCGGTGTTGCGTCGGGTGCTTCATCCGTACTCCGATGCGCTCCCTGAGGACGCGGTCGTGCGGACCTACTCGTTCGAGGAGCTGCTCGCGGAAAAGACGCGTGCGCTGCTCGAGCGCACCAGGCCGCGCGACCTGTACGATGTCGTCTACATCACGACCAACGTCGAGGGGATCGATGTCTCGCGGCTGCGCATGCTCTTCCGTTCGAAGTGCGCCGTCAAGCAGCTGACCGCGCCGAGCCGGAAAGAGCTGGTCGACGTGATCATGGCGTCGGCTGAATTGCGCGCCGAGTGGGCGAACATGCTCGCCCATCAGCTGCAGGAGTTGCTGCCGATCGACGGGGTGCTGGAGCGAATCGACGAGGCGCTGGCATGGATTGATGAGCGTGTGACGCGTGTTAGAGAAGCGCTGGTGTCGCCGCCGACGAGCGTCGAGGGCGTCGTCATGTCGGGAACGGCGCCGCGCGGACTCGGTGGACCAATCGAGCGATTGCGCTTCGCTGGTGCCAATCGACTGCTGGTCGAGTTCACCTATCGCGGAAAGCCGCGCAGGGCGGAGCCCTATTCGCTGCGGATTGCCGACACGGGAAATCTTCTCTTGTACGCTCACGAGTTGGCCAGCGGGATCGTCAAGTCGTTCAAGGTCGCCGAGATCGTCGGCCTTCGCACCACGCAGACCACGTTCACTCCTCGGTACGCGATCGAACTCGGATTCGCACCGGTCGCGAGTAGTCGACGTCCGTCCATCGAGCCGGCGCGAAGTGCGGTCTCGCGGCCGCGTCGGACCGGCGTTCGGACCGGACCGGTGTACGTGTTCCAGTGTCCGCTGTGTGGAAAGAAGTTTCGCCGGAAGAAGCACGACACCAGGCTTCGTCGTCACAACCTCTCGAATACCGATGTACCGTGCGGAGGAAGAAGTGGCGTTCTGGTGGGAACCGGCTAGCGAAGCGACTTCAGAGTCTAGGTCCCACAGTACGTCTCTGAGCTGCTCGGTCCAGGCTTGGATCTCAGAGAAGCGCCACTTGGGGCCGCGACGAAAGCGGGAGTCGAATCGCCTCATGTCCCTTCCAGATCGCGATCGATCTCGCCCGGATCGCCTCCCTTGATCACGCGAAGAATCAATTCGCACCTTCGCCGCGGCTCGCGTGCCGATTGGTGAATCGCGTTCAGCTGATCCAACTCGCCCATTGCGCGCTGACTTGCCTGTCGACCTGGCAGTTGCAGGATGTGATCATCAGCCACGTTCATCGCATCGAGCAGCGCGTCCTCGCTAACCTGAATTCCGAGAAAGAACCGACGGTCGGTCAACGCCTTGCGCATGTAGGTCGCCATGTCGTACAGGAGCGTTGCTGCCTGCGCCCACGGGTTTGCATGATCGTCCGCAGCAATTGCGAATGCGACGGAAGAGTACGAGAGCAGCGGAAGGATGCTCGTTCCGTGGGCACCTTGGATGCGCTTGCGCAACGAATCCGCCACCTTCGGCAGAAGGCCCGGCACGACTCCGCTGGGCCTTCTGTCCAAGTTCCGCGCACATCGCTGCAATGTCTTCTCGTAGCTGTTCGCGCCGCGACGCCATGAATGAGTCGAGATTCCCGCCAATGACGTCCTTAAGGGCCCGCACGCCCTTCTCATCCAGCTTGGTCAGAGCTTCAGCGAAGAGTGGTTTCGCTTCGGAAGGAACCCACCGCACGTTCTCCGCCAGAGCGAACGAGAACCGTCCCAGCAAGGTCCGGATTCCAGTGCGTAGACCCTCAAGCCGTTTCAGGTGGCGGTCGGAGATGATCGAAATGCGCATGCTGACGCGCCTCGTCACGCTTCCGGTGCGGGTCTCTGGAAGATCACCGAAGAGCTGCGGATCCAAAGGCGCATCGAGTGGAGGGCGCCGAGAGAGTTTCTCGATCGTCACCATCCGCCCGCGCCCGTACAACGCCGCAATCTCGCACGCGAGATCGTCGGGTGTGGTGAGACCTAGGCTTGCCGTGACTGACGTCGGCGCCGCCGTGGAGTCACCCGCGTATGTTACGCCGTCAGTCGGAGTGGATGCTGCACCCACCGCGACAGGCGGCGAGCTAGCAGCGGAGACGACACTTTCGTAGTCACGCCAAAGACGAGTGCCCTCTTCTCTCCCGGACGGTAGAATCAGCGCGGGAATTTGCGCGACTCCTGGGCCGCGCACGTCGGCAGCTCGGATCCAATCTGATTCGAAGGATCTCTGTAGCTCGACTGTCAGCGCCATGTCGGCACGAAAGACCATCAGATCCCGATTGTCGCCAGGGCGTATGGGCCACAAGTCTTCGACCGATCCGGAGGCTACGGTCGTCGAACCATTCCTCGAGTCGGAGAAGCAGAGGTAACTCGTGCGAGGAGTGAAGTCGGAAGACGAGAGCACACGAAGCGCGAGCCGTCCAGTCAATCGATCGCACATCTTCGCAGCGCGTGACAGCTCACTGGCACGTATGCCGCAGGACGGTCGGACGAACAGCAGCAGCGCGACTTTCAACGCTTCCTGCATCTGGATCCAGCGTTCGATCTGCTCCAGCCCGCGAGACGTCAGCGTCGAGAGGCCACCAAAGATGACGGTCGCGTCAGATACTGCCTCGTCGAGCGGCGACAGGTGTGCATCCGCCGCCAGCGACGCAACGCTTTGGCCATTCGGCCATACAAAGCTCATTCTCCATGGAACGCGCGTCACCGCGGCTCCTCCCCCCGTGCAATCAGGCTCGCGAACGAGAAGTTTACACTCGCCCCATTGAAGTCCGTCCTGATCCCGCTCCGGTCGAACGGGCGCCGCACGTAGTGCACTCGGTGCCGCTTCTCGTCGAAGAACTCTACAATAGCCAAGATGAACTTCTCCGGATCGTTGAAGGCGTAGAGGATCTCGTTCTTCGATGCAGACCATCGGGTCATCTACTCCATTAACCGAGCAGGGGTTCTGACATCCTGGGCCGCAATGAAACGTGCGAGCAACCTCCAGTCGCGGGCCGACAAGTCCAATCCGAGACTACGTTGGCGATCGCCTCCTCAGCCGGAGCCTCGAACTCAGCGTCGAGCCAACGCTCGATCTCATCGCCAACGAGTGTCCATGTGTATCTGTTGTGCCAGACGACTATGGATTCAGCGCCAGGGTGAACCTTCACTCCGCGTATGGCGGCGCGGCGTCCGAACTCCGCGTCGTCGCCAACGCCACATAGTTGGCCGGTATCGTACTCATGGATGGCTTCACCGGGGTCACCTCGACCTTCCGCCTCGTACGCGCGACAGGCGCGCAGAGTGCTGAGCCACACGCTGCCCTCCGTAACAGCGGCGCTGTGCGTCGGCTCTCGAAGAAAGCGGAATAGCTGTGGCGGAATCTCAGCATCGTACCTGTCGATGTCGCAACTCAGGACCATCTCATTCCGCGATGATGATGGAATGGCGTTGAGCCCACCCTCCCTTATCACTCTCCCTTGGTACGCGTGAGGGAGTCCGCCAGCGACGCACGCCCCGCGTCGCCACGGACTCCCCCCACCGTCGCGCTACATGGTGGTAAAACGTCCGAGATATTTCCGCACCCGATCCAAAGCCTGCCGTAACTCCACCGCCAACTCTTTGGCCAGTCCCTGCTGCGGCGCGGTAGGCGGAAAATTTCCCGAGTCCACATTCCGCAGCAGCGCTCCGATCCGATCACTTACGCGCGGTCCATCACTCCAGAACGGCACTCCCGCCGGCTTCACCAAAATGTCGAAGAGCGAATCGACCTGTGCCAACTCTCCCGACAACGCCCGCATAACCGCAGCCCCACCTCCATCGGGAACGGCCTGCGCCGAGCGCCGACGCGCCTCGAGCTCGGCCTTGCGCCCGTCGAGTGAGCGCAGCGTATCGTTGGCCAGCGATTGCAGCTCGCGGAGCTCCATGGCGATGGTGAACTGGGCACGGAGCGCATCGGGCGTCGTCTTCGACGTGGGATCCACGCGCACCTCGAGCGGCTGCTCCAGCCGCTGATCACCCACCGTCAGCCGCACCACATAGCGGCCAGGCACTGCCCGCGGCCCCGACGGCGCCCCGAAGAACTGGATCGCCGGATCGCTCGGATCGATCGGCCGTCGCTGGCGCGG
>Ga0163144_10028060_pt1 | contig 10874 bp, 7 predicted proteins | sample OliLak19BULKMAT1_FD_123175 | JGI IMG/M metagenome (GOLD analysis project Ga0163144, IMG submission 123175) | Freshwater microbial mat bacterial communities from Lake Vanda, McMurdo Dry Valleys, Antarctica - Oligotrophic Lake LV.19.BULKMAT1 | ecosystem: Environmental > Aquatic > Freshwater > Lake... | reverse complement strand
TCCGGCCGCCGCGAAACATTTCTGTCCCTCGGTCCGCCACGCATGCTGTCGGCACGACTTCATCCAGCTCCTCAACGATCCGCTGCGCGAAGGAAACGGCAGGGAAGGAAACGCAGAAGTAAACACAGGTGAGTTAAAGTTTTCGAAGGAAACAATCACAGGAAGGAAACGCGGGAAGTACACAAACCCTTGTCCCAGTGAGAGCGTTCAACCTGCTGAAAACGGTGGTCACGAACGTGCCGTTCCCATCTCGAATCCAAAGAACTACGTCGGCACGTGTTGTCTCACAACGGGCCGGACGTGGTGGAGCGCATGCAACAATCCGGTCTCGAAGATCCAGTTGGTCTCATCATCGAAATGACGGACGACATCGGCAAGCAGCTGACCTACGCGGCGCTTGAGAAGCAAGGCATGCCTCGCCAGGAGATCCCGGAACTCATCGCGTCCTACTGCAAGAATGCCATCCCGACCTTCAAAGCCGTCGTCTCGTTTGAAACCGCTCTGAAAATCCTGCCCCTGACTTCCGAATCCGCCGAACAAAACCTCAAGGGCCCGCGAAGCCCCGGCACGCACTGGATCGTCATCGTCGGAGGCGGCGGCAACAGTTACGCGCTGGTTCCGGTGTCTGCCCAGTCTCACTGACTATTGCTTCACTTCAACCGCCATTTCCCAAAACTCCTCGCCAAAAGTCTGCCGAACGACCTCCATCCGCATGACGTCGGTGGTGCCATCGGCGATCCTCAAACCATTCAGGTCTCTGAGCCTGTCGCCCAAGTCCACGCGATTTGAGTAGCCTTCGCCACCAAAAGCGCGGGTCGCTGCATCGACAGTATTTAACGCGATCTCGACGCCTTCTGCCTTCAGGCCGCATATCAAAGGACGAGCGTTCGTGTAGTCTCCCCGATCGATAAGCTCCGCAGCCACCTTTGCGAGAGCGTGTGCCATCTTCAGCTCAGTTGTATGCTGACCGATGGGCTGCTGAAGATGCGTGAATCGTCCGATCGGGCCACCAAAGGCTTCTCTTGTTTTGAGTCGATCAGCCATCTGCTGAAGAGCATTCTCGCCCGTGCCCAGTGCAGCAGCCGTCTGCATCAAACGCCAATAGAGGAAGTGTTCGAAAAAGATGCGAAGCCCCTCACCGTCAGCACCTATGCGATGGGACTCCGGGACAAAGAGATTCTCAAACTTCAGTCCGCCGTAGGAGTTTCCAGTGAGGCCGTGCGCCGCCAGCGATTCGATAACCAGTCCCGGCGTGTCGATCGGCATGACGAATACGTTAAGCTTTCCTTTTTTACCAGTTGTGCCTTGAGTGAACACAATGACGTGTGATGCTTGCTCAAGCCGGGCATTGAAGCGTTTCGCTCCTGTCAATTCATAACCACCATCGACTTTTCGTGAGATGGATTTGATGCCTGACACATTACTTCCGACATCGGGCTCCGTGATTGCAATCGCAATATAGGCATTTCCGCTGGCAACCTGACGGACGATCTCCAGCACCACTGGTTCTTTCGATTTCAGCAGCGGTCGAACATGTGCTCCGCCGACAATATCGCGGAAATTGAGATTGTGAGTTCCGGCGTGCTTGAAGACTTCGAGCATCTTCGTCGCAGGCCAGCCTGATCCGCCGTACTCAACTGGAAGATCCAAACCGGGCAAACCGAAGGACGCCGTCTTCTGCCGCCAGACTCGCGGATTCAGGAAATCATCGCCTTCACGAAGCAAATCGGCGGTTGCATCGATTTCTGCGTTGATGTGCTCAATTGTTATCGGCGCATTGGGATTCAATTCGACGGATTCGGATTTTCTGCTGAATGAAGCCGTGAAGACCGTATTAATTTCGTACACATGAGTGCGCGTTGGAGTCCCCGTTGGGTTGAGGAGAAACACCTTCTCACAATCGCCTTTGTCGCCAGACTTGAATTCCAAAATGTAGCGACGATCTTTGATTGGCTTCGAAGGATCAACAACGATGATCTCGTTTTTTTTTTGCTCTTTCAGCAGTACGAAATGGCGACCGAGTACGTCGCCATCACTCTTGGTCACCGTATAGCTCACGACCTTTTGCTGTCGAGGTGCGACACTCAGGTCAGGGCCCACAGCAATTGGCCAGACTGTGCCATCTACTGCGTATGGTGAATCAGGGGCTGTTTGCAGCTCAACGTTGACATCAGCGTTTTCAAGATGCTGCTCGTAAAAATCCATCAGCCGCACGAACTGTTCATTTGTGACACGCCCATTGAGTAATTCGTGCTGATCCGCGAAGGAGGAAAGGAGCACCTTGTGTGGATTCGGAAGCTGCTCAAGCCCGGACATGAGCCGCAGGGCTTGTAAGAGATCGATACCGGCTGCACTTGCACACGCCCCGCCGCCGCCTTTGCGGATGAGACAATCCAGTTCCTCTTGGACAACAAACGTACTGGAATCTGATTCGTGAGCGGCCTGCAACTTCGACAACACGATCGCCGGGGTTTCCCATGCGGCGACCTCCGCTGTTGGCGATTCTGGTCGTTTGTCTTGCCCTGCTGCGAACTGTCCGCCTGCGAGCAGTAGTAGAAGGGTGAAGCCAAAAAGCGAATTAAATCTCTGTGACAGCATCAGCGATCCCCTTGAATTCCGACTATTCGTGATCATCCGCTTATTCTTTGTCCGAAGCAAAAGCGATCTTGAATCTACTTTGGGGCATGTGGTTGTTGCTCCAAGTCTACGGACGAGTGGTCACATTGCTTGAAAGATGCGAGCCGAGTTTTCGAATGAGACACAGCATCGACAGAACTTCATCACTACGAATTGCGACCTTCCGTCCAATGACTGCTTGATGATCATTCGACTTGCGAACGTATTCCTCATCCACGATTCCCATGTTGTGGGCGAGCAAGTGGCGTTTCTGAAAACACCGGCAAAGGCAAAGCCATTCGTCCGGCAGCAGTCCCGCCGAAAGCTCGAAACCAAAGAGCGATAGCAAGTTCTTTTGTGCCCCACCGAGATTCTGAAATGACACGGATTCGGCTTTGGCTGAATTCGTCGCCTTGCTCGCGTGAACTCGACAAGTCTCACGACCAAAGCCGTCGAACGCAGACACACCATTTTCAAGGGCGTCAGAAAGAAGCTGTGCGGACAAATCGCCGTTAACTGTGGCTGCGAGTTCAATCTGCTGCTGAACCAACGAAAGGTTCTTCTCCAGGATTTGCAATGAGTTGTGCTTCCCGCAATCGGGGCAGAAAGCAAACGTTCCGAAGACAGTGTATCGCAACGTACAGGTGTCGCAGACGACTTCTTCCTCAAGTTCCATTTCTGAGTAATGGCAAATCGGCCTGGGACGGCCTTTCACCTTCATGCTGATCCCAAACCCGAATGCTCCTTTCGGGCGGTGATTGAACTCCAGCCTCTTCATATCCTTGATGAGCGCTCCGGTCACCTTGTTGATGACCACCGACCGTGCATATGCGATCTGCGCCTTCGTGAAGAACTGGTTCGGAGCAGCTGCATGTCCGCAATACGGGCAATGGCACTGCAGGTCAACGCCGGTCAAACCGGTGCCGGGCGTAATCTTGAAGTACTGATCACATTCGGGGCATTCGCGCCCCAGGTATCCATCACTCGCCTGTGGAATCGGGATCGAAAACCGATCGCCAAGTTGTTCTACGTGCCGCATTAAACCGCTCCGTGACTTCGCAGTATTCCCTCGCCAACGGGACACTACGACGAACGCTAATGTTCGCAAAACAGTAAGTCAATAAGGCTGCTGGTTGAATGCGTGTCGTAGAAGCGGTACACTGGCTTTAGTTACGAGTTCACGCTGTTCCAGGGCTGGCCCCGGATCAAGGAGCATCGAGTGCCAGGTGTAGGCGAACGAATAAAGAGGCGACGAGTCGAACTCGGCTGGACGCAGGATCAACTCTGCCAGAAGGCCGGGATATCGAAGGGTTTTTGTTCGGATTTGGAGAACGACAAGCGGAGCGTCAGTGCGGACAATTTGCTGGATATCGCCCGTGCATTGAGTGTGTCGCTCGACTACCTGATGACCGGGAAGGCCAGCGAGGAGCCTCCGAAGGACGTTTCAATTCCGTCGTCGTTGGCCATGTTCGCTGGTGAAGAAGGGTTGTCCTTACGGCAAACGTTGATGCTTTTGGACATGCAGAAACAAATTGTGGCCCACCGCAGCGCCAAGAAAAAGGATGGTCTTGAGGCGGTGGACTGGCAAAAATTCTACGAAGGAGTGAAAGAATTCCTGGATAACGAATGACTCGTTGGGACCAAGCACCGGAAATCATCGAACTCGCTGCGGAACTCGGCGTGGGGAGCGCTGCGCCTGTTGAAAAGATTCTCGACTACTGCCGTGGCCGCATCGACGGCTGGGTTGCCGAGGCTGGTGGCGTCACGGACATCGAAGCCCTCGAATCGCTCGTGACCAGCCAACACCAGATGGTCTTCGAAGAAATACGGAGCGACGACGATTGGGAACGTCTCACCGAGGTTTATGCTCGGGGCAGGAAGGAGTTCGTGTTCGCAGGAATGCGGACCAAGTTCGATGACGCCGACAACCTCACCTACGGCGCTTTGGTGCAACGGCGGAATGTCGGAGATGGCGACCCTGATCGCTTCGTTGCCGTCATTGACTGTCGGGGAAGCAAGTTGGCCCGACGATTCTTCACCCGTTGGCATGAGATCGCCCACCGGCTGACCACCCACGCCGACATGCTGGAGCCGGTTTACCGTTCCGAACACGATCCCATCGAACGCTTGATGGACGAGATCGCTGGTCACGTCGGCTTCTATGAGCCGCTCTTCCATCCTGCCTTTCAGTCGGCCAGTGACGGCCAGCGACACCTGACCTTTGGTGTGGTGGAGTCGTTCATCGCCAACGCCTTTCCTGCCGCCAGTTTTCAGGCCACGCTGTTTGCCTGCACTCGCCGAATGACGACTCCGGTGGTCTACCTGGAAGCCACGCTCGCCCACAAGAAAGAAGTGAAGCGCAAGTTGGCTACACCGAGCCTGTTCGATGACGACCCACCGCCAGGTGAACTGCGGGCCGTGAAGGTGATTCAGAACAAGGCCGCACAATCAGCACGGTTCACGATCCCGACGAACATGCGGGTGCCGGTCGATTCGGTGATTCACAGACTATTCGACGCTGACCCCCAAACGGATGGAAGTGCCGAGGAAGATTTGAGCCAGTGGCAATCTCAGGGGGCGCAGCCTTGAAGCATGTGCCGTTGTGGTTGAGGCTCGCAAAGTTTCTGGTCGAGTTATCGCCATTGTTCAACCAATCTCACCGAGTCAGCCGGATGGAGAGAATCACGACCAACACGATTGTTTTCTGAGTAACCACAACATTCTGCAATCGGACAGTACACGACCACATGATTGACCAGGCGACACGACTCGAACAAGCAATCCAGCAGGCGGCGAGCCAGTATTTTCGGCTCGTCATCCTTGCTGGGGCGCCGGGGTCTGGCAAAACCGCCGCTCTGCAATCGGTGGCGCAGAAAGCTGGTTGTGTACTCGTGAATGTGAACCTGGAGCTGAGCAAGAGAATGCTCGAACTGACTCGCACGCAGCGTTCACGACAGGTCGAAAGGCTCCTCAAGGAAATCATTGCCGCCCAACCCGGCGATGTCGTCATGCTCGACAATCTTGAAATCCTGTTCGACACCGATCTGGAAGTCGAACCGCTGCGTTTGCTTCAGGTCTCCAGTCGCAATCGCACCATCGTCGCCTCATGGAATGGCAGTTACGTTGACGGAACACTGACCTACGCCGAACCTGGCCATCCAGAGTTCATCCAATTCAAGCAGACCGAAGCAATTGTACTTCCGGTCGGCGCAGCCGAAAACAATTGACGGGAGCAATCGTCGCCATGAAGTACAGTGATCTGGTCAAGTTTGAGCCAATTGAGTCAGTCATCCAGTTGGAGCAGGCAGATTCTCTCGATGCCGTGAAACAACTGGTACAGACCTTCGTGATCTCGGATCGCATGGCCGAGCAGTTGTGCGACCTGGTGATCCCCAATCTGCAATTCGAGACACCAGCCGACAACAAGGGCATCCTGATCGTCGGTAACTACGGCACCGGTAAGAGTCACTTGCTGTCGCTCATCTCCGGTCTGGCCGAACACGCCGACATGACGAAGGTCGTGCGTGGCAAAGAAGTTGCCAAGTCATCAAAGGCAATCTCTGGGAAATTCAAGGTTGTCCGCCTTGAACTTCCCGCCACGAAGAAGAGCCTTCGCAACATCATCTGCGGCAGGCTGGAAGACTTCATGGCGAGCGAAGGTTTTTCACTTCCTTTCAGCTTCCCCACCGACGACCAGGTGGACAGCAACAAAGACGACCTGTCGGAGATGATGTCCCAGTTTGCCGAGAAATATCCCGACCACGGCTTGCTGCTGGTCGTGGACGAACTGCTCGACTATCTCCGATCTCGCAAACAACACGACCTCATCCTCGACCTGGGCTTCCTGCGAGAAGTCGGAGAAGTCTGCAAATCGGATCGCTTCCGCTTCATTGCGGGCTTGCAGGAAAGCCTGTTCGACAACCCGAAGTTTCAGTTCGTGGCTGAGAGTCTACGCAGAGTACAAGCCCGCTTTGAGCAGCTTCGTATCGTGCGTCAGGACGTGGCGTTTGTTGTTTCAGAGAGATTGCTCACCAAGAGTGACGAGCAGAAAGCCAAAATCCGTGAACATCTCCAGAAATTCACACCGCTGTACGGCGGCATGGCCGAACGACTGGAGGAGTTCGTCACGCTCTTCCCGGTTCATCCGACGTACCTGGAAGTCTTCGAAGCCATCTCCATCGCTGAGAAGCGAGAAGTGCTGAAGACGCTCAGCACCGAAATCAAACGCTGCCTCAACAACGACGTGCCGAAGGATGAACCGGGACTCATCAGCTACGACTCGTACTGGGAGTTCCTGCAAGGCAATGCGGTACTGCGTTCGGTGCCGGAAATCCGGGAAGTGATCGACGTGAGCAAGGTTGTTGAGAATCGAATTCAACAGGCCTACACACGACCGACGCTGAAGCCGATGGCTTTGCGGATCATCCATGGTCTGTCGATCCATCGCATGACGACCGACGACATCCGGGCCAGGATCGGGCCAACTGCCGAGGAACTTCAGAACGGATTGTGTCTGTACGCCCCGATCCCAGAGAAGACCAGTGACTTCCTGCGAACCACCGTGGAGTCCTGTCTCAAGGAAATCATGAAGACGGTCAGCGGTCAGTTCATTACGCACAATACGGAGAACGACCAGTATTACCTGGACCTGCAGAAGACCATCGACCATGACGCCAAGATTCAAGACAAGGCAGACACACTCTCTGACTCACATCTGGATCAGTACTACTTCGACGCATTGACCCGTGTGCTGGAGCTCACCGACCTGCCGCCATACGTTCGTGGCTATCAAATTTGGGAACACGAGATCGAGTGGCGAGACCACAAGATCACTCGACGAGGCTACCTCTTCTTCGGCGCTCCCAACGAGCGATCCACGGCACAGCCGCCACGGGACTTTTATCTCTACTTCCTGCAGCCGTTCGAGCCGCCGCACTTTGAAGACCAGAAACTCGCGGATGAAGTCTTCTTCAAGCTGACTCACCGAGACAAAGCTTTCGAAGACACGCTGCGACTTTACGCTGGCGCTCGTGAAATGGCTGCCTCAGCCAGCAGCGGCACAAAGAAGGTGTATGAGGATAAGGCCGATGGCTTCCTCAAGACGCTTGTGGCATGGCTGCGGACGAACATGCTGACCTCTTATGAGGTTGTTCATCAGGGCGTGCCGCACAAGATGGTCGAATGGCTGAAGGGCCACCGCACCGGCAACGCTGCAGTCCGTGACCTGCTCGAACTCACTGGCTCAGTGTGCCTGGCAGCTTCATTCGAGGACCGCTACCCGGACTATCCGAGCTTCACCGTGAAGCTGTATGCCAGCAACCTGAAGCAGCCGACCGAAGATGTGTTGCGCTGGCTGGCCGGGGGCGTGAAGAACAATCAGGCGACCGCGGTTCTCGACGGTCTGGAATTGATGGATGGCGACAAGCTCAAGCCGCATCCATCCCGCTACGCCAAAGTGGTCCTGGAAAAGCTGGAAGGCAAGCCGCCAGGTCAGGTTGTCAATCGCAAGGAACTCATCACCGTCAAGAACGATGTGGAGCGAGAGAGCCGGTATCAACTTGAACCGGAGTTCCTGCTGATCGTGCTGGCGTCGTTGGTCCAAAACGGCAACATCACGCTCAGCGTGGCCGGAAAGAAGCTCGACGCTGCCAACATCGGCGAAGCCACAAAGATGACGCTCGATCAACTTGTCTCTTTCAAGCATATCGAGAAACCGAAGGGACTGCCGTTGGCGGAACTGGTGGCATTGTTTGAGTTGCTGGGATTGGCCGAAGGACTGATCCGCAATGAGAACACGCACGACGAAGCCGTGAAGCAGCTTCGCTCAAAGGCGAACGACCTGACCGAAAAAGTCGTCACCGTTGCCCAGCATGTCCAAACGGGATTGCCTTGTTGGGGCAGCGAACTGATTGCCTCTGAAGATCGAGAGCAGCATCGGCAAAAGCTCGAAGACCTGAAGAGCTTCCTCGAAGGACTGCAAGCTTTCAACACGCCGGGCAAGCTGAAAAACTTTTCAAAGAGCATTTTGGAGATTCAGGGACATGTCAGCACGTTAGACATCATCAAGCATATCGAGGACTTGCACGGACTGGTGCAAGAGTTGACGGCGCTGACCAGCTATCTTGGAACTGCCGCTGCGGTGCTGCCGCCACAAGACCCATGGCGAACACAGATGGAGACCATGCGCAGCGAATGGCGTGCGAAACTGATGGACCACGCTTTGTCTTCCCTCGCCCCTTTGGGGAGAGGGGTTCGAGGTGAGGGGTCCGCCGATTTCCGCCAGAAGATCAACCGAGCGTTGCAGAAGGTGAAGGAGGACTTCAAGACGACCTACTTTGCATTGCACAAGAAGTCTCGGCTGGGAGCCAATGAAGACGGCAAGAAGAAGGAGCTACTCAAAGACGAACGCCTGGAATGCCTGAAAAAGTTGGCTCAGGGCATCACACTGCTGCCACACTCGACTCTGACAGACCTGCAGACTCGACTGGCAAAGGTCCAAACCTGTTTCACTCTTGTTAAGGATGACCTTGAATCGTCGCCAACCTGTCCGCATTGCACCTTCCGTCCGCAGGAAGAAAATCTTGGGGCCAGTGGTGGAGCCGTACTCGACCAGATCGACAATTTGCTCGACACGATGGTTGAAAGCTGGACCAAAACACTGCTGGAGAATCTGGATGATCCAACAGCAAAGAAGAGCATCAGCCTGCTTCCAGCATCGCAGAAGAAAGAAGTGAAATCATTCCTGAAAGATCAGAAGTTGCCAGAGAAAATCGGGAACGATCTCGTTCAGGGAATCCAGCAGGCGCTTTCCGGCCTGACTGCGGTGAATATCAAACCTTCAGAGCTTTTTGCAGTCCTCAACGGAAAGGGTGGCCCATGCACTTTGGAACAACTTCGTGAGCGATTCGAGGCTTATCTACAAAAGCTGACTCAAGGCAAGGAACCTGGCAAGTTGCGACTGGTCATAAGCTCAGACGAATTCTGGGGCATGGTGCGAGAGGACGGAGACGAATGACGTCGTTTCAACTGCAGGAACTGCAAGAAATCGCCGCGCGAACTGAATCGGACACGGTGGAGTTCAAGGCTTCCACGGCACAGCTCCCGCGCGCTGGTGAAACGCTGTGTGGCATGTTGAATGGCAACGGTGGAATTGTGCTGATTGGAGTTTCCCCTAGCGGAGAACTTCGCGGACAGGACGTCAGCGACTCAACTCAGCAGGAAATCGCCCGTATGCTGGTCCGCTTTGAGCCTCCCGCCCCGGTTGAGCAACGAATTGTGAATCTTCCCAATTCGAACCGATCGATTATTTTGCTTGCGGTTCCCAGTGGTTCGGACGGTGCTCCTTTTTCCTACGACGGAAGGGCCTGGCAGCGCGTCGGTCCAACCACGTCACGCATGCCCAAGGGCCGGTATGAACAACTTCTGTTGCTCCGTGAGCACGCGCGGCGACGCTGGGAAAATCAGCCAGTCGTCGGTGTGAAACTTGCCGATCTCGATCACGAAGAGATTCTTCGCACACGGGACGACGCCATTCGCGCTCGGCGGATTTCGGCGGGAACCAGCCTGGATGTGGGTGATATTCTCGACCGGCTCGGTCTGCGGCAGGATGGTCAACTGACGCAAGCGGCGCAGCTTTTGTATGGAACTCGATTTCTGCCCGACTATCCTCAAGCGAAGCTGAAACTCGGCCGCTTTCGCGGAACGAAAATCACGGGTGATATTCTGGACAACAAACAGGAGTATTACCATGCGTTTGGCGCGGTTCGCGAAGCGATGGCGTTTCTGGATCGTACGTTGCCGTTATCGGGTCACTTCGTTAAAGGCCGTATCCAGCGGGAGGATCGCTTGCCGGTCCCGGCCGACGCGCTGCGGGAAGTGATTCTGAACGCCGTGATGCACCGCGATTACTCTTTTCCTGGTGGCGATGTTGCGATCGCCGTGTTTGATGACCGGATCGAAATCAGCAGCTACGGGGCTTTGCCGTCGAGTCTCACGGCCGAAATGCTCAGCGGTCCGCATCAATCGGTTTTGCGGAACCCACTGATTGCCCAGACATTTCACCGGACTGGGGCCGTTGAAGCCTGGGGCCGCGGTACAAACCGGGTGATTGACGAGTGCCAGGCATTCGGTGTGGAACCGCCTGTTTTCGAGCTGCGAAACAACAATGTCGTCGTCACTTTCCGAGCATTAATCGGCCCGACCCCGCAAGTCACCCCGCAAGTCACCCCGCAAGTCACCCCGCAAGTCACCCCGCAAGT
>Ga0163144_10028056_pt1 | contig 10875 bp, 9 predicted proteins | sample OliLak19BULKMAT1_FD_123175 | JGI IMG/M metagenome (GOLD analysis project Ga0163144, IMG submission 123175) | Freshwater microbial mat bacterial communities from Lake Vanda, McMurdo Dry Valleys, Antarctica - Oligotrophic Lake LV.19.BULKMAT1 | ecosystem: Environmental > Aquatic > Freshwater > Lake... | reverse complement strand
GGCGCGCGAGGAAAGTCCGGGCTCCACGAAACAAGGGTGGCGGGTAACGCCCGCCGGTTGTCCTTCGGGGCAGCAAGGGAAAGTGCCACAGAGAGCAAACCGCCGATGGGCCTTTCGAGGCGACAGGCAAGGGTGAAAGGGTGCGGTAAGAGCGCACCGGGGCGCTGGCAACAGGGCTCGCATGGCAAACCCCACCCGGAGCAAGGCCGAATAGGGGCCGCGCGCCCGCCGCAAGGTGGGTAGGGGTGTTTCGCCCTGAGCGGCCCGGGTTGGCTGCTAGAGCGCCGGAGCAATCCGGCGAGCAGATGAATGGCTGCCACCGCGGGTGGGTCCGTCAGGATACCGCCCGAGGAGACAGAACCCGGCTTATGATGGCCCCCTGACGCTTTTGTTTGCGCATCGCCTCCGCGATGCGATTTCCTCGCTTATGCAACCTGAAGGTTGCAACGCTGCGGGCGCGCGGTCGCGCATGCGGCCTGTCCTTCGGCGGGCCGGATCAGCGCCCGACTTGGGGTCGTCAAGGGGCAATGTTCGGCGGCGAAGCCGCCGCAAGGCCGACCGGCCGCCCGCAGGTGCCCGGAGCGAAGCGGAGGAATAGCACCGAGGACGTGCCCGCGGAGGCGGGCACGCGAATCAGGAGCGCCCCACGCTCAAATATTCAAACCCAGCCGCCGCCATGTCTTCGGGGTTGTAGATATTCCGCAAATCCACCAGCACGGGGGCGTTGGCGAGTTCCTTGACCCGCTTCAGATCGAGTGCGCGGAAGGCGTCCCATTCGGTCACGATCACCACCACATCCGCGCCCGCAATCGCGGCGTAGGGATCATCGCACATGGTCACCTCGGGCAGCAACGGGCGGGCCTGCTCCATGCCTTCGGGATCGTAAGCGGAAACCTCAACGCCCGCATCCATCAGCGTCTGCGCCACCGCAATCGAAGGCGAATCGCGCATGTCATCGGTGTTGGGCTTGAACGTCAGGCCCAGCAGCGCCGCTTTCTTGCCGCGCGCCGCGTCCACTCCGCCCAGCGCGTCGACGACCTTGCGGCCCATCGCGCGCTTGCGGCTGTCGTTGACCTTGACCACCGCTTCGACAATCCTGGTCGGGCTGTCGTAATCCTCTGCCGTCTTGAGCAGTGCGAGCGTATCCTTGGGGAAGCATGATCCGCCGTAACCCGGCCCGGCGTGGAGGAATTTCGACCCGATGCGGTTGTCCATCCCGATCCCGCGGCTGACGTCCTGAATATTCGCGCCGACTTTCTCGCACAGATCAGCCATTTCATTGATGAAGGTGATCTTGGTCGCAAGGAAGGCGTTGGCGGCGTATTTGATCAGCTCGCTGGTGCGGCGTGAGGTGAACAGGATCGGCGATTCGTTGAGGTAGAGCGGGCGATAGACTTCGCGCATGACCTCGCGGCCGTAATCATCCTCGGCGCCGATCACGATCCGGTCGGGGCGTTTGAAATCGCCGATCGCCGCGCCTTCACGCAGGAATTCGGGATTGGAGACGACCGAGACGCGGTGTGTGGTTCCGGTTTCGGCGATGATCCGTTCAACCTCGTCCCCGGTGCCGACCGGCACCGTGGATTTGGTCACGACCACGGCATCATTCGCCAGACTCTCGCCGACTTCCTGCGCGACTTCGTAAACGAAGGTCAGGTCGGCGTGGCCATCACCCCGGCGGCTGGGGGTGCCAACGGCGATGAAGATCGCGCTCGCATCCTTGATCCCTTCGGCCAGGCTGGTGGTGAAGGACAATCGCCCGGCTTTGACATTGCTTTCAACCAGCGCTTCAAGCCCCGGCTCATAAATCGGCATGACCCGGGCGTGCAGCCGGTCGATCTTGCCCTGATCCTTGTCGATGCAGACCACTTCATGCCCGAAATCGGCAAAGCATGCCCCTGATACGAGCCCGACATAGCCCGAACCGACCATCGCAATCTTCATGAATAGTTGCCCTTAAGCGAAATCTGGAGTGGCCAGCGTGCAATCCGCGTGACGGTTAGGCCCGCTCGCCGTTGAAGACTTCGACCGGCCCACCATCGCTGGTGCAGGCCTGAAGAACGCGTCGCTGGTCGCCTTCGAGCACGAGCGCTGTAAGCACACCCGAGCGGAAAGCGCCAGTATCAATGCCGATGCGGTTACCGCAATCCATCACCCGGTCAAAGATCGTGTGGCCGTGCACCACCACCTTTTCGAGCGGGCCTTCATGGCTGAGGAAACGGTCGCGGATCCACATCAGATCGCTGCGCTTCTGGTCGGCCAGTGGCCGCGCGGGATCGATCCCGGCATGGACGAAGACATAATCGCCGGCGATGATCATCGCTTCGAACGCGGCCATGTAATCCCGCGCTGATTGCGGTACCAATCTGGGCAGACGTGCGAACAATTCTTCGATGGTGAGCGCGGCGAACTGTTTTTTCGACAGGCCAAAGCTAAGGATCGTCTCACGCCCGCCATGCTTGACGAAGTGGCGCAGCGCCTCGGGCTGACCGAACGCGGCGAGAAACATTTCCTCGTGATTGCCTGCCAGCACCTGAACATTGCGATGCTGCTGCCAGACCTGTGTGCGCGCAATCACCCCGGCACTGTCCGGCCCGCGATCCACCAGATCGCCGAGCAGGACGACGCGCGATTCGACGCCGACACTATTCGCAATCTCTGCTTCGATCGCGGTGATCAACGCATCGTAAAGGTCCAGCCGTCCGTGGATGTCGCCAACCACATAATAGCGCGTGCCCGGGGGCACCGCCGGCAATCGGGGCGGCGGAGCGGATCGGAAAAAGTCGCGCAATTTCTGAAGCATAATGGTGATGATGACCCAGTTGAACGACCCCAGGGGGTTGCAGGGCGGGATGTGCTTGTGCCGCCCCGTCTCTGAAATGATGGCTCGCTTACAGTCGCCAACGGCGCGGCGCAACAAACCCTCCGCCCCCAGTGACAGCCTGCGCGCCAGATGGTGCGAATTCGTCGCCGAACCGCACTCAATCGCCCGCTCATTCAAGCGAGAAACTGACCGTGGTGACCACGCGCACCTTTTTATACGGGCTGTCGGAATTGCCCCAGCCGCCCGCCTCGCCATCGCGCGCATCGATCGTGAAATAGCCCTGCGTCGCCTCGCGAATTTTGCCCACGCCCGAACCCGAATCCTCTGCAAATTGCTGCGCCGATGCGCGTGCGTCCTTGGTCGCTTCGGCCACCATTTCAGGCTTGATATCGTTCAATTTGGTGAAGGTGAAGGCCATGCCCGAGCCTTCTTCGAGGAACACCCCGCGCCCGACCAGATCGAACTGCCGGGCAACAGCTTTGCGCGCGCGGACGATGTCTTCGGTGCGCAATGCAAGGCGTTGGCGCACGGTGTAGGTGGTCAGGCCTTCATTGGTGAAGCTCGATACGTTGGCCCCGGTCGGCTGGAGCGCATCGGCGGGGAAGCCCAGTTCCTTGAAGAACGCCTCGATCGCCTGTGTGTCGCGCCGCACCTTGCCCTGCGCTTCGGCGAGGTCGGTCGATGCGGCGGAGTAGGAGATCGTCCAGGTGGCAAGGTCCGCGGTGACATTGCGTTCGGCCAATCCGCGCACGGTGACCGCGCGTTCGGCATCCTTGGCGCGCAGCAGCCCGTCGCCGAGCAGATATCCGCCCGCTATCATGCCGACAGCGAGGATCGCAGCAGTGCCGAACCAACGGACGTTGCTGGGTTCGCGCCACACGCTGTGCGTTTCATTCGCTGGTTGCATGTCGTCGTCGCCCATCGCATTGTCCCCATATCGAGTTGATGCGACGAGTTGTGCATTACCGTCGATGAACTGAGTTTGAATGAAGGGTGTCATGACGAAATTCCTCCACTCCATGATCCGTGTGACCGATCCTGATGCGACGGTGGCGTTCTTCAAGCTGATCGGGCTGGAAGAAGTGCGCCGGTTTGAAGTCGCGGCGGGGCGCTTCACCCTGATCTTCCTCGCCGCGCCGGGGCAGGCCGGTGTGGCTGAGGTTGAGCTGACCTATAACTGGCCGCCCGAAGATGGCAGCGGGGGCGAGGCCTATGACAGCGGGCGCAATTTCGGCCACCTCGCTTACCGGGTCGACAATATCTACGACACCTGCGCGGCGCTTGCCGCTGCTGGGCACATCATCCACCGCCCGCCGCGCGATGGGCACATGGCGTTCGTCAAATCGCCCGATGGTATCTCGGTCGAATTGTTGCAGGACGGCCATCTTCAACCCGCCGAACCTTGGGCCAGCATGCCCAATATCGGGGCCTGGTAATTCGTCGCAACTAAACGCGATCCCGCCATAAACCCGGTTTAAACCATTAAAGTTGCTAGCCCTATTGCAAGGGCGACAAAGGCAATATAGTTTGGTGACTTACTTGGGGAAGGGGGTCGCCTTGTCCACCATGGGACTTGATCTGTGGCAGTGGATCGCGCTGCTACAGCACGAACTGCTGTTGTTTGCCGGGGTGTTCTTCCTGATCGGCGCGTTGGATGACCTTGCGGTTGATGCCGTCTGGCTGTGGCTAAAGGCAGGCGGGCGGGCAGTGACCCCGGTGCGGCCGCGCAAACTGCTCCAGAACCGCAGCCTGCACGCCCCAGTCGCGATCTTCATTCCGGCATGGAACGAAGCTGCGGTGGTCGGCCAGACGATCCGCCACCTGCTCGAAAGCTGGCCGCAGCCAACCTTGCGCTTGTATGTCGGGTGCTATCGCAACGATCCCGCAACACTTGCCGCAGGGGTGGCCGCCGCGCAGGGGGACCCGCGCTTGCGGCTGGTGATCCATGATTGCGACGGGCCGAGCACCAAGGCCGATTGCCTCAATCGACTCTACGCCGCGCTCACCATCGATGAAGCGCGCAGCGGCCGCCGCTTTGCCAGCGTGGTGTTCCATGATGCCGAGGATATGGTCGACCCCGGTGCGCTGGGCCTGCTCGACGAAGCCATCGCGGGCGGGGCCGATTTCGCGCAACTGCCCGTCGCGCCGCTGGTGCCGCGCCACGGCGGGTGGATCGCACGCCAGATCGGCAGCCATTATTGCGAAGAATTTGCCGAGGCGCACGGCAAGGCGATGGTGGTGCGCGATGCGCTTGGCGCGGGTTTGCCGGGCGCGGGCGTCGGTTGTGCGGCATCGCGTCGGGCGCTGCATGGGCTCGCCGCCAAGGGCTTTGGGGGCCTGCCATTTGCCAGCGATTCGCTGACCGAGGATTACGAACTCGGCCTCGCGATTGCGGCAGCAGGTGGGCGTTGCCGGTTCGTGCGCGTGCGCGGGGATGATGGACAGTTGATTGCCACCCGGGCGTTTTTCCCCAACCGGCTGGGCGCCGTGGTGCGCCAGAAAAGCCGCTGGGTGCTCGGCATCGCTTTGCAGGGCTGGGACCGGGTCGGTTGGTCGGGCGGGCTGATCGAATGCTGGATGCGCACCCGCGACCGGCGCGGGCCGCTGACTGCGCTGGTGCTGCTGGCGGGTTATGCGCTGGTGCTGCTGACAGGGCTGATGGGTATCGCGGTCGCCACCGGGCTGACCGAGCCGGTGCCGCTGACCCCGCTGCTCCAAGGGCTGCTGATTGCCAATGCGCTGGCTTTCGTGTGGCGTGTGGCGATGCGATTTGCCTTCACCGCGCGCGAATATGGCGTGCCCGAAGGGCTGCTGGCGGTGGCGCGGCTGCCGCTGGCGAATGTCATCGCGATAGTCGCGGGGCGGCGTGCGGTCTTCGCCTATGCCGCCACGTTGGGCGGGCGCGCGGCAGCGTGGGACAAGACCGACCATGATGTGCACCCGGCGCAACTGGGTCTTGCGGCGGGAACCAGCAGTTGACGGTCCTGACAGGCACTGCCGGGAAGCGCGGCGCCCCCTTGCTGATGCTGGCGTTGCTGCTCACTGCATGGACGGGCGCGCGGGCGCTGTGGTGGGAAAATCCCTTTGCCAGCATGGCTGACGTTCTGAGCGCCCCAATCGCGGGCGCGCCGCTATTACCCGTGCCAGCCGCCGCAACCGCAGACCTTTTGGTCGCGGAGGTGCCGCACAATGGGTTTGGGTTCGCGCTGCAAGTGCCGCCGGTTGCGGTGACCTCCGGTTGGGCTCAGCCTGGGCTGATGCGCACGCGACTGGCGAAGCGGATTGATCCACAATTCGCAGCCACGCACCATTACCTGTGGCGCGCCGGACTGCGGGATACCGCGCCGCAAGCCACAAGTGCAGGCGGATTTGGGACGAAGAGCTTTGCGGGGTTGGATCGCCCTCCGTTCCTTCCCCCCGCTCGGCCCGCCGATGGGGCTGCCCGAACAGCTGCCAGCGGGCGATTGACAGCCGATGTCTGGGCGTTCTGGCGGCAAGGATCGGACGCCGCGCCGGTCTCGCAAGGGCGGGTGCCGATCTATGGCGCAAGTCAGGTCGGCGCGGTGCTGCAATACCGGATCGCGCCAGAGGCAGCGCGTGACCCGCGGCTTTACGCCCGAGCATACCGCGCGTTGGTGCGGCGCGGTGAAAGCGAGCTGGCGCTCGGCACGTCAGTCCGCCCGTTCCCGCGCGTGCCGGTGCGGATGGCCGGCGAAGTGCGTTTTACCGATGCGGCGTTCACCAATGAAGTGCGCCCTTCAGCCTATGCGGTCACCGAACTTGCGCCAATCCGGCTGGCTTACGGCGCGCAGATGGAGGCCTATGGTCAGGCCGGCTGGGTTGGCGGCGGATCGGCCACCGCTTTTGCCGATGCGCAGGTAAGCGTGACGCGCAAGGTTGAGCTGGTTGCCGAGGCAACCGGCGATGCCCTGCAGCTCAGTGTCGGAGCCGGCGCGTGGGGCGGAGCGCAAAATGATGCGCAGCGGATCGACCTTGGCCCGACGATGCGGCTGGATCTGACCGTGGGCGATGTGCCCGCGCGCCTCTCGCTCGACTGGCGCGAACGGGTTGGCGGACAAGCTGGCCCGGATTCGGGCCTTGCCGCGACGCTTTCGGCGCGGTTTTAGGCCCGCGATTCGTTGGCGAGGCCATAAAGCCGAATAACGCACGCACCACGGCTTTCATCGCCTGCCGCGCTGGTCTAGTCGTGGGGGATGGACGTGTACCTGCCCATCGCGAATCTTTCGGTCAATGGCCTCTATATCGTGCTTTTGGGCGGGCTGACGGGTATTCTGTCCGGCCTGTTCGGCGTCGGCGGCGGGTTTCTTACGACACCGCTGCTGATCTTCTACGGCATCCCTCCCACGGTCGCCGCTGCCTCGGCAGCGACGCAGGTGACCGGTGCCAGCGTTTCAGGCGTGCTGGCCCATTCGCGGCGCAAGGGCGTGGATTACCGGATGGGCGGGGTCATGGTCGGCGGCGGGATTATCGGCGCGCTGATTGGCGCCGTGCTGTTCCGCGTGCTGCAATCGCTGGGGCAGATCGATGTCGTCATCAGCATTCTTTATGTGCTGATGTTGGGATCAATCGGCACGTTGATGATGCGCGAGGCGCTGACCGCGGTGCGTCCCGGATTGCTCGGCAAAGCCGCAGCCCCGGTGCGCAAACGCCGCCATCACCCGCTGGTCGCCAGCCTGCCCTACCGTTGGCGGTTCTACGCCTCGGGCCTCTATATTTCGCCGCTGGCACCGATGCTGCTGGGGCTGGCGGTGGGCGTGCTGACGATGCTGATGGGGGTCGGCGGCGGGTTCCTGCTGGTGCCTGCGATGCTGTATATCCTTGGCATGAGCGGCAATGTCGTGGTCGGCACGTCGCTGTTCCAGATCCTGTTTGTGACGATGGTCACCACCATGACCCACGCGCTCACCACCAAGGCGGTTGATCTGGTGCTGGCGGCACTGTTGCTGCTGGGATCGGTGCTGGGCGCGCAGTTCGGGACGCAGATCGCGCTGAAGGCCCGCCCTGAATATCTGCGGTTGGCGCTGGCCGCGTTGGTGCTCGTGATCGCATTGCGGATGCTATACGGCCTCGGCGTGCAGCCTGACGAGATTTACACCGTGGCGCCCCTATGAGGCCCGGCCAGTGAACCTGAGCGGGCGGCTGGCCCTGGCGCTGCTCGCATGGCTGGCGCTTTCCGCCCAGCGTGAGCCAGTGCTGGTGCCCGCCGTCAGCCAGTCATTGATCGAGGTGCGGCAGGGCTTCACCGGCGCGCGGCTGCTGCTTTACGGCGCGGTGATCGATCCGGCGGGCGCAGGGCGCATGGGCGAATATGACATCGTCGTGGTGCTCAAAGGCCCGGCCGAGCCGATCCGCCTCCGCGAGAAAGAACGCATCGCTGGCATCTGGGCCAACGCCGGGTCGAGCGATTTTCGCTCTGCACCGGCGTTCTTCGCGGTCGTTTCCTCGCGCCCGATCAACGAGATCGTCGATGAACGCACGGCGGCGATTTACGAGCTTGGCACAGATTTCATCCAGCTCAGCCCCTCGGGTGAAATCGAGCCGGAAGAGCAGGCGCGCTTTGCCAAAGGGCTGGTCGAACTTCGCCGCAAGCAGGGCCTGTATCAGGAAAACCCTGGCGGGGTGAGCATCAGCGAGAAGGTGCTGTATCAGGCGCGCATCAACCTGCCATCCAATGTCACCACCGGGCGCTATACCGCCGAAACCTTTGCGATTGCGCGCGGCCGGGTGCTGGCGAGCGGGACAGCGCGGATCGAAGTGGTGAAAGCCGGGTTGGAAGGCCAAGTGGTGAGCGCGGCGCAACGCTGGTCGTTCCTGTACGGGCTTGGCGCGATTGCGCTATCGCTCGGCATGGGGTGGCTGGCCGGACGGTTGTTCGCCCGGGCGTAGTGCGGCTGCGTCATCAAAAATTGACCCGATTTTAACCGAACCCGCCTTATCCCCCAGCCATGTGTCAACACTGGCGCAGGGAAAGGCGCAAATGACCGATCACGGCAGGCAAGATTTCGAACGCTTCTCAGGCCCCAATCCGGCCGGGCAGGCGGAGCTTGCCGCTTCCGTGGCAGCAAGCGGTCATGATAACGCGCGCCTGCCGATTGGCGTGGTGCTCGAAATTTCGGGTTCGGGTTCGCAGATTGCGCTTGATCTGCAACGGCTCAATGAATGCATGGAGGACATGGATCCTTCGATCGGCTTGGCCGGCCAGGTTGGCAGCCAGATCAAAATCCGCGTCGGCGAAGCCTGGTTGCTCGCCAGCGTCCGCGATCAACGCAAGGACCGCCGCACCGAGGGCGGAATTATCGCTCACATCGACTTTCTGGGCGAAGGTGCCGAGGAAAAGCTGACTGGGCGGATCCACGGGTTCAAGCGCGGGGTGACCCGTTATCCCGTTCCGGGCGCGATGTGCTATCCCGCGACCACCAAGGATCTCGAACAGATTTACGCCAGCGATGGCCGTGCCAGCGTCACCATCGGCAAGGTGTTCCCAACCCGCGATATCCGCGCCGGGCTGTATATTGATGCAATGTTGGGCAAGCACTTTGCGCTGCTTGGTTCGACCGGCACCGGCAAATCGACCAGCGCCGCGTTGATCCTGCACCGCATCTGCGAAGCCGCGCCCAAAGGTCACATCGTGATGATCGACCCGCACGGCGAATACTCCGCAGCGTTTCGCCAGACTGGCCAGATCCTCGACGTGTCGAACTTGCAGATGCCGTACTGGCTGATGAATTTCGAAGAGCATTGCGAAGTGCTGCTGTCGGGCAGTGGCGACCAACGCCAGACCGATAGCGACATTCTCGCCAAGTGCCTGCTGGCCGCACGCTCAAAAAATCGGCTGGCGCAGACGATGGGCAAGATCACAGTGGATTCGCCGATCCCGTACCTGTTGTCCGACCTTGGCAGCATCATTCAGGACGAGATGGGCAAGCTCGACAAGGCAACCTCGTCTGCGCCGTTCATGCGGATCAAGGGCAAGCTTGACGAGATCAAGGCCGATCCTCGGTACCAGTTCATGTTCTCGGGCATGCTGGTGGGCGACACCATGGCGGATTTCATCAGCAAGGTGTTCCGCATGCCGGGCAATGGCAAGCCGATCTCGATCATCGATGTGTCGGGTGTTCCGTCTGACATTACCTCGACCGTGGTGGCGGTGCTCAGCCGCCTCGTGTTCGATTTCGCGATCTGGGGCCGTGAGGAAAAGACCCGCCCGGTGCTGCTGGTGTGCGAGGAAGCGCACAGGTATGTCCCCAATGAAAAGAACGCCGATGGATCGTCGGTCGGCAAGATCCTCAGCCGGATTGCCAAGGAAGGGCGCAAATACGGCATTTCGCTGGGCCACATCACCCAGCGTCCGTCCGACTTGGCCGAAGGCGTGCTGTCGCAGTGCGGCACGATCATCTCAATGCGTCTCAACAACGACCGCGACCAGGCATTTGTGAAAGCCGCGATGCCCGAAGGTGCGCGTGGATTCCTCGATGCGATCCCGGCGCTGCGCAACCGCGAATGCATCATCTGCGGCGAAGGCGTCGCGATCCCGATCCGCGTGACCTTCGACAACCTCGAAGAACACAAGCGCCCGGCGTCCGAAGACCCGAGCTTTGCCGAGTTGTGGAGCAAGGACGGCGGCGAAGAAGAACTGGTCGAGCGCGTGGTGATGCGCTGGAGATCGCAGGGTTAGGTCACGTTCCGCGCGTATCACCATACAAGTGAATATGCAGCCGGTCGCTCATCCGGAAACCGTGTTCAAGGCATAACGGCGCGAGCCATGCCTGCCGGTCGCGTTGTGTGGCGCTGTCGGTGCCTTCGGCCATCAGGAACACCTGACTGGGCTGGAAGCGGTAACGGCGCTGCAATTCAAGCACCTCGGCCACGTCGCCCGGCGCGGCGATCACGAATTTCAGGAACGCGCGGGGCTCTGCCGCCCATGCGTCCAGCCGTTCGGGGATCAGCGCGAGGTCCGCCGGATTGCCCGAATGCGCCAGCTTGGGGCTGACATTGTACTGATCGACCAGGATATCGAGCCGCGCCGGCGG
>Ga0163144_10028055_pt1 | contig 10875 bp, 9 predicted proteins | sample OliLak19BULKMAT1_FD_123175 | JGI IMG/M metagenome (GOLD analysis project Ga0163144, IMG submission 123175) | Freshwater microbial mat bacterial communities from Lake Vanda, McMurdo Dry Valleys, Antarctica - Oligotrophic Lake LV.19.BULKMAT1 | ecosystem: Environmental > Aquatic > Freshwater > Lake... | reverse complement strand
TTGTCGTCTCATCTTTGTACTCTATAAAGGCTGAGCCTGAAAACTCTGGGGCTGTTGCAAAAATAAAACCAGTTTCATCAAGAAAGAAGCACAAAGTAGATGATGCTACCGCCTCCCCACAATAGAGTGCGAAGGGCTTACGCTCCTTGACTGAAACTTTGATTGAGCGAAAAGTGTCGAACGAAACGTCTACCTGTTTGATATGAGGATCATACGCAAGAACGGCACTTGCTACTGCCGCCTTTGGATAAAGGAAAATACTTTTGCGAGGAAAAAAATACGCATAGGTTCCAGAAATTTTTCCTTCCACCAATGCAAGTACTCCTTCTTTTGAAACAGCGTCTGTGCCTTCAATCTGAATAGAATCAATCGTTATCTGTGGGTACCGAGGGACACTAAAGAGAAGTGCTCCTAGTCCCACAACAACAAACCCAAGAAGCAGAAGTGTGCCAACAAGTCTTTCCTTCTTGCGCTTAGCACGCTCTTTAGAATGAAGTGCTTCGCGACGAGGGGACATATGATTAGTGAGATTAGGTAATTAGTAAATTAGCAAGAAAGAAAATAAGGGAGAGGGATTAGTGCGATGAGAGGATAAGCAAGAGATTAGTCGGAATAGAAGTAGAGAAAGTACGAAGGAAAATTAGCCAATGTATTCTTTGCCCATATACGGAACAAGGGCGGGTGGGACCTTAATACGCCCATCAGCTTGCTGATAATTTTCAATAATTGCAATGAGTGTCCTACCAAAAGCAACTGCAGTAGCATCGTTCATATGCACTGGCTCTATTTTCCCATCGGCACGCTTTACTCTAGTGTTCAAGCGACGTGGTTGAAATCCTCCAATACAATCTGCGCTATGAGTTTCTCTATATTGATTTTGACCAGGCATCCAAGTCTCAATATCAATTTGGCGATAATCAGGAAATCCCATATCACCCGTACAAACAGCGACTACTTGGTACGGCAATGCGAGTGCTTGTAAAATGCTTTCCTGGACAGCCACGAGAAAATCCTGTTCTTGCACTGAATGTTCAGCTAAAGAAAAAACTTCCATCTCTAATTTATCAAACTGGTGTTGTCGCAAAATACCCTTAGTATCTTTCCCTGCCGCCCCTGCTTCGCGACGAAAGGCAGTAGAATAACCCACATAACGAAGGGGTAAATCTTTTTCAGAAAATACCTGATCCATATGTATTGGTCCCAGCGTATGCTCAGCACTGCCAATAAGCATCAAGTCATCATTGGGAAATAAATAATGCTCTTCTGGTGTCATAAAGCGAGCCATACGATTTTGGATTGCGGGCTTTATGAAAACTGGAGGAAGTACTGGAATAAAAGGTGCAATAGTGAGCGTAGAGCCGATACTGTCCGCAATTTTTTTTAATTTTTCTTCCGAAGTAAAAAGTTGTAAACAGTACTGCAAAAGCGCGAATTGGAGCACTACTAGATCACCCTTAAGATAGGCGAAACGTGAACCAGAAACTTCACCGGCCGTTTTAGTATCAATGATTTTAAGTTTTTCCCCGATTTCTTGATGATCCTTAGGTTCAAAAGTAAATACTGGTTTCTCGCCCCAACATCGTATCACCTTATTTTCTGTATCGTCTTTACCAATAGGAGTATCGAGTGAATAAATATTGGGCACCTTCAGCATAAGCGCGAGATACTCTTTATCTATGCCTTCAAGTCCCTTTTCAACTTCTTCAAGATCCTTTTTTAATTGACTACCCGCTTCATGATTTTGAGTACGTGCCGCTTCGTTCCGTTTTTGATTAATGTCATCAATTTTTTGCTTAAGAGTTTTTCTTTCATCAGCCAGTTTCAAAAGTTGATCAAGATCAATATTCCTGTTTTTATTTTTGATCGCCTCTGCGACCAGATCCTTATTTTCGCGAATGAATTTGATGTCTAGCATATGAGTAGTATGTAGTTGATAGTCTATAGTTTATAGACAACAGAATCAAGTAAGAATGACCTTCTTCGTGCACACTTTAGAAGTTACGTGGTGATATCCCTCTGTCGTTCATTCTTGCTTTCCCCAAAAAGAGGTGGCATCGTGCATGGTTTACCAGTATGTAAAAAGCCCCGCGTCGTAGGGCTTAAACAAACGCGGGGCCGAAGGACTAAGGTCAAAGGTTCCATGAAGGCCCTAGTGACCGAAGTCTGAGAACTGCGAGGGACGAATACAACCTCAGCGTCGAGGCCCCCAGCGATCGTGGGGATGGACAGCGCAGCTATCCAGACAACGCGAGCCATCCTTTTCACAATCGATACAAACAACAAACACGCCGGGGATACCGTATGAGTTGGTGATCTGCTCAATGGCGACACTGAGACTGTTACCTGACTGATCTCCGAACTGTAGCCACAGGTGTATGCCGACTTCCTTGATGCGCTTCCATAGCTCAGTCGTCGTAGGTGGACATTAAAGCCAAGATCGACGACACTGGAACACGCGAGGTTGAGTACCCTTTTTTCCTCAAACTAGGTGTAGCCGGGCGCGGCCTTTGTGTTCGACGCCTAAAGAAATTTTTCGAGGTTTCCTTTAGGGAACACCGAGTGTTCCCTAAATAAAACAATCTTGCCGTACCCTCCCCACCCTAAAGAGACAAAGCATTCTTGGCTAATTAGTATACCAACCCCCGATCTTGCGAGTATGGTCACGTAATCATCTACTATATTCCTTCGCATAATTTTCTCCTTTACCTCTCTTCTCCTTGTTCCTGTATATTCTCTTATATTCCGCGGTCGCGGAATATAAGAGAATACGAGTTTTTAAAAAATTAGAATAGTATAGCTTCACAAAAGTACCATTAAGCCAAATAGTGAAGTTATTCTTTTTGTCTTAGAACCATGAAGTGATTTTTGAGCTATTATTATTGTATGAACGAGATACTGAATATTTTGCCAAAGGACTTTCCTGAGCGACTTTTAGAAATCCCTGGCGCTCCAACAACACTCTATTATAGAGGAGCACTCCCCGACTGGGACAGTAAAAAATTCCTCGCTGTTGTTGGATCACGTAAATATAGCGAATATGGGAAATCTGCCTGTCAAAAATTGATCGCTGGTCTCACGGGTCAACCAGTAGTTATCGTCTCCGGACTTGCTATCGGTATCGATAGTATCGCTCATGAGTCTGCACTTTCTGCGGGACTCACTACGATCGCGGTCCCTGGCTCAGGACTTGTGGACGAAGTACTGTATCCAAAAAGTAATCTCAACCTCGCACACAGAATAGTAAAATCGGGAGGAACGCTTCTTTCTGAATTTGAGCCAAATGCGAAAACTGCCCCTTATTTTTTCCCCCAGCGCAATCGGATTATGGCAGGACTCGCGCACGCCGTACTCGTCATAGAAGCGGAAGAGCAGTCGGGTACACTCATCACTTCACGCCTCGCAACTGAGTACAATCGCGATGTCTTGACTGTACCTGGCTCTCTCTTTAGTGAAAATACCGCAGGGCCACATATGCTTCTCAAACTAGGCGCTACTCCTATTCGCACGAGTAGCGACATTCTTGAAGCGCTCCACCTCGAAACAGGGGCGGCACAGGAAAAAGAAATGCCTCACAACCTCAGTGCCGAAGAAATAAAAATATTAGAACTCCTTCGTGAACCACGGGAAAAAGAAATCATCTTTGAACATTTAGTGCTTTCAATAAGTGAAGTAAATGCCCTCCTTTCAATGATGGAAATCAAAGGACTCATCAAAGAAAATTTAGGCCTTATCCATCGCGCCTAAATAGAAAAGCAGTACTTATAATTTGACAGCGTCTCTACTTCCGTAGTACTACTTAGCCTATTGAGTTACTTTTTGTGAGTGCTTAAAAAAATATTTTATGAAGCTTCTTATTGTAGAGTCTCCAGCTAAAGCAAAAACTATCGAGAAATATCTCGGAGGGGACTTTACTGTGCGCGCGTCAGTAGGACACATTCGTGATCTACCAAAGAATAATAAAAAAGCTATTGATATTCCTGGAGGTTTCATCCCTCACTATGAGGTAAGTAAGGGGAAAGAAAAAGTTATCGAAGAACTACAAGCCCTCGCCAAAAAAGCAAAGGTAATTTACCTTGCAACTGACCCGGATCGCGAAGGAGAGGCTATCGCTTGGCATATTAAAGAGGCTCTTAAACTCAAGAACCCTGATCGTGTTGTTTTTCATGAAATTACTGAAGAGGCGGTCAAGGAAGCGGTGCTACACCCGCGCAAAATTGATATGCAACTTAAAGAAGCACAGGAAGCTCGGCGTGTGCTTGATCGCCTCGTGGGTTACGACCTCTCAGGTCTCATCTGGCAAAAAGTGCGCTACGGACTTTCCGCTGGGCGCGTACAGTCTCCCGCGCTTCGCATCATCATGGAACGTGAACGAGAAATCCGTGCTTTTATACCGGAGCAATTTTTCGTTATCACCGCAGAAGTTAAAGGAAAAAAAGGCGCATCATTTACCGTCACCTGTGATGAGGAACCGCGTGATAAAAAGCTTGTCGAAAAAATAGAAAAAGCGGGAAAGAGTGGTATCTGGCAAGTAGCGGATATTACAGAAAGCGAAGTAAAACGTGCAGCACGTGCACCGTTCACGACCTCGACCCTTCAGCAAACTGCCAGCTCTCGTCTCGGCTTCTCACCGTCTCGCACGATGGCAGTCGCACAACGACTCTATGAAGCGGGACACATCTCTTACATGCGTACTGATAGCACCACTTTAAGTGTGACTGCTCAAAAGGAAATCGCACTCACTATCGAAAAACAATTTGGTAAGGAATTTGTCGACCTCAAACAATTTGCAACTAAAAGTAAAAACGCTCAAGAAGCCCATGAAGCTATCCGCCCCACGCATGCACTTAAGGCTTCAGCGGGACTTACTGAAGAACAGAAGAAGCTCTACAAACTCATCCGTGATCGAACTATTGCTTCACAAATGACTGATGCAAAAGTTTTGCGTATGAAACTTATCGCTGCAGTTATCGGTGCAGATATTCCAAAGTTTGGCGTTACTGGCTCACGTGTTTTAAGTGAAGGCTGGCTCAAGGCTGACCCCGATGCGCGAGGAGAAGACGTGGAACTCCCAAAAGTTCAAAAAGGAGAAGCACTTACGTGCCTTGGAATAGATACTGCGGAAAAATTTACCGAACCACCTTCTCGTTATTCTGAAGCAGGACTGGTGAAAGAACTTGAAAAACGTGGTATCGGCCGGCCGTCTACCTACGCGTCTATCATGAAAACGATTGAGCAACGTGGCTACGTCGAAAAACAGGGAAAAACCTTAATACCGACAGACACTGGAGATGTAGTGAGCTCATTTCTTGAGAAAAATTTTGGTGATTATATTAGTGATACCTTCACTGCAGAGATGGAGGACAAGCTCGATGACATTTCAAATGGTAAACGTGAGTATACAAAAACACTTAAAGATTTTTATACTCCTTTTCAAAAAGATGTAAAATCTCGTGGAAAAGCAACGGAGAAAATAACCAATTTAGGTGAAGCAGGAAAAGAATTTCCTTGCCCAAAATGTACTGGTCCCATGATCTTTAAACTTTCTAAAAATGGGAAGTTTATGAGTTGTGCTAAGTTTCCAGACTGTGACGGTGCACGCACTGCAGAAGGGGAAGAGCTCCAGGGACCAAGGCTCACCGGTGAAGCCTGCCCCCAATGTGCCACCGGAAAATTGATGGAGCGTGATGGTCGCTATGGACGTTTTATCGCCTGTTCGAATTACCCAAAATGTAAGTTTATTAAAGAGGACGAAGCAGAAAAAGCAAAGAAAGATACTGGTGTCCCCTGCCCCACATGCAACAAAGGCACCATGATAGAACGTCGTGGACGTTTCGGAATTTTCTACTCATGCAGTGACTACCCTGATTGTAAAAATGCTATCAAAGCAAAACCAACAGGAGCTCTCTGTAAACTCTGTGGCTCCCTCATGATGGAAGGCACCAAAACGATACCGGAGAGATGCAGTAGCAAAGCCTGTGCAATGCATAATCCGCATAAAATTGAAAAGAAGAAGTAGCACACAACCTGCGTTGCGTGTATACAAGTTTTGGTGAGACGGAGCGATGTTTTATGAGCACATAAAACCGCGAGTCGGGGTCGCGAGCAAAAAAACTCGACGGAGTTTTTTTGACTTGTGACCCAAAACGATACCGGAGAGATGCAGTAGCAAAGCCTGTGCAATGCATAATCCGCATAAAATTGAAGTCGCATCAAAGAATGGCACTAAGAAAAAATAAACAACAGGGGCCGCGGCTAGAAACTAGCCGCGGCCCCTACAAAACCTTCCCTCGCTCATTTTCAAGCCGACGAAAATCGAGAGTTTCCGACCAGCGTGTGAGCCCTACTGCTAAAGCAAAAAGTCCCACTCCGAGCAATAGGCACATGAGGCTAAAAAATTCCCAGCCCCACAAAAAAGCGTGACTCCCGCTGATTATCCACATGCAAAACGCAAGCGGAAGGCATCCTCTGCCGAACTCTTCGAAGGCAAGGACACTCGACTCCCCCCCTTCCCAAATTCGCGGTTTTCAACCTCCCTTATGTAACCCTCCCTTTCATGGGAACTCAAAGCGCCAAATTCGATTGGGTTATCCGGTCCCCCACCGCATTCGACGTCATGCATTTGAGGGCAAACAAGTGCAATCGTACCTGTCCGACAACTTAAGTCATCGGCACGACCACCCTCCTCAAGTGTTACAACTTTTTTACAAAAAGTACATTTCATATTCCCTCCCGGTTGTTGGTCCACTGTCAGTTAAACGCTAAAACCCTTGTGCGTCAAGGAAATATACGTACTATAAGATATATGGAACTCTCTTACCCACAAGTGCACGATATCATCACGCTTCTTGAAAGTCCGACAAAAGAAGATATCGCCCTAATCGAAAAGGCGTATATTTTTGCTGAAATAGCTCACCGTGGCCATAAACGCTACTCAGGCGAGCCTTATTTTCTTCACCTTGTTGCTACTGCCAAAAACCTCGCAGAACTTCAAATGGACGCAAAGTCAATCGCAGCAGGACTCCTTCATGACAGTATGGAAGATATGGGGGTAACGGCCGAAACGATAGAAAAAGAGTTCGGTCCGGAAGTTCTTTTTCTTATCGAAGGAGTCACGAAACTGGGAAAACTCAAATTCCGCGCTGATTCACAACGTCATATCGAAAGTCTCCGTAAACTTTTCGTTGCAACCGCTCAAGATATCCGCGTCCTTATCATTAAGCTCACGGACCGACTCCACAACATGCAAACCCTTGAACATGTACCCGAAGCAAAACAACGTCGTATCGCAATGGAAACCCTCGAAGTCTATGCACCACTTGCGCATCGCTTGAGTATGCGTCAACTCAATCGTGAGCTTGAGGATCTTGCCTTTGCCTATGTTGACCCAAAAAACTTTAAAGAAACTAAGGCGCTCCTCACCGAAGCTACGAGTAAACATGCGGAAGAAAACCTTAATAAATTTTTAAATAGTATTAAAAAGGAACTTGCAAAAGCAGGACTTACAAAATTTAAAACCGACTATCGCGTCAAAGGAATTTACAGTCTTTTTAAAAAAGTTGAGCGAAAAAAAGATGTAAGCGTTGTCTACGACCTCTTGGCGATTCGCATTATCGCTCCAACTGAGGGCGACTGCTATCGAGCGTTGGGAATCATACATGGTGCATTTCGGCCGCTCTTGGGGCGTATCAAAGACTATATCGCCGTACCAAAGCCAAATGGCTATCGCTCGCTTCACACTACTGTTTTTACAGGAGACGGCTCAATCCTTGAAGTGCAGATCCGTACCGAAGAAATGCATCGTGAGGCTGAGTTTGGAGTTGCGTCACACTTGGCGTACAAGGAAGGAATCTCGGCTACCCAAGCAAACCCAAACCTCCAGTGGATCCGCCGTCTCCTTCCTTCCCCCCGCAAGTTCTTTAAATCAAAACTTGAGGAAGGAAAAAAAGAACCACTCTCAGTCCCTCAGTGGATAAAGCAATTAGCAGAAAGTCATATTAGTGATGAAGGGAGTGACGAATTTTTTGAAAATCTCAAAAGTGATTTCTTTGAGCACCGACTCTTCGTCTTTACTCCTAAGGGAGATGTTATTGATCTTCCCATAAACTCCACCCCTATTGATTTTGCATACGCCATACACTCTGACGTCGGAGATCATGTCTTTGGTGCAAAAGTGAATAATAAACTCGTCTCGCTCGATAAAATGCTTCATAACGGTGACTTTGTTGATATCATCACCAAAGAATCAAGTAAACCAAGCAGTAAATGGCTTGATTTTGCTAAAACAACTCTCGCCAAGCGTCGTATCCGTGCCTTTCTCCTCACACTCCCTCCAACAAAGTACAAATAGCTCCTCCCTCTCTCCATCCTTTCTTTTTCTAGAAAAGAAAGTTAGTATTGCCGTGGATAAACAACCGGAAGGTACAATGCAAAATCTCGCGCCAACCGATCTATATGGGATCGCAGCCCCTCTTGAGGAGTACTTTAAGAGGAATTTGAAAAGCGAAAAAGTGCGTACCACTGAGGAGAAGGTGAAGCTGCCCAATGGAAAAGTGGGCCACCTGGTTACAATCTCACCTCCCTGGTATCGCCAGCTCGTGCTGTGGGCTTGCGGGAAACCGACTGAACTCTGCTCACTGTCATTTGACGGTGAGCGTCTCACGTACCACATCTCCGAAAACGACAAAAAAAAAGTTGAGGAGGTTTTGGAAAAAGCACGAAAAAAGTACTTATTTAGTGCAGTGCATCGAGCACTTGCCTGAAAAACCGCTCGCACCTCCTGGTGCGAGCGGTTGTTTGTTTAAATGGTAAAACTATTTACTGAATAGAGGTCTTCATCTTGTTCTTCCTTACTTCGATCATCAAGTGGTGCCTCATCAACTATCGGTGAAGTAGGATTCACGGTCGGCGTGGGGACTTCAAAAGAAACTTCATCAAGCAGAGGAGACACTGGCTGAAGTACGGGCGCCTGATGCTCGGGTACAGCTCTCGCTTCTTCTCGTAATCTTTTTGTTTCTTCTTTCTTTTCGATATGCTCTGCAAGCGCCTGTTCCATACTAATTGGTGTTGAGATAGTGAGCGCCTTCATCGCCTCCCCACTTGCGACATACTGATCCATCAAATGATCCGGTTTTTTAGGTTCATTATTTTTCTTTATCAAAAAAGAGATACTCCTCAAATCCTCAGGGGTAAAGTAATCAATCACCAACTGCCCGCCCTTGTCCTTCTGTTCAATTTTTACACGAGTCCCTAAGCTTTCGGTGAGCTGAATTTCAAGATCAGCAATTTCAGGATCAAGAAGATATTCCTTTTTGCGCACCTTATCGTAGGCAACGCGTCGAGCAAGACTCTCTGTCTCTCGCACCGAGAGCTTTTTATACATTATCTCTTTGAAGAGTACTACCTGCTCTTGAGGACGCGTCGAAAGCATAAGGAGTGGGCGTGTGTGCCCTTCAGTGATTTTCCCCTCAGTAACTGCTTGTATCATTTCTGGTGGAAGCAAAAGAACACGCACTGAATTTGAAACATACTCGCGACTCTTACCCACCTTCTCAGCAATCTGCGCGTGCTTAAAACCAAACTCTTGAATCAATCGCTCAAACGCTCGCGCACGGTCGACTGCATTTAGATCTTCGCGCTGTAAATTCTCTATAATCGCCAACTCAAGCTTTACTCGAGCATCGTCCGCTCTTTGATGAACAATGACCGGAACCTGGAGAAGTCCTGCCAGTTTCGAAGCGCGGAGTCGTCGCTCACCCGCAATAAGCTCGTAGCGTGTCGCGAGTCCTCCATCGTCTTTCACTTCTTCTTTCCGCGTTACAGTAAGTGGCTGAAGTATGCCGTATTGTCGGATAGAGTCCGACAAATCTTTAAGCCTTGCCTCGTCAAATTCTCGACGAGGCTGATAGGGATTCGGGTCGATCTTATCAACCTCAATCCAAAAAATAGAATCTCCCATGTATTGCGACATGATGGAATTTTAGCACAGCTCTCCATTCTTTAACATTGTGTAAAGAAGTTTTTTAGAGTAACGTATTCTTCATACGCCGCGGTGACGGAATCGGTAGACGTACACGACTCAAAATCGTGCGGGGTAACCCATGGGAGTTCGATTCTCCCCCGCGGCACAGAATTTACATAATCCTTTTTTGTGCTATTGTTTTACAAGAAGTAAAACCAGGATCGAAAGGAGAGTACCATGAGTGGAATTTTTCTAGGCGTGCTCCTTTTGGGAGCACTCACAAGCATATGTTTCTTTTCTTTGTTCAGCAGGAAAAGAAAAGGGGGAGTTGGAAAGCCTTGGCTCACCCTTGACACAGCCCACGCCCTCATGTGCCGCTACCAATTCGAGAACTATTTTCTGACACGAATGACATGCGGAGGACGGAGACTTGATGGGGTGACGCTTCAAAACGGGTACATCACGATCGACTATGCCCGCGAAGACTCCTCAATTGGATTTTTTGAAGAACTCGTACTCCAAAGTACGAGCTACGAAGGTAGAATAACCATAAGATTCAGATGTGGTTTATTCTTTAAAATTGAGTGTCAAAAAAATTTGCCAGGGGAAGCCAAGTTTTACGCACAGAAAATTCGTGCGGGCGTCCTTGAGGCCGTTCGACCTCAGGCCCCTGCAGTCACCGAGCTTTGCCGGCGATAAGTCGTCGCGCCCACCTAGAAGGTGGGCGTCGTTTTTTATATCAGCGCACGATTTGACTTTTCTATATAAGTATTGCAATATGCAAATTACTAAACTCATGAGCACTTCCCGCCTCTTTTTCATGATCCTCGTCTCATCAGCTTTTCTTGTAGGCGGACTCAATCTTGGTGGTAGAATAATCGAGCAAAAAGACAAAATGGTGGCGCACATTAGTGCCT
>Ga0163144_10028052_pt1 | contig 10876 bp, 6 predicted proteins | sample OliLak19BULKMAT1_FD_123175 | JGI IMG/M metagenome (GOLD analysis project Ga0163144, IMG submission 123175) | Freshwater microbial mat bacterial communities from Lake Vanda, McMurdo Dry Valleys, Antarctica - Oligotrophic Lake LV.19.BULKMAT1 | ecosystem: Environmental > Aquatic > Freshwater > Lake... | reverse complement strand
CATTTATTTCTGAGTTAGGATCCGCTGCAATACCTGCAAATTCTATACGCACAAATTTTAAGACACCACTATTATCTGCAGTAACACCTCCCCCGTATTCACTATTTATACCACCTTCAATAATTGGTGTGGTACTGCGGTTGGTAGGTGCATTTCCCAATAATACAATGCCACCCCAGTCGCCCGGTTTGCGTGAACCTGCAGATTTACCGGCAGTGAAAATGATTGGCTCCATTGCGGTACCTTCTGCAAAAAGACGTGAATTTCTTTCAACAATTAACGCCCCTTTCTGGATGGTATCACTTACAATTACAGAGCCAGCCGCAAAACGGATAGTGGCCCGGTTATTTACATATACATACCCTTTTAACGTGTATTTACCTTTAGGTAATTCAACAATATCGTTCACGTTTCCGGTTATTATTTTGCTGGCAATAATTCTTTCCTGCAAAGTTCCTGTTCCGGTGTTTCCGCTTCCGTTATTTACAACGGAATCATCAATTTCTACTTTGAGACAGCCTGACATAGCAGCAGTAATAAGAGCCAGCAGAGCGAATGTTTTTTTCATAAAACTTATTTGTGTTATTGATTAATTGTGTATTTGCTGTTGATTATTTTTTGAAATCGAATGTGTAATTAAAACCGATTGTAATAGTTGTTCCGGGAGTGTATTTGCTGAAAAATTTATCAACAGACGGGTCATAGGTACGTTTATCATCCCTGTTTTCGTAGGTAGCAAAAGCCTGGTTAAATATATCTCCCACAGTAAGCCTTACTTCTCCTTTATTACTCAAAACTTTTTGACTTACCTGGAAATCTACCAGGTCCCGTGGTTTTTCGTAGATATCTCCTATATCTGCATTACCAACAAGGGCAAGTCTGTCGCCAACCCTGTTGTACAATAAAGACAGGTTGGTTCCTTTTGTTCCATCATATTGAAAACCTGCATTAATCAGGTAAGGCGACTGTCCTTGCAAAGGACGAACGGTAGGAGGTAATTTGTTACCCGTTGTTGCATCAATATTTCCTAAGCTCACTTCAGAAAAAATCACTGTTACATTTCCATTGAAATAAAACTTTTCTAACCAGGCAGCACCTTTAGAAATAAAAGACAAACTTTTTCTGTATTCTGCTTCCACGCCATATAAGGTGGCCTTTTGTGCATTTTGAAACTCATACTGTCTGCGACTTGGCACACTGGCACTATTTAGCCTGAGTTCAATAGGATCAGTAAAGTTTTTGTAGAAAGCACCTAACGAAATTACTTCCCCGGCTTTAGGATACCATTCATACCTGATATCTGCATTTAAGATACTGCTGCGTCGTAAATCGGGCGTGCCGGCTGTGGAGGCAATTTGTTCAAAATCAAAGAAAGCAAAGGGAGCAATTTCTCTAAATTCGGGTCTTGCTACGGTACGTGAACCTGCTAAACGGATATTGGCTTTTTCAGTTGCACGAATGGTTAAGTTAAAGGAAGGAAGCAAATCCCCTTTATCGGTATTATCCACCTGCGCTTTATCTGTTGCTTGTTTATTTGATTTTAGAAACTGCTCAAAGTACTCATACCTTGTTCCCCATACCAACCTGATTTTATCGCTTAATTTATTATCAAACATCACAAAACCGGCAGACAGGGCTGATATTCCATAGTACTGATCCGATACATTTTGTAAATCCGTTGAAAGCAGGAAGCCGTTATTGCGGATATTTTGTGGTTGAAATATCTGATCGTAGGGCAATGTAGTCAGGCTCTGATTGGTTGGCTCTGTGTAGCCAAAAATATATGCTTTAAAATCACGTAATCTTACGGTGGCTGCGCCTCCTATTTTAACTAATTGCTTTTGTTTGCCAATTTCAAATGGAACAGCTAACGAGGCATTATAACCAAAAATATGATCCTTTAACTCGCTGGTGAATCTGCTGGTATTGTTGCCTCTAAGGTTAATTCCAAAGGGTATATTTGAACCAATTGGTTTAGTATACGTTTGAACCCTTAAATCAGGCTGCTCTTTTGAATTCAACGCATAGTTTAAATTCCAGGCTACTTTTATGTTCCTCGACGTAAACTGGTGCGTACCTTCTAATTGTGAGGAATAAAGGCTACGCTGGTTCATCACCGAAGATTTTAAACGAACGTCTTGAATATTATCTGTATTGGGACCGGTACGATTGTAAAAATTATCTTCCAATAACTGGTTAAATAAATTCTTAAAAGCAATCTTATGTTTTTTATAACTCCAGGCAATATTGGCAATACCACCCCATGTAACGGAATATTTATTTTGCTGATCAACAAAATCAAAAATTTTCTGTCCATTGATGCCTTTTTCACTAAATTCTTTTGAGGCGTCGAACAACAATTTTGAGTTGCGATAAGTTAAACCTACTACAGAACCGAATGCACTTCCGTTTTTAAAACGTTTTACATTTGCCCAGGTAAGATTGTAGGTTTGGATTGGCATTGCTGTACTATTTTGCTCGTTGTATGCATCAGGCCTAAAAGATTGAGAAACGGCTTCTTTTTCAGTAATTGACAATGCTGAGTAAGCAAGGTATTTCCTGGGATAAGCATCTGGTAAACCACGCTGGTTATCGAAACCCAAAAAATCCATTGATCCCCGTTTATTACTTACAAAATCTTTAAAGGCAGATTGTGTATTAAACCCTGTACTTACACCCAACATCAATTGATTTTGAGTAGGAATATCCTTGGTTTGTATTAAAACAATACCGCCTGCAAACTCGCCGGTTAAATCAGGAGTAGCTGTTTTATTTATTACAATGTTATCAATTAATGCAGATGGGATGATATCGAATGAAAACGCTTTTTTATCAGGCTCGCTACTTGGTAAGGCAGCACCGTTTATAAAGGCAGCATTGTACCGGTCACTTAATCCACGGATAATTACAAACTTATTATCCTGAATGGAAGCACCACTTACCCGGCGCAACACCTCACCGGTATTTTTATCCGGCGTACGACGAATAAAATCAGCGGCTAAGCCACTTGAAAGTGCAGTATTATTTTTTTGGAACGTAATTAAAGCGTTGGTATTCTCCAGTTTTCTTGAGGTAGAAGTGACTGTAATATTTTCTAATTTATTACTGGATTTTTCAATTAATACAATATCTATAAAGTTATCCTGGCTATTAGAAGCCTCAATTTCAGTAACATTTTTTGTTTCGTAACCAACACTGCTTACTTTAAAAATATACTTTGTGCCAATTTCAAGTGCAATTACAAACTTGCCTTCTGCATCTGTGATAATTTTTTTAGATGAAGGAGTAACAAATATGGTTGCTGAAGGCAAAACTTCATTTCTATTGTTTAGTACTTTACCAGTAAACTGAACAGTTTGTGATTGTACAGTGTATAAAAAAAGCGAAAAAGTAATTGTAAGTAGTAAAAGCTTCCATTTCATGCCGTAATAATTTGTGCAAAGAGACAGTTTCTATGTTAAGGCAATATGAAGCTAATGTTACGGAAATGTTACGGATTGGGAAATATATAACATAAAAAATTATATTTTTAAATTTAATAAATTGCCGATTAAAAGTGCACTTCTTTATAAAAGACACAAAAAGTGGCATTAGATCAAAATTGATGGGATAATATGTTGACAAACAATAGTAACGCATATTTAATACCTTATCTTTTTATTTACATAGAAACGTCATCTGTATAAATTTAGAACCCCCGATTTGTTAAATCGGGGGTTTGTAAATTTTATTAAAAAATTGACTACGGTAACAATACACCATTAATAATATGTAATACACCAGGACGTGCAGTCGAAGTCCCTGCAAAATAAACAATATCAGCACCTGTTACTTTAGCATCAGCAGCATTATTAGTGCCCTTAACATTAATACCAGTAGCGGTAACAGATATTGCAAGGGTTGTTCCTTGTGCTGTAGTTAATACTGTTGCGTTAGTAAAATCAACTGAAAATGCCCTACCCGCCCTATTTAATGGCGAAGATAAAACACCCGATATTAAAGACGCTGCCGGAATAACATGATACCGTATAATATTGCTTAAAAGTGCAGGATCTGCAGCTTCAATCGAAGCAATATCAGGAAAGCCTGCCGCTTGAAATGCTGTATTAGTTGGAGCTAAAACCGTTAACAAGGTAGTGGTAGTATTTACCGTTGTTGCTAAACCTGCTCTTGTGATGGCCGCTGCTAAAAAAGTAAGGTTAGCGTTAGCCGCTAAAGTTCCCATCAGGTTATTTAAAGGTGGCATTAAGACGCCATCAATTTGATGAATAACACCATTGAGCGCAAGTGTATTAACCTTACTAATTTTCTTGCCGTTTAAGAAGGATGAACCTGCGTAAAAAGAAGAATTCAATATTTGCCTGTTAATATTTGTGTAAGGGGCATTTGGGCCAGGCAACAAGTCAGTGGATAAAATTCTACCAGAAACAATATGGTTCCTTAGCACAGACCTCAGCAAATCAATCGGTAACGTAGCAACTGTTGCTGAAGTAATACCAGCACTTGCAAAAGCTGCATCAGTAGGTGCAAAAATTGTATAATTACCTAACAATGCGATGTCAGCATCAAGTTGGGTGCGCTTAACAGCAGCAACAAAAACAGTAAGGTTAGTTTCTTTACTTGCTATTGTAGCAAGATTATCTGAAATACCAGGAGCGAAAGCAATATTTTGTTCTCTCTTGTCGCAGCTTACAAAAGTATTAGCTACAATAAGCACCAAAATACAATATTTACTCATTAATTTAAATTTCATATCAAATAGAATTAATTGTTTTTAAAAATTATTGCGTAATTAACCACCCAACATACTTAAAGTTTTCACTTACTTTAACATCAGCATTACCACCTAATAAGAATACTACCTGAGCAACAGTACCTGGAACTGCAGGCGCACCTGGGTTGCGTATTACCCAACGGGCAAACCCAAAATTTGAATTGGCCGGTATAGTAACCGCTGCATCTAACAAATCATAGTGTACTCCAGCAACGGCCGTTGAAAAATTAGGTGCAACACTAACAGTAACTATTTGAGGTGTAGATTTTTGAGCACTCACTAAATTGATGCGCATGCGTATAGTATCATTTGGTGCAACATTAGCCCTGTTTATCAATGTAGGATCAAGTGTGGCATTTAAACTACGGCCATATCCTGTAGGTACACGGTTTAATAAAGGAAAAGGAAGACCGCCAGATTTTGTAGTGTAGGTAGCAACATCAAACTCTACTATGCTACCACTCCATTTAATATCTTCATTTTTAATACAACTGCTCAAAAACATACATAGGCTTAAAGCAATGCAGCATATTGAAATATTTTTTTTCATAATTACAATTTAAAAAAATTAATAGCCAAAATTTTGTACCAGTTTCGGATTGGTATCTATTTCCCTTGTTGGGATATTTGCCAATACTTTAAAATCGGTGTAAAGCAAAGTTGCGTAAGGTGCTGTTTTAACAATATCAACACCCCTGCGTTTCAAATCGAAAAAACGATGTCCTTCAAATGCTAATTCTATCCTACGCTGTTTAAGTACTTCATTGTACAAAGCCATGCCAGATAATGCATTGTCGGCAGTCTGTTGTGTTAGTACATAAGTAGAATACCTGTTTTGCTTAATTCTAACTAAATCAGCAAGAGCAGCAGTTTCATTAAAAACGGCAGATCCTGGAGTAGATAACGCTTCCGCACGATTAAGAAATAATTCTGCAACACGTATTAACGGTATATTATCAAGGTTTTGAACGCCGCTTTTTCCTAAATATTTAGTACACTCTACTCTTGCAGTACCCCGGCCTGCAGATCCCTGTTCATAAAGTAAATTTCGAACGTCATCTGTTTTTGCAGAAATTGCCCCGCCAGCAAATGTGGCGGTAATTCCTAAGTCGGTAAGTAAAGTGGTTTGAGGTACTAAGTCGCCAAAGCCACCTAATACTCCGGTATTACCAGGTATGATAAGTGTGGTAAAGGATGTTTGTAGAGATTCGTTTACACCTATATTTTCGGCAGGATTAATAAAGCGCAATTCAAAAATAGATTCTGGATTGATAGCCGTTCTCCAACCATTCAGATAAGCCGCGTTAGACATTAAACGGCTTCCAACTGCAATAATTGCAAGGTCGGAATAAGTTTTACAAGTTGCATAATCTTTGTTATACAATGCAACTCTTGAAAACAATGACTGTGCTGCGGTAAGGGTTGCTAATTGTGGAAACGCCGAAGAAGCTAGATTGGTAGACAATTGTGTTGTAGCTGCTGTAAGATCTCTGTAGATCTGAGCATAAACAGAATCAACTTTAGCTCTCGGCAATATAGTTGAAGCTGCATCTGATGTATTACTTGGTGTAGTTAGCACAATCGGAACACCTCCTCTATCTAAACCCTGAACACCCACCCCTGGATCGTATGCGTAAGTACGTACTAAATCAAAATAGCACAATGCTCTTAAAAACTTTAACTGGCCTTCCCAATTATTTCTTTCTGCAGTTGTAACTGCCGGAGCTACATTTAGTGAAGGAATTGCTGCCAATATTAAATTTGCCTCGGCAATTGCAAAATAATCTACTTGCCAATTAAGAAAATGTGCGCCTTGCACATTATTGGCCTCATTAAATAAACGACCAGATTTGTTAGTTGCTAAACCGTTATCAGATAAAGCTTCCGGATGTGTGATTAAATCACGTCCATATAATCTGTTATTTTTTAAACGGGCGTAAACACCTAAAATTGCTGCGTTGACGTTCTCCCTGGATGTTAAAACAACATTGGCATCTACAGACTGGCGAGGTTCTACCAGCAAATCTTTTTTACAACTCGTAAAACTTGCAAAAAACACAAGCGTTATGGTTGAAATTATTAATAGTTTCTTCATTTTAATTTTTTTTTTCGTTAGAATCCAATTTGAATACCTGCGTTAAAATTCTTTGTTTGAGGTATAATACCAGTTGATACTCCCACAAATTCAGGATCGTATCCCGCCCAATCAGATATGGTAAAAAGATTTTGTCCCTGAACGTAAAATCTTGCATTTGACAGTTTTAATCTTCTAGTAACATTTGATGGCAAATCATACGAAACACGCAAGTCTCTTACACGGATAAAATCTGCCCTTTTCCATAATCTGCTTGATCCGGCAACATGATTAATACCACCTGGCTCGGTACCCCCGTTAAAAAATCTTGGGAAAGATGTCATATCACCTGGTGCTTTCCAGGCATTTTCATAAGGCTTTACCAATCCGTTAAATGTACGATTTCCATTTTCCGACAAAAAATTTACCTGGCCATCTGTAGCAAGTAAACCATATTGGTAAGTAAACAATACATCCAATGAAAATCCTTTCCAACTAATAGTGTTTGTTAAACCACCAAACTGGTCAGCTTCCCCATCTCCAATGTAGCGGCGATCACGTAATTGAGGACTATAAGTAGTGTTACTAAAAGTATCGATAAAGGCAGGCCTTCCTGTAGCTGGATTTACGCCAGCATATACCTGGGTAAATACACTATTAATAGAACGGCCAACCCTAAAGGAAGGATCACCTGGCAATACTTGTAAACCATCATATAATTTACGAACGGTATTGTAATTAAATGCAAAGTTGAAACTTACATTCCAGCGAAACCCGTCAGTTGTTTTAGGACGAATTATTTCTGCATTCAATCCAAATTCAATACCCCTGTTTTCTAAAACACCTACATTTTGGGTAAAGCTCGAAACACCTGTCTGCCAAGTTACAGGACGAGGCAGCAATAAATCATTTGTTAAACGCTGGTAAACTTCTAATGAACCACTTAAGCGGTTATTTAAAAAGCCATAGTCTAATCCTAAGTTAATAGTTTGGTTTCTTTCCCAACGAATATCCGGGTTACCCAACTGTGAGTAGTTTATACCAGCAGATTGGTTATATTGTAAACCAGCTCCAAAAAGTGACCTGGAATCAAAGTTACCGATTTGATCACCACCGGTTTGTCCCCAGGAAGCTCTTAAACGTAGTGTACTGATAAATTTCACTTTGTCCATAAATTTCTCATTATCTACATTCCACAAACCAATTACGCTTGGAAACCATCCGAAAGTATTGTTTGCTCCAAAACGGCTAGATCCATCACGACGAAGTATTGCTGATACTCCAAAGCGATCATCATAACCATAGTTTACACGACCAAATACGCCTGATCTTTTAAAACCAGTCCATGCCTGACCAACTGACTCAGCTGTTGCTGCCGCATTAATAGTTGTAAATTGATAAGAAGGAAAACCAATACCAGCAGCACTGATGGCTTCATTTATATCCCGACGATATTCTACCCCAAGTAGACCGTCAATTTTATTTTTATTAATTACTTTATTAAAATTTATGGTTTGGGTAGTTAAAAAATTGGTATTCCAATCGCTCTCCACTGTACCACGACCTCTTACACCAAAACCATCATTTGTTCTTGGATCTCTGTAAAGATTTCCTTGCACCAAACGATAATCAAGAGAGAAAAATGAACGGAAATTTAACCAGTTGTTTATTTTATAATCAGCAGTAAAGGCACCAACCATTTGATTTGTACGCTGTATGCCTGAGTTGTAATCGTTTACCCCAATAATGTTTTGGTTTAAAACTCCAGCCAAAGCTTGTGTTGGAGGTAAGCCAAAATAGGTGTTATCGGCATTACGGACAGGATTAACAGAGAGTATTAGAGAACCTGCAAAAATTGGGCTTCCTAAAAATGATCCGCTAACTCCGAAAGGAACTTTTTGTTCAAAAGTACTTAGACTTATTTTTGTAGAAACAGTTAGTTTATCTGTTGCCTTATGTGTAATATCCGCATTAAGCGCATACCTGTTAAAATCTACTTTATTGATGATCGTACTTTGAAAAGTATTGGATACGCCCAAATAAAAAGTTGTTTTATCATTACCGCCGCTCATACTTAGATCATAATTACGAATAGCACCTTTTTTTACTGCAAGATCCTGCCAATCGAAGGATGGTAATGCAGCAATCATAGAATCTGCCTGAGCTAAAGTAAAAGCATTAATAGTGGCAGAACCAACACCAGTTGCATTGGCTAGTTCACCCAAAATAGTGCGCTTGGCGTTCAAAACTGTATAACCTGCTAATGTATTGCTGTTTGCATTAAAAGTAGCTTGTGTTCTGGCGTCAATATATTGTTGGGTATTGAGTACATCAAACTTTTTTATTGGATCGGCCGTGCCTATAAATGAATTGAAAGTAAATTTCGTTTTACCAGCTTTACCTTTTTTTGTAGTTATAATAACTACGCCATTTGCTGCCTGAGATCCATAAATTGCTCCACTTGCAGCATCCTTTAATACATCGATACTTTCTATATCATTTGGATTCAAAAAAGCAAGCGGATTATTTTGAGTAAAGTCACCATCGTTTCTGGTATTTAATTGCACACCATCAACAATATAAAGTGGTTGATTTCCGGCAAGATAAGATCCAGTTCCACGTATACGAACATTTATCGCACCACCTGGAATACCATTGTTTGCTTGAACTAGCACCCCTGCCGCACGTCCTTGTAATGCTCTATCTATTGACGTGTTAGGCAAATTAGCAATTTCTTTACCCTTTACAGAAGAAATGGCACCACCTTCGTCTCTTTTTTTACGAATTTGATAACCTGTTACTACTACTTCTTGTAAGTTTTTGTTTAAGGAAACAAGCGTAATGTTAAAGTTAGATTTGTTGCCAGTAGGCACCTCAATAGTAACATAGCTTAGGGCAGAAACTACAATAAATTTAGCACCAACTGGCAAAGTAATTTTAAATTCACCACTTCTCCCGGAAATTGCTCCCGTATTTGTTCCTTTAACTAGAATGGAAACACCAATGAGCGGTAAACCATCTCTATCATCTGTTATTTTTCCAGTAACAGTCTTTTGCGCAACAACTCCATTGACAAAAAGCAATAAGAGAAAGCACAATTGAAAAAATTTCTTCATAATTTATTGGTTTAGTTTTAAAAAAAAATATTAAACAACCGAAATGTCAGAATTGTTAAAATTTTGTTTTCATTCTGATTATCAAATTTTAAAAAATATATGTGAGTCTGGCACATATCCGTTAAATATTGCCCCCGGATTGTTTCTAACAGCTTCGTTTTTTATGGCAACATTGTCTTGCGCACCTAATACGTCAAACAGTTTAAAGGCTTTTGTAGAACCAAACCACGCGTCGTAACTTACTTTTGCCTTTCCAGATATACCTTTTTTGGTGGTAATTAACATTACACCGTTTGCAGCCCTACTACCATAAATAGCAGAAGATGCGGCATACATTAATGCTTGTATGTCTTCGATATCATTAGGATTTAAATTCCGAAGCGCATTATTAGCACTCAGGTTAGTTGAAAGGTTTCCTGACAAAACAGGTATACCATCAATCACAATCAAAGGCTGAGATGAACCTGATATGGAATTTACTCCCCTAATGCGAACGACAACCGGATTATTTAATTCGCCATTTTATAAAATCACATTTAAACCTGCTGCTTTTCCACTTCAAGCTTGCTCAAAACTTTGAACAGGGACGTTCTTAAATTTATCTGCACTGATGGATGAAATGGAGCCGGTAAGGTTTTTTCTACGCTGTGTTCCATATCCGGTAACTACTACTTCGGATAAGCTGTTATTGGAACTAACTAATGAAAAATTAAGAACGGTTAATTTTCCCAGCGATTTGGTAATCGTTTCAAAGTCGATTGCAGAGAAGGTAAGGGTTTTTACCGTAGCGGGAACAGTAATTTTAAAATTTCCCTCAGCATCTGTCTGGGTTCCAATTTTTTCTTTGGAATTTATAATAGATACCCCTTGAATTGGCACCCCTTTTTCATTAGTTATTTTCCCATTTAGGGT
>Ga0163144_10028049_pt1 | contig 10877 bp, 11 predicted proteins | sample OliLak19BULKMAT1_FD_123175 | JGI IMG/M metagenome (GOLD analysis project Ga0163144, IMG submission 123175) | Freshwater microbial mat bacterial communities from Lake Vanda, McMurdo Dry Valleys, Antarctica - Oligotrophic Lake LV.19.BULKMAT1 | ecosystem: Environmental > Aquatic > Freshwater >... | reverse complement strand
CCCTCGACTGGCTGCTGCCCGAGGCCACGCGCAAGGCCGCCGATCTGATCGGCGAGGACGTCGCGCCGCCGATCGTCGAGGTCGCCCCCGGCCTGCCCAACATCCTCGCCGACCCGACGCACGGCACGCGGGCGATCGCCGTCATCATCGCGCACGCGCTGCGCACCACGACCCTCGATCCGAACGCGCGCGCCGTGCGCGTCGAGGCGAGCGCCGTCACCAACAACCGCGTCCGCATCGACGTCGTCTACGGCAGCCGCGAGGGCTCCGCCGAGATCGGCGCCATCGTTGGCGCCCCGCCCGTCGCCCGCGCCCGCGGCCTCATCCTCGGCCTGTCGCTGTCGCGCCGCGTGATCGAGCTGCACCACGGCGAAATCGTCGTCGACACCCTCCCCGACGGCCGCGCCGTCTGCCGCGTGACGTTCCCCGCGGGCCCGCCGGGAGTGCCGCCGGCGCGGCCTTCGGATCAGACGTATTTCGATCGCGGGTGAGCTGCGGTGTGTCTGGGAGGCGCTTCCGAGCGTACTCTACGCGGCTGAATGCACCTCCCGGAGGCGGCAACTGAACCCACCGTGATTCGCGCCGTACGCTTCGCAGCCCGCTTCTTCGTCGCGTCGCTCGCGCTCGCCCTCCCCCTGGCCGGCGCCCTCGGCTGCGGCACTCCGGCGCGCGCCCCCGGGCCGCCCGGCGCCACGCTCATCCTCCTCGAAAACCGCGTCACCGGCCCCTGCCAGCTCAAGTGGGCCAACGCACGCGTCGACGATCGCCCCCTCGGCCTCGTCACGCTGGCCCCCCCGGGCGCCGAGCCCGCCCCGCTCGATCGGATCATCCTCACGCCCGGCGAGCACACCATCGCCCTCGCCGTGGCGACCTCGTGCCCCGCGGCCGACGGCAGCGAGCAGGCCGGCGTGCTCCAGGTGACGCAGCCCGTCTACCTCCGCGAGGGCGGCGGCAAGATCACCGTTTCCCTTGCAAACAAGGCTGATTCCGACGCAGGCATCGAGGCGAGCTTCGCGGTCGCCGGCGGCCACGTGCTGGCGCCGCGGGCCGACGGCGGCGAGATCGACTGCCGCGCCCGCCTGCCCATGGACTGGGCCCTCTGCCGCACCGAGGCCGCGCTCGCTCGCGGCCAGGCCCAGCGCGACGTCATCCTGGTGGTCTGCGTCTCCGACAAGCTCCGCGAGATGCGCCTCCTCGCCGACACCCTCGGCCCCCAATCCGCCGCCCACGCCACCGACGACGTCGCCCTCCGCAACGTCACCGCCGAAGCCGTCGAGCGCGTCCTCTGGCTCGCCCTCGAAGCCGAGCAATGCATCGGCGAAGAGGTCATGACCGAGGGCGGCACCAACGTCGACCGCGCCGCCCCGCCGACTTCTATCTCGATGAGAAAAGCGGAGTGAAGGTCGGCGCCATTTTGAGCAATAGCGGCGCAAAAGACGCACGGTCTATTCTCAAATAGATCCGCGGCGACGCAGTTTTGCGCACGACCTGAACGCCTGATCTCGTAGCGTGCGCCGGCGGACACAAACAGGCCGAGCTGAGCGGGACGATTCACTTGACAAATCAGCGCGCCCGCAGCACCTTGGGGCCTTGACAAGAGCCGCCGCATGTTTAGACGGCAGCACTCGCTTAGTGCTGGTTGGGGGTGGAAAAGTATGTTCTCGCTCTCACCTAACAAGATCAGCGAGCACAGACGTGTCCGTTGATCATTGCAGTCGCGCGACGCACCATATGACGAGGCCAACAGTGGCCTACATGTTGCAACGGACCTCACCATGAACACTGCCGCTGAGACGCGGGTTGTCCAGGAACGGGATTCTCTGAACGATCTCGCCCCCGAGTGTTTCGAGACGTTCGAGGATGTAAAGGAGGAGTTGGAAGCAGTCGAACGAGAACTTGCGCGCCGGCTCAAGCTCCGTCGGCCCATTCGACGAACGCTGATCGCGCTTGATCGCGCCAACAAACTTGACGAAGACGAGCTTGTCGCGCGCTGGCACGAATTGTATAGCAGCTACGCAGATTGGGCTCGCTCGGACGCTTGGGAGGAACCTCCTCTCGCAAACGAGGCGGACGAGCCTCTCGCGAGCAAGAGAAGTGAAGATAGGGCCGCGCAAGCGGCCCTTGCCGCTTTCAGGGATTGCCTGGCGCTCTCAGCTTAGCCAATCTCTCAGATTGAACCAGCTATGACCCTCGATCCCTTGCAGGAGCGATATCTTGAGCGCTTCTTTCCTGGCTTGATCGTGGCGGTGGGTAACCTTGGGCGCGGGAATTTCACACCAGAACCGCCACGGCTAACCTCAGCCGGACACAATGGGCTGCGTCGCGTGCTGCTGCATCTCACCTATGAGTTGGACGACGGGAATAGCGTCCAGATCAAGATAAGCTCGCGACTCAAGACGGGCCTGCCCCCGTACATCCCCACAACTAATCCAGTGGATCTCGCCAATTGGGAGAGGTTTCACTATGCGCTACACTATGGCAAGCGATTGGATGACTGCCTATTCCGTTTCGACTTGGACGACAGCAGCGGGCATCACGTGCACATGCTCCCAAGCCCGAAAGAACACGTTCTCTCCGAGCGGGTCGAGCCGGACGTCCGCAACTTGGATCCGCTAAGATTTGTACAGATGGTCGCCGCGTATCGAGAACAAGGCACATACCCGGTGCGGAAGAAGTCATGACGCAGGAAGCGACCAACTACTTCGATGGTGAAGGCCGAAACTTCATGCGCGAATGCATTAATCGCTCCGTCGACTGGTGCGTGCATGCCGGCCTGCACAAGATCGTGATCTTCACCGGAACCGGCGAGGGTCCTCACTACGCCGCGAAGGAGATTCTTTCTCAGGACAAGTACAGCGATCTACAAATCATTGCTGTTACTCCGCCGTTTGGCCGAGCATATCGCGTCAATCCAGCTGACCCCAATAGCCCTATCATTCGAGCGGGGATCAATCCAGGAATGCGCGACGCGCTTTCGGCTCTAGGTATTAGCATCGTAACCGCGCACCTTCCGTTTAAGGACGTCCACAATGGTCGTGAGCGCACATCGGACTGGGCTCGTGTTGCTGAGGCGTACGGCGTACTCGGCGGGGGATTTGCGCTCTGTGTGCAGGCGCTACTTGTAGCATGCGACGCTGGCGGAGTGGAAACCGGAGAGCGTGTTGTAGTGACGGCCGCTGACACGGCGTTCGTGGCCATTGCGAGTCGCACCGAGTCATTTCTGTCGCCGACGGAAGGTATTCTTGTCGAGCACATCATCTGCCGACCGATGCGGTATCTGATATCGAAGCGTGCGCATCACATGCTCGACCACATGTGGGGCCCGATTATCGTCCAACAACCATTGAGCCAGACATCTGCTACCAAGCCTCAGCCTGAGCCAGAAAGAGACGTGCTTCCGGCCGCCAATGCGCCCATAGGCGAGGCACCTTTCGCAAAACGGGCGAAGTTAGCGAGTAAAGTCACTCGGCGATCTCCGCCAAAACCAGCGTAAGAGCGATTACTCGCGATAGGTTAGCTATTCCTACAGAGAGGGTAGATCGGGTTTCAGGCGGGGGAGGTAACTGGACGGAACCTCGAACTGCGCCCGCCAAAGGCCAACCGAAGTCACGATGACGCGCTCCAGTGGGCCCTTGGCGCCGGAACATGAGAAGATTCGTGGCGACAAAGTCGACGCCGCCGCTCGCGTCTGCGACAATGGCGGCGGCGCCGATGGTCGCGCGCCTGACGGGAGCGCGAACGTGAAAGCTGCAAAAGAGCCAGAAGAACCTCGTGACGAGGCGGAAATCCCGGCCAAGGATGCCGGCAAGCCGGCCGTCAAGGTGGTCGACGACGCGTCGGTCGGCGAGCTGAAAACGGCGATGTCGTCGCAACTCGACGATCTCTTCGCCACGGTGCGCAGGCTCGAGTCCTTCGCCCTCGAAGAGGCCAAACGGGTCTCGGCCAAGGTGCTGCCGCACGCCGAGAGCAAGGCCAAACAGAACATCTGGGTCAGCCTGATCTTCGCGCTGGGCCTGGGGCTGATCCTCGGTCTCTGGCTCAACGGTCGCCGCCGTGACTGAGGCTTCCAGCACGACCGACTCCACTCGAACAGCCAGTCACGAGACTGGCATTCTGATGCGCGCCTTTCACGCGTTCGAGCTGCTCTTCTCGGCCCACGCCAGGGTCGCCAGGCTCGAAGCGCGGGCTGACGCCGGGCGCATCGCCTCCGGCCTGGTCCTCGCCGCCGTGGCCGTCGCGCTGCTCGTATTTGCATTGCTGCTCGGCCACGCCGCCGCCGTTCTGTCGGTCGAGCGCCGCTTTCAATGGGGGTTGCCCACCTCGCTCGGCGCGGTCGCCGGGGCCGACGTCTTCCTCGCCATGCTCCTGTTCCTCAGGGCGCGCACCCGCCTCGCCACTCCCGTGCTCGCCGAGACCCGCGCCATGGTGAAAAAGGCCGCCTCCGTCCTCCGCGGATAGGGCATCTGCCAATCATCCCAGCTCTCGCGGCGCTCCAAATAACAGCACGCCGAGGACAACGCACGAGCGGCCGTTCCACCCTTCGCGGCGCCACTCACTCTTACAGCCGCGCCCCGGTTCCCCTCGCTATCGATCCTCCTCTTCGCACGCATCCCCCCGAGAGCTCCCCCCAACGCCGTCACCCCCTCACCCCACGACCGGCAGCACCCGTCGCTGCTCCTTCGAGTCCGGGCGGTGCGGCGCCCGCAGCGCATCGAGCCGCGGGTCCACCACGTCGATCGGCAGCGGCGCCTCGGGCGGGGCCAGCTCGTCCGCGATCTGCACGCCCGAGCGGAAGCGCTGCTGGCCGCCCGCGATCTTGAGGTGCGCCAGGCGGTTCTGCATGAAGTTGAGCGGCAAGTAACCCAGCGTCTGGATCCAGCTCGATTCGCGGGTGACCTTCCAGCGCTGCAGGATGCTCTTCCACGAATAGAACTTGGTCCACGCCCGCACCCAGCCCTCGCGGAGCTGCTCGCGCGACATGAGCTTGGGGACGAAATAGGGCGAGCCGGCGTCGTGGTCGCGGCGCAGCCACCAGCGCTCGTCGGTCAGGCGGCGCTCGTTCTTGAGGCGCGTGTAAAGCGAGGTCCCGGGATAGGGGGTCAGGATGGCATAGAGCGCCATGGTCAGCTTCATCTCGATGCCGAACTCGACGGTTCGGTCGAACACCTCGGAGTTGTCGGTATCGAAACCGAACACGAAGCTGCCCCACGTGGAGATGCCGTGCTCGTGCAGCATGTCCATGACCTCCTTGTATTGAGAGGGCTTGTTCTGGCGCTTGCCGGTGAACTTCACCGTCTCCTCGTCGATGCTCTCGAAGCCGATGAACAGCGCCTTGCAGCCGCTCTCGGCCATGAGCTTGATGTTCTCGAGGCGCTTCACCGCGGCCAGCGAGCACTGCCCGATCCAGTGCTTTTGCAGCGGGATCATCTTGGTGAACAGGTCCTTTGAATAGGCCCTGTGGATCATCACGTTGTCGTCGGCGAAGAGGATGAGCTTGCGCAGCGACCCGAGCTCGGCAATGACCTCGTCGGCGGGGCGGAAGCGCATGGTGGTGCCGTTTTGCGTCGAGACGCTGCAGAACTCGCAGGGGTAGGGGCAGCCGCGCATGGTCTGCACGACCTGGAAGGGCACGTATTTCTTCGAGCGGAAGATGTCGCGGCGGGGCGGCGGGCGGCCGCCGAGATCGGGCAGCGGGCCCTTGTAGATGGGCTTGAGCGCCTTGTTCTTGAAGTCGGCCAGGACGTGCGGCCAGAGGTCCTCCGCCTCGCTGAGCACCACCGCGTCGGCGTGCTGGCGCGCCTCGTCAGGGCAGGCGGTGGGGTGAATGCCGCCCATCACCACCGTCACGCCGCGGCGCCGGTAGGCGTCGGCGATGTCGTAGCTGCGCCGCGCCGTCTTGGAGTCGACGCTGATACCGACGAGGTCGACGTCTTTCACGTCGCGCGCCAAGTCGAACGGCCGCACGACGTCGTCGGTGTAGATGACCTCGTCTTCGGGTGGGGTGAGCGCGGCGAGGATGCCGAGCCCGAGACGCGGCAGGTACGCGGAGTCTTCGCTGGCGGTGGCGATGAGCTCGATTTGCATGGCGGGGGCCGAGGATACGCGCACCCGGGCCACCCTCGAAAGAGGGTCCGCAAACGAAATGGTGCTCCCTACAGCAGGCCGGCCTCGCCGAGGAACCTGCGCTCCACCGCGGCATAGTCGACCTCGACGTCGAGCCGGGCGAGCACCGAATAAAAGCCGAACTGGAGCCTGTTGATGAACAACATTCCCGGCGGCAGCGCCGTGAAGCTGCCGTCCTTGGCCGACACTTCTTCTTTCAATGTCAACATGCCGCCGACGAGGCTCTTCACGTACGACCGGGTGATGGTGGACGGCGAGCCGAACAGCGGGGCGAAGCAGGCGCGGGTGTAGGCGATCGCCTTGGCCTCGTACGTGCCGCCCCTCGTCCCCAGCATCTTCACACAGGCCTTCTCGAAGGCCGCGTCGTCCTTACGCAGCGCCGCCCGGTGCAGGTCCCGCCCGCCAAGGATGCGCTCGCCGACGATGGGCTGACAGCACCCGAAGTCGAGGAAGGTGATGGTGCCGTCGTCGCGAAACAGGTAGTTTCCCGGGTGCGGGTCGGCATTGAACATACAGCCGACGAGGTTGCCCTTGAACACGAAGCGCCACATCACCTCGGCGTAGCCGCGCCGCGCCGCCTCGTCCGCGAGGGCCGCCTCTTCGAGCGTCTTGCCGTGCGAAAGCTCCATGGTCAAGACGCGCGGCCCCGACCGCTCGGCGATGACGGCCGGAATGTGGATCTTGGGGTCGCCCGCGTGCAATTCAATGAAGTGCCGCTGGCGCTCGGCCTCCAGCTCGTAATCGAGCTCCTCGCGAAAGCGGTCCTTGATCTCGCCGAAGACCTGTTTCGGGTTCACGTTCTTCGGCCCCAGCGTGCTGGCGATGCTCTCGAAGATGCCCGCATTGGCGAGGTCGCTCTCGACCGCCTTCGCAATGCCCGGGTGTTGCACCTTGACAGCGACGCGCCTGCCGTCGGCCAATGTCGCGCGGTGGACCTGACCAATGGAAGCGCTCGCGAACGGCTCCGTCTCCCACTCCGCGAACAGCTCATCCATCGGCGCGCCCAGGTCTTCTTCGACCAGGCGGCGAATGGCCTCGGGCGAGGACGTCGGCGCCGCCGTTCGCAGCGAGCGCAAGGCCGTCTCGTAGGCGACGCGATGCGTCTCCGGGACGAACCCGTCGACGTAACTGGCCATCTGCCCGACCTTGGCGGCGAGCCCGCGCATGTCGCCGAGCACCAGCGCCGCCTGCTCCGCGGCCCCCTTGGCATCCTTTGAAAGGAGCAGCTTGGCGCCCGTCCGGGCTCCCAGCCCGGCATAACGCGCGAAGCGGCTCAATCGACCTTCAGGCACTCTGGTGGAATTGGACATGACGGTCAGGGCTCGTTCAATCGACCTTCAGGCACTCTCGTGGAATTGGACATGACGGTCAGGGCTCGTTCAACTGACCTTCAGGCACTCTGGTGGAATTGGACATGACGGTCAGGGCTCGTTCAATCGACCTTCAGGCACTCTGGTGGAACTGGACATGAGGGTCAGGGCTCTTCGGCGACCTTGTCCACGCGCAGGATGAGCTGGAGATCGCCCGACTCCTGCGCGTGGTCCATGGCGGCGAAGAGGTGTGTCTGCTCCAGCTCTCGGCGCGAGGGGTCGCGCTCCAGCAGCCCGACGTAGTGAACGAACAGCCGCCCCGGCAAGGGCTTGGTGCGCTTCACCACGGCGTGGCGCACCGTCGCGTGCAGCGTGAACCGCCCGCGCATCGGCTCCTGCACCAGGCGCAGCGCCACGAGCCGGGCGAGCGCCTCCGCCCCGCCCCCGCCCGCCGCGCACAGCGTCGCGAGCGACTCCACGTCCATGTGATCGCCGCCCATGTGCGCGAGCACCCCCAGCATGCGGTGCGCGACGGCCGGCAGCGCGCGCCACGCCCGGTCGACGAGCAGCGCCACCTCGGGCAGGTCGTCCTCGTGATCGACCGGGCGGACTCGCTCGATGCCCTTTGATCGAAGCCATTTCCCGAGATCGCCGGCGGTCTCCACGCCGCCCGCCACGAGCCCGTCGGCCAGATCGAGCGCGACAGGGTTCCAGCGGAGCAGCCGTGTGATCGCCGCGACCCTTGGAAAGGGGCTCTTTCCGACGGTCACGAGCGGGGGCACCACGGGGAACACCGTCACTCCGGAGAGCAGCGAGCGGCGCGCGGTGATGATCCAGCTCACGTTCGTGTCGCGCAGCCCGTCGAGCAGCGCGGCCGTCGAGGCGTCGTCCTCGTGGTTGTCGAGCACGATCAGGGTGGGGCCCATCCTGTCCAGCGCGGCGCGCACGTTTCGTAGCGCATCGCGGCTCTCTGTCCGCACCCCGAAGCGCAGCGCCATCATCGCCGAGAGCGTGCGGACGTCCCACGCGCCGATGCGAAACCAGTGGATGCGGCCGCCGAAGAAGCGGCGGAGGCGGTGGCCGAGGGCGGCCGCGAGGGTGGACTTGCCGCTGCCGCCCGAGCCGACGAGCGCGATCTTGGCGGGGTGGTGCGTTTGAATCATCGCGGCCAGCGTGCGAAGCTCGCCGGCGCGGCCGCGGAACGAGCGCGGGGCGGGAGGAAACAATGGCGACGGCTTCATCGCTCGGGCGTTCGGGAGTAGGCTCGACGTCACGAGGTATCCATATTCTCGATCGCTACGGTTGGGATTCTTTCTTTCAGGAACGGTTTGCGCCTTACGCCGAACAGGGGCTCGCGCCCGCGCGCGTCGTCTCCGAGGTCGGGCCGCTGTTTCGCATCGTCGACCAGCACGGCGAGCGCATCGCCGAGGTCTCGGGCCGCGTCCGCCACGCCGCCCAGGAGAAGTCGGAGCTGCCCGCGGTGGGCGACTGGGTGGCTCTGCGGGCCGACGAGCGCACCCCGCGCGCCTCGATCTTCGCGGTCGTGCCGCGGCGGACGGCGTTCTCGCGCAAGGCCGCGGGACAGACCACCGAGACCCAGGTGGTGGCGGCCAACGTCGACACGGTGTTCCTGGTGAGCGGGCTCGACCTCGACTTCAACGTGCGGCGCATCGAGCGCGCCGTGCTGCTGACGCGCGAGAGCGGGGCCCAGCCGGTGATCGTGCTGAGCAAGGTCGACCTCTGCTCCGAGGCCGACGCCCGCGCCGCGGAGGCGGCGAAGGTCGCGCCGAACGTCGCCGTCCTCAAGGTGAGCAACACCCTGGGGACGGGCGTCGAGGCGCTGGATCCGTGGCTGTTGCCGGGCAAGACGGTGGTGCTCATCGGCTCGTCCGGGGTGGGCAAGTCCACGCTGGTCAATCGCCTGCTCGGCGAAGAGCGCCAGTCGGTCCGCACCGTGCGCGAGCACGACCACCGCGGCAAACACACCACCACGCGGCGCGAGCTCCTCGTGCTGCCCTCGGGCGCCCTGCTCATCGACACCCCCGGCATCCGCGAGCTGGGCCTGCTGGGCGGCGAAAACGCCCTCGGCGAGGCCTTCGCGGATATCGAGAACCTGGCCGCCTCGTGCGCCTTCAGCGACTGCACCCACGGCGCCGAGCCGCGCTGTGCGGTGAAAGGGGCTCTCGCCAGCGGCGCGCTCGACGCCGAGCGCTACGCCAGCTATCTGAAGCTCAAGGAAGAGCTGATCGCGCCGTCGCGCCGCGCCCCACGGTCACGGCGGCGGTAGCTCCTTCGTGCAGTCGGCTTCGGTCATCACGCGGGCAAATCGAATGTATTCGAATTCTGCTCGCAGATCGGCCACCAGGTAGGCATTGTCGATCATCCCGACCTGGACTGTGTCGGGCAGAGTGAAGGCCGGGGTGGCCGGGAACGACTCGGGGAAAGAGTGAGTCTGGGTCCAGTCCACGGCGCCCGGCAGGCGGCGCAGCATGCGCACGACGTTGCCAGTGCGGCACATGCGGAGGCGGCCTGTGTGGGCTCCGCCGGTCGGGAACAGGTGCAGCTCCGACTCCGAGCTGCGCGTCGCCTTGCCCTCGACACCGATGTAGTCCGCCTGGTAACCGATGTTGTACATGAGCCAGTTTTGCTCGCCCAGCGCGCTCGCCGGGTCGCGGATGAGCATGCCCGCCGAGTTGTAGACCTGGTTCGGTGGGCCGCTCTGCGTGTCCTTGTCGAACGCGCCGACGTCGACCTCGACCACGAAGTCGCCCGACACCTCCTTGTAAACGAAGGTCGCCATCAGGTCCTCGAACCAGGCCGACACGGTGGGGACGACTGTCAGTTTGCCGGCCACCGTCGCGTTGATGTCGAGCAGCTCGTAGGGCGCCTCGAGGCCGAGCTCCTCGCTCAGGATCTTCCACTCGGACAGCGTCTGCGCGGCGTCGAATTCGTCCGACAGGGCCGCGAGATCGTCGCCTGTCATGCCGCCGGTGCCGCCGGAGCCGGTGGTCTCCGCGCCTCCGCCGCCCGCCGACGTCGTGGCCGCCGCGCCCGTCCCGCCGGAGCCGGTGGTCTCCGCGCCTCCGGTGCCGGCGGTGCTCGCGCCGCCCGTGCCCCCCGTCCCGCCGGCCGCCCCGGAGCCGCTGGTGGTCCCCGTCGTCCCGTTCTCGTCGCCGCATGCGCCGAGCCCGAGCACCGCCGCCATCATCACCGCTCCGAAGAAACGTCGCTCACGCATGGTGGTCATCCAATCGTACGAGGGTTCACCAGCACAACAGCAAGCGTCGCGCCGCGACGATCGCATCCACGCCGCCAGGTCGCGCCCGCCCGCCCGTCGACGCTCGAATCTCGCCGCCGGCAGCAGGTGCAAACTCGACTCCGCACGCCCTGTGGGCTCGATTCCGCACCGCAAGCTCGCGCGGCGCGCGGCCCGATCGCAGCGAT
>Ga0163144_10028048_pt1 | contig 10877 bp, 10 predicted proteins | sample OliLak19BULKMAT1_FD_123175 | JGI IMG/M metagenome (GOLD analysis project Ga0163144, IMG submission 123175) | Freshwater microbial mat bacterial communities from Lake Vanda, McMurdo Dry Valleys, Antarctica - Oligotrophic Lake LV.19.BULKMAT1 | ecosystem: Environmental > Aquatic > Freshwater >... | reverse complement strand
GATGTTCTTGATCAATACGGCGTGACCAACATCCTGAAAGATCGTGTTTTAGGGCTTCAGGTTGTCCTGTACCTTCAAATGGATTACGTTGGACTTCACGAATCAGTTTGATGATTTTTAACGCTTTTTTACGATCATTTTCAATCCACCAAGCTAAGTCCTCAAAAGCATCTGCATCAAATTCCAAGTTTTTCACAGGCTGCTTCCAAAGAAATTCCATCTTGACGTTTTCTAGCTTTAAGCAGTCTTTCTTTCATGGCAGGACTACTGAGTAAATAGGCTGTTTCTTTTTCAGCCATTAGTTCTTGCCAAAAGACAATTGGGACAACAACGGAAACTGTTTGACCTTCCGAATCACAGATGTATTGTAGTGCGTTAGTCATAGCAGTCAATATAACTTACTGGATTAATAATTAATTATACCTGATTAACTAGACCGCCTATCCCCCAAACAAAAATTGATCGCATTTCCAACCCTCGCCAAATCAAACCGCAATCGCATATCCCCAAAACCCAAACCCCGATCGCATTTCCAACCCCAACCAAATCAAAGCGCGATCGCAATTCCAAACAAAACCCCGATCGCAATTTCAACCCTCAACAAGTCAAAACGCGATCACAAAGCCCCAAACCAAAAGTGCGATCGCAGGTTCACTCTCAACGAATGAGAGTACAGACAAATCTGGAAAATAATCGTAAAATCAAACCAAGGTTTCAGGTGATGATGGCGATGAACTCTACGGCGAAAAACTTTGTTGGTCAAAATTTGCGAGGTAAGTCTTTTAAGAGGCAAGACCTCTCAGGCTCAGACTTTAGTGGCGCGGATCTGTCGGGCGCAAATTTTACAGGTGCAACTTTGATCGGGGCAAATTTCTCGAAGGCTGAGACTGGCGTACAGAAACGATGGTTGGCATTTCAGTTAGTTATTTCCTTCTTTTTGTCAGCATGGACAGGATTTCTTGCTGCTTATACTGGGGTATGGGTAACTTTATTCTTAACCCCGTTCAATATCACAAGCATTAGGATCGCCACTTTTATAGCAATCATCATCACTCTTATCGTCATCATATTTGCCATTGTTCGTCAGGGATTTACAGCGAAGGCTTTCGGTAAAATGGCATTGGCATTGGTATTAGTATCATATGCCTTATTATTGTCAGGGACAAATCCCTTGGACATATTATTGGCAGTAGCAGTAGTAGCATTTTCAGTAGTGATATTGTCAGGGACTTTGGTATTGTCATGGGAAGGAGCATTTGTAGGATGGTTAGGGGGAGCATTGTCAGGCGGATTTAGTGGGGCTGTAGTAGCGGGGTTGGGAGGGGCAGGGTCATTTGATTCTGCATTGGTTGGGGCTGCGGTAGGGGCAGTCGGCACTATGCTATTAAGTGTTTATGCTGCTTTGCGAACTTTAAAAGGCGATCCCAAGTTCGATACATTCCTGAAGTTTATTGTTGGCTTTGCTAGCATCGGCGGTACAAGTTTTCGTGGTGCAGATTTAACCAAAGCTAATTTTACGAAGGCATATCTCAAAAGTAGCGATTTTCGCAATTCTCGCAAGCAGATTACCAACTTGACTCGTATTATTTGGAATCAAGCAAAAGAACTAGACCGATCGCGTTTAGGAACATCAATTCTTGCTAACCCCGAAGTACGCGAACTATTAGTCATAGGCAAACCCAACCAAAGCAAATCCTACGAAGGCTTAAACCTGCGCGGCGCAAATCTTGACGGAGTTTATTTAAAAGAAGTCAACTTCAAACGTGCCATCCTCAACGAAGCCAGTTTTCGTAATGCAAATCTCGAATCGGTAAACCTCACTGAAGCACAGGCAATTGGCACTGATTTTACTGGTGCAGAGTTTACGGGTGCTTGCCTAGAAGGTTGGAGCTATGACCACACCACCAAACTCGATGATATCGATTGACGCTTTGTTTTTGAATTAGCCTGCATTATTCATCACGACTTAGAAAAATGACTGAAAGCCCTGCCCAGAAATGATTTGACGATTTTACCCAAAAAACAGTCTGTTTTCTGAGTAAATCTCACATACAACCTATATTTAGCAAGGATTTCCAAGAATCAATTTTTAGTCATGGTGAATAATTCAGGTTAGAGCATCCCAACGCGCAAAGCCGCCGCGAACGCCGTCCCGACGATCATGATCTCATTTAATGCGATCGCCTTTTACGTTTATCCAAAAGCGCGATCACTCATCTTTACGAAACAGCAAATTCTGTGTATTGCCTCACATCTGGAGCCTTGAACCCTAAAATAATATGTGATTTGGGAATTCCCGCAGCAACTAACTCATTAGCAATTCCATCTTCCGTACCATCATGCTGAATCCAAAGTTTTTTGTTGACCAAATCGATATGTAAGAGTGTTCCGTAAATCCGATAGCCATTTTGCCAGCCAGTTTCAACCAGCAAATAACGATCGCGTTTTTCATCTAATATCAGTTCCACTTGAATTTGGCGATCGCTATCCAGAAACTCAGCATATTCTTGAAGAATGTTGACAATAATCTGACGATATCGAAGAGTTAGGGAATCCATCGAACAATTACCTCCTGAATAGGATCAAAACTAAATAAGCGAATAATGCCATCTTCAATTAAAGTTTGACCAGCTTCTTCTTCAAAAACAGTTTTGCAAGTGTTTTCATTGACAGCCAGAAACAATGTATATTCAGGATAATAACGCAACATTAAGTGAGCGTAAAGAACAAATTGCCCCACTGCTTCTTCGAGGTCTTTCATGTCAGAGGGACGAGTAAAACTTTTTACTTCAATTGCAATTTTTTCTGTCCCACGCTCTGCTGCTAATAATCGTTCTACCCCTAAATCAACAAATAGGGTTTTACCTCTTGCCAGACGAATCCGCAAAGGGTCGTGAGTGATTTCCCATCCATCTTTGATGAGTGCTTTTTTTACTGTGTTGTGGTAGATGTCTTTAGCTAGCATACATCAAGCGATATTGGTTGATCTTTTGTTAGAAAAGTGATCTACGTTCACAATGAACTAATGCTCGCTAATATTGCCTCTTAGGGCTTTAATTTCGCCGCGCTTAGTTTTATCATCAATGCGTCTGTTTTGAGCACCGCGTGATGGTTTAGTAGGTTTACGCTTTGTCGGCAAGATCGTCACACTTTTGACTAAGAGTTGCAGACGTTTTAGAGCATCTTCTTTATTTTGTTCTTGAGTCCTGTGCTGTTGAGCCTTGATGATAATTACCCCCTCTTTGGTGATGCGCCGATCGCTTAAATTTAGTAGACGTTCTTTATAAATTGGTGATAGAGAAGAAGCATTGATGTCAAAGCGCAGATGAATAGCTGTGGAGACTTTGTTGACGTTTTGACCACCTGCACCTTGCGATCGGATGGCGGTAATACTAATTTCGTCGATCGCGATCGCGGAATATTTGGTGATTTGAAGCATTTGATTGGTAAGAAAGCGAATCGATCCTATAACTATTTTATAGTGATCGAGCCAAAACTAGAATAAGTGCTTCGCACACTCTACTTTTTGGTTGAGATATTGCTAGAATGTTTGGCTAGAGTAAGCTTTGTTAGCTTTAAGGTATATATTAATGAGTCTGTTTCTGGAACGTCTTCACAGCAGCGATCGCCCCGTCATTGTCTTTGATGGTGCGATGGGTACAAACTTGCAAGTGCAAAACCTCACCGCTGAGGACTTTGGCGGCGCGGAGTATGAGGGTTGCAACGAGTATCTAGTGATGACCAAACCTGAAGCAGTGGCTAAGGTGCATCGCGACTTCCTTGCCGCAGGGGCAGATGTAATCGAGACGGATACCTTTGGCGGTACATCGATCGTTTTGAATGAGTATGACCTCGGACATATGGCATACGAACTCAGCAAAAAAGCAACTGAGTTAGCAAAATCTGTTGCTGCGGAATTTTCTACACCTGAAAAGCCACGTTTTGTAGCGGGTTCCATTGGGCCGACTACGAAGTTGCCAACTTTGCTGCACATCGATTTCGACACGATGAAGCAGTCATTTATCGAACAGATCGAAGGCTTGTACGATGGGGGCGCAGATTTATTGCTGGTCGAGACTTGTCAAGATGTGCTGCAAATCAAAGTCACCTTGAGTGCGATCGAGGAGTTTTTTGCTAAGCGCGGGGTACGTCTGCCTGTGATGGTATCGGTAACGATTGAGGCGACAGGCACAATGCTAGTTGGTTCAGATATTTCGGCGGTTGTTACGATTCTGGAACCCTATCAAATTGATATTTTAGGGCTGAACTGTGCGACGGGGCCAGATTTGATGAAGGAGCATATGCGCTATTTGAGCGAACATTCTCCCTTTGCGGTGTCTTGTGTTCCTAATGCTGGTTTGCCTGAAAATGTTGGTGGTCATGCATTTTATCGGCTTACACCTGAAGATTTGCGCGAGCATCTTCGGCACTTTGTGGAAGATTTAGGTATTCAGGTGATCGGCGGTTGTTGTGGAACGACTCCTGCTCATATTCAAGCTCTAGCGGATATGGCGAAAACCCTCAAATCTAAACAGCGTCATCCTCTTGTCGTTCCTTCAGCAGCTTCTATTTATAGCTCTCAACCATATATTCAGGATAATTCTTTCCTAATCGTGGGAGAACGCCTCAATGCCAGCGGCTCGAAGAAAACTCGTGATTTATTGAATGCGGAAGATTGGGATGGACTAGTGGCGATCGCGCGATCGCAAGTTAAAGAAGGCGCACATATTCTGGATGTGAACGTTGATTATGTCGGACGAGATGGCGTGCGCGATATGCATGAACTCGTATCGCGACTGGTTACAAATGTGACTTTGCCGCTGATGCTCGACTCAACGGAATGGGAAAAGATGGAAGCAGGATTGAAAGTAGCTGGCGGTAAATGTATCCTTAACTCCACTAATTATGAAGATGGAGAGGAACGTTTCTGTAAAGTTGTTAAACTTGCTAAGCAATATGGAGCTGGTATCGTCATCGGTACAATTGATGAAGATGGCATGGCAAGAACCGCCGATAAGAAGTTTGAAATTGCCTCCCGTGCTTATAAGCAAGCTACTGAGGAACTCGGTATGCCTGCGAGTGAAATCTTCTTCGATACCCTTGCCTTACCGATCTCGACAGGAATTGCGGAAGATCGCCAAAATGCATCGGCAACGATCGCCTCAATTCGTCGCATTAAAGAAGCGATGCCTGAAACGCATATATTGCTAGGTGTTTCTAATGTTTCATTTGGATTAAATCCTGCCTCGCGGGTGGTTCTTAACGCGGTGTTCTTAAATGAAGCAATCAAAGCGGGAATGGATTCATCGATCGTTCATGCTAGCAAGATTGTGCCGCTCAATCGCATTCCTGAACAACAGCTTAAAGTAGCGCATGACTTAATCTATGACGCGCGCCAGTTTGATGGTGATATTTGCACTTACGATCCGCTCGGTGAGTTCACCACGTTATTTGAAGGTGTATCAAATAAGCGCGTTAAGGTCGATAAGGCAAGCGTTCCTATTGAGGAGCAACTTAAAAATCATGTGATTGATGGCGATCGCATTGGCTTAGATGATGCACTCACGGAAGCTCTAAAGCAATATGAACCGCTTGATATTATTAACAAATACTTACTTGATGGCATGAAAGTTGTCGGTGAGTTATTTGGCTCTGGACAGATGCAACTTCCCTTTGTACTACAATCCGCCGAAACGATGAAGTCAGCCGTTGCTTTCTTAGAAAAGTTCATGGAAAAAGCGGAAGGTTCTAATAAAGGTGTGTTCTTGATTGCGACTGTTAAAGGTGATGTTCACGATATTGGTAAAAATCTTGTCGATATCATTCTCTCTAATAATGGTTATAAAGTTGTCAACATCGGCATCAAGCAACCCGTTGAGAATATCATCCAAGCTTACGAAGAGCATCAAGCAGATTGCATTGCTATGAGTGGATTATTAGTGAAATCTACCGCTTTCATGAAGGATAATCTGCAAGAATTTAATCGGCGCGGAATTACTGTACCCGTGATTTTGGGTGGCGCAGCGCTGACACCGAAGTTCGTCCATCAGGACTGTCAGAATAGCTATAACGGGCGTGTGATTTATGGCAAAGATGCTTTCTCTGACCTCAACTTTATGGACAAGTATATGCCTGCGAAAGTTGAAGGGAAATGGGAAGATGCTAAAGGCTTTTTGGATGAAAATCTACTAGCCGATGTGCCATTATCTAGCACTGAAAGTATTTCTAGTGAAGACGAAAAAGCTAAGAGCGACGCGCTACTTGCCGAACGTTATCTCGATACCGATCGCTCTGATGCTGTAGACACTAATATCTCTCGTCCGACTCCTCCATTCTGGGGTACACAGATTCTTCAAGGTGAAGATATTCCTTTTGAAGAACTATTTTGGAATCTAGATTTGCAAGCATTAGTCGCAGGACAATGGCAATTCCGCAAACCTCAAGATCAATCTCGTGAAGAATATGACGCTTTCTTACAAGAGACAGTCTATCCAATTTTAGAGACTTGGAAAGAACGTATTATCAATGAGAAACTGCTAGCCCCAACTTCTGTTTATGGCTATTTCCCAGTTCTAGCTGAAGGAAATACCGTTTATTTCTACGACCCCAAAGATATAGCTAGCGTTACTGCTAACACTCAGCCAATTAATTCGATTGTATTCCCACGTCAGCGATCGCTACGTCGTCTCTGCATCGCCGATTTCTTCTCACCAAAAAGCTCAGGAATCATTGATGTGATGCCATTGCAAGCAGTGACAGTTGGACATATTGCCACAGAGTTTGCTCAAGACCTCTTCAAATCCAATCAATACACCGATTATCTCTATTTTCATGGTCTCGCCGTACAGAGTGCCGAAGCGATCGCGGAATGGACACATACCCGTATTCGCTACGAGTTAGGTTTTGCCGCTGAAGATCCTGATAATATTCGCGATATTCTTGCCCAGCGCTATCATGGCTCTCGCTATAGTTTCGGCTATCCTGCTTGTCCAAATATGCAAGATCAATACAAGCTCCTAGATTTGCTAGATGCGAAGCGTGTCGATCTGGTCATGGATGAGAGCGAACAACTCTATCCTGAACAGTCAACTACTGCTTTGATCGTGCATCATGCTATGGCTAAATACTTCAGCGCATAAAAACATAAGTACTCAATTATGCTGAAATCACTAAAAATTGAAAACTTTCGCTGCTTCCCATCTTTCGAGATGCAGAATCTTGGTAGGTTAAATCTCATTGTTGGCACTAACAACAGTGGCAAAACTTCTATTTTAGAAGCTGTGCAACTTATTGCTTCTAAGTTTAACCTTGAATTATTGCGAGACGTAATGATTAATCGAGGTGAATATCTTTTAAACGATGAACGAAGTTCTGGAAGTGTTGTTCAGCGTAGTAGTCGTGAACTAGACATACGTCATCTGTTTTATGGTCACGCAATTGATGTCGGTAGTAGATTTTCTATATCAGGAGATAACTCGGATAGGAAGGAAGCAATATTTGTTTCTGTAGAAAACACAGGTCAGCTTAGTTTATTTGAAGAGATTAGAGAGTTTATCTTGTCTATCAAGTATTCTGGACAAGAAAATGAAAATGTTAAGCTGCCGTTGTCACCTGATGAAAGTCTTTCGATAGATTATGTTAGACGTATCCGTAGAGACAACAATTCTAGTTTAAAGTCTCAATTCGTAACATCTTCTTCTATGAAACCAGAAGAAATGGTTAATTTATTTAATAAATTTGTCCTGACTGCTGAAGAAGATTTTGTTATAGAAGCACTCAAAACAATAGATCCCAAAATTGAACGAATTGCACCAGGGGATATTAAATATAGAGAACCTAGTTCACGTATTGGTTTTCGAGTAAAACTATTAGATAATGATAAGCCTGTACCAATTGGCAGCATGGGAGATGGAATATGGCGAATGCTAGGACTTGCACTAGCAATTGTTAATGCAAAAAATGGAGTTTTACTTATTGATGAAATTGATACTGGGCTACACTTTACAGTAATGTCTGACATGTGGAGGATGCTCTGGAAAACGGCTAAACGTTTGAATGTACAGATTTTTGCGACTACCCACAGTAGCGATTGTTGGACAAGTTTGGCAAGTATTGCTAATACTGAAAATCCCAGCGAAGATGGGATTACAATTCATAGGATTGAAAAAGGTAAAACTAACAGCATTGTCTTTACTGAGCGACAAATTGCGATCGCCGCAGAAAATGATATTGAGGTGCGTTAGATCGTGACAGATAAAGTATTACTCGTTGAAGGAAAGGACGATAAGTTTGTAATTGCAGAGTTGATGAAATCACATGGTTTGAATTTCTTTACTGCAAAAGATATTGAATGGATTAAGCCTTCAAACGGTTACGAAAATTTAGCAAAAGAAGAAGTAATTGCTACAGAATTATTAGCTTCTGGGCTAACTACACTCGGAATCATTATTGATGCAGATGAACACCCCAATAATCGTTGGACAAGCATCAGGAATACCTGCCTAAAAAGTATTCCTGATTTACCAAAAGACCTTCCAGAGAATGGATTAATTTGGGATGCTCCCAATGATATTAAATTTGGAATCTGGATTATGCCCGACAACAAAATGCGTGGGATGCTAGAGACTTTTTTAGCTGACATCATTCCTGACGAGAATCAAGTTCTATGGGAGTTTGCAAAAGAGTCCGTACAGGAAGCAAAGATTAGAGGGTCAAAAGTTACACCAAATCACATCGACAAAGCAAATATTTACACTTGGTTAGCTTGGCAAGAACCCTCAGGACTACAAATTTCGACAGCAGTTAAGAAAAGAACTATTTTTGATCGAACACATCCCAACGCTCAGAAATTTGTGACTTGGTTTAAGGCTTTGTATGACTTGTAAGCGCGATCGCTTGTAAATTGCGGACACCAGTCATAAACAACAATTTTGGATTAAATTAAGCTGAAATCACTCAAAACCGAAAACTTTCGTTGCTTTTCATCATTCGAGATGCAACAACTTGGGAGGTTAAATCTCATCGTTGGCACTAACAACAACCGAGAAAATCTCTTGACTATCGCCCTCCTCCTAAAGTATTCTTCGGGGTAGCAGAACCTGTGGCACTTCAGATTTGAATGGGCGAGATATGTTTAATTTATTTAATCTCCTATCAAGTGACAACCCTAAGACAAAAGAACCTTTGCCTGACTTGGCAAAACAACTGCTGAGCCGACAAACCTTTGAGCCGAATAAACCTAGCTCGATTGTGCAAGATTTTGATGCATTTATTGAGTTCTTGCAGCTTTACAAAGTAGAAGTAAGCGCTAATCAAAACGCGATCGCCCCAAAACACCTTGCAGAACTAAACGATCGCCTCAGTCACCCCATCGAAATTGATTTTCAACGTCCCAGCCAAAAATCCTATCCCTACATTCATGGACTCTACTTACTTTTGCGTAGCTCCGCGATCGGTAAAATTCAATTAGATAAAAAGAAGACGCTCTTACAAATCGACTTGCAAACTCTCAGTTCATGGCAAGCACTCAATGATGCAGAGAAGTATTTCAATTTGCTGGCTACGTGGATATTTTATGCTGATGAAACCATCATAACTAACGAAAGACGCTCTTTTAGTGAATGGTGGTATACCTACAATGGTTGGAAACAATTACCGAAAAACGGTCTAGATTTTGGTGATGGTTTTAAAAATGATGACTGGCTAAATCGCTTAAAACTCCACAATATTGCCTTGCTAGATTTATTTGGATTTATCACCTTGCAAGACGCTAAACCTCTGGCTGGAAAGGGATGGCGAATCATCGAGGTTAAGCCATTGCCTTTTGGGAACGCGATGATGGATTTGTTACATTCAACTAATTGGGAAAGAGGAATGTATAACGAATTGGAAGAAGAACTAGAAGAAAAGCGATCGCTTAAGTTAGATGTTGTCGTGCAGGAATCGACTCCAACCGAGATATTGCAGGAAGAATTTCAAGCTCTTGACTTGTTTCCTGCATGGGAGAAAAATTTGCAGCTACCTGAACCTGAATCTCAAGATGGAATCTTCATTTTTAAAGCATCGATTAAAATTTATATTCAGAAATCTAAAGATAAATTCTCTGCGGAAACGGTGTGGCGCAAGATTGCTATCCCTTCTAGTCTCACACTCTATGATCTGAGTTCTGCAATTCTTAAAGCGTTTGATTTTTATAACGATCATCTGCATCAATTTACTTATAAAGATCGTCAGGGTTGCAAAAAGAGTATTGATCATCCTTATACTCAACATGGTGACGGGGATGGCTTTACCGATCAGATTCTATTGAGGGATTGGCAAATTAATATCGGCGATCGCATTACCTATGTGTTTGATTTTGGTGATTGGTGGGAGTTTGCTGTGGTGTTAGAAAGTATTGATGAACCTAATCCTAAAATTAAAAAGGCAAAAGTAATCGACAAGAAAGGGAAAGCACCAGAGCAATATTCTGATTACGAAGAAGAAGAGGAATAGAGAAACTATTGCCTAATCACTCTTCTAAAAGTACAACGCGATCGCCTAACCACTAAAAATGCGATCGCTATAAATCTGAATTTTAGATAGCTGTGATAATAATCTGTAAATTGCTATAGTTATGTCAGTTGTGGCGTTGAGAATGCAAAAAAGGATAATAACCATGCTACAAACCACTTTTCAAAATATTGAAGAAAGCTTAAAGCAACTTCCCTATTCTTTACAGGTTGAAGTATTTCATTATATTGAATTTCTCAAGAGGGGTGCGACCTTTTTATGATACAAAGATAGTAGAGAATTAAAAAAAGGATATGACAGCAAAACTGATAAGCGTTGAAGGGACAAAAGTAAAAATAGAAGTGACCATAGAACTTAGCGATTAT
>Ga0163144_10028047_pt1 | contig 10877 bp, 9 predicted proteins | sample OliLak19BULKMAT1_FD_123175 | JGI IMG/M metagenome (GOLD analysis project Ga0163144, IMG submission 123175) | Freshwater microbial mat bacterial communities from Lake Vanda, McMurdo Dry Valleys, Antarctica - Oligotrophic Lake LV.19.BULKMAT1 | ecosystem: Environmental > Aquatic > Freshwater > Lake... | reverse complement strand
CATGCCCATCAACTTGAAGAACTCGGCCGGCATTCCCTTGCCGCCGTCGGGCTTCGGCCCGAGTGCCTTCCATATCAACACGTTTGCATTCGTGTCCGCCGTTACGCCCTTGCCGAGGCGCTCGTTCAACGCGGCCGCGTAGTCGATGTAGCCATCCTTGTCGAGCGGCCCGGCGACGTAGGTAGTCTCTTTGCCGATGGTGAAGTTGCGTTTAGGTTCCTTCTTGTCCTTCGGCTCGGCGAAGGATGTTGCCGCGAGGAACACGGTGACAAGGAGAGGGAATACTATTCTCATGACGATCGTTCCGAGAAAGGAGAAGTAATTCGGCCCCATTCGCTGGAAACCTAAATAAGCTTACCGAATGGGCACTCAACTCACGCCAAAACATCCTTGATGACCTCGCCGGCGTTGTCCGTAAGGCGTTCATTGCGGCCATTGTGTCGAAAGGTGAGCCGCAGGTGACGCAGGCCGATGAGGTAGAGAATCGTCGCGTGAAGGTCGTTCACGTGGGCTTTGTTCTCGGCCGCTCGTAAGCCGATGGCGTCGGTTGCGCCGATGACCTGACCGCCTTTCACGCCGCCGCCTGCCATCCACATCGAGAAGCCGTGCGGGTTGTGGTCGCGGCCGTTCGTGCCTTCGCTCATGGGCGTGCGGCCGAACTCGCCGCCCCAGATGACGAGTGTCGATTCGAGTAAGCCTCGCCGTTTGAGATCCGTGAGCAGCCCGGCAATTGGCTTGTCGCTTTGCAGGGCAAGCTTGCCGTGATTCCCTTCCAGGTTCGAGTGGCCATCCCAGCCGTTGGTATCGCCTGAATAGAGTTGCACAAATCGCACGCCACGCTCGACCATACGGCGAGCCAATAGGCAACGCTGGCCGAACTCGGAAGTTTCCTTGCGGTCCATGCCGTAGAGTGCTTTGGTTTCCTCGGTTTCCTTTGAGACATCGACGACTTCGGGAGCGTGCGACTGCATCCGGAAGGCGAGTTCATACGCGGCAATGCGGGCTTCCAATTCAGATTCCGCACCTCTGGACGCGAGATGTTCGCGGTTGCTTTCCGCGATGAAATCGAGCGTTCGCCGTTGCTGTTCTGAAGAAACACCCGGCGGAAGTTGCAAGTGGGTGACGGGCGAGGCACCGCCACGAATCAGCGTCCCCTGATAGGCCGAGGGCAAGTAGCCGTTGCCCCAAGCGGGTGCTCCTCCCTTCGGCCAGCCTCCCGGATCGGGCAGCACGACGAAAGCGGGCATGTTGCGATTTTCGGTTCCCAATCCATAAGTGGCCCAAGCCCCCAGGCTCGGGCGGCCCATCAAGATCGAGCCGGTGTTCATCAGGTAGACCGATTCGGGATGCGTGACGCTATCGCCAAAACAGCCACGCAGGATGCACAGGTCGTCTACCATTTCCGCGAGATGCGGGAACCAGTCGGATACTTCGATCCCGGACTTGCCGTGCTTCGTGAACTTCCGATTCGAGGCGAGCAGTTTGTTCTTGTCCACGCCGCGACGCGTCTTCACGGGACCGAACGAGGCAGGCAGTTTCTGCCCATGCAACCGGGTGAGTTCGGGCTTCGGATCAAAGGTGTCAACGTGCGATGGTCCACCGGACATGAACAGGAATATGACCCGCTTCGCCTTCGCATCGAAATGCGGCTTCTTGGGAGCCAGCGGATCTGTCTCGGCAAATAGCGTACCTTCCTCGGCCAACATCGCGGCAAGGGCGAGCGAGCCGAAGCCACAGCCGGCGGAGCGGAGGAAGGAGCGGCGGGAAGTTGGCATGCTATTGTCCAACCAGGCGTCACAGCGATCTAATGTCGATTCTATCGGGAAACCTAGAGACCCAAATGTTTCCTCAATGTCTTGAACCAAGAGTCCCCATCGCTCCATTTCTCCCAGCGAACAAATCGTGCATCGCCGTCGAAGTACACTTTCACTTCGTATCCGTCCGGATTCTTCCATGTGAATATTAGAACAGCACCGAATTCTGCTCGAGCCCAGTCGGGAACGACAGAGAAACTGTCTACGGGCCCGAGGATTGCACGGGCCGCATCAAAGTGCATCCCAACCTTGAGCTTTTTCAGATTCGATCGAGTCAGGCCCGGTTTCGAGGAATCTGCCTGGGAAAAGTGTGCAACGATCCCACACCCAATGGCGAGAATTGCGAACACGCCAAAGAATAGTAGACCCTTTTTCATCACACATCCTACTATTTGCGACCAGCCAGAATCCCAAGCGGAATGAAGCGAAAAGAGCGACAATTGCAAAGAAACATTGGCTTCATCGAAGCGCAGATTGCGCGAAACCGGCATTGTGTTTCAGCAGCAATCTCTTCCCCATGGAGGATAACACAGGTCGGTGAGCGACCGAACAATCATACGTCAGCTCATCGGAGGCTCCTTCGGGGTACGTGATTCTTTGAAGTCCATCCGAGCCGATTAGGGTGTGCTTTTTCTGAAACTCGATCAGTCCTGCATCGGCTGGTTCAAATACACCGAGGACGGAAAGTCGATCCCAAACGATGCCAATTGCATCCATGCTGCCGCCGAATGAGTTCGTCGATTCTTCGTGTTCGGCAAACTGAACCCGAAGTTCCGGGTACTCCGGCCATGGTGCAACGGATGTCATCACAAAGCGCAACACTCCCCACATTGTGAAAGTGTCGACTCGACCACCCGGACCAAAATCGAGCCGTAGCAAGCGACCGTCATTCGTGTTCTCCAGATCACATTCAAAGCCGTGAAAGAAACATTTCCAGTCAGAGCCATCAAGGTGCCAGCGCTGATGAATCGTTCGCCGCATCCAGAGATAGAAAACTTCGTTCGATCGAGCGCCAAGCGTTTTGGCAAGTAGGCCGAGCATTTCGTGCTGACATTCAACCACATCGCTACATGCGTGAAGCAACTCGTGCTCGATGATACTCATCGGCGAGCCAGCTAAAGCGTTGGTTCCATTCATACCGCTCATCACTTGTGCCCCGAAAGCCAAACCATCTGATCGAACCGGAAAGTCGGTACGCTAGAATGAGTCTTGTCCACTACGATAACAAAGTCTTTCGGTATGTCCGCATCGGCCAGCAAAGCAGCTTGGAAGCGATGGTTGCCGTTCGACAAAAAGCGAACTCCGTTGATCTCCCAAATCTCCAAAGGCCCATCCGTCAGGAAAGTTTGTCGCCAAAAACGGTGCGCGTTATGCTGGATCGCTTTCACCATATCATTCACGGTTTCTTGGTAAATCTCAAGCTGAGTTGCGCCGACAACGTTCATCGATTGTGGCGACATGATGTTTACTATCCTTCAATCCACGTACACAAACGCATTCAAATTCAAAAGTGCCCGGCACAACTCACTCAATGGTGAATCGGCCAGAAAACCGGCTGCCCGCTGCTTCTCCGTCTCCGTCGGGAATCGTCCGAGTACGATGCGATATGCCCGCTCGACTCGCTCCGCCTCGGATTTCGCTTCATTCATCAATCGTTCCGCAAGTGCCTTGGCCGCGGTTGTCGCTTCTACAGCATTTAGCATGGCCAGCGCCTGAGGGGCCGTCGTGCTGCGTTCTCGCCGCGAGCAACTCAGGTTGCTGTCCGGCAGATCGAACGCTTCCAGGAACGGGTTTCGCAGATTTCGTCTGGAGAACAGGTAGACGCTTCTTCTCGAATGATCGCGAACGTCTGGACTGACAGCAACCGGGCGCGATCCCCCAGAGGCGGCCGTAAGGTCCGGTAGTACGACCCCTGGGCCGCCCGCGGTCGAGTTGAGTCGGCCGCTCACAGAAAACAGAGTGTCGCGAACGGCCTCGCCTTCGAGACGTTGCCGATTCATGTGCCAGAGAAGCTTGTTCTCGGGGTCCTTTGAGTACTGAGTACTATGTACTGAGTACTGCGCGGATTGCTGATAAGTTTCGGACATCAAGATGAGCTTGTGCATCCGCTTGAGCGACCAGCCGTCTGCGACCAATCGAATCGCAAGCCAATCGAGCAACTCCGGATGTGTCGGTCGCTCGCCCCGAACGCCGAAGTCGCTTGCCGTGGCCACGATTCCCCGGCCAAAATGGTGCTGCCAGATGCGATTGACGATGACGCGAGCCGTCAGTGGATTGTCCGGGCTTGCGATCCACTTGGCGAGCGCTAGCCGGCGACCCGTGCTTCCGGCTCGCGCTTCGATCGAGGCGGGTTGAGCCTTGAGCGAGAGAGTGGTCAGGAAGCCCGGCGAGACCTCCGAGGCAGGATTCGATATTTCGCCCCGTTCCAGCACATGCGTCTTTGGCAACGGGCCCGCACGATCAGTCAGGCCCATCGCGACTGGGAGCGTTGCTGGTTTTTTGTGGTCGAAGCTCTTCAAGCGTTCCTTGAGAACAGCGAGCTTCGCTCGATCTTCCGCATTCATTGCCTTGGCAATCTCGGCCTCGGAGACAGCGACTTTCTTCTCAGTCTCCGAAACCAACTCTTGCTGTCCGCCGGTCCGTTTGTCCGCAGGCGTCCGATGGGCTGCCTGAGCCTCGGCCGATAGTTTCGCCAATTTCTCCTCGAACAGTTTATTTCGATGCGGGCTTTCGATGGCCCCGATCTCTTCACGTAACGGTTTCGAGATCGCCTGATATTCGCGATGCCCCGCTTCGTGAATCGCTCTTTCTTGGTCTGTCGCAATCGGCAGATCGCGACGAAAGGCGGCGGGTGCGAAGAAGGCCTGGAGCCTGTAGTAGTCGGTCTGCGGGATCGGCTCAAACTTGTGATCGTGGCAGCGGGCACAGCCGACTGTGAGTCCCATAAATGCCAGGCTCGTCGTGTCCGTCATGTCGTTGAGCGTGTTCAGCCGCCGTTGATTCTGGTCGCTCGCATCGGTCATGTCGGGGCCAAGCAAGTTGAAGCCCGTGGCGATGTGTGCATCACGGTTGCCCGGGATGGCCTCGTCGCCAGCCAGTTGCTCGATGACAAAGCGATCGAAGGGTTTGTCGTCATTCAGCGACCTAATTACATAGTCGCGGTAACGCCAGGCATCGGGACGTGGCTCGTCGAATTCGTAGCCGTTCGTATCCGCGTAACGAACCAGATCCAGCCAGTGCCTGCCCCAGCGTTCGCCGAACCGGGGGCTAGCAAGCAACCGATCGACAACGCGCTGCCAGGCGAACGGTGATGGATCTTGAACGAATGCGTCAATTTCTTCAGGCGTGGGCGGCAGCCCCGTCAGGCCGAAGGTCGTCCGACGAATGAGTTGCTCGCGCGTGGACGACGCGGCAGGAGGCATGCCTGCCGCTTCCAGGCGTGAACGAACAAAAGCATCGATCGCACTTGAGGTGCCTGAATTCGCAACGGCTGGGACTGGGGGACGGGTCGGCTTTTTCCACGCCCAATGATCGGCAGGCGATTCCGCCGTCCCACTACATGCGCCCACGAGCAGTGCGAGCACACATACATGGAATGGTGACATCGACATCCGCATCAGCGCATTCGAGGAAGGATTTCGCGAGTGTGATTCTCGTGGGGAAAGCATAGCAGAACCGCGAAGGTAGAAAGCTGGCAAGTGGCTTGAGAATTGAAGTTCATCGAAAACGTGAAGAGGCCCGTGCGGAGGGCACGGGCCTTGAACTATTTCACTGCAATACGATCAACCGCCAGGTGGTCCGCCGGGTCCACCGGGACCGCCCGGCCCACCGGGCAAACCTGGACCAGCCGGCCCACCCCCCCCAGGCAATCCAGGTCCGCCCGGGCCGCCAGGCGCACCCGGGCCACCGGAGCCGGAATTTCCAGTGCCGGGCCGAATGACGACTCCGTCGAGCTTAAGCTTGCGCGAGGGTGATTGCTGCGTGCCCATGAAATTCATCCACTCGAAGCCAACGCCTGCAAAGCGACCGACATCCGCTTGCGTGCCGGTCAGGCCTCCCCTCGCGATACCATAGGCTCGACAGAACGCGGTAATAACAGCTTCGGCATCCAGCTCAGCGTCGCGGGGCAGCTTGGCCAATTCTTGCAAGAATCCCTCGAAGGCCGGGAATTTATTCGGGGCCTTCGCGAGGTAATACACAACGGACCATGCGAGGGTTCTGGCTTGGGCGTAAAGTTGTTCGTAGGGCGTAGCTTTGCTATCCCCTTCCTCCGTTTTCCGCGCCGACCGGTAGAGCGTTTCGGCGCGTCGGGCACTCGCGAAGTGTCCGTCGGTCACAGTCTCAATGAACATTTCTGGGGCGGTCCGCGAAGACAGGATCCCTCGGTCACGCATTTCTTCGAAGTAACGCATGTAAGCCCAGTGGGGGCCGCCGCCACCTGGATAGAGCGCGACTTTCAATTGTCCCTCGCCGCCGGGGAACGGCCCTTTCGGCATTTCGAACAGTGCTGCAATCCCGAACCGAACCCACTCGGGTGCCATGACGTTGCGTGGAAGCATTCCCGTATCGGCAAAGATTTGCTTGGTTCCCTCATGAGTCGCGGCCGCGATCTCGGCCTCTTCCTGAAGACAATTGTCCATGAGCGCCAGAGTGCTGGCATATGCGTATTCCGCAAAGTTCTTCGGAGCGTTCGGCGAATCTTTCAAGACCGGAAGCTTGGGCTTGAAGAGATCTTCCGGCTTCATGTTCCTGTAAATGTCCTTCGTGGTTTGCACGAAATTCACACTGGCCTTGTCGAGACGGGTGGCACTGAAGACGGCCAAGTTCTCGCGTCGGGCGTGAAAGCCGTCGGCTACGAGATTCGATGCCTCGAACGTGTCCCGATAACTCCGAAACTTGACGGAATCTCCCACGATGACGGCGACGAGTTTTTCCGTTGGAGCCGGCAATGCTCGTCCACGCATGGCGAACCACAGATAAATCGTCTTGAAGTTCATCTCCAGCGCGTCGAGGCGGCGATTCGCGCTTGCCTGGGTGTTGTCCTGATGAACGATCGCATAATGCTTGCTGACGGAGACAGCCGGATAATCCAGCCGTACTTTCCAAGAATTCGCGTTATCGAGTTTATCGACCGTTGCGCCGATGGCGTTCTTCACTTTGGAATATGTGTCAACCACAAGCTTCGTATTGGGCTGAAACGTGTCTGGCGAGGGGTGGGTAGCCAGCTTCTCCAAGATCGCCAAAGTTTCATCGGGCATGCCGACTTCGAGACACCAATCTGCCAGCTGAACTTGGCCTTCGGGAGAGCCGTACCGTTTCGTATCCCGGCGATTGAGTTCCAATTGCCGTTTTGGATCGGGGTATTTGTCTACCTGCTTGCCATCCATGCCACGATAATCCAGGATGATGTCGCCCTGGTTGGTGTCGATGTAGGTGGTTCCATACTTGGTTAGGAAGTGAAAATGCCCGGAACCCAGTCGAAACGGCGAGAGGTCTTTGTTTCTGCCGTAGGTGCCACCCTGAATCGGCACGAGATTTTTGATGGGAACTACAGCAGTTACATAATCGTCCGGCCCAAGCGTATAGGCCTGTGGGGTGCCGCCTGTTCCCGATCCTGGCATGCCGGGCATTCCCGGACCGCCTGGAGCGGGACCGCCGACGAAGCCGGTCGCTCCTCCACCTGCGCCGCCACCAGGAGGCATCCCAGGCCCGCCCGGGCCACCAGGAAGTCCAGGGCCTCCTCCGCCAATGCCTCGATTACCCGCCATCCCACCGGGGAGTCCAGGTCCGCCCGGTCCACCAGGAAGTCCAGGGCCAGCCGGGCCTCCCGGTCCACCAGGAAGCCCAGGGCCACCTGGCCCTCCGGGCAGTCCAGGGCCACCTGGCCCTCCGGGCAGTCCAGGGCCACCTGGCCCTCCGGGGAGTCCGGGACGGCTACCCGTATTAGCGGCGGGCACGGTTCCCTTGTTCATAATGAACCGCAGGATAACGTACTCCGCCTGGGCGCTCGACGCGCCAAACAAGCAAATTGCGGCAGCCGCCCACATCCATCTCGTCATGACATGACCCCTTGGTTCGGGTTCTACGCCGGAATAATCGGAATTCTTACTTTAGATTCTCTCACGACACGGGCTTCGCTTCAAGAACAAACTTGAACTCGTTGCAATCCGCACAAATTATTTGGCCGGAGGCACGAGCCCTTTCTTCGGGTCCACGACCTTCGGATCAGGGGTCTTGATTGCTGGCGTCGTCAACTTCGGATCGCCAGCCTTGGGAGGAGCGACATAAAACGGCAGCAGGCTTTTGGGATCGTCCTTATATAACTGAGCCGCCTTTGGGGGATTCTCCGTCCAAGCTTTTGGACGGTAATCTGTTGCCCATGTGTTCAGGGCCGCGACTTCTTTGCCTGTTGAGGCTCCCCCACCCTCGCGTTCGATGGGCGCGAGTATCGCAATGGCGGTCGTGGTAAAGGTCGTAACGTACTGCGGGTATCGTGGAGCAGGTAAACCCTTGCAATTCTCCCGCCATACCGAAAGGGCATACGAAAGTCGGGCGGACAAGATCTTCCAGGGAGAAGTGGGCTGAGTGCCTTCCCGATCTTTTGATTTTGTGGCCCGGAGAATGTCCAAATTGACGGAACTGGAGAACTCCACCATCACCCCCGGTACATCGACGCCGGCCAGGTTGTAAGCTGCCACGTCCAGATTCATCTCCGGATCGACTCTTTGCTGGCAAAATCCAATCGTGGCTTCGACCTTTTCCTGAATCGTGAAGGGGGGCGAGATGCTCGGATCATTTGCGATGACCCGCATCAAGGTCCATGAGGGTCGAGAGATCAGCACGCCACCGGGCTTGCGAATCACGCCGTCCTTGAATTGAGCGAGGGCTGTGATGGCAAAACGCCGGACATATTCGATCACGGCCTTCTCTCGATCGTCCGGACGACCGCGATCTTGAGTGATGTAGGTGCCCAATGCTTCCGAGATTTGGCCAAGGATGTTGGGATCACGAATCACGTGCTTACTCGGATCGACCAACTCCGATTGCTCCATCAAATTCCGCAAGCCCTGAAACGCGTAAACTTTCTCTGCATCGGAATACTTCGAGTTGCCAATAATTTGCGCGAACACTGGGCCGAAAACCGGGGCCGGCATTTTGGCGGTCAGTGCCATGAGGCGAACGGCATTCACCCGTTCAATGGAGCGCTGGGAATTCTCCAGCACAAATTTTGCCGCTTCCGCAATCGCGGTCCCCATCTCGGCACCGTATTCAATCTGCTCGACGGAGAGTTTCCCCATGTTCCCGGCAGTGACCGTCAGACTGCAATAGAATTCCGCGTCCGACATGAGTGCGAGCATCGAACGTTCAGGAAACGCTGGGGTTTTGTCCTCCCGAGGAACCAACTCGCCGTTGAATGGCGGGGTCGCGATCGTGTACGCCAGATACTGGGCCACGACCTTGATCGACTCCTGATTCTTCTTGGTCTCGGCCGGTGAATCTGGGTTCCGCACCCGAGGCGTACCATTGCGCATCCGCGCAACTTCGTTTCGGGCTCTGTTCCAATCCGGCGGCTTGGGAATCTCCGCTGCCGGCAAACAAGCCGCGAAAACAAACAGCACGGTGAGAGCAAGGGACCGAGGTGAGAGGATCATACGGACTTCACACTCAAGAAAGGAAAATCGGTCTAACCCGCACAACACGCTGGGCCCAGAATCGTTGGCGCGGTTTCAAGAATTATATGGTGAGGCTACCAGCCCGCGCTGGCTGAATCAAGCAAACGTTCGTAAACGTCCGCCGGACCCTAAGAGCCAACGCGGGGCGGTTACGACTGGGTAAGCTTGAAGGTCGGCAACGTTCTTACTTCCTTGCAGCATCGACGAGCGAATCGTACACCTTTACGCCCTTCCACACATCTTTGTTCTCTTCGACGAACTTGAGATGCCGCGGATGAGGCAGATAAGCCTCAAACGATTTCTTATCCTTGAACACCAGGTGCAGTGCCACGTCCCAGTCCGTGGCATTCACTGCCGCCTTGAAATCGTCCCCGCGAGCGCCCGCACTGAAGTACAACACACCTTCGTGATCCTTCAGGAGCTTGTAGCAAGCATCCACCAGTTTCTTGCGGCCCTCCGGGGTGCTTTCCTTCAGTTGGAAGAAGACCATGTGTCCGATGGCCGGCTCCTCGGCCGATGCCGGCAGGGAAAACATCAGTGCGACAGCAATCGTAGCTAGCAAACGCCTCATTGAAAATCCTCGGTGAAGTAGAGAGATCGAATTCCCGCCTGCTGAACAGTATAAGCAGGCGTGCTGCCGGCTCTACTTGATTACGCCCAATTCTTGGCCGATAGACTTGAATGCCGCAATCGCCCGATCGATTTGCTCCGTCGTGTGTGCCGCCGAGACTTGCAGCCGAATCCGGGCCTGGCCCTGCGGGACAACCGGATAACTGAAACCAATCACGTAAATGCCGTGATCCAATAACTTGTCGGCCATATTGGAAGCGATTGCTGCGTCGCCGAGCATCACGGGCAGAATCGGCGTCGGTCCAGGCTTAATGGCCAGGCCGATTCCTTCCAGCCCGGCCCGCATTCGTATGGTGTTCGCTTTCAATTTCTCACGAAGATCCCCGCTTCGAGCAATGACTTCGAGGGCCTTTGCCGAAGCCAAAACGAGCGAAGGCGGAACGGAGTTCGAGAACAAATATGGCCGCGAGCGGTTCTTGAGCCAGTCGACCAATTCGGCCGAGGAAGCCGTGAATCCACCTGCCGCACCGCCCGCCGTCTTTCCAAAAGTGCTCGTAATTGCATCGATTCGGTCAAGTACACCAAGTTCTTCCGCGGCCCCGCGACCACCAGCCCCTAAATGCCCGGTTCCGTGGCAATCGTCGATGCCGACCATCGCCTCATGCCGGTCCGCCAGTTCGCAAATGTCGGGCAATTTCGCCAGATCGCCGTCCATGCTAAAGACGCTATCCATGAAGATCATCTTGAACCGGCAACTCTTCGCCTCTTCCAGCTTGGCCTTCAGGTCGGCCATGTCGTTGTGCTTGTAGCGAAAGCGTTT
>Ga0163144_10028046_pt1 | contig 10878 bp, 11 predicted proteins | sample OliLak19BULKMAT1_FD_123175 | JGI IMG/M metagenome (GOLD analysis project Ga0163144, IMG submission 123175) | Freshwater microbial mat bacterial communities from Lake Vanda, McMurdo Dry Valleys, Antarctica - Oligotrophic Lake LV.19.BULKMAT1 | ecosystem: Environmental > Aquatic > Freshwater >... | reverse complement strand
TCGGCCACCTTCTCCCCCGAGGCGGGGGAGAAGGGACAGCGCGGAGTCGCTCATCCGGCCTGTCGGCCAGCGTCGGCAACTTAACATGCCGACGCAGCGAAAGCAGCTCCCCCGAGGCCGGGGAGAAGGGACAGCAGGAATGTGAAAAAGGCAGGCTGAAAACCCACGCCGCGGCGATTCGGCTGTCCGGGGTAACAGCGCGGCAAAGGCAATCTGCACCGCAATTGGGACCGGTCGGCGACGGCTTCCGGACTTCTGCTTCGATTTTGGATTGATCTCGACGACGGACGATCAAGCCGTTCGAAGTGTTCGGGACATGTTTGTTCGGTGCCATCTGTTTGTTCGGTGCCATCCACTTTTGTGCCCACCCATCCACTTTTGTGCCCGATCGCCTGAACTCGATCCGAGAGTTCATCACGTATCGCATTGGAGCCAATGACAGAGTTGGAATCCAATCCTCGAATAAACCGCTGATCCCTGGCACGCTGTAGTCTTTTCAAGACATGACGCTTGCGACGAGCCACCTTCTGAGCGACATTCCTTTTCACCTGAGATCCTCCTTGTGGTTCACGGGCTTCGACTCACGTTCAAACCGAAGACACGCGTTTCCTCAGGGAATTCGCAGGCCTTTTCAGAACTTTCACCCGCAATCACAATCGAGTTTGCCTGGCTGAGGATTAATTGGCTGATGCCGATTCAGCCAGCTTGGTGCAATTTCACACTTACGGGCGTTATTCCCTTTCCCTGCCATGACCCAACCCGTTGAGCAACCACTACCGGACACCGATCCAATTCGCCAAAAGCTCGTCGCGCTGGTCGAGCGGTGCCAGAAAGTGATGGCTCATGCCTGGATGATCAGAACCTTTGTGAAGCACTCGGATGAAGTTGAGGATTTTCCTGACCTGAACGAAATGGCGAGGACAATTTTCGACGCATTCCGGGCTGTGGAGACGCAGGTCGACGACCCGGTGTCGTACTTCAGGACTGTCCGAAAGAAAATTGGCAAGCTCCGATCGGCGGCAGAACAGTTCGGTAAAGACGCCTGGCACGCGTCGACTCATACCAACTTTCAGCAGGCAGTCATTTCCGCGAAATTCATTGGTGAGCAACTACAGGAACTGGTGGACCAGGCCGAAGTATTGCTTCCTCGTCCTGTCCCTCCAAAATTCACATTGCCCGGCGGCCGTTCACCCGGCAATGTGACGCAATAGTCCCGTCTTCCGGACGTGGAGCACGTTTTTAACGTGCTCGGCACGATGAAATCGTGCCCCACTTATTTCTGCTCCAGTCCTCAACGCATCAGCAGGCTCTCAAGTTACATCACACTGAACACCGCTTCCCAGCACTTTCAGATAGATCACTTTGGAATCTCCTTCGCCGTAGAATTCCGGCAGTTCGGCGGCATGCATGTAGCCGCAGCGGTCGTAGAAGCGGCGAGTCGGCAGGTAGGTGTCTCGTCCGGACGTTTCCACATAGATCCTTCGACCGCCCTGAGCGCGAATCAGATCCTCGGTCAGACTCATAAGCCGTTTCCCCAGTCCATCCTGCTGAGCATCGCGATGCACAGCGATCCAGAATACGTCAAAGCTGCTGGCCGTGCAGGCGATCGGACCGTAGCACGAGTATCCGACGGGTTGCCCGCCGCGTTCTGCAAAGACAAAGAAATACCCGGACGCAGCTCCGCGCTGCAGTCGTTCCGCGACGAGTTCGACTGCCACATCGACTTCCGGCGGATGAAAGAAGCCGGTCGACTCGACGATTTCGCGGACGATCCGGATGTCGCTGGGGACGACCTCATATCGCAGCGTGAGGTTCCGACCGTTCAGCTTCAGTTCTGAAGGACGAGTCGTCGTCATCGGAGTCCATTCGAGTCTCGGAGAATCCGGTTGACGACGTCTTCAAGAGTCAGTCCCGCCTGGTCGACTGCTGCAGCAAAACCGGCATCAGAAGAGAGGCACGGATTGGCGTTCACTTCCAGAATCCACGGCTGGCCATCGCTGTTCACGCGGAAATCAACTCTCGCATACCCGCTTAGAGCGAACGTCGTCCAGCAGCTGCGCGCCAGCGCTTGCAGTTCGTCGAGCAATGGTTTGTCGCCGGGTGGAAACTCAAACCGCCGCGGCGTGTTGCGATACTCGTGGGTGTGTTCGTTCCACTTCGCATCGTGACCGACGATGCGAGGCTTGTCGTCCGGGAATGTGTCGAAGTCGATCTCAGCCGGCGGCAGCACGAGGGGGCCATCATCACCGGCAAGGATGCTCAAATTGAACTCTCGCCCGTCAATGTACTCTTCCGCGAAATGCGGTGTGTTCAGAGACCGGGACCGGCTGACGACGTGCTCCAGAACGGCACTCGGACTGAGTTCGCTGCACGGAAACACGCTATCATCGGTCATGCCGAGCGATGCGTGTTCGGCGACAGCCTTCACGATGGCCGTGTCCGGCGTTTCGTAGCCTCGGCGGGTGCCTTGCCAGGCGGAATCACTTTCTGTGATCCAGGCCGGTGTCGGCAGATCGGAGGCGATCATCCTCTTCTTTGCTGCCAGTTTTCCCGTCGTCGTCAGCATGGCCAGGCTGGAGGCCCCTGTGAACGGAATGCTGAGTGATTCCAGGAGAAGCGCAGCCAGCGGCATCAATCGATCAGTGCCGCCGAGTGATTCAACCAGGTTGAAAACCACATCCGGCTGCGAACTTTGCAGAAGTCTGCGAGCCTTTCCCAGATCCAGTGAACATGACACTCTGGCCGTTGAATGGCCGAGTGAGCGAAGAGCGTGCTCCACGGTCACCACTTGCTTCAGGACATCAAGATCCCCTGCAGAATCCGTAATCGCGACTTGGTTATAGAGAAGAACGACGTGCATGAGTGATCGTGAAACTCAGTTCGACTGTTGAACGCCCAGCCGAAGGCGCAGGCTTTTTTTCTGAATCGCTCAAACCGCAGTGCCGGTGCCTTCGGCTGGGCATTAAACTGACGACGCTCCCGACGGGGACCTTACACGTTTTGCCGCCGATTCAACAATCTGCCGGATCAGTTCCTGGTAACTCATCCCGACCTTTGTGGCAATCATCGGCAGGTCGGAGTGTTCCGGATGCAGTCCGGCGAGGGGATTCGCTTCGATGAAACTCGGCTGACCACTGCCGTCGGAGCGAAGATCGATGCGGCCGCCGTCTCGGCCTCTGAGTTCTCGCCAGGCGGCAAGTGCGATGCGCTCGGCTTCCGCCACTTCCGGATCGTTGTGCGGACCGACCAGATCGTATCGAACCAGATCCTCGCAGCGCTCTTTGTTGAGATACGAGTACGCTCCCGGTTCCGCATCGGAGAGCAGCACAATCTCCAGCGTCCCGAGCACTCGCGCGTCGCTGCCGCTGCCGAGAATGCCGACGGTGAATTCGCGACCGCAAAGATAGGTTTCCACCAGCACCGGCTGGCGGAATCTCTGAAGCAGCGGTCCGCAAACTGCCCTGAGTTCAGCCAGAACAGAAATGCAGGACGCCGGTGAAACACCTTTACCTGTCCCTTCAGCAATCGGCTTCGCAAACAGCGGAAACGGCAGATCAACTCGCTCGACATCTGCCAGAGTTTCCACAACCGCAAATCGCGGCGTGGGAAGACCGGCTTTCTCGATCAGCGTCTTTGTCAGCCCCTTGTGCAGGCAGACCGACATGATCACCGGATCGGCAAAAGTACACGGGATATCGTAAGCTTCCAGCAGCGCTGGCACCTGAGCTTCGCGGGCAATGCCGTACATGCCTTCACAGATGTTGAACACCAGATCCCAGCGGTCGCCAGCGGCAAGTCGGGTGACAACCTGACGGATGTGTCCGATGCGATCGGTTTGGTGGCCGAGCGATTTCAGCGCGGTGTCGATGGAATCGATCGTGTCGGCCCGGTCGAATTCTGCAGTTGCTTCTTCGTCGAATCCCGCGGCGAGGTACTCGTCACGCAGATCGTAGGTGAGCCCGATTCTCATGGAGCCTGCTTTCTTCCGTGGCGGAGGCGGATTCTGGTGCCGATGAATTGAGGGAAAAAGCAGAGCTCTGGGCCGTCCGATCGGCAGGGTGCGGACCAAAACCTTCGTCCGACTCCTGGATTTCACGATAGAGCTGAGCGTGAAGCCCACGAGCTTCTTCGATGTCCATGCTCAACACCTGCAGGAGTTGCTGTCCCGGTCGCAGCAGTTCCACCGGACAGCCGGACGCGAGCTGATCGTGAATTCCATCAACAGCATAGTCGAAAGGGTAAAGGCGACAGACAAGAGGTCGAGCCTGGGCGGGCAGCCTGCAACCCTGCGTTCCCAGGAACACGCAGTCTCCGCCCGGCTGCTGTTTCAGAACTCGCCGAGTTCCGTCGTCGCGAAACACATGCTGATGCCAGACAGGATCCTCGCGACTTTGGTCATACACGGGATGAGAAGGCGCCCTAAACTCTGAAACTTCCACACCATCGGTGTGTGGCGCAATTCGTCTCAGGTCACCCAGCGTGACGTGAATTTCTGTGTCCTGACAACAGGTCCGCGTGTGCCGCGCGCAGCGGGCACATAAAAACTCCTCAGTCACAACAACTCCTGCACATCCTGTGAAAACCCGGAATCAGTCATCTGTGGGATGGGGAGAGTTATAGCCTGCAGGAATCACGTTGCAATGCGATCCTTGATTTCAAAGATCGCTTCCACTTCAACCGCGGCACCGGTGGGTAGTGCAGCGAATCCCAGCGCGCTGCGGGCGTGATAGCCGTCGCCGGTCTTTCCGAAAATCTCGTGAAGCAGATCGGAGCAGCCGTTGATGACCAGGTGCTGGTCAGTAAAGTCGGGTGCCGAATAGACGCAGCCGAGCACTTTCAATACTCGCAATCCGTTCAGCGTGCCGTGAGCATTGTAGACGGATCGCAGGATTTTCTTCGCACAGTCCTTCGCGGCCTCGTAGCCCTGTTCAACCGTCAATCCTTTGCCCAGCACACCTTTCAGTTCACTGACGTGTCCGGACGTGATCAGCTGCATCCCGGATCGGACGCACAGGTTCAGATACAACGGCGGCAATGGTTCGAAACTGACTCCGAGTGATCGGGCTTTTTCTTCGGGATGCATGGTGAATGGGACTCAGATGGAATGGAAGCGGACAAAGCTTTGAGGCTCTGCGAATCTTTTAGCGTTTGAAGCGATCGCGAACAAGCACCGTTGCAGTCGCGGATTGATGAGTTGGCGATTCCGTAAGTGCTGTCCGCCGAACAGCAGCTTAAGTAGATTCCGCTTGCCGAGCGGGATTTCGCGGCATGCCGCGACCTGAGTGCATGACATCAACCAGAATCGGACGGTCGAACTGAATCCACGTCGCGCAAATTCGCCTTGCGGAGAAAATCCTGCTCGGCAGGCAGGTTCTACGGCAGCGCGACTGCTCCAAGAGTCAGCTCGGTGCGATCTGCCATCCCCGTCTGGATTTCGTCGACCGCATCGCACAGAATGCGACGGTTCGCTGTCCGGTCAACCGGGGTCCGGTTGGGAAGATTGTAAGGAGTGTCCTCTATGCGTATTCAGTGTTCCGCACGACTCGCAGCCGTTCTGTTTTTAACAATTGTCGTCTCGTTCAGCGGTGACCTGATCGGTCGCGCGATTGGCGAGGATCCGAATCCGACACTGAAGGTCGGCGACACAGCTCCGGACTGGAAGGATTTGCCCGGTACGGATGACAAGAAACACTCTCTCGCCGATCTGCAGGAGAATAGTGTTGTCGTTGTCGTCTTTACCTGTAACTCGTGTCCGTACTCCATTGACTATGAAGACCGCATTATCGAACTCCAGAAAAAGTACACCAACCACAAGGAAGGCGTTGCGGTTGTGGCGATCAACTCCAGCAAAAAACCCTCGGAGTCACTCGACAAAATGAAGGAGCGAGCCAAAAGCAAGGAGTTCCCATTTGCGTACCTGGCCGATGAATCGCAGCAGGTGGCGGAAGCCCACGGCGCGGGATCGACCCCGGAATTCTTCGTGCTCAACAAAGATCGGCAGGTGGTTTATAAGGGCGCGCTGGACGACAAAACGGATGCAGCGCAAGTGCTGGTGAAGTATGTGGAACTCGCCATCGACGCCGCACTGAAGGGTGAGCTGCCGGAGACTCGCGAAATCCCGGCTCGCGGCTGTGCGATTCGATTCCAGCGGGCAAAGAAGTGAGTCCGGCGACACCGGCAAGTGATCGCAATCCCCGAGTCGTCGTCCTGGGATCGATCAACATGGACCTGGTCGTGCGGACATCGCGACTGCCGATGCCGGGGGAAACGCTGATCGGGCAGAGTCTCAGTCAGATCCCCGGCGGCAAAGGTGCGAATCAGGCCGTTGCCGCGGCTCGCCTGGGGGCCGATGTGTCCATTGTGGGACGCATCGGCAGCGACGGTTTCGGGAAGAGGCTGCTCGCGGGGCTTGTGAGCGAAGGTATTGATGTGACTCATGTTCGGCAATCCGCCGACGTGAGCAGCGGACTCGCCATCATCAGCGTCGACGACAATGGCCAGAACTGTATCACGGTCATTCCGGGTGCCAACGGTCTTCTCACGCCCCACGACGTGCTGTCCACTGAGTCGGTGATCGCCAATGCAGATGTCATGCTGCTGCAGTTGGAAATTCCTCTGCCGGCAGTTCTGCGCGCAATGGAATTAGCGAAGAAGCATCGAGTACCGATTCTGCTCGATCCCGCCCCGGCACCACTGGAAGTGACAGATCAACTGCTCAGCGTCGATGTTCTCTGCCCGAATGAAACGGAGGCGGAGATTCTGACGGGGCTGAAGATCGCATCGATCGATGATGCATTCGCGGCTTGCGAGCGGATGCGGGACTGCGGTGCAAAACTCAGCATTGTCACGCTCGGCAGCCGCGGTGTTGTCTTCTGCGAAGGTGGTGGACCAGCCGGGCGAGTGCCTCCGTATGAAATCATTGCGTTGGACACTACGGCCGCCGGAGATGCCTTCGCCGGTGCGCTGGGAGTCGCACTGGCGGAAGGCCGCGACACGATTGACGCGATCCGTTTTGCCAGCGCCGCGGGGGCACTGGCGGCCACTCGCCACGGGGCTCAGCCCGCGATGCCGCGGCGAGAGGACGTTGAACGATTCATGATTCAACAGACGCATCAGGGTTGACGAGTGCAATCGAAATTTGTTCCCACGCTGCAATTTCCTGTTGTCTCCCGGCGCGGCGGGGCTTCGCCGGATAGGATTCGTCGTTAGACTGCTCAGGAACCGGGGCCTTTCTCAACACTTAAAGTTCTGCGCAGTTTCCCGTCGGCTGAGCGGCGGGCTGCGGCGTGACAACCACGCTCGAATCAGAGAGTCAGGCTGCGACGGACATTCACTGGACCAATGACGAATGACGAGCGACCACATTCTGTCTCTTTATCGCACGATGCTCGTGATTCGGCAGACGGAAGAAGAACTGGCACGGTGCCATCAGCGAGGGCTGATTCACGGGGCGTGCCATACCTATGTCGGGCAGGAAGCGATCGCGACCGGCGTCTGTGCGCATCTCACCAAAACGGATACGGTTTTCAGCACTCATCGAGGCCACGGACATGCACTGGCGAAGGGTATGCCATCACGGGAACTGATGGCGGAGCTCTTTGGCCGGGCAACGGGCTGTTCGCGCGGGCGAGGCGGTTCGATGCACTTATTCTCGCCTGAAATCGGCATGATGGGGACGAGCGGAATTGTTGGGCCGTGCATGCTTCAGGCTTGTGGAGGCGGCTACAGTTCGAAAATCCTGAAGACCGGAAACGTGGCCGTCGCCTTTTTCGGCGACGGAGCTGTCAACAACGGAGCGTTTCACGAAGCGCTGAACATGGCAAGTATCTGGAAGCTGCCGACGTTGTTTGTCTGTGAGAACAATCAATACGCGACCGAAGTGCCGTTCTCATATTCCAGCGGATCATCATCCGTCGCAGGCCGCGCGGCGGGTTATGGCCTGCCGGGGATTGAAGTCGATGGCAACCACGTGGCCGACGTTCATCGCGTCGCCGGGGAAGCCGTCGCTCGTGCGAGATCGGGCCAGGGAGCGACGCTGATCGAATGCAAAACGTATCGAACTCGGGCGCATGCGGAGGGGATGGGTGACTTCACCTATCGAACTCGCGAAGAGGTTGACGCGTGGAAGGAGCGCTGTCCGATCGCGAAGCTCAAAGCGGCGGCACCGGTTGCACTTCACTCGGCGATGGCAGAGATCGAAGCGGAAGTTCTGGACATGGTTCGCGAGGCTCGCGACTTCGCCGAGAAGAGCGCGTATCCGGAAGCCGCGTCCGCTACCGTGCATGTGTACTCAGAGGCCGCCTCGCTTCGGCAGCGTCAAGGTGCGGCCGTCGGTCCCGCTCCGCCATCGACGCCTCGCGAGATTTCCTTCACCCAGGCGACTGTCGAAGCCCTGACCGGTGAGATGTCTCGCAATCCCGCGATCTTCGTGATGGGGGAAGGGATCGGAATCCGCGGCGGAAATTTCATGACAACGAAAGGACTGTACGACATCCACGGTCCCGAACGACTTTGCGATACTCCAATCTGCGAACGTGGATTTGTCGGTCTGGCGGGCGGAGCGGCGATGACGGGAACTCGCCCGGTCATCGATTTTATGTTTGCCGATTTTATCCTGGACTCAATCGGCGAGATCATCAATCAGATTGCCAAGATGCAGTACATGTCGAGCGGCCGACTGAAGATGCCGGTGCTGCTTCGTGGATGTATCGGAATCGGGCACTCTGCGGCGACTCATCATTCCGGCAGCTACCACGCTCTGTATGGTCAGGTGCCAGGCCTGCGAGTCGTCATGCCGTCGAATGCTTATGACGCTAAAGGTCTGATGCTGCGAGCACTGCGGTGCGATGATCCGGTGATGTTTCTGGAACATCGCGAAATTCTGACTACGAAATGCCATGTACCAGAAGAAGAATACGAGATTGAATTCGGGACGGCAGCCGTCGTTCGTGACGGAACAGACGTGACCGTCGTTGCAATGGCTCGCATGGTGCAGATGACGCTTGGGCTGTGCGATGAACTGCAGCGAGCCGGGATTTCTGTCGAGCTGATTGATCCGCGAACGATCTCACCACTGGACACAGACACGATCCTGCGTTCGGTCGCAAAGACCGGTCGACTGCTGATCGTTGAAGACACTCCCGCTGCGTTTGGATTGGGGGCCGAAGTCGCCGCTCAGATTGCCGACCAGGGTTTCAACGATCTGGATGCTCCGATCAAACGCATCAACGGTGCGTTCGCTCCCACGCCGTACAGTCCGTCACTGGAAGCAGCGGTGATCCCTTCGGCAGAGGATGTGAAACGGGCGATCCGGGAGTTGGCTGAGGAGTAGGTTTTAGTCATTAGTCATTAGTCATTAGTCATTAGTGCCTGGACCAGGGTTTGTCACATGGCGTTTGAGATCACGATTCCGCGGCTTGGCTGGTCGATGGAAGAGGGTACGTTTGTCGGGTGGCAGAAGAAGGACCGAGATGTCATCCGGCGCGGCGACATTTTATTTGAGCTGGAGGGTGAAAAGGCTCTACAGGAAATCGAAGCCCTCGACGAAGGCATCCTCAGAATTTCGCCGCACGGGCCGGCATCAGGCACCGTTCTGAAAGTCGGTGCTGTGGTTGGCTTCCTTGTCGCGGAAGGTGAAGCAGCTCCGTGGGAAACGGGCGGTGGACTGCAGCCCGCCGACAGCACTGCGCCCGATTGTTGTCCGGCCGGTCCGCCGGCTGGGATTTCTGACTCATCGATCACTCTGTCGCCCGCATCACCGTCGATCCGGCGACTGGCCCGTGAACTCGGCGTGTCGCTGTCCCCGATCGTTGGCACCGGCGAAAAACAACGCATCACAGAAGAAGATGTTCGATCCGTGGCGCTCAGGCCCGCAAGCAGGGAAAGGGCTGCTGTCCTAAGCAAAACGACATCCAGTTCCGTCGCGACGCCGCGGGCACGAAGGGCGGCCAAGCAGCTCGGGATAGACTGGTCAACTTTGAGCGGTACTGGCCGCAACGGACGTGTTCGGGAACAAGATGTCCTGAAGATGGCACAGGGAGCCTCGCCGCCGAGCGAAACAAGAGCAGGATCGCGAATCAAGCTCTCCGGGCGTCGCAAGGTGATTGCCGATCGGCTCTCCGAATGCATCCGCCAGACAGTCCCAGTGACAATCACGACTCGTGCCGACGCGACCAATCTGGTCAGCCTGCGGCAACAATTCAAGTCGGCCGATCCGTCTGCGCTACCGGCCTATCACGACATCATTGCGAAGCTCGTGGCGGGTTGTCTGAAACAGCAGCCAATACTTGCTGGTCGCCTTGACGGTGATGAAATCGTGCTGCCCGACGAGCACGGCATTCATATCGGCTTGGCCGTCGATACGCCGGACGGCCTGATTGTGCCTGTCCTGCGCGACGTGCTGCATCAATCACTGCCGACGCTCGCGGCGGAATCATCCCGTGTCATCACACGAGCCCGCGACGGTCGTCTTTCATCGAAGGAAATGGACGGGGCGGTCTTCACGATCACAAGCCTCGGAAGTTTCGGAATCGAAGCCTTTACGCCTGTGATCAACTTTCCCGAAGTGGCGATACTGGGTCTTGGCGCGATTCGCAAAGAAGCTGTCGTGACCGATGACGAACGCATCATCGTCGGCCAGACCATCTCGCTCAGCCTGACGTTTGATCATCGCATCATCGATGGTGCTCCCGCCGCGCGGTTCCTGCAGTCCCTGGTCAAAGCCATCGAAAGCCCGGCGGCCTCGCTGCTGGGCGGTTAGAACCTGTCTAACATTAAGACCGCGATTTCGTGAGCCGCAAGGCGCTAGCCGCGGGTCGTCTCGCTGCCACCCGCGGCTAGCGCCTTGCGGCTCACAATCTCGGAATAGTTCTTGGACAG
>Ga0163144_10028043_pt1 | contig 10879 bp, 10 predicted proteins | sample OliLak19BULKMAT1_FD_123175 | JGI IMG/M metagenome (GOLD analysis project Ga0163144, IMG submission 123175) | Freshwater microbial mat bacterial communities from Lake Vanda, McMurdo Dry Valleys, Antarctica - Oligotrophic Lake LV.19.BULKMAT1 | ecosystem: Environmental > Aquatic > Freshwater >... | reverse complement strand
TCGGTGGTGAGTGACGCGAACGCTAAGCCGCAAGCGGCGGGCTATCCGGTGAGACGTGGGCGGAATATGCCAATATCAGGTTGGCCAATTCGCGCACGGAGATTCCACCGATGAAACATCTGCTTATCCTGGGCGTGTTCTTGACGAGCGTCGTGTCGTCCGTTGCGGGCGAGAAGGCGAAGGGCGGCTTGGGCCGGGGCATCAACCTGGGCAATGCGCTCGAGGCGCCGAAGGAGGGGGAGTGGGGCGTCACGCTCAAGGCGGACTATTTCGCGGCGATCAAGAAGGCGGGGTTCGATACGGTTCGGTTGCCGGTGCGCTGGTCGGCGCATGCGGCCAAGGAGGCGCCGTATACGATCGATGCGAAGTTTGCCGAGCGGGTGGATTGGGCGGTCGATCAGGCGTTGGCGAACGAGTTGAACATCATCGTCAACGTGCATCACTACGGCGCGATGGACACCGACCCGGACGAGCATTTGCCGAGGCTTGCGGGGTTGTGGAAGCAGATTGCCCCGCGCTACAAGGATCGGTCGGCCCGCGTCTATTTCGAGTTGCTCAATGAGCCGCACGGCAAGTTGACCGAGGAGAAATGGAACGCGATGGCGGCCAAGCTGTTGGCCGTGGTGCGCGAGTCGAATCCGATCCGGCCGGTGATTATCGGTCCGGGGCAGTGGAACTCGATCCGGGCGCTGGAGAAGCTCGAGTTGCCGAAGGATCGCAATCTGATTCTGACGGTGCATTTTTACGACCCGTTCGAGTTCACGCATCAGGGAGCGTCATGGGTGAAGGGTTCGGACAAATGGAAGGGCAAGACGTGGAGCGGAACCGACGCCGAGAAAGCCGCGATCACGAAGCAACTGGAAAAGGCGGCGACATGGGCGAAGTCGCACCGCCGGCCGGTCTTCCTCGGCGAGTTCGGTGCGTATTCCGGGGCGGATATGAAGTCGCGCGTCCTGTGGACGACCTTCGTGACGCGCGAGGCGGAACGGCTCGGGTTCAGCTGGGCGTACTGGGAGTTCTGCTCGGGGTTTGGGGCGTATGATCCGAAGACGGATCGGTGGCGCGAGGGGTTGAAGGCGGCGCTGGTGCCGTGAGTTGGGGCTGGCCAAATGAGAATCATTGCCGACGAGGCCAACAAATGCGACGTTCCAAATCCAAAGCCTGGCTCGAGGTGATTACGGATGCCGCGTCCATTGCGGAGGCGCGCCGTCTTGCGCTGGCGAAGACAGATTCGCGGGTTCGAAGGTTGATGGAAAAGCCCGAGGAATTCCGACACGAAAACATCGATCCCATCGTGAAGGGGAACGCGTCGGTCCTTGTGCCTGCTTGGCGGGCGCTTGCCTCGTCGGCGCGTGAGCCGTTCGAGCGCCGGTTGGTCGCGGCTAAATTCCTTTGTGATCGGCGCGATGACGGCGGTCTGGCATTTCTCATCGACACGATTCGCGTGGACCAGGAACCGGAGCGCCGCGAGGCGCTGAGCGTGCTCTATCATGCAACTTGCCGTGACGCCGCATGGTTGCGCGGGTACGTTCAACAACTCGGCCCCGAACTGTTGAGCTTGTTGAAGCGCTTCAATGACGATTTGATTCCGATGGCGGCGCGGATGTGCAAGGATCTGAACGTGCCTGGGGCCGTGGAAAAAGCATTGGAACTATGGCGTATGCCCCTCGGCGCTTGGGCACGGCGCGCGGTGTTGGAACAACTCGTGCCGCGCGAGGCCAAGACGGCGGAACGACTGGGGCCGATTGAGGCGACGTTGCGCCCCGACAACCTTCCCGAATTCGTACTGAGTGAAGCGCTGCAATGTGCCGCGGCCTATCTCGATTCGCCGGACCCGGAAGCCGTGCGGCGTTGTCTCGAAGTTATCGAACGGCGTTTTCCGTGGACGAGTCGGGAACTGACGGCGGACGGCACGGGGGCCAGTTCTCAATGGAATCCCGTCATCGTGGAAGCGGGCAAACGCGGCGGGCGCGCCGCCGTCCCGTTGCTTGAGAAGTTCCTTCGCTCCCAGCTTAACGTGGGTTATCGAGCCAACGCATTGAACGCCCTTGCCCATGTTCTCGGCGCGGAAGTTCTGCCGTATGCCGATGAGTCGATGGGCGAGGCGCGTTTGGCTCCTGCGGTTGCGGAAGCACTCAGTCTGGCATTTCGCCGCACGATGAGTTAATTCGGGACTTCGCCCAGAACAGTCGAGGCGTGTTTTCACCGGAAGCCGTCTTGCAATGGGAAACCACGGGACGCAACGCGGGGATATGGGTTCAGTTCGTTTTCCGTGACCGTCTGTACCGCTTTCAAGTCCAAGACCTTGGCGATTACTACGACGTCGAGCGCGTCGTTGCGAGCATCCACAGGGCGCTTGCGGACGCCGGCCATCCGGAGCGATTCTTCTCGCGAGACACGGGCGATCAGGTCGCCGATTTCATTTTCGGCGAACCACGCACCATTTCCGAGGCCGCGAGGGAATTCGATTGGTGTCTCGACGAGGAATTCAACAACGTGGTGATGTAGTGCCGCACGCGCGGTTAGTCGCTGGCACAACTCGCGACCCGCCCTGTAGAATGACTCACGATCTGTTTTGTTCCTCTTCCAAGCGAGACACATCATGAACCGGCGCGATTTTATCGGCGTGGGCGCGGCTGGCACTTTGGCGGCGGCGGTGCAGGGTAAAGATCCGGCGCGGGCGCCGCGCGTGGGGCTTATCGGCTGCGGGTGGTATGGGAAGATCGATCTGTTGCGGCTGATTCAGGTCGCGCCGGTGGAGGTGACGGCGTTGTGCGATGTCGATTCGCGCATGCTGGACGAGGCGGCGGGGATTGTCGCGGGGCGGCAGCGGAGCCGGCGTCGGCCACGGACGTTCGCGGATTATCGGGAGATGTTGCGAGCGCGCGATCTGGACATCGTGATCGTCGCCACGCCGGATCATTGGCATGCATTGCCGATGATCGCGGCGGTGGAGGCCGGGGCGGATGTGTATGTGCAGAAGCCCATCAGCATCGACATCGACGAAGGCAAGGCGATGGTGGCGGCGGCACGGCGGACGCGCAAGGTCGTGCAGGTGGGCACGCAGCGGCGCAGCACGCCGCACCTGATGGACGCCAAGGATCGCGTCATCCGCGCGGGGCTATTGGGGCGGATCTCGCATGTCGAGATCTATTGCTACTATCACATGCGGACGCGGGCCAACGCGATGGAGGCGCCCGACGTTCGGCCGCCGGAGCACCTCAATTACGAGATGTGGACGGGGCCGGCGCCGCTGCGGCCTTACAACCGCCTGGTGCATCCGCGCGGCTGGCGGGCGTTCATGGAATACGGCAACGGCATCGTCGGCGACATGTGCATCCACATGCTGGACATGGTGCGCTGGATGCTGGAGCTGGGTTGGCCTCGGAGCGTCAGTTCGACTGGCGGCATCCTCGTCGACCGCAACAGCCGGGCCAACATCACCGACACGCAGACGGCGACGTTCGACTTCGGCGAGCGCCAGGTTCTGTGGACGCATCGCACTTGGGGGTCGACGCCGGACGCGGATTATCCCTGGGGCGCGACGCTCTACGGCGACCGGGGTACGCTCAAATGCAGCGTCCATCGCTACGACTTCACGCCGACCGGAGCGGGCGAACGCATCCATCGCGACGTCGTCATGGAACTCGACGAGTATCCCGAAGACCGCGACGAACGAGATCTGGAACGCCATGTCGCGCCCGCCGTTCGCGTCCACATGCGCAACTTTTTGGAAGCGATCCGCACGCGCGGCCGGCCGATCGCCGACATCGAGGAAGGGCACATCTCGACGGCGAGTTGCATTCTCGCCAATCTCTCACAACGCCTGGGCCGATCGTTGACGTGGGACTCGGCACGGCAGTTGGTCGAGCGGGATGACGAGGCGAACCGGTTGTTGCGGCGGGCGTATCGGGCGCCGTGGGTGCATCCGGGGGCATAAACCTCTTTCCCAGTCTCCGCTTGAGAACACCAAGTAGACGGCAGTTTCGCCAGGAAACCGCGACATGCAATGGCACGACATACTGGGCGCCGTCTTGATGGATTTCTTCGAGGGCTCCCCGTTTGTCGTGGAGACCGAAGTCGATCTGTCGCTCAAGAAGCAATACCTGGACATCGTCGTGATCCGCAAAGGGAATGGAGAATTCCATCGGCCCCTGCCGGATGGCTTCGCGCCATTGGCGGACCACAATCTTATCAGCTTCAAATCACATCAGGATACGTTTGACTACTGGAGTGTGCTGGAATTGATCGGCTATTATGTGAATTATCGCAAACAGGCGAGCCCCTCGTTGGGCGAACTGCTGCGGGAGGATCAATTTCGCCTGATCGGCATCACGTCGCGATTTCCCGAAGGTTTGGCCAAGAATGTCGCCTTGGAGGAAAGTCAATCGGGCGTGTACGATATCAACATGGGACCGTTGCGAATTCGCTTGCTCGTGATTCGGAATCTCGCCGATGATCCCGTCAACGCAATGTTGAAGCTCTTTAGCATTGTGCCCGACCAGATCGATTTCGCGTGTCAGCATTATCGTCCCCATTCGACGGACACCACGGGGATCGTCGACAATTTGATCCGCATGTATCGTAAGGAGGACACGAAGATGGCGACCAGCTTGGAAGAACTGAATCGAAAGATAATGAAAGAAGCAATGGAGAAAGCAACAGTCGATGACCGTCTCAAGGGGCTGCCCCCCGAACAAGTCCTAAAACGGTTTTCGCCCGAGGAACGATTGAAGGGACTGCCTGCGGAGGAGCGACTGAAGGGACTGCCTACGGAGGAACGACTGAAGGGACTTTCACCAGAAGAAATTGAAGCCTTCTTGCGTGCGTTAAGGGAGAAGGGGCCTCATCGGAATTGAATTTGATTCGCACATATAAATACGAGGGCACGGCGATGGCGAGGAGTTTGGAAGAACTGAATCGAAAGATATTAAATGAAGCGCTGGAGAACGCGTCGATCGACGATCTTCTTAGAGGGCTGACCTTCGAACAAGTGCTTGAATACCTGTCTTCCAAGGGACTACTGAATGGACAGGCGAGCGAAGAGGGGATCGGAGCCGAAGAGCGCCTGATGGGGCTGACAGTCGAAGAGCGCTTAGAGGGACTTCCCGTTGAGGAGCGACTCAAGGGCCTAACAGTAGAGGAGCGACTAACGGGAATTCCACGGGAAGTAATCGAAAGTTATCTTCGTGCGCTGAAGGAAGCGAAACTCCATCGGAATTGATGCTCGGCATTCTATCCGCGTTCTCGTCGCTGCGCCAGCAAAGGAGCCGTCTGCCGCTGCCTTTGACTTTTGCCCTTTTATCCATAAACCATCGGGGTATTCTCGCACAACCGTTTTCATAGGAACTGTTTACGATGGCGAAGCACGTCTATTTCTTCGGCGGCAAGACGGCCGACGGCAATGGCAAAATGAAGGAACTGCTGGGCGGCAAGGGCGCCAATTTGGCCGAAATGTGCCTCATCGGCATCCCCGTGCCTCCGGGTTTCACCATTACGACCGAGGTCTGTGCCGCATATTACGATCAGGGCAAGAAAATCCCCGAGGCGGCGATCCCCGAGATCGACGAAGCCATCAAAAAAGTCGAGCAAGCCTTCGGCGGCAAGAAGTTCGGCGACCCCGCCGATCCGCTCCTCGTCTCCGTTCGCTCCGGCGCTGCCCTGTCCATGCCGGGCATGATGAACACGATCCTCAACCTCGGCCTGACCGACGCCAGCGTCGAAGGTCTCGCCAAGAAGACCGGCAACCCCCGCTTCGCCTACGACAGCTATCGCCGCGTCATCGATATGTTCGGTTCCACGGCCATGGGCGTCGAGCACGAGGATTTCGAGCACGAGATCCACAAGCTCAAGGAAGAAAAGAAGGTCAAGCTCGACACCGACCTGACCACCGACGACCTGAAGGAACTGGTGAAGCGGTACAAGGCGGCTTACAAGAAGCACGTCGGCGAGGATTTCCCGCAAGATCCCAAGAAACAGTTGATGCTCGCCATCAACGCCGTCTTCAACTCTTGGAACGGCAACAAGGCCATCCAGTATCGCCGCATCGAACGCATCACCGGCCTCAAGGGCACGGCCGTCAACGTGCAGGCGATGGTCTTCGGCAACATGGGCGAAGGCTCTGGCACCGGCGTCGCCTTCACGCGCGATCCGAACACCGGCGAGAATCTGTTCTACGGCGATTATCTCATCAACGCCCAGGGCGAGGATGTCGTCGCGGGCATCCGCACGCCGGAACATATCGCTGAACTCGAAAAGCAGATGCCGAAGGTATACAAGCAACTCTGCGAGATTCGACAGTCGCTTGAGAAGCACTACAAGGAAATGCAGGACATCGAGTTCACGGTGCAGGACGGCACCCTGTACATGCTGCAAACCCGCACCGGCAAACGGACGGGCACCGCGGCGGTGCGCATTGCGGTCGAGATGGCCAAGGAAGGATTGATCGACGAGACGACGGCCATCAAACGCGTCAACCCGGACAGTCTCAATCATTTGCTGTTGCCGCAACTCGATCCCAAGGCGAATGCCACGGTGGTCGCCCAAGGCATCGCGGCCAGCCCCGGTGCGGCATCCGGCATGGTGATCCTCTCCGCGGACGCCGCCGTCGCGCATGCGGAGAAGCACCCCAATGATCCCATCATGCTCGTCCGCAAGGAGACGAGCCCCGAAGACGTGGCCGGTATGCATCTGGCCAAGGGCATCCTCACCAGCACGGGCGGCAAGGCAAGCCACGCCGCCGTCGTCGCCCGCGGGTGGGGTAAGCCGTGTATCGTCGGCTGTGAAGCCATGAAGATCGACGAGGCCAAACAGACGATCACGATCGCCGGGCAAACCGTCAAGGCGGGCGACTATTTGACCATTAACGGCACGACCGGCGACGTGATGATCGGCAAGGTGCCGACCATCGCGCCGACGATGACGGGCGACTTCGCGACGCTCATGGTGTGGGCCGACAAGGTCCGCAAGCTGAAGATCCGCACCAACGCCGACGCGCCGGCCGACGCCGCCAAGGCGCGCGAGTTCGGCGCCGAAGGCATCGGTCTGTGCCGCACCGAGCACATGTTCTTCGGCGAGGACCGCATCACCGCCATGCGCGAGATGATTCTCGCCGACACGCAGGAGGCCCGCGCCAAAGCGCTGGCCAAGCTATTGCCCTTCCAAAAGGCCGACTTCATCGGCATCTTCGAGGCGATGGACGGCTTCCCCGTCACCATCCGCCTGCTCGATCCGCCGCTGCACGAGTTCCTGCCGCACGACGCCAAGGGGCAAGAAGAGGTCGCCAAGAGCCTCGGCCTGTCGCCGGCCAAGGTCAAGGAACGCGTCGAGGAGTTGCACGAGTTCAACCCCATGATGGGTTTCCGCGGCTGCCGTCTGCCCATCGTCTTCCCCGAGATCGGCGACATGCAAGTGCGCGCCATCATCGAGGCGGCCATCGAAGTCAAAAAGCAGGGCAAGAGCGTGTTGCCCGAAATCATGATCCCGCTCGTCGGCGTCATCGAGGAGCTAGTCATCCTCAAGAAGCGCGCGATCGAGGTGGCCGAGGAATGCTTCAAGAAGGCCGGCACCAAGGTCGAGTACCAGATCGGCACGATGATCGAGTTGCCGCGAGCCGCCCTCACCGCCGATCAGATCGCGGCCGAAGCGGAGTTCTTCTCCTTCGGCACCAACGACCTGACGCAGATGACGTTCGGCTTCAGCCGCGACGACATCAAGGGCTTCATTGGCACCTACCTGACGCAGAAGATTTTGCCGGTCGACCCCTTCCAGTCGATCGACATCGCCGGCGTGGGCCAACTCATCGACATCGGCATCAAGAAAGGCCGAGCCGCCCGGCAGGAAAAGCACGGCCAACACCTCAAGGTCGGCATCTGCGGCGAGCACGGCGGCGACCCCGACAGCGTCCACTTCTGCCATAAGGTAGGGATGGACTATGTGAGTTGCTCGCCGTTCCGCGTGCCGATCGCGCGGTTGGCGGCGGCGCAAGCGGCGCTGGAGAAGTAGATATGGCGTCCAGACATTGACGACGAAGAAAGCGACCGCAAGGTCGCTTTCTTTGTTGGTGTGCCACGGCATCCGCTCGGGACTATTGCCGTTTTGGCAATTCTGGGAGCCCTACGCTACAATACGGATCGGGTTAATCGAAATCAGCGGCATTGAGACCAGCCATGTTGACTCGCTTGAAAGTTTCCGGCTTCAAGAATCTGATTGACGTTGATGTTCGATTTGGGGCGTTCACATGCATCGCCGGCGCCAACGGCGTCGGTAAATCGAACCTGTTCGACGCGATTTTGTTGCTCAGCGCATTGGCGGATCGTCCCTTCATCGAGGCCATCCGCTTCGTGCGCGACTCCAGCGGGCGCGGCGACTTGTTGAGTGCGTTTCATCGAGTGGGACAAAACATCGACAAGACGATTTCGCTCGAGGCAGAAATGATCGTTCCGCGAAATGGAACGGATGACCTGGGCCAATCGGCCAAAGCAGGCATCACGTTCTTGAGGTATGACCTCGTTCTGGGTCTTCGGAAAAGCAACGGTTCGGACGGACCGGGCATTGAACTCCGCAAGGAGCAACTTACTCAGATCAACGTCGGCGAGGCAAAGGAACACCTTGCATTTCCGCACTCGCCGGCTTGGCGGCGGTCTGTCGTTCAGGGACGGCGCGTCGTTCCATACATTTCGACGGAAAATGAAGATTCAGCCGAGCAACTCACAATTCTTCTTCATCAAGACGGCATCGCGGGCTTGCCGCTGCGCCGCTTGGCGAAAATCCTCCCGCGCACGGTCCTATCGACCATCAATACGGCGGAGCATCCGACCGTCTTACTGGCGAGACGGGAAATGCAATCTTGGAAAATTCTCCAACTTGAGCCTACCGCCCTTCGCAAGCCCGATGATTTCAACGCGCCTTCGCGGCTGGGACAGGATGGCTCCCATCTACCCGCCACATTGAACCGCTTGGCGCGATTGTCATCTTCGGAAGGCAACGGCGCGAATGCCAACGACGAACCGCGTGTATTTAGCCAGGTCGCAAATCGCTTGGCCGAGTTGATTCACGATGTGAGACGTGTCGGGATTGAGCGCGACGAGAAACGAGAACTGCTTACCCTTCAGATTACGGATGCAGCCGCGACGTTGCATCCCGCAAACGTCTTGTCAGATGGAACGCTTCGTTTTCTGGCCCTTACCATTTTGGAAATGGATCCGGAAACGCACGGCATGCTTTGCTTGGAAGAACCCGAGAATGGGATCCATCCGGAAAGGATTCCCGCCATGCTTCGGTTGCTCAAGGATATCGCGCTCGATCCCAACGATGCCATTGGACCGGATAACCCTCTCCGGCAAATCATCATCAATACCCATTCTCCGTCGGTCGTATCGCAGGTAGAAGACGCCGATCTCCTCGTGGCGGACGTTCGTGAAGTGCTTGGAGCGATGGAACCTTGTTTCTCCGTGGCTTTTTATTGCGTCGATGGAACGTGGCGAGACGATATCGGGGTTCCGACGGTGGCTCGCGGCAAACTCTTGACCTATCTGAATCCTGTACCTGCGCCGTCCCGAGAACCAGAGCGGTTGAGTTTCGAATCGAAAAAACCCCGTGCGGTTCGAGATCGCTTGGATTTGTTCCCTTTGTTTGACGATGAGGCGGCGCTGAACGTGGAATGAGCGAGCTAACCTGTACCTTGCTGTGTGATGGAAGCAGCGATCGGGCACTGATTCCAGTGCTGCGGTGGTTGCTCCGCGAAAAGCTTCCCACACGAACACAAAAGTGGGAATGGGCGGACATTGGCCGATTGCGAAAACCTCCGAAGACTCTATCCGGAAAGATAAAGTCCGCGGCGGAATTGTATCCTTGTCACGTCCTTTTCGTTCATCGCGACGCGGAAGGAGAGACGTTCAAGCATCGACTGGAAGAAATCGCATTGGCAAAGTTTGGCAGCGGAATAACCTCGAACGTCGCCCCTGTGATACCGGTAAGGATGCAGGAAGCGTGGCTCCTTTTGGAAAAGGATGCCATTCGCGGCGCCGCGGGTAATCCAAACGGTCGCCTTCCCTTGGAATTGCCACGGTTGGACAAATTGGAATCTTTGGAAGATCCCAAAGCCACCCTGCACGACTTATTGAAAAATGCCTGCGAATTGACGGGTCGACGGTTACGGAAGTTCAATCTCAGCGTAAGCGCGGCGCGCGTCGCGGAATTGATCTCCGATTGGGCTCCTTTAAGAAAACTGTCCGTTTTTCGACAACTTGAAACCACGATTGATCAGTTGCTTCCGTTGGTGTTGCCATCCGACGACAATTCCTAAAGATATGTTTCCCATTCATCCAAACACTCCTGCGTCGCGCGCGCAAACGTCGCTCTTCAAGAATCACGACCGCGCTCCGAAGTAAAACGCCACCAGCGTCGCCATGACCTGGTCCCAGCGGGGCATCTCGATGGGGGTTTCCATGCTGGGGTTGATGATGAGGTGGACGACGGCGCTGATGGTCAGTCCGGCCAATCCGATCAGCGAAAGCCAAGCTTCGATATCTTGAAGCCAGACCGAAGAATTGTCGCGGCCGAAAATGCCCCGCAGCAGATTGCCGACGAGAAACCCCAGCAGGATGAACAAGGGGAGCATCGGTTCCTTGGTGAGACGTTCCAGCGAGTCGGCGAGCTGTTTTTGCAGACCGGCATAATCCGTGACCAGGCGGTAGCCGACGGCGGCGACAAGAGCGGCGACAACCAGAAAACGGATGAAGCCGCGCGGCAGCCCCAGCGGGGCGCGCTCGCCGGGCGGCGTATTATGCCGGCGCGCCGCGAAGTAGGCGCCGATCATAAGAAACAGCAAATAAACCAGGTACGCGGGGAAAGGCAGCGGGTTGCCGGCACGATCCCG
>Ga0163144_10028042_pt1 | contig 10879 bp, 6 predicted proteins | sample OliLak19BULKMAT1_FD_123175 | JGI IMG/M metagenome (GOLD analysis project Ga0163144, IMG submission 123175) | Freshwater microbial mat bacterial communities from Lake Vanda, McMurdo Dry Valleys, Antarctica - Oligotrophic Lake LV.19.BULKMAT1 | ecosystem: Environmental > Aquatic > Freshwater > Lake... | reverse complement strand
TCGACGTCGAGCGCCAACAAGTCGCCATCGAGACTCGCGCGACCCGACAGGATGCCCGTCGCCGGTACATCGAGCGTGGGGGCCAGTTGTTCGATGAGCGAGGTGGTCACGCCGGAGAAGGTGACGTTCGTCTGCGTAAACGCGACACTCGAATCGCGCAGCACAATCCCGATTCCCCCTTCGGCGCGCGTTGATCCCGTGGTGAGGTCGAGCGCCCGGACATCGTATCGCTGCGCACCGTCGGCCCAGCGCAGCGCGAGATCGAACTGCGCGGATCCTTCCGCCGGGAGCGCCGGATATAGAAAGCGCACGTCCGCGAGCGCGACGGGACGCGCCGCCACACGGAGTGCAAGATCACCGTTCTCGATGGTGTACTGACCGCCGAGTGTCGCGGCCGATGCCGGCAACTGCACGGCGAGCGCGTTGAACCACACCGAGTCAGAATCCAGCTCAACGGCGCCACGCGCCTGACGCACGTCCACCGCTGGCGGCGCGAACACAAGCGCCACCATGCGCAGCGAGTCAATTTCCAAGCGACGCGCGGCGTGATCCGGATGCGCAATTCTTACCAGCGGCAGGCGCGCATCCACGCGGTCAAACCGCTGGATCTGCTGGAAACCGCCCGGGACACGCTGCACGACCACGCGACTCTCCGCGCTCAGCGCAACCGACTCGGCGCTGTCACGCTGCGCGACGGTCAACGCGCTGTCGGCCTGCCACGGAATACGCACGGTGATGGCGCCCTGCACCATCTGCACCTCGCGCAGCACCAACCATTCGCCCCACTGCAGCCCGTCGCTCGCCGCCGAGACCCCTGTATCGGAGGGGAAAATGCGCTCGTAGTTCCACACACCGCCCGGTGCCCGGTCGAGCACGATGACGGGATGATCGAGCAACACACCGCGCAGCTCAATCTGTTTGCGCAGCGCCAGCGGAACGAGCGAATAGCCCGTGCGCAGTTCACGAATGCGCACAAAGGGCGCACCGCTGCTGTCGGTAATGCGGAGGTCATGCAGCCGCAGCCCGGTGAGCAGGCTGCCGTCGATCCGGCCGACCGTGAGGGTGCCGTTGATACTGCCCTGCTGCGCGGAAATCACGCGTGTCCGGATCTGTTCGCGCCCCCAATCGCTGTTGGTGAGCACAAAGACCGCGCCGACCAGGACAACGACGGCGCCCGTCAACAGCGCACCGGAGATCTTCAGTGCCCTCCGCATCAGAAAGCCTGACCAATGGAGAGATGCAACGTCAGTCGGTTCACCAGACGATTGACAAAACTGCGCGGTTCGTCCGGTGCGGGAAACACGCGACAGCCAATCGTCGACGCCGCCGTACAGCCGCCCGGTAGTGTCAGGTCCACGAGACGACGTACGCCCAGGCTGTCAGTTTCCTGCGTAATGACGGGCAGCGCGCGACGCAGCAGCGGCCGCACCCCAAGGTCGATGCGAATCGGACCCACGGGCGATTCGTAGCGCACGCCGAAGCCCGGTGTGATCGCCCCGCTGCCACGCGTGATCGAGCTGAGCGTACCTTCACCGAGAATCGCGCCGTCCACGAACAGCGCGCCAACAACCGATCCCCACACCGGGATGCGCACTTCCACGCCGCCTTCGAGCAACGTGGTGCCGCCGAGGGGTCGGGCGCGAAAATCCGCGTCGGTCAGCCCGTCGCGGTTCAGATCGCACTGCTGAACCGGCGTGGACGGATCGCACGCGAAAAGCGTCATGCCGGCCGAGTCACGCCGACCGCGCAGACGATCCGGGTCGATGGTGAGCACGCGCGGTCCGAGCTGATTCTCGCCGAAGCCACGCACACTCTGCGAGCCACCGGCGTAGAAGCGCGTCCGCGGATGCAGCACGGCGCTCACCGCCGCGCCAGACGCATCATTCGTGGCACCCGCTCCGACGGCGGCGGTGGTGCTGGCGAGTGGATCCACCCAGCCGGCGCGGACATTGCCCGCCACCACAACATCGCGACCCGGCAGAATGCGAAAGGGCAACGTGCGGTACATCGCGACTTCGGCGTACGCACGATTGTATCGGAACGCCGATACCGTGTAAGCCGAGGCATGCTCGATTTCCGCGCGCGCACGCATGCCGCGTGTCGGTGAAAATGGCCGGTCGGTCGTGCTCAGATTGAGCGTCAACGCCACGGGCGAGAGCCGCTGCTCCCCACGCAGGGCATTGATCGTGCCGTTGTCGCACACGCCGAAGTTCACGCAGAAGTACACATCGCCTGCCTGCACGCGTGAGATCTCGAATCGGTAAATCGCACTGAGCGACGTGCGCTCCGCGAGCTCGCGCGTGAAGGTGGTGTTGGCGCCATAGCCCTGATCCACAAACACGCCCGGCGAACTGCGGCGGTGTGTGAAGATGCCCGCACCCACCGTGTTGCGTGGCGAGCCAAACCAGCGTTGCCGGACATCGGCGCTGGCCTGATAGGTTGGTACGAAGAACCGACCAAGCGCATTGTCGGGCACGATGTTCGCAAAGTCGGCGAAGATCGGTGTGGAGCTCAGTTGACGCGCGAAGAGATTGCCAACCGCGGCATTCACGTCGAGGCGACGGGCGCCACCACGCCAGTAGTTGTCCGTGAATCGTGCGTCCACCAGCGCGAAATCCGCCGTCGTGAAGCCCGCGCGCAGGCGTGCCTCGCGCAGCGGTGCCTCCTGCACGCGTACCACCAGGCTGATCGCCGTGTCCGGCCTCGCGGAGATCGCGCGGCGTACCGTGTCAATGAGCACGCGGCGAAACAGATTGGACTCGTACAACGCGCGTTGACTGCGCCCGATCGTGGAGCGACGGAAGAGGTCACCGGAGCTGATGAGCAACGAGTTGCGAATCGACTGCTCCGCCACACGCACATTGCCTGCGACACGGATCTCACCGATCGTCACCACGGAACGTGGTGCAACCGTCAGCCTGAGTTCGGCGGTGTTGAGGGTGTCGTTGACGAGCGTCTCGGACGTCACCACCGCGTCGGCGTAGCCTCGTTCCCACAGCAAACTGCGCAACTGCACCACACTCGAATCCAGCATGAGCAGGTCGAGCGGCTCACCAATGCGCGGCCTCAGCGTACCGGAAATCTCGCGCGCCGATAGTCCTCCGCTATCGGCGAAGGTGCGCGCCACAACCTCCGTCGGCGCACCTTCCGTGACGTTGAGCGTCACGCGAACGGCGTTGTCACCGGCGGCAGTAATCACGGTATCCACTGCGGCCGATCGATATCCTCGCCGATAGTAGTACACGAGCACGCGAAGCACATCGCGTGAGAACTCCTCGCGGTCCAGATAACTTCGCTGGTACACGAAGCGCGATTTGTTGACGAGGCAGAATGGTCGCAGCAGGAGACTGAGGCAGCCCGACGCTTTTGTGACGAGTGTTTCCAGGAGCTCACTCTTGTCCACCGCGCGCACGCCGGTGAGACGGAGCTCGCGAACCTCGGGGGCTTCCCTTTCGTTCACCTTGGCCGACGATTGCCCGGACATCGCCGTAAGCGGCAGTACACAGACTGCGAGCACGCCGCAGACAGCGTAGAGACAGCGAATGACTGGGCGCAGTGTCATGAACAAGACGTCAATCTGTCATGCGACAGGCAATCTGTTTGTGCGAAATCACACATTCGACGTCGCCGTGTAACTGCAGGCGAATCGCGACGCGGTGTCTCCGCATCGTCGGCGCACGCCGAACTGTTCGGTACACGCGGAGGCGTCGGGGGTTCGTTGCGCGACCGCGATCCATATCAGCCGGCGATCACCACGACGGCATTGTGGGCGCGCCAAAGCCGCGATGTATGTCACACTTCATTGTTTCACCGCGTCGCCGGCAACGCACTGGGATCCGCCGTCAATCGACGTACACTGACAATGCCCAGCAGCGGACCGATCGCCAACATGGCGAACGCCCACGGCCATCCCAGCCCGCGCACGACGAGCGGCACCAGTTGAATGGTGACCGTCGTCAGCAGAAATCCCAGCGAGACCTGCAGCGTGAGCGCGGTGCCCACACAATCGCCGGGCACGCTTTCCGTGACCAGCACGCTGAACTGCGCGCTGTCGGCAATCACGAAAAAACCCCACACCAGCGCGATCGGCATGAGCAGCCACCAACTGCGTCCGAATCCAAAACCGATCGCGATCGCGCACACGCCGCTCACCGCCATCGCGCGCATCACCAGTCGCTCACGACCGACGCGATCGGCCACGAGTCCGCCCCACACGCAACCGACGCCGCCCACCGCGATGACACCGAACGACACGACGCCCACCATCCAGGACGGCGCAGCAACAGTGCCCGGTTGCATGACCCGCTGCAGTTCGCTGGCGGCAAAGAACGCGGCGATCCACGTCCAGAAGCTGTAGAGCTCGGCCATGTGACCGAGGTATCCGCCCAACGCGAGTCGGTAGCGACGCCCGCGCAGCACATCACCCACCAGCGACCAGCTGAACGGCCGAGAAGGAAAGGCGTATGGTCCGTCCCGATAGCCGGCAAACACAAGAATCGCCGCGAACAGCGCACACACGCTGGCCCCAATCACAATGTGCGCCACCGTCGCGCCGGGAACCGCCTGCGCGAGATATGGCACCGCTTTGCCGACGGTGAGTGCGCCGACGATGGTGCCCACCGCCACGCCCCGCCGCGCGCGAAACCACGTCGACGCCATTTTCATGGCGGGCGGATACACGCCAGCCAGACAGGCGCCCGCCATGAACCGTGACGCCAGCGCCACGGCATAACTGTCGGTGAACGCGAGCGGGAGGTTGGCCGCGGCGCCGACCACGGCGGCGATGGCGAAAAGACGACGGGCCGGAATCAGGTCGGCGAGATTGAGTACTGCGCTCACCGCCGTGCCGGCCACGAACCCGAGCTGCACAGCGTTCGTCAGCCATGCAACATCGGTGTCGCTGAGCGTCCAACGCTCGGCCAGTTGTGGCGCCGACGCACTGCCGGCGAACCAAAGCGCCATGCCGAGCAGCTCAGCGATTGCCAGCAACGCCAACAGGCGCCAGCGCGAAGGGTCCGTATCGGGAGGCGGAAGTGACACGCGCGCAAGTTAAGTCGCGCGCGTGTGGTCGTGCTCGTGTCACGCGGACAGCGCCCACCCAGCGCGGTGCCCCCGCGCCGGGGCTCGTGCGCCGGGGCTCCCGCGTGGCGCCGTTAGCGCAGGCGCGCCGATCGTACCGAGATCACGCGCGTTAGCGCAGGCGCGCCGACCGTACCGAGATCACGCGCGCCTTCCCCGCCACATCGTAGTAGCCCGTGAGCTGCACCTTGTACACCGCCGTGCCCTTCTTCACGAGATAGACGTTGAAGTTTGGCCAGATCTGCAGATCCGTTCCGGTCACGTTGTACTTGTACCACGGCCGCGCGCCGAACGGGCCGCCCAGCGCATCCTGACCGAACACCGAGTTCGGAAGCGCGCGAAGCGCCGCGAGGTCGAGTGAGCCGAAGGGTGCGTCCTGCGGCGGCGCCACCAGATGCCCCGAGCCACCGCTGGCGCCGGAGTTGGCCCGGATCAGGAATCCCTCAAAGCGGATATCCCACGTGCCCGCCGCCGAGGAGACAGCGCCTCCGACCAGGTCGAAGTACACCGGCGTGGCACCGACGGTGACTGTGGCCGTGCGCACTTCCGGCAACGTGCCGTTCGAGACCGCCTGCATGGTATACTCGAACGTCACGCCGCCCGCGCTCGTGGCCGTCGCCCCGGTGATGTTGGTGACGCGGAACTTGCCGTACAGCGGTATAGGGAGCACACGCGAACGGATCACCACGAACGTGCGGGCGCTGTTCGCCTGCGCGGCGGCACCGGTCCCGGTGAACCAGCCGCTGATGCGCGCGTTGAGCGACTCGTTCAGAAACTGCGACTCGGCGGGAATCGATGACGCCGTGATGGCGTCGAACGCGGCGCGCTCTCCCGCGGCGGTCAGCGTCTGGATTCGTGCGTTACTGACACTCTCATTACCACAGAGACAGAATCCGGACACACCGCCGGGGCCGGCCGGACCGCTGTTAAGGGCGACCGTCGTCGCGAAGAATGACAGATCCCACCCCGTAGACGTTGCCGCAGAAGCGACGTTTACTGTCTTTATGGTATCTCCTAACTGTACGTATTGTGTTGCAGTTGAGGCATCGACTTGCACCTCGGATACCCCAGGGGAGAACGTCGGAACGATCGGCTCCACGGGATCACCCGAGCAGGCGCTCAGCAGCAGGACACCCAGAACCGCGCCGGTCACCCGGCGATCAGCGAACAGAGACATGGCACTCCAAAAAGAGGCGGCGATCGGCCGATCGGCCTCGCCTGTAGATGAGAATGATTCCCGACAGTGACACTGGGAGTCTACTCGCTCGGACTCCCCCCTCTCAATCGGCACTTCTACGCCCTCCACCCCCCGGATACTGCGGAGTGAAACCACCGTAGAGCCCTTGCGTGCTGGGATATTGAAGTGCTATCACTTTGATATCACTTTCACCGCCTTCTTCACCACGTGAGGAGTACATGACGTTCCGAGAGACGGTCCCGCTGGTGCTCACCCCCGGCCTCTTTGTCGTCAACCCGAACGACGGCAAGGTCCTCACGCTCTTCGGCACCTACAAAGGCACGGCCAAGGAACCGGGGCTCTGGTTTACCAACCCCTTCATGAGCAAGAAGGCGATCTCGCTGCGCGTGCGGAACTTCGAGACGGGCAAGCTCAAGGTGAACGACGCCCGCTCCAACCCGGTCGACATTGCTGCGATCGTCGTCTGGCGCGTGACGGACACCGCCGAGGCCACGTTCGAAGTCAACGATTACGTGGAATACGTGCACATGCAGAGTGAGTCCGCCTTGCGGGCGCTGGCCAGTACCTATCCGTACGACACCCACGGCGACGCGGACATCTCGCTCTCGACACATACGGATATCGTCTCCGGCAGTCTGCTCGACGCACTCATCGAGCGCCTCGCCAAAGCCGGGGTCGAAGTATTGGAGGCCCGCATCAGCCATCTCGCCTACGCGCAGGAAATCGCCGCCGCCATGCTGCAGCGGCAACAGGCCAGTGCGGTGGTCGCGGCGCGGCAAACCATCGTCGAAGGCGCCGTCGGTATGGTGCAGATGGCGCTGGCCATGCTCACCGCCGAACGCATCGTGGAGTTCGACGAAGAGCGCAAAGCGGCCATGGTCAGCAACCTGTTGGTGGTGCTCTGCTCCGACCGCGCGGTCACGCCGGTCGTGAACACCGGCACCATTCACCACTGATCACGCGGCGCTTCATGAACACACCGACCTCGCGGCATCGTGGCTGAACGCAAGCCGTTTCTGCTGCGCGTTGACCGTGACGTACTCGACGCGATGCAGCGTTGGGCCAATGATGATCTGCGCAGCCTGAACGGCCAGATCGAGTTCGTGCTGCGCGCCGCCCTCCAGCGCGCCGGACGGGCTCGGCCGGTCGAGCGCAAAAACGACCACGACGATGCGACTGACGCCCAACGCTGACCTTCACCGGACACCGTTCATGCTCTTCCTGCCGTTCCGCCGCCCACTCATCGCGCCCGTGCGTCTGGCCATCGCCGTGTTGCTGCTGACGCTGCTGGGCTTTGGACTACTCGCAGCACAGACGGCCGCGTCGCGCATCAACCGCTTCACGCTGCACTACCTCGTCGCCAACGATACCATCGGCGTGGAACGCGTCGAACGCACGGACTCGGCGCTCGTGGGCGACCTCACCGTGCGTGGACAGGCGCGCATTTGCTGGACGGAGCGGCTGCACGCTCCGTCGGGCGTGCACACGTTGCGCCTGGAGGCGTGGCGTCCCGGTGCGGCAGCGACCGACGCGCCGATGCAGCGACTCTTGCTGCAGGTGCGACGCGATTCCGCGCATGTGTACATGACACCCGCGGCCAACGCCGCGCTGGGCGCTCCGGCTGCGACGCTGCCGGTTCGCGCCAACGCACGCTGGCTCGTGACGCAATCGCTGGCGCACGCGGCGTGGCTCACCAATCGCACCACCGGCGACACCGCCTGGTTCGTCTTTTCCGCGGGCGCCAGTCTCCAGCCTGGCGGGCTCTCGAGACAGGGCGATTCCGTCACGCTCACGCTCGCCGGCTTGCGAAGCGTCTATCGATTCGCCGACCACGGCGCCCTGCTTGGCGTAAACGTACCCTCTCAAGGATTGCGCGGCGTGGTCGTGCTCGGTGACGCGGCCTCCCGCATCACCACGACGCCGGACACACCGGTCTCGTACGATGCGCCGGTCGGTGCGCCGTACATTGCAACGGACGTGCGCGTGCCCACGCCGATGGGGCACACGCTCGCGGGCACGCTCACGCTGCCACGCGCGGCAACCGCGCCAGTACCGGTCGTCGTCACGATCACCGGCAGCGGTGCGCAGGAACGTGACGAAGCGATTCCCGGCGTCGAGGGATATCGCTTGTTCCGCCAAGTGGCGGATACACTCGGGCGTCGCGGGATCGCGGTGTTGCGCCTCGACGATCGTGGTGTGGGCGGAAGCGGCGGCAACCACGCGACCGCCACCAGCCGCGACTTCGCCGACGATATACGTGCGGCGGTCGCGTGGCTGCGCACGCGCGATGACATCGACCCCGATCGCATTGCCCTCGTCGGGCACAGTGAAGGCGGTTTGATCGCACCGCTTATTGCCGCCGACGACGCGCGCCTCGCGGGCATCGCGTTACTGGCCGGTCCCGCCTACACCGGCGCGCGCATCATTGCCTTTCAGCAGCGGTCGGCCATTGGACAACTCAACCGCACCGGTACCGCGGCGGCCCGTGATGCAATGTTCATGACGGCGCAACAACAACTCGACAGCACCGCGCGCGTAAATCCGTGGATCCGTGAGTTGCTGCAGTACGATCCCCTGCCAACCGCGAAACTCGTGCGCACGCCGGTACTCGTGCTGCAAGGCGAAACCGATCAACAAGTGACGCCGGAACAAGCCGATACGCTGGCCGCCACGTTCCGCGCCGGCGGCAACCGCAACATCACCGTGCACCGATTGCCCGGCACGAATCATCTGTTTCAGCGCGATACGTCCGGCGTGCCGGCGGGTTACGGCACGCTCCCGGATCGGCGCGTCACGGCAGAAGCGCTCGGATATCTCGCGGACTGGCTGGCGGTGACGCTGCGGGTATCGCGTTGAGCCATCGCCGCGTCGCCTGGCGCTGACATCGGGAGAGCACGGCGTGGCGCGGTATTGCCGCGTGGTGCTGCCGCGTGGTGCTCACGCACCGGGCCGACGCGTACTGCTACACACGACTCCGGCGCGGCGGTGCATGCGCCAACAACTCCGCCACCGCCTGCTGAAACGCGGGCACGGTAAACGGCTTCTGCAGAAACCGCGTGCGCCGATCGCCCGGGGCGCCGCGAATGGCCGCGTTCCGTGCGTATCCCGACATGAACAACACTGGCAGGTCGCTGCGCTGCGCGCGCACCTTGCCCACCAGTTCGCTGCCGCCAAGCCGAGGCATGACGACGTCGGTGACGAGTACATCGATCTCGTGCTTATGATCGTCGAAGAGCGCCAGTGCTTCGACGCCGTCGCGCGCCACGAAGACGAGATAGCCCTGTCGTTCCAGCACACGCTGTGTGAGATCACGCACCCCGTCTTCGTCTTCCACAAGCAGCACCGTGCGCGGACCCGGGACGGACACCACGGTGGTCGGTGTGGGCCGCGACACCTTGGCTTCGGCTTCGACGCGCGGCAGGCAGACGTGCACGGTCGTGCCACGCTGCGGCGCACTGTCGATCCACACGTAGCCGTCGCTTTGTTTGACAATGCCGTACACCGTGGCGAGACCGAGCCCCGTGCCCTGGCCGACCGCTTTGGTGGTGAAGAACGGCTCGAACGCCCGCGCGCGTGTTGCTTCGTCCATGCCCGCGCCCGTGTCGGTCACCGACAAATACGTATATCGCCCCGGACGAATGGGCACATCGGGCGGAGCGACCGGTCCGTCACCGGCCCATCCACCGTGCGCACGGCCCACGCCAAACTCACCGGTGCGCAACTCGAGCGACCCACCGTCGGGCATCGAGTCGCGTGCATTGATCACGAGATTGAGAATCACCTGCTCCAGCTGCCCACGATCGGCCCGCACCACGCCCACTTCGGCGGCCGGCGTGAGCCGCACCGTGATCGTTTTCGGAATCAACCGATCGAGCATGCGCGTGAGTTGCACCACCACCGCGTTCACATCGAGGTCCTGCGGTTGCAACACCTGTTTGCGTCCGAACGCGAGCAACTGCCGCGTGAGATCACTGGCCCGTGACGCCGCGCGTTCAATCTCCAGCAGTTCACCGCGCAGCTCACTTTCCGGCGGGAGTTGTTCGAGCAACAGCGACGCATTGCCGCGGATGACCGTGAGCAGATTGTTGAAATCGTGTGCCACGCCGCCGGCCAGCCGGCCGACGGCGTCCATCTTCTGCGCCTGCCGAAGCTGTTCTTCGAGCGCGTGCCGATCGGTCGCGTCGAGCATCACACCAAGCACACGCTCCGGCCGCCCGTGCTCGTCGCGCACGACATGAAAATGATCATGCACCATGGCCCAGCTGTTATCGGCGCGGCGAAACCGATACGAGTGCGTGGCGTTGCCGATACCACTCTCATGCACTTCCTCGGCGGTGGCCAGCAGTGCGCCCACATCGTCCGGGTGAATGCGCTCGTGCCACCACGTGAGTGGCAGTGACCGACCGGCGACATCCCATCCGAATCGGTCGGCCATGCCGTCCATGAACGTGACCTCGTCGCGCGCGAGATCCCAGTCCCAGATTGCACCGCCCGCAGCGCGCGTCACGAGCCGGTAGCGCTCCTCGGACGAACGCAGCGCCGCTTCGGTCGCCTTCTGCGTACGCAAGTCGAGCGCAAAGCACCAGCCGACGCCACGTTCGC
>Ga0163144_10028041_pt1 | contig 10879 bp, 9 predicted proteins | sample OliLak19BULKMAT1_FD_123175 | JGI IMG/M metagenome (GOLD analysis project Ga0163144, IMG submission 123175) | Freshwater microbial mat bacterial communities from Lake Vanda, McMurdo Dry Valleys, Antarctica - Oligotrophic Lake LV.19.BULKMAT1 | ecosystem: Environmental > Aquatic > Freshwater > Lake... | reverse complement strand
GGGCAGATGCAGGGGGCGATCAAGTACGAGTTTTCGCTGGCGGTCGAGCCGAAGCCCGCGGATGTCGCCGACGGGCTGGCCATTGCGCTGGCGGCGTTGCGAAGGCGGGAGTTGGCTTGAGGGAAAAGCATCTAAACTGCCCAACGCGGCGAAGTCATGGACAGGCAAGGATTATGCCGAAACCGATCAGGTGGCGTGCCGGATTGCCCGGCCCCACGCGATGATTGATCGCTCACACGCTTTTCTCCGAGGAGGTTCCTGATGTCGATTCGCTCCACGCTCGTTTGCACTGCACTCGCGCTGACGTTTTTCGCCGGCCTGGCGGCGGCTCAGCCGGGCACAGCTCCCGCCACCACACCCGCGCCGACTACGCCCAAGGCCCCGGACGCTGGCAAGCCCGCCGACGTGAAGGCGCCCGAAGCGACGAAAGCCGCGGCGACGGAATCGCTGGTGTACATGGTCCTCTCTACGTCCGAGGGGGATATCGCGCTGGAGTTGGACGCCGCGAAGGCACCGATCACGGTGGCGAACTTCGTGGCGTACGCCGAGAAGGGCCACTACGACGGGACGATTTATCATCGCGTGATCAAGGACTTCATGATCCAGGGCGGCGGGTTCGCGCCGGACATGTCCGAGAAGCCGACCGACGCGCCGATCAAGAACGAGTTCACCAACAAGCTGTCGCACAAGCGCGGCACCATCGCCATGGCTCGCAAGGGCGGCTCGCCCGCGGCGGTGGATTCCGCAACCTCGCAGTTCTTCATCAACGTGGACAACAACGATGGCAGCGTCAAATACAACTTGGACAGGCCGCAGTCTGACGGCGGCGGCTACGCGGTGTTCGGCAAGGTCATCGCAGGGATGGAAGTTGTGGACAAGATTCGCATGACGACCACCGGCAGCGCACCAAACCCGGCGGCGCCGACGAACCCGCGGGTCGCGTTTACAGATGTGCCGGTGCAGCCCGTGACCATCAACTCCGTGAAGAAGGTCAGCAAGGCCGACGCGGAGAAGCTGATCAACGCGGCGGCTCCTGCCGCACCGGCGGCGCCCGCTGTGCCGGCCCCTGCGCCCGCCTCGCCCGCGGCACCGAAGTGAACGTCGCGTCGCGATGATGCGACGCGGCCTCGGCGTTTTTACATGGGTATCCTGACGTGCCGCGTGCGAACAACCCGTTCGCACGCGGCACGCTTTCTTTCCGTTACCCTCCCGCCTCGTCCCCCCATCCCCCACCGCATTCCGAGGTCCTCATGCACATCACGCTCTCGACATCCAAAGGCGACATCATCCTCGACGTGAACGAGGAGAAGGCGCCGATCTCCGCCAAGAACCTCACCAGCTACGTGGACAAGGGCTTCTACGACGGCCTGATCTTCCATCGCGTGATCAAGGGCTTCATGGTGCAGACCGGCGGATTTTTGGTTGACATGAAGCAGAAGTCTGGTGATGCGCCGATCAAGAACGAGTGGAAGAACGGGCTCACCAATGTTCGTGGGAGCGTTGCCATGGCTCGCACGCAGGTGGCCGACTCTGCCTCCAGCCAGTTCTTCATCAACACCAAGGACAACTCGTTCCTGAGCGAGCCGCGCGATGGCGCGGGGTACGCGGTGTTCGGGCAGGTGGTCAAGGGAATGGACGTGGTGGATGCGATTGAGGGCGTAGCGACCACGACGAAGTCGGGCCATGGCGATGTGCCGCGCGAGCCGGTGGTGATCACCAAGGCGCGGCGGAGCACGCCGGACGAGGTCGCGACGATCAAGGCCGTGTGATCGCGTCGGGCCGATAACTCGCGGTTGGAGTCGTGGTCGAGCACGCGACCTATGCGAGGCGCTTGCCCAGTTTCACATGCGACGGTTCTCGAAGGCGATCTACGCGTGATCGTGCAAGGTTTGCACGCCGCGCGGCGTTTGCGCCTCTAGCATGCTGGCATCTGTTTGCCGGAGTCGTGTCCGGCGATCAGGGCGTGCGCGTCAGATCGCGCACGAGAGATCAAACTGGGAAGAAGGAGATAGTCAATGAGCACTCGTTGTGTCTGCGCGATGGCGCTGGTCGCCTGCGGAGGTGGGGTTGCGCTGGGCGTTGATGTGCCGTTTACTGAGGTGTTCGCGGCTGGTGCATCTGGCTGGCGCACCAGCGACACGATCACGCCGGCGACGTGGAACCCAGCTGGCGGCGGGCTGCCGGACAGCGCCGGCTACATCTCCGCGACTCGCTCGTTCGCAAACGACCCGGCGTCGGTGCAATCGCCTCCGGTGCTCGTCAACGCTCTGAACAGCGCGAACGCCTCGGGCGGCTCGCTCTTTGGGAACTGGGCGGCCAATGGCGTGACGTCGTTCTCGTTTGACTTCCGGCACAACGCGCCGGTCGCCCTCACCGCCTTTGCGCGCTTCGCCCGCGCGGCCAACGCGCCGGGCGCGAGCGCCATCGGCCTAACGCCGGTGCAGCCGAACGTCTGGACCACGATCACGATCTCGATCAACCCGACCTCGCCAAACTTCGTGTCGTTTGAGGGGACCAACTTCAACACGGTGTTTGGCGTAGGTGCCGCGCCAAACTTCCTGGCGATCGGGCGGGTGCAACTGGGCGTGTTTGTGCCGCAGTCGCTGGCGTTTACGACGCCGACGTACACGTTTGACTTTGACAACGTGCGGATCATCCCGGGCGCTTCGGGCGCCGGGTTGATGGCACTGGGCATGCTCAAGGCGTCGCGCCGGCGTCGTTGATTCGCGCCCTGGATGCCAAGACGGATTGGTCGTGCTAGAGTGTGCCGCTGGGCTGCAATGGCCCAGACAGCTGCGATCGCCTAGGCGTGCGCTCGCGCCTGAACCGTCGCCGACGCATCGACTTTCGCCCCTAGATCGAGGACGAATCACGAATGGCTTCACCCGCAGACTGCGTCTATTCAGAGTCACACGAGTGGCATCGCGTGCAAGGTGACGTGCTCACGATCGGGCTGACACGCTACGCAGTGGACGCGCTGACGGACGTGACGTTTGTCCAGCCCAAGCCGGTGGGGACGAAGGTCGCCAGCGGCGGGATCGTCGGCGAGGTCGAGTCGGTCAAGACCACAAGCGACATCTACTCCGGGGCGGGCGGCGAAGTGGTCGAGGTGAATAAAGCCGTTGTCGAGGATCCTTCATTGTTGAACAAGGATCCGAGCGCAAACTGGCTGGTGAAGCTCAAGGTGAGCGATCCGTCGGGCCTGGGCAAACTGATGAATGCCGAGGCGTATGACAAGAAGTATCCGACCGGCTGAGCCGGGGCGATGCTGGCGTTTGCGGGCGGGTGAGTGCGTGTTCGCCGGTGTGTCGGGCGAGGGCCGTTTCGGCCGTGGGCGGTCTTTCAAGCGAGACTTATGAAGTTGGAGGGTGCGAGTACAACATCGGGATTGACTGGTACGACGGGCGGCGAGCCGGCGGCGGTGAACGGAGCCGCACCGGGCACTAGGCACGCGGGGACGACGCTTGTCCGCTGCGCTGGCGTACACAAGGCGTACGACCTGGGCGATACGCAGGTGGCGGCGCTGCGCGGCGTAGACCTTGTCATCGATGAGCCCGGCTTCTTTGCCATCATGGGGCCCAGCGGCTCGGGCAAGAGCACGCTGCTGCATCTGCTGGCGGCGCTGGATTCACCCGACGCTGGCACGGTCGAAATCAACGGCATCGATCTCTCGGGCATGAGCGACAAAGAGCTCACGTCCTTTCGACGCACCAAGATCGGCATCGTCTTCCAACAGTTCAACCTCATCCCAACTTTGACCGCGATCGAGAACGTGCGGCTGCCAGCGATGCTTGCGGGCACAGACGACGCGGAGGTCGGGCGTCGCGCTGAGGAGTTGCTTAACCGCCTCGGGCTCTCCGGGCGGTCCGAACATCGGCCCGATGCGCTGAGCGGCGGCGAGCAGCAGCGGGTAGCGATTGCAAGGGCGCTGCTGTTTAAGCCGCGGATCTTGTACGCCGATGAGCCGACGGGGAACCTGGATAGCACGAGCAGCAAGCGGCTGTGGGCGCTGCTGAAAGAGATCGCAAGCGAACAGCAACTGACGATCGTGATGGTGACGCACGAACCGAGCGCGGCAGTGAACTGCAAGCGGGTGTTCGTGCTGACCGACGGTGTCGTCCGCGGAATCATCGAAGTGGAGAACATGGATGCGGGCGGCATGGCGACTCGCTACCAACAGCTTGTCTCAGCGGTTTCTTAGGACCGGGCTCCTGGTGTGCTCGGTTGCGCTGTGCGCATCGCTCATCGTGGCGGTCTCGTGCGCGATGGCGTCGCTGAACCGTGCGGTGGAGACGCGGATCGAGGAAACGGTCGGCGCGGCGGACGCGCGCGTGGATCGGCGACGGAGCGTCGTGCAGACCTTTGATCTCTCGGTTGCCAGCGACGTTGCGAAGTGGCCGGGCGTGGCGCTGGCGGTGCCGAAGTTGCAACGGGCCGCCGATGCGCTGCCGAAGAAGGCCGCGCCTGCCAGACCGGGTGAAGCGGCGGTGCCGGGGGGCGCGAGGTCGAACGCTGAGGGACAAACAGGCGCGGGGCCGGGGAAGAGCCCGATCTTCAACCCGCTGGCTGGCCTGCTGCGGTCCGGGCAAACGCCGGCGGTGCGTCTCACGCTCAGCGGCATAGACCCCGAACGCGAGCAACGCCTGCGGCCGCTCAAGGTGCTGCGCGGCAAGGCACTCTCCGGGCTTGACGAGGTCGTGCTGGAGCAGAACACCGCGACGAAACTCGGGGTCGATGTCGGCGACAGCGTGACGCTCACTCTGGGCAAGCCGGCCTCGCCGCTCAAGGTGGTGGGCATCGTGCAGCAGCCGGGGCTCAGCGCGATCTTCGAGAAGCTTGGCGCGTTCGTGACGCTTCCGACGATCTGGAAGCTCGCGGGCCAGGGCGAGCAGATCAGCGAGATCGACATCGTGCTCGCACCGGGCACCGATGCGGAGAAATGGGTTGCGCAGAACCTGCCCCGCCTCGCGCCCTCGCCCGGGCTTGTGCTTGATGTGAGCGCGAAGATCTCTGCGGGGTTTCAGCAGAACGTGCGGAGCAATCAGATCGGCTTCACGATGGCGAGCGTGCTGGCGTTTCTCGCCGCGGCGTTCATTATCACCACCGGGCTGACCACGAGCGTGACCGAGCGCACGCGCGAGCTCTCGGTGCTTCGCTGCATCGGCGGAACAAAGTTTCAGCTCGCGGCTTCGCAGGTGCTTGTCGGCTTCCTCGTGGGATTGATCGGCGGGGTGATCGGCGTGCCGCTGGGCGCGTTCGGCTCGTGGGCGATGGTGCAGATCTTCCACGAGCAGTTGCCGGCGGGCTTCTCGCTGAGCGGGCTGGGCATCGTGCTGGGGATGGGCGGCTCGGTCATGTCCGGCGTCATCGGCGGGCTCTGGCCGGCAATCGCGGCGTCTCGCGTCAGCCCGCTTGAAGGCCTTAGCGTCCGCTCGCGACCCATTGCAGGCAAGTGGTTCTGGCTCTCGCTCGTCGTGGGCCTCGCGCTTCTGGGCGTTCACGCAGTGATCGTCGGCGTGCTGTCAAATGCGGAGTCCACGTTCTGGCTCTATGTGTTCCTGGGCGTGCCTTGCCTCATGGCTGGCTATTTCATGCTGAGCGTGCCGGTGACTCGCCTGGTCGCGATCGTCTTCGCCGGGCCGATGTCGAGCGTGCTGCGGCTGCCCGGGCGGATGCTCTCGGGCACGCTCCGGGCGACGCCTTATCGGCACGGGTACACCGCGGGGGCGATGATGCTCGGGCTGGCGCTGATGGTTGCGATCTGGACGAACGGTCGCGCGGTGATGCGCGACTGGTTGGATCAGCTCGAGGTGCCCGACGCGTTTGCGGTTGGTCTGTTCGCGTATCCGGAAGAGACGCTCGCGAAGATCCGGGCGGTGGACGGCATCAAGTCCGCGACACCGATCTCGCTCCTGCCGGTCGATCTGCCGGCGAACAAGGCGCAGGGCGTGCAGGGGCTGAACAAGTTTCAGACGAGCTTTATCGGGTTTGAGCCGCGCGAGTTCTTCTCGATGACCGCGCTGAAGTGGGAGATGCCGACCGATGCGCCGTCGATCGAGCGTGCGAAGCAGCGTCTGGCCGAGGGCGGGGCGATCATTGTCTCGCGCGAGTTCCTGGTGAACCGAGACATCCCGCTGGGCGGGACGATCGAGATCAAGTCCGGTAACAACAAGGCGACCTTCGAGGTCGTCGGCGTGGTGCGCTCGCCCGGGCTTGACGTCGTCAGCAAGTTCTATCAGGTCGGCGAGGGGATGAACGATCAAGCGGTCAACAGCGTCTTCGGCTCGCGCGAGGACCTCAAGAACAAGTTCAACTTCACGGCGTGGAACCTCATTCAGATCGCCTTCAGCGACGAAGTGAAAGCGGTCGCGGAGCGCAAGCCGCCGCCGGGGCCGACTGCGCGCGGGCCGGACGTGGTGCTTGGCGACGTGCGCTCGCTGCTGGGCCTGGGCATACTTGAGATCGGCTCGGCGCTCGAGATCAAGGACAAGATCCGCGAGGTGATCAGCGGGACGCTGCTCGTTGCCAGCGTGGTGGCGATTGGCGCAATGGTGATCTCGTGCTTCGCGGTTGCGAACTTGATCGTCGCGGGGATTCAGGCGCGCCAGTTTGAGTTCGGCGTGCTGCGTGCGGTGGGCTCGCCGCGCTGGCTGCTGGGGCGGCTGGTGATCGGCGAGGCGCTGGTGATCGGGATCGCGTCGTGCCTGCTGGGCACCGCTATGGGCATGCAGGGTGCCTGGGGCGGGCAGAAGCTCTACCAGATCATCATCGGCATTGTCGTGCAAGTGCATCCGCCCTGGGGAGCGATCGCAGCGGGCTGTGGCGCAGTGCTGGGAATCACGCTGCTGGCGACGCTCCCGGCCGCCATGCGGCTGGTCAATCGCCCGCCGCGGGCGCTGCTAGGGGCGATGAAGGGTTGACGCGGCGGGAGTGGCGGTCGTCAGCGGTCAGTCAATCGTTTGCAGTTGTCAGCAGGGCTGGCGCGCTCTTATCGCGATGAAATGGTCACTCTCGATCATCCCTTGCGCTTCGACTTGCCAGACTTTGTTGACTTGCTTGAACTGGTTCTGGCCTTCTCGACCGGCGCGGGCGCGGGCGTGCTCGGCTTTGCTTGTGACTCAGGCTTGGGGGTGCTCGTTTTTCCGGCGTCAGATGCGGGCGTCGCGGCGGAGCCGGCGGGCGCCTTCGAGTCAGGTGCCGTCTTCCCGCTCTTGTCGGAGTTCGACGATGCCGAGTCGCTGGCGGCTTTCTTGTCCGCTTCCGCGGCTTTGGTGTACGACTCGGATCGGTAATCGGTCTGATAGAAGCCGCCGCCCTTGAACATCACTGCGGCGCCGATTCCGAAGAGGCGTTCGAGCTTCTTCTTGCCGCACGACGGGCACTTCTTGAGGGGGTCCGCAGTGATGGATTGATACTGCTCGAAGAGATGGCCGCAGGCTTTGCACTTGTATTCGTAGGTGGGCATCGGGCGGTCTCGGGTTCAGGCGGAGGCGGGAGCAGAGCCGGCGGGCGCGACGGCGACCTGCGCCGGGCGCACGAGTCTGCCATCGATCTCAAAGCCGGGGCGCAGAGTCATCGTGACGTTGCCGGGCTGCACGCCCTCACCGGGCTGGTGCATGATTGCTTCGTGGCGGTGGGCGTCAAAGGCGTCGTTCGGCTGGGGGTTGACGACCAGCGCTCCGTTGGCCGAGAGCACGCGAAGGAGCTCGTCCTTGATCAGGCGCACGCCGTCTAGCACTTGCTTGGCGGTGACCTTGTCGGTGTCGTGAAGCAGCGCCATGTCGAAGTGGTCGATGACGGGCACGACGGATTGCAGCACGCCGCGAACGCCCTGCTGGCGTGCCTCGCGCTCGTTGAGCGCGGCGCGGCGCTGGTAGTTCTGGAAGTCCGCGAGCGCACGCTTGTGCGCGTCTTGCGCCTCATCGCGCGCGGCTTTGGCGACCTCAAGCTGCGTCTGGAGCTCCTCGATGAGCTCGCTGGTCTCGTCGACAATGCGGTGGCGGGTGCCGGTGTCCTGGTTCGGGTCATCCGAGGGCGTCGGCGGGTTTTTTGGTGGATCGATCATGCGTGATCCTCGGGGTCGAGGGCGGGAACCTGTGGAATGAGATCCGGGAACGGAACTGGTCTGAGCGTGGTCATCGCTGCGTGACACTCAATCAAGAGAGTCCATCAGCCCTTAAAGATCTTCTTAAAGAACGAGCTGTTTGAGTCCGGCTGCACGGCTTGGCTTTCGGTCGCGGCGAAGTCGCGGAGAAGCTTTTCCTGTGCCGACGTGAGCTTCTTGGGGACAACGACTTTGACGATGACGACCAGGTCGCCCTTGTCGGCGTTGTTGCGAACATCGGGAAGTCCGCGACCGGGAATGCGAAAGATGTCGCCGAACTGGGTAGCCCGCGGGATCAAGAGCTTCTCGCGTTCGTGATCGATCGTGGGCACTTCGAGCTCGGCGCCGAGCGCCGCCTGGGTATAGGCGATCGGCATCTCGAGGACCAGATCGTTGGCATCGCGTTGAAAGACCTTGTGATCGCGCACGCGCACAACGACCATGAGGTCGCCCCGCACACCTTCGCCGGACGGCGAATCCTCCGGCTGCGGCGGCTCGCCCTCGCTGCGCACGCGCACCGCCTGCCCGTCATTGATCCCGGGCGGGATGCGGACCGAGAGCTTGCGTTGCTTGCTGACGCGACCGCGCCCCTTGCAGCCGGGGCAGAACTCCTTGATGACGCTGCCGCGCCCGCGGCAGGACGGGCAGGCAGTGACCATACGGAACATGCCGCCCAGCCCGTTCTGCTGGACCTTGCCCTGGCCGGCGCACGTCGGGCATTGCACGGGCTTGCTGCCGGCCTTGGCGCCGGAGCCGGAGCACTTCTCGCAGACATCCATGCGTGCAAAGTCGACGGTGGTTTCGACGCCAGCGTGTACATCCTCAAGCGTGATCGCGACTTGGGTTTCCAGGTCGTAGCCGCGCGCGGGTCCGCGTGAGCGCCCGCGCCCCCCGCCGCCGCCACCAAACGGACCGGCGCCGCCGAAGATGTCGGCGAACATCGAGAAGATGTCGTTGGGGTCCATGCGGCTGAAGTCGTGCGTCGCGGCGCCGCCGGAGGAGCGCAGCCCCTCGTGACCGTACTGGTTGTAGATCTTGCGTTTCTGTTCGTCGGCGAGGACCTCGTACGCCGCGGCGGCTTCCTTGAACTTGTGCTCGGCCTCGGCATCGCCCGGGTTGCGGTCCGGGTGATACTTCATGGCGAGGCGGCGATACGCACGCTTGACCTCGTCGGCGTCAACCGTGCGCTCGATGCCGAGAATCTCGTAATAGTCGCGTTGAGTTGGGGGCATGGAGGTCACCACGGGCTGCGAGAGGGCCGACCTGAACGCACGAACGCACACTGTCGCGGAAGAAAGCGCGGCGTTCTTTCGAACGCCGCGCTCGATTGTTGTTGATCACCGGCTGGCTGGCAGGCGCAGCCGGCTGAGGCGAATGGCTTACGCAGTCGCGCCGGCCGTCGCCTTGCTGTCGTCCTTCAGATCCGCGATCATCACGTCGGTGGTGAGCATGAGCCCCGCGACGCTCGCGGCGTTGATGAGCGAGGTCTTGGGCACCAAAGCGGCGTCGATGATCCCGGCCTTCACCAGGTCCACGTACTCGTGCGTCGAGGCGTTGAAGCCGAAGCCGCCGGAGCCTTCCTTGATCTTCGAGACGACGATGTCGCCATCGACGCCCGCGTTCGCGGCGATCTGGAAAGCGCAGGCCTCGACGGCGTGCGCGACGATCTGGTAGCCGATCTTCTCGTCGTCGGTCTTCGCGGCCTTGCTGGCCTTGAGGATCGCGTCCTGGGTGCGGATCAGCGCGACGCCGCCGCCCGGGACGTAGCCCTCCTTCGCGGCGGCGCGGGTGGAGTGGAGCGCGTCATCGACGGCGTCCTTCTTCTCCTTGACTGCGACCTCGCTGGTGCCGCCGACGTTGATCACCGCGACGCCGCCGGTGAGCTTGGCCAAGCGCTCCATCAGCTTCTCGCGGTCATAGTCGCTGGTGGACTTGTCGTGCTGCGACTTGATCTGGTCGGCGCGAGTCTTGATGTCGGCCTTCTTGCCGCCGCCATCGACAATGATCGACTCGTCCTTGTTGATCACGACGCGCTTGGCGGTGCCCAGCTCGTTGAGCTCGATGGACTCAAGGCTGCGGCCGATGTCCTCGGCGAAGAACGTCCCGGCGGTGAGGACCGCCAGATCGCCCATGATCGCCTTGCGACGATCGCCGAAGCCGGGGGCCTTGACGGCGCAGACCTTGAGCACGCCGCGCAGACGGTTGACGACCAGGGCCGCGAGGGCCTCGCTCTCGACCTCTTCAGCGACGATGAGTAGCGGCTTGCCGGCGAGGGCGACCTTGTTCAGGAAGGGGAGGAAGTCGGTGAGGTTGGCGATCTTCTTCTCGTAGAGCAGCACGAGGCAGTTCTCGAGCACGCACTCGCCGGTCTTCGGGTCGGTCATGAAGTACGGGCTGATGTAGCCCTTGTCGAAGCTCATGCCCTCGGTGTATTCGAGCGTCGTCTCGCTGGCCTTGCCTTCTTCAACTTCGACCACGCCCTCGGGGCCGACCTTGGCGATCGCCTCAGCGATCAGCTTGCCGATCTGCGCATCGTGCGACGCGGAGACGGTCGCGACCTTGATGTAATCCTCCTTGCCCTTGCACTTGACGCTCATGTCGTCGATGGCCTTCGCGGCGGCGGCGGCGCCGGCGTTGATGCCGCGCTGCAGGAGCACGGGGTTGGCGCCGGCGGCGATGTGGCGCAGGCCCTCGATGAAGATGGCCTCGGTGAGAACGGTGGCGGCGGTGGTGCCGTCGCCGGCGACGTCGTTGGTCTTCTTGGCGACCTCTGCG
>Ga0163144_10028040_pt1 | contig 10879 bp, 13 predicted proteins | sample OliLak19BULKMAT1_FD_123175 | JGI IMG/M metagenome (GOLD analysis project Ga0163144, IMG submission 123175) | Freshwater microbial mat bacterial communities from Lake Vanda, McMurdo Dry Valleys, Antarctica - Oligotrophic Lake LV.19.BULKMAT1 | ecosystem: Environmental > Aquatic > Freshwater >... | reverse complement strand
GATCGCGCCGGGCAGCTCTCCGCGCCTAAGGGAAATGCCTGATCGGGATATCAGGCCTGGTCTGCAACCCGGCGTAAATCCGCAAAGCCCTTCAAATAATCGCCGCCGATTGGAAGTCTTGTTGCGGCGCATACTTTCAACCGACATTAATTTTCCCTCAAGCGCAGCGTTTCAAAACGGCAACCCGGTTCAAAACCCCCACCGAAACATTATCGAATAATATCAGGCAGGCTTGACCGGTTTTTTTAAGACAAGGTGCATCCGCTTTGATGAGCCGGACCGATATGTCAGGTATGAATGAATTCAATCCCGAAAACTCCGACAGTCCCACGGACAACCTCGAAGCCATGGCATGCACTGTACAGGACAAAGCCCAGGAAGCCATTAAGGCCAGCCAGGACTATGCCCGCGAAAATCCCGCCATCGTAGTCATCGGGGCTCTTGTCTTTGGCGTGGTCATTGGCATTCTCTGCGCGCACCGCGAGCCAAAACGCAAAGACAACACGCAGGCGGCATGCGATCTGATGGATAATGTCCTCTCACAGATCTCCGACCGGCTCCCGAACTTCAAGAAACAAGCTTCCTGCCCCTCATCAATGCTGAAGGAATGCGGCCAGAAACTGAAATGGTGGTAAGATGACAAACAATTCTTTGGAAACCTCTTTGACGGAAACCTGTAGCGCCATGGCCGAGGCCTGCACGGCGTACACCGAAGAATGCGAAGAAAAGATCCGGCGCGCTCCGCTTGCAAGCGTATTGTGCGCGGCAGCGGTTGGGTATTTTTTGCAGTTTCTACCGCTGACGCGCATCGTCTGGGGCTTGATCCGCACCTTCGTCTGGCTGATCCAGCCTGCCCTTCTTACCTTCGGAGCATTTAAACTCCTTTCCCTGGTCAAGGACGGTGACGCAGCGGTCGTCGAGGAAAAAATGACCGCCCAAAGAAGTGAGAATCCTTTCTAGATCCTTCAGGGCCAAGGTTCTTATAATTCTCAGATTTGGATATTCGTGCTGCTAAAGGGGAAAAAGCGGAGCCCGAATGTTTGAGGATCCACGTATTCAATACGAAAGTGATCAGAGCCTCGAGTGTCAGGGAGAGGGCTCACACGGATTTAAGGTGATGCAACACGCTCGTTCCGCCGGGGAGATGCGATATGTTTGCGACTATGACATCCAACGACGCCGCCATTCCCCGCATTGCGCTCTTTATTTCCGATCCCGCCATCCTGCTGGAAACACAGGAAATCCTCCAGAAACACTATTCCAGCCTCATGGTCATCACGGAGAAGGCCAAATTGAAGGAGTTCCCCGTGCCTCTCATCATTGTGGTGGATCAGATCAAGGATGTGTTCGATATCCGAAAGCTCCATCCAGTGGAGGGAACCCGCGTCCTCGTTATTCTCAAGGAAAATGACGGCGAGGCGATGAGCGCGGCCTTTGAGGTGGAGGCGGACGATTGCCTCATCCATCCGTTTGTCGAGCATGCCTTCATTGAGAAAACTGAGAAATATCTGGCAGCCTTCCGGTAAGACACCTGCAGCGGCAGAAAAATCAAGCCGCGACATTTGTCGGAACGCTCACCAATTTCGTCTTTTGAATTTCCCGATGCATGGCCACCCGTGCGTTGAAAATTTTCATCGTGGAGAACCATGACGACACGCTCACTTACCTTTCCAAGTACCTGAAAGGTTGCGGCCACGAAGTGCAATGCGCCAAAGGGATGGGTAGAGCGTGGGAGATTCTCTCGTCCTTGCACTTTGATGTCCTCATCAGCAACACCGGCTACCGGCATCATCTCAATCAAAGCCTTCCTGCCCGAGGAACTCGACGTCCTGATCGAAGAAGCCGCCGGGGAAAAATAATCTTGCGGCCCGAAATACACGTAAAGCGCAGCCCAGGTGCGATATCCCACTAACCAACAAAGAAAATTATATGATAAGCTGGGCTCTCACATTTCTCGTCGTCGCACTCATCGCAGCCGTATTGGGTTTTGGCGGCATCGCCGGAACCGCCTCATGGATTGCGCAGGTGCTTTTCGGATTATTCCTCATTCTGTTCGTCTTGTCGCTGATTTTCCGGGGCCGTCCGCCCAACGCGTAGGCTTGTTTCTGCCCATGGCTGTGTTTCAGTGTGGGTCACCGTTCAAACGGATCAAAACCAGCCGAAACCGCCTCATGACTTCCACCCGCAACTCCCTAGCCAAAGCGCGAGGGGATGGCGGGGTAAGCTCGAACGTGGATCGGTCGGAGGACACCCTGTTGTCCCTCCTTCACACCTCCCCGCTGGCCTGCATCCAGACAGATGATTCGCTGAATATTCTGACTTGGAACGCGGGAGCAGAGGCCTTGCTGGGATGGAGGGCCGACGAGGTCGTGCACCACCCCCTCTTACTGGTGCTCGCATCTTCCGACACGGAGAAATCGCTCAGCGTCGGCCAACTGACCGCCTTTCGCGCCGACATCTCCTTTAAGAAAAAAAGCGGGGAAATGTTGAAGGTCGAGATTTGGACCACGGTGCTTCCCGAGGGAGAAGGCCGTCTGTTTTTGTTGCAGGATGTCACCGAGAAAAAATTCCTGGAAAAAGCCCTGCTGGAAGCTTCGGAGCGGGAACAGAGGCGCATCGGCCAGGAATTACATGACCATCTGTGCCAGTATTTATTGGGGGCAGCTTTTTCAGCCAAGGCCCTGGCTGGCGCCCTGGATCGCGACCATTCCGAGCACGCCCCGAAACTGCACGACCTCGCCCGCCTCATCAACGATGGGGTTTCGCAAGTCCGGGATATTTCGCGCGGCCTTCATCCGGTCGAACTCGACTCCGCCGGCCTTATGTCCGCTCTTCAGGAACTCGCCAACCGGGCCGGACACATGACAGCCTGCACTTTTCGCTGTGATCGCGATGTGCTGGTCAAAAGCACAGACGCCGCCCTGAATGCCTATCGGATCGTCCAGGTTGCCGTCACGTCGGCACTCCAGGAAGCCGATGCAAAAAAAGTCGAGATTGCCCTCGTCCATTCCGGGAATTTCATTTGCCTGAAAATTTCCGACGATGGCATAAAGGAAGGCGAACTGACTTCCAATCCGGGAGGCGTGGCGGCCAAAACCCTGCACTATCGCGCCCAAGCCATGCAGGGCTCGCTCACGCTGGAATTTCACCCCGTGAGAGGAACCCTCGTCACCTGTCTCTTTCCTTCATGAATGCAAAACCGCAAAAACCTGCCAGCCCCGCAAAGAAACGTGTCCTCATCGTGGACGATCATCCGGTTTTTCGTTATGGCATCACCGCCTTGATCAACGCCGAGGCCGATTTGGAGGTCTGCGGCGAAGCTTCTTCGTCCCCCGCCGCGCTCGATGCCATGCGAAAACTGGAGCCCGATATCGCCCTGCTCGACATTTCCCTGCCTGGCAGCAACGGCATCGAGCTGATCAAGCTCATGAAGGCCGAATATCCCAAGCTGCCACTGCTCATCCTCTCCATGCATGACGAATCGCTTTATGCCCTGCGCGCCCTCAAGGCCGGCGCACTCGGATACGTGATGAAGGCTGAGGCCCTCACGCATGTGCTCGATGCCCTGCGGAAGGCTCTCAAGGGGGAGATTTATGTCAGCCCCCGCCTGAGCGAACGCCTCATATTCCAAGCCATACAATCCACCGATGGACAAGCCCGCTCTCCCGTGGACCGGCTCTCCGACCGTGAAGTCGAGGTGCTTGCCATGCTTGGCCGTGGTTTGAGCACCAAGGAGATAGCCTCGGAGCTTCATCTCAGCGTCAAGACCATTGAAACCCACCGCGCCCACATCAAGGAAAAGCTTGGCCTTCGCGACTCGAGTGAAATGGTGCGCTTCGCCATGGACTGGGTCGCGCACAGCAAGGGCTGAACGGGCGCGTCGCCGCGAGTCTTTAATTAACATGGAACCCATCAATAGAGACCTGCAACAGGTTCGCCGCGAGGTGGAGACCCTGATCCTTCAATTTGAGGAAGTGGCCGACTTCGTAGAGGAGATAGAATATGAGGGCGGCACGATCAACGTGCGCGAGTTCTTCCAGCGCGTAATCAGCCGTTACCAGCTCAAGCGCGAGGAAAATGTTGCCAGGCATTTATCCAAGAAAACCATCCTGCCCGGTATTGATCTGAGGGGAGCGCGCATTCTCACCATCGAGGACAATGAGGACATTAACACCCTCCTTGCGCTCATTCTTGAAGCCAGCGGCGCACAAGTCACCAGCCTCTCCTCCGCGCCCAAGGCCATGGAGCTTCTGCAATCGGAATCCTTCGCCGTAGTAGTAAGCGATATTGGCATGCCTGAAATGAGCGGCTTGGAATTTATGCGGAGATTGCGCGCCCGCGGCGGCTCCGTTCCCAGCATCGCCCTCTCCGCTTATTCCACCAATGAGGACAAACAGTCCGCCTTGGATGCAGGCTTCGACCTTTTTGTGGCCAAGCCGGTGCATCCGGCCAAGCTGGTGACGGGGATCGCCCGATTAATCGCGGGCGAAAAAGACTGAACCGCCTCGTAGTCTCCACGGCCTCTTTCAAGGCAGCTTTTCCTTCACGGTGTCCAAGGCATCTTTTACGCCATCTTTTACCGTATCCGCCGCGTCTTTCACGCCCTCGCCGGCCTTGCGGGCGGCATCCTCCACTTTGTCACCCACGTCCTGGGTGCCCCTCTTGACAGCATCAACCTTCGCTCGGGTCTGGGCCTCTGTATAGCGCAGACGTTCCCTATCACGATAAGCGCGCAGATTGTCGGACTTCATCTTGACCTCGGGGTCCGAAGTCCGGGCCAGGCGTTGGCTTAATTCCGTGACCTCGCCTTCCAATTTCGCAAAAGCGCGATCCACATCAGCCGCATGCACCGCAGTGGGACTGCTGATATAGGAGTCAATTGCAGCGCCCACGCGCGTCGTCTCGATATTGATGGTTTCCGGGATAGGCTTCTCCACCACCCGAGGCTTTTTCTCCTCGCAGGCCGCGAAGAAAAACGTACTGGAGAATGCGAGGGTAAGGACAATGCGGGAGATTTTCATAACAATCCTTATCGTTCGGCACAGGGCTTCTGGATGGGTCGCATAAATTTTCCAACCACCTATGCCGCCGCGCACGATACATTGGCGCTTTATGAAATATCTTACAAAAAAGGCCGCCCAAAGCGGAAAGCTTGGCTGGATCTTGCTCTGGGCGCTCGGTGTACCCATCCCCCTGTTGCTCTTGTTCTTCTTGCTTCGAGGCTGCACCTAACTCTCCCGTCGACGACACGAAAATCGGAAAACCATCCGATCCGATTTCGCGCAATAGGCCTCAGTGGCGCATATCACCCGTGAAGATTTTCCGACACGCGGCGAATTGCTTCCACGAGCTTGGCGGAATCAACGGGCTTCACAAGATGTTCGCTGAAACCCGCTTCGCGGCTTCGGCGCAAGTCCTCCTCCATGCCGTAGCCGCTCATCGCGATGCCCGGCACGGCACTGCGGGTGCGCAGTTCGCGCATCACGTCATAGCCGCTGCCGTCCGGCAGGCCGAGGTCGCTGATGAGCACGTCGAAGGATTCGCGCCCGGCGGTGGCGAGTGCGCTGGCGACATCCGGGGCCGTGATCACGCTAAAGCCCGCCAGGCCCAGCAGCAGGGCGAGCGTGCGCGCGGTGTCGGCGTGATCCTCGACCACAAGCAGGCGGAGTGGCCGGCTTCCCGAGTCACTTGCGGTCGGGGCCACGGCGTCCGTCGCGTTCCTGAGCGACGCCGCGCCCGGCAGTTTGATGATAAAGGTCGCACCCCTGCCCTCACCGGAACTTTCCGCGCGGATAGTGCCGTGGTGAAGTTCGACCAGCGCCTTGCAAATGGCGAGGCCGAGGCCGAGGCCGCCAAATTGCCGCGTGACGCCTGTGCCTCCCTGCTCGAAGGCGTCAAAGATGTGTGGCAGGATTTCGGGGGAAATGCCGAGGCCGCTGTCCTCCACCCGCACTTCGCAGCACGCAGCGTCGAGTCGCTGCGCCGTGACGCGGATCCTCCCGCCCTCCGGTGTGAATTTGATCGCGTTTTGCAACACGTTCCAAAGCACTTGGTGGAGACGTCCCGCGTCCGCAGCGACCAGCCCGGTAGCGGCGTCGAGTTCCGTTTCATAGCGGATACCGCGCTCGCGCGCAGACGGACTGCAAATTGCACAAACGCTGCGAATCGCTTCATTGAGATCAATCGGCTCAATGGTCAACGGCAGCTTTCCGCTGCTGATCCGGCTGAGATCAAGCAGGTCATCAATGAGCTTCGTCTCCAGCACGACGTTGCGCTTGATCATCGCGAGGATTTCGCGCAGCTCGACGGATAACCCGGGATCGTGCTCCATCACTCCCACGGCCATGAGCACGGGCGTGAGCGGCGTCCGCAGCTCGTGGCTGAGCACGGCAAGGAAGCGGTCCTTGGCTGCGTTGGCCTTTTCCGCGCTTTCCTTCGCAACGCGCACTTTCTCTTCCGCGAGTCTGCGCTCGGTAATGTCCAAATTCGTCCCCACCACCCATGCGGCCTGCCCTGCCCCGTTGGTGCGCACGGTCTCCACGGATTCAATATCGCGGCACTTGCCATCGTTGCGCCGAAGGATGCGGAATTCGCGGCGGCTTCGCCCGCAGCAGCGCACGGTGTCTTGCAGAATGCGCTCATTTTTCGGCAGATCTTCGGGAAGCACGGCAGTGCGCCAGTCGCTGTATTGCACAAAGCCGTCCGCTGTGGGAACGATCCCGTAGATGCGGAACATCTGGGCATCCCAGCGGAGCGCGTCGGTCAGGACGTTCCATTCCCAGATGCCCACCGCCGTGGCCTCAGTGGCCAGCCGCGTGCGCTCCTCGCTTGCGCGCAGTTCCTCTGCCAGTTGCCGTTCCGCAGTGACGTCGGTGTTCGTGCCGAACCAGCGGACAATTTTCCCATCGGTATCGCAGATGGGAAAGGCGCGGGAGAGAAACCAACGATACTCGCCGTCCTTGCCACGCAGGGGAAACGTGTCTTCCCATGGCTGGCCGCGTTCGAGTGCCGCTTTCCACGTTGGCAACATCCGGCCAAGGTGATCCGGATGTTGCACTTTCTCCCAACCCCAACCCTGCATCTCCTCGAGCGTCATGCCGGTGTAGTCGAGCCACCGCTGATTGTACCAAAAGAGCGCGCCCTCACCGTCAGCCATCCACGCGAGCTGCGCTATGTTGTCGGCCAAGGTGCGGAAGCGTTCCTCGCTCTCGCGTAACTTCTGCTCGGTCGCATATCGCTCACGGATATCCACGCCGGATGGGATCAGGTATTCGACTTCGCCGTCATCACCGAAAACCGGTGCGATCAAAAAATCGATCATCACGCCCTCGTCGCCGCGGGCAAACAGCGAGACATCGTAGCGAACCACTTCTCCGGCTAAAGCTCTCCTCATGGCATCTCGCATCTGCCCGGCAACTTCCGCATCGTAGCTCCACCAAGGCGCATCGGCAAAATGCTTCCCGATCACCTGTTCACGGCGGGTCTTGGCGATTGCCAACGATCTGTCGTCCACTTCGAGCAAAATTCCATCGCGGTCGATCACGCCGACCAGGCCGAGTTGGTTGTTAATGACGCGCCGCAGGTGAGCTTCACGGTTGGCCAGCTCGAGACCGGCACGCTTGCGCTCTGTAATGTCATCAGCGCTGCTGACAATCAACCGGCGGCCGCCGGGCTCACGGCCCAAGGGCGTGGATGAGAAATGCCAAATCCGCTTCTCGCCCGTGGCGGTGGTGACAGTCCGTTCACCGTCGTCCGTTCGGGTTTCGCCGTCAAACAAGCCATCGATGTATTGCCTGGCTACGGAGTTCGCTTGGCCGTAAGCTTTTTGAGTCCAAACGCTCATGGTCGGGATGTCCGCTATGCTGTAGCCCGTGATGTCGGTCCACGCCTGATTGACGAGCAGGACGGTATCGTCTTCGGCGTACAGGAGGGTCGGTGTCGAGACGTTCATCACAGTCTGGCGGTACCGCCTTTCGGCTTCTTGCAACTTTCGCTCGGCCTGTTTCCGCTGGGTGATGTCATCGAAAACAGCAACAAAGTAACCTATCATCGGACAATAAACGGAGACCGAGAGAAGCAGGCCCAGAGGCTTGAAATCGATCTCAAATCGCTCCGGATTGCCAGTCGAGGCAACCCGGCCATAGGTCTCGAACAAATCCGGGGTCAGTTCCCTGATTCCTGGGATGACCTGGGTGACTCGCTTCCCGGTCACGTTCTGCAAGCCGGTCAGTCTGCCAAAAGCGTCGTTCACCGCAAGATAGACAAAATCGTCTGGCTGACCGTGCTCGTCACAGAGCATCTGGCAATAGGCAAACCCGTCCAGCATGTTCTCGAAGAGCGAGCAATACCTGGCTTCGCTTTCCCGCAATGCCGCTTCCACCTGCTTGCGATCGGTGATGTCCTGCACCACGCCATGCACCCCGACGACCTCATCGTTCAGATTGCGCACCGGATAGTAGCTCGCCAGCCAGTCGCGCTCCTTGCCGTCCCCAGCCGAGGTCCCATGGATTTCGATCTCGAGAACCGGCTCACCGGTTTGCAGGATTTGGCGGAGCAAGCACTCGACGTGGTCGGCCACCGACGGATGCAACACCTCGCCCACCGTCCGCCCAACGTGTGCTTCGACGGATCGCCCATTAATGGCTGCGGTCCAGGCATTCACCCGCACGAACCGCAGGTCCGCGTCGAACTGGAACAGTCCGGTCGGAACCGTCGTGTAAAGAGCATCCAATTCGCGAGCCTGCCGCGCGATCGTGTCCTCGGCCTGTTTGCGCGCGGTGTCGTCGCGCATGGCCTCGACCATGCCGGTGGCCGCTTCATCCGCCACCTCGCCCAAGCGGATCGCGCGCAGCGTTCCCTCCACAGACGCCAGCCGCCCACGCAACTCAGCGTTTTCCGCTCGGAGTTCTTCGTCAGGAGAAGGGTTGCCGGTGATTTTGTCCATGTCACGCGTCAGGAGCCCTTCTCTTCAGCCTCAAAAGGTTTGCCGAAAAAATCGTGACCAGGGCCCGGTGGCGGTGGTCGAGATGCAAAGTGCCCGCCACACGCGCCGCGCCGCGCTCGTCAACGATAGCCTCGATGGTCTTGACCATGGGCAGAGAATACTCCCTCCCGATTTCGGAGCAAGCGCACAGAAAGGCCTGTGAGTTGTCGTTGATGGTCAGCATTCTCCCGTTACCAAGAACTTTTGTCGCGCCGGGAGAATTTTCGCAGGTCCTTCAACAGATCGGGGTCTATCCCGCCAAGAGCCGAGTGAAGACATCTCATTTCTGGCCACCAGCCTCGCCCGTAATCAGGTCAACGGAGTACCCACCAATCCGGGCGATGCGGTGGTGGTTTCGGGCGATTGCCCCGAATTGAGCAAAACGTTTCCCGTCCCCCAGCGTCACCTTGGGGTTGTCCAAAGAAAAATCAGACCGTCTCTACAACCGGTGAGGCCATATCCCGCGGTACCTTTGGCAGTATGGAAAATCCCGCACGGCTGAGTGAACTCGAACAAACTGCCATCATGGCCCATCGCATCTATGAAGAAGAGGGATGCCGGGAGGGACGTTCGGAGGAACACTGGGCTCGCGCCCAATGCGTCGTGCACGAACAAAGGCTGGGAGTGAATTCCCATCATCGCGATGGAGCCTCAGCCGATGCGCTGGAGTCTCCCTCGCCTATGGTGCCTTAAAGGAAGTGTTTCAAAACGGACGAGCTGCGTCCGTCAGCCTATCGGGGAGGGAGCGGCGTATCATCCCTACCAAGTTTCGTTTATTTTACGTCCTTGAACGCAAGTTTCAGCCCGTATCTACTTAGGTTGCATTGCGAGATGCCAGAAATTCTGTCATCAAACCCTCAAGGAGCTCCTCCGAAGTGCCCGGCGCAATTTCGATTTCCACCAACCGACGCGCTTTTCCAGCCGTTCCGGCGGCTGCCAGGCATCCACGCTATGGCCATGCAGAAATTCCATAAACGGGTGGGACAGGCTTCCCTCCACATGGAAGCTTGGCGTGGTTTGCTCAGGGGTGGCGGGAAAAAGAATGATGGGCTCAGGCTGCATAAAAGGAAATCGCAACAGCTGGTGTTTTGAGGGTAACGCCCTTGATGAATTTTTGCGGCGAGCCGGTTCGGAGAGTAAATCCGTAACTTTAAGGTAATGCCCTGATCAGTCCCTCAGGGGACATCCGCCACGTCGGGCACAGTCGAAATGCAGTTGAAACACACTTCCATGAAAAACCTAACTCTCACCCTACTCACCGCCGCCGCCTTCACCTGCCCTGCCATCGGGCAAACGAACGCGGATAACACTGCTAAAAACGACCGCGACACCAGCGGGGAAACCTTAACCCCCATCGACCAATCGAACAAGCCTGCGGACATCAAGATCACCGCCGACGCCCGCAAGCTGGTTGTGGCCGACAAGTCCCTCTCCTCGGATGCGAAAAACGTGAAAATCATCACCATTGATGGCGTCGTCACTCTGCGCGGCCCGGTGAAATCGGAGACGGAAAAATCCCTTGTCGCGAAGTACGCCAAGGAGGCCGGTGCCTCCTCCGTCACCAACCAGATCGAAATCGTCAAACCCTGATCACCGTTCCCCCCAGTTCAACCAACCAACCTAACCAACCCATAATAATACCATGTCAAAATCAATCGTCGGCATTGCAAAAAACCGTTCCCAAGCTGAGGCCGTCATCAGCGATCTCCAAAACACCTTCGTCCCCGCGTCGGACATTAGCGTTCTCATTCCCGATTCCGGGGGGACGCTTGAAACCGGCACCGTCAAGGCCACCAAAGCTCCCGAAGGTGCCACCACCGGAGCCGTATCCGGCGGAGTCGCCGGCGGCGTGATCGGCCTCCTAGCAGGCATTGGTGCCCTCGCCATTCCCGGCGT
>Ga0163144_10028038_pt1 | contig 10880 bp, 7 predicted proteins | sample OliLak19BULKMAT1_FD_123175 | JGI IMG/M metagenome (GOLD analysis project Ga0163144, IMG submission 123175) | Freshwater microbial mat bacterial communities from Lake Vanda, McMurdo Dry Valleys, Antarctica - Oligotrophic Lake LV.19.BULKMAT1 | ecosystem: Environmental > Aquatic > Freshwater > Lake... | reverse complement strand
GTATTTGATTATACTCGATGCATATCTACCAAGACACCTATCCAAGCATATTATTTTTACAGTATAAACAAGTGGTATTTGATTATACTCGATGCATATCTACCAAGACACCTATCCAAGCATTAATTTAATTTGGCTTTACTATTCCTCCAATACTATTGAAGGTGTCTTGCGCACTTGTATACACACCGAGGAGTTGGTTTATATACGGTTGTACATAGTAGAAAGCTCCCACTGAAATTCCTATGAGGATTATCCAATATATAGACTTTACCAGTCGCCCCCATCGCATTGCCCGTACAAGCTTATTGAGCATCTGGTTATTATCCTCAGACAAATCAACGGCTCGTTTTAGTAACATTTTCTCTTCTGGGTTCATATTGGACTGGGAGTAACTATATCAAAAAGTGCTAAAAAGCCAAATACATAGGACTGGTTGTAGCGGGAGGAAATCTTTCCTTACAGGAACGGTATAGGTTTCGTGTCGGTCACAAGTATTTTTCTATTGAAAAATCTTTCGACCCTACCTCGCGCCGTCGCGCTCCAGTCTTGCGAAGTACCCTGGGGCACTTCTTATTTTCTAGTTCACTATGTTCACAAGAAAATAATGTCGCTTCAAGTATTCGCTTCTCACTTGCTATGCTCCGTGCGACATACTCAACCTTTTCGATTCATCCACACACAGTACTTAAGTAGTGTGCTCGGCGGCTCACAAAATTTGCTTTGCTCATTTTGGTGCCGCCGGGAGGAATTGAACCTCCAACTATCCCTTAGGACGGGACTGTTATATCCGTTTAACTACAGTGGCAAGCATAAAATATATCACAAAGGCAATATAAAAAACTCTCGTTCTTGTCGAGCGAGAGTTTTTTATATTAGAGTCCGAGAAGCTGAGTGAGTTTCTCTTGATCAAAACCTACAATAATCTGTTCATCGACTACGATGACCGGAACTCCCATTTGGCCACTTTTTTCTACCATTTCCTGTCTCTTTGGTAAATCTGTCGCTACATTAAACTCCTCAAACGTAACTCCCTTTTCTTTAAAAAATTGTTTTGCTGCGTTGCAATATACGCATGTTGGTGTCGAATAGACTGATACTTTATGCATTCTTGTATTTTTATCTGATAGTTGCAAAAGTATACCATGTGTTCGAAATTTCAAACAAATTTCGATTTAAAACAAATCTTTAAACCATCGTACAGTTTTTGTCCAGAAACTAGGGTGTATGACCTCTACTGTACTTGTAGACAGCTTCGGGTCTACAACGAGGATTACTTCTTCGCCTTGTTTTTTTACACTATACCGTTGTCGAATCTCCCTTTCGATTCCTTCTGGAGTGTTAAGTCTCTCGATATCCTTTGATAACTCTTCTTTCCGTGTCCTCGCGAGCACCAGTCTTTCCTCTGCGTCCTGTAGTTTTTTAGCGCTTTCTACTTGCTTTTGCCATACCCCCCAAGCTCCGCGGAGAAACAATATGGTCAGGATAGTCATAACAAAGAAAAACTGTCTCGAATACAGGAATCTTCGTATTTTTTGTTTTTGTTGAAACTCCTGCATAATCTGGTAATGTGTATTATACCCCATGAGATAATGCCTCTCTACAGGATATACCGAAGTAACGCATGTTTTAAAGTTACGAGGTCTACAGAAAGACTATTACTGGGAATACATATATGCTTTTCAATAAAAAACACAAAAAGAAGGTTCACCTAGCATTTAGCTTCGCATGCGTACTCATCATTATTAGTATGCTTTTGTTGATTGCTCCGATTTTCTAGTAGATACACTTTCTAGATTAATCTGATTTCATCATTTTAAGAAACACATCGTGTGGAATACTCACAGTGCCACGCTCTTTCATCTTTTCTTTTCCTTTTTTCTGTTTATCACGTAGCTTCATTTTACGAGTAATATCGCCTCCATACATATGTTGCGTAACATCTTTTTTCATTGCTGTCAGTGTTCTAGAGGCAATAATACGTCCGAGTCCTCTCGATTGAATTTTTGTAGTAAACATTTGTCTCGGTAATATCTTCCAGAGTCGCTCAGCCATTGCTTCAGCTTCTTGATTCACAAGTCTGCGAGCTACAATACGAGAAAATGCTGGGATCACTTCATCCGCTACGAGGATATCTACTTTTACGACATCTGCCTTTCGAAGTCCTGTGAGTTCATAAGAAATAGATGCAAAGCCAGATGTAACGCTTTTCAAATTATCAAAGAAATTTCTCATCAATTCTCGAAGTGGCATCATAGCTGACACTGATGCGCGTGAATCACCAAAAATTTCTGTGTCTCCCACTTCTGCTTCATGTTCAAACAACAGTTGCATAACTACTCCCAAATAATCACGAGGTGATATTATTTTTACGTGTGCCCATGGTTCATATACTTGTGCAATGCTATTTTCATCTGGAAAAAAAGATGGTGAATACACTACATGTCGTACGCCATTTTTAGTTTCGACTTCATAGGTAATACTTGGCATTGTTACAATAAGATTTAGATTGAACTCTCTTCGTAGTCGTTCAGTGATAATCTCAAGATGGAGCATACCTAGGAAACCACATCGATATCCGCGACCAAGTGCCCCAGATGACTCTTCCTCATATGAAAAAGAAGAGTCGGATAATCGGAGTCGTGAGAGCGCAAGTTTGAGCATGTCAAAATCGTCCTGGCTTTCAGGGTACACTGACGCCCATACTACTGGCCTTGGTGTCATATAGCCTTCTAGCGCAGGTGTTGTATCGCGAAATTCAGCGATTGTATCTCCAACTGACGCAATACCTGGCTCTTTAATCCCTGTCACAATATATCCGATTTCTCCTGCTGACAGTGTTTGCATTGCTTTCTCTTCTGGAGCAAAAATGCCGACTTCAATCGGTGAGAATCGCGCTTTCGACGCTTTGAATGTAAGATTGTCGGCTTTTGCAACACTCCCTTGCATTGCTCGTACAAATACAATAACGCCCGTATGACTCGAATATTTAAAGTCGAAAATAAGTCCACGAAATGTATTTCCTTGGTTATTTTCAAGTACAGGAGCAGGGACACGTTCAATAACAGCTTGGAGTAACTCATCTACACCTGCACCAGTCTTTCCTGATACCTCTAAAATATCATTGATACTACAATCAATAAGTTTAGCGAGTTCACTTTTAACTTCATCTACTCGAGCCAATGGTGAATCAACTTTCGATACTACCGGTATGATCACAAGACCTGCTTCTTGTGCCATTCCGAGTGTGGTGAGTGTCTGTGCTTGCACTCCCTGTGTTGCATCTACAAGTAGTATAGAACCTTCTACAGCCTTGAGTGCTCGAGATACTTCGTATGAAAAGTCGATATGTCCTGGTGTATCGATGAGATTCAATATATACGATTTTCCTTTACACTCGTAATTCATACGGACCGGCTGCATCTTGATCGTAATTCCCCTCTCTCGCTCGAGCTCCATATTATCGAGTACTTGTTCACGCATTTTACGCTTTTCTATCGTGTGAGTAATCTCAAGCATTCTATCTGCAAGAGTACTCTTTCCATGATCTATGTGAGCGATAATACTGAAGTTTCTAATGGTGTCCATATGTCTGGCAAACTATATAGATTTGGTTCATATATTGCAATTATACTACTTGTGAATCTGGTGAGATTGCTTTTACTTTCCAAAATCTACCATGCACTGTTCTCCAGATTTCATCAATTTCCTTATTATGTAATATTTTGAGTATCAGAACCCAAACTCCAAGTCCGCATAATCCTGAAAGGAAAGCTTGTGCAAACAAGCCAGTTGTATATTCAAGAGAGAAGAATCGCTCAAATACTCTGAGTGAAGTAAAGATGGCGAAACCCATAATAACTGAAGAAGCTACACTATCGAAAATAGACCGAGCTAGGTGCTTTGAAACACCTGCAAACTTACGTGAAAATAGTATCCACATTAGTATTCCATCGAGGATAGAGCCAAGAGTAAACCCGAGTGGGAGCATCAGTACTTTTGTACCAGGCATATCAGGAACTTTAAACATTGCTTCGAAAAAGTATCGGAACGTTGGCATGGTATCAAACAAATGTATACCAATATAGGTAAACATAATCACTGAAATTCCAGAAATTGCGTTTACATAGAACGGCTTTCCTGTTGCACCAGTTGCATACAGTCCTCGTACAAAGAGTAGTACGAGACACTGGAACACGAGAGAAAATGCAAAGAGCGCGAGTGCGGCTGCAGTAAGCCTGGTGTCATTCCAATCAAATTGACCAGATCCAAGGACCAATCTGACGATATGTGCCCTCAACATCACAAAAGCCACTGCACACGGCACTGACCAAAAGATAATATGCCGAGCAGAAGCAAGAAACTGTTTTATAAAAGTCTCTTGTTCCCCGTTTGAGTATAGCTTTGCAAGTGCAGGAAAGGCAGCCAACGAGTAACTGACTCCGATAATTGAAAGTGGAACTGACTGCAGGTTAAACGCAAAATTAAATATTGAGATCGATCCAACCGTCATGAGTGATGCGAATGACAGTAGGAAAAATATTGTAATATGGCTGATCGAGAGCGTCATGGTACGAGGAAACGAAACAAGAGTAACTTTTTTTATCAAGGAGTAATCAAGCTGTGTAGTGAGTCGGGGAAGCATGTTAAGTTTTATCACAGAAGGTATCTGCACAAGCGCATGGAGCATAGCACCACATACCACACCATATACAAGTCCCATTGATCCAAACATTGGATACAACAGCACGACACCAAGGATTATCCCGATGTTATAGAGAAGTGGCGCAAGAGCATATACAAAAAACCGATTATTTGATTGGGTGATACTTCCATATAGGTTTGATATCCCAAGCAGTATTGGTGAAAGAAGTAGTATGCGTGTATTGAGTATGATCTGATCAAGCCCTATCTGTGTAAAACCTGGAAATAGTTTTGGTACTACATATGGCATAGATATATACGCCACACAGCTTACACAAATTATTAATAACAAGAAGAATGTAAATACGTTGTCTAGAAATTTCTGTAATGTTTCTTTGTCTTTATTTTTAACTTCAATGATAAATGGTATCAGTACTGACATTGATACCAATGACCCCACAGTCACGAAAAGAAAATCGGGAATCCGAAAAGATGCATAGTAGATATCTAGTGTTGATGAGGCACCGAATACAAATGCCAATAGTTTATCTCGGACGAGTGCGAGTATTTGTGACAATAAAGAAAATGCACCCAAAAGAAACGCAGCCTGATGAAGGCCACGAATCTCTGTATGGAGAAAGGTAAATATTTTATTAACCATGAATATACTTATACGACATCAACGTATACCCTTTACCGTATTCACTATATTAGTTTTCTTGCTTGAGTGGAAGCGTAGATCGTGTCTCTGGTTTATTTGCGGGAGCCTTAATGCCTGCAAACGGATCTTTCCCTGCCTTCAAATTTGCGAGCACAGAAGTGATCTCAGGATTATTTGGATTTCCTGCATTTAGATTTTCAAATGCTGCTACTGCAACATCATTTCTTCCAAGCTTTGCAGCAGATAGTCCGTAGAAGTATTTTGCATTTGCATATTCAGGAACAACCTTGATAGCGCTCTCGAAAGCAATTGCTGCACCGTTGTAATCACGTTGGTTATACTTGAGAAGACCTAATTGGAAGTAGAGCCCTGGATTTCCTGGTGACAAGAGAACAGCATTTTCAAGTGATGGAATTGCTTGAGCAAGATTACCTTCTGTTACTTCAATTTGTGAGAGGAGGAGGTGTCCTTCCGCATAGTTACTCTTTTCAGTGAGTGCCTTATTTACATATACTCGAGCAGCCTTGAGATCACCTTTTGCAACCTCGAGTCGGGCGAGGAACAGATTTACTACAGGACTATATGGGTTTACCACAAGTGCTTCTTCGTATGCAGCTTTTGAATTTTCATACGCACCTTGTACTGTAAATGGAGCTGGGACAAGTGCTGCGTACACTCGTGCCAATCCAACCCAGTTTTGATAGTTATGCGGATTCACTTCAGTTGCTTTTCTCGCATTATCAATACTATCGGTGAGGGCGATCTGAAATTCATCTTTTACACTTTCAACGGTCACCCCTTCTCGTGCGAGTATCTGGTCAAGCTGTACCAAGCTTAATTCTGACAACCCTCTATAGTACAAATCGTAACCACCTGTGAGAGCAGCTTTGTTCATCAGTAGACGAGCCGCTGAAATGTCTTGATTCTTTTGAAACCCAAGTACACTTTGTCTAAAGTATGAAAGTGAAGTCGCCTTTTGTACCAATGAGTAACCGAGCGAAAGACTTCCGATGAGAAGCACGACGAGGACGAGGACTGATGCAAAAGAAAGTTTTGGATGATTAATAAGTGAAACCTCACGTTGTGCAAGTAGTTTTTCTCGATACAGTGACGCAGTAAATAGACCGGTAAAGAAGAAAGCGAGAAATGCGTTTGCAATACTTGGAACATACACTACCATCGCTATCCAAAAATATACTGACAACAAAAACGATGATGTAATCAGATACCGTGAAAACAGATCCGGTATAGATTGGAAGATTGCTCGAAAACCCTTCCACAACAGTATTCCAAAGAAGAATATCCATGCAATAATTCCCAAGAAACCAGTCATAGCGAAAAATGTCGGGACAAGACCGAACCCAAACGGAAATTCAGTTCCCCAAAAAACAGTATTGTTTACATCAGCTGGACGATACATATACCAATCTTTCATAAAACTATTTGGTCCAGATCCAAACACAGGAGATTCTGCCAATGATTTTTGTATTACAGTAAATGTAGCTCCCCACGATGGACGAACTTCAACACTTGATACATTGAGTTTTCCTGAGATAGCGTCTCCAAGTTGTGGTCCGAAAAAAATAAATGCAAGAGAAACAACAAACATCACAACTGCTGGATATGAGATTCTTCGTCTTCGCGGTGCATCTTGTGTTTCAGTGGACGGCGAGAATTCTTTACTTACTGCAAATCGTTCAAATGAGATAACATACACAAATACGATCACAGAAAACAGAGCGAGGATTATCCATGTTGTCTGGAAGTTCACAATTGAAAGAAAATCTAAAGAGATTATAAACACTCCATAGATTACAATCTTAAATATCTTTTTTAGTTGCAACATCTCTAGTGTTACCAACGCAAGCAATGCAGATGCACCAAAGAACACTGCGAGGTCGTTCCAGTTCCCAATTACATTTGAGATTTTATCTGGAAATAATCCAAATGATAGTGTCCCAGGATCACTAAATATCCGTATACTCTGATAGACCGAGAGTAGTGCGAACGTTACAAAGAAAGCGAGGTACGATGTAAATACTCTCTCTTTTTTCTGATATAACTCACTTACGAGAAACGACATGAGCGCGAGCATGGCGATAACAGACACTGTTCCGATTTCAAAGTTATACCCGATATACTGCATCGCAGTACCTGCATTCATAAGTGCAGAGAGTAAAAATGTCACCGGAATAAGTGCGAGAGAAAGACTGAGTAAGTTTTTTGGAACACTAATACGTCCACTTTTAATGATTGTGACTATAACAGCTACAAAAGAAACTATTGTTCCAATAGAGAGGAGGAGCACTTTTGCAACTTGTGGACTAAATGTTGCTCCCGTTGTAAAAAACAATGGAATGAGGAAAGCTACAATACCGAGTGCGCTATATGCGATTTTTTCAATAATTCCATGTCTTCCTTCTTTTGGTGTATGTTCTTCCATATAAAAATAATTCTGTTAACGCAACGAATAATGTCTCACAATTGTATCTCATTCACCATGCCCTATCAAACATATATGTCGTTTATATATATGGCTCATTATATAGATATTTGAGCATGCTTATACACACCCCAACCCAGTGCCAATAATCACAAAATGGAGTAATACATATGTGGAAAAACAACAGGGTACATATGAATCTTAACCGACAAAGTCGGACATGAATAGGTATACTACAATTACACCGTTTTTGTTATATGCAATAAAAAAGACCCGCTTTAGGCAGGTCTTTTTTATTGCATATCGGGTGTCTATAAGCCGAATTCTGTTTCCAAGAAAGTGCGATTCTTGGAAGATAGCTATTTATCTGGGCGTACCATTACTGATACGCTCACATCAGTTGATTACTCAACTGAATATAGCGGCACTTCCCTATCTCAATTACTTACGTAATCTCAATAGGGACACGGCCTTGCATTCAAGTAAGAGTTTAGCCGTTTCAATCCCTGTATTACTATAGGGCTCACCCAGTGAAACAATACTCGCGTACTATTTCACTGGGTGACTTCGACTTTTCAGTCTCAGTCGTCTCTGTTCGCATCTCACGGATTACTCCGGACGGGCATTACCCGCTACCCTGTCACCACGCTCTACCGAAGTAGACCGTAGTGATAAATGTTCGGACTTTCCTCTGGTGTATTGCTACGCAGAAGCTATCCAACACCCGAACTGTCATTATAACACAAAAAACGAGACTTTAAAAGTCTCATTTTTGTGTTGTTTACTGTGTTCCCTGTGTTGTTGTTGAAGGTGGGAGTGGTGTTGGTGTTCCTTGTGGAGCAGTAAGATTTACTGGTGCGACTTCGATTATTTTCCCTCGAGATGGACTGTAGAGTATGGCGCGCTTTGCCTGAGCATAGATAAGTACTTTGTCTCCAAGAACAGCATTCTTGAAAAACGCCTGGTCCTTGAGTTTTTCTGGATCTGATACAGTGGCGAGTGTTGGTTCTTCACCAGATGGAAGTTCGATGAGTTTCCCTACTGTTTCAATAATCTTTGCAAGCTCTGCTTTATTTTCTTGAATAGTCGCTTCTGTAGTATCTCCTTTTGTTCCTGAACGTGATTTGAAATACAGTTGCAACGCAACGCCTCCGATACCAAGGAGGAGTACGACGAGTGTAGTGATGATAACTTTTACCCGTTTCATATTTACTTTTACAACTTCATTTTTTGATACAACTTTTGGTGTCGTTGTTTCGGTTTGATTTTGTTCCGGCTGTTGTATTTCGTTTTCCATATGTATGTATTAACAATAATTTTTAGCGTGTTGAATATGTATTTTACCATACAGTTTTTTATTTCACACAATTCACACAAAACCTCTACGCTTTGTAGAGGTTTTGTGTGAATAAACTTTCAACTTTGTAAAACTACGGTATAACGATTGTCGAGACACTGTACGCGGGCATTGCGTATACAATACCAGCTGAAGTTACAGTTATATTTTGCTTACGAACTGGATTTGGTGATTCGGAAGTAAGTGTGTACACCTCTGCTGTACCAGCAGTACTTGGTATCGCAACAGAAGTATTTTTCACACTTTCTGTCTTATTGATGAGAATGAGGATTGTTCTTCCGAGAGAATCTCTACTTGCATATACTGATGCAAGCGAGTTGTCACTTACCGTTGCTTGATATCCTGTGTCACCGAAGGTGCTTCCGTTGCCATCAAAATTACGGAACATTTTAAATGCACCAAACACATATGCGTATGCTTTATTACCATCTCCATTGTAAGGTGCTGCCCACACACCAGCATTTGGCCAGAGTGATGCTGCGTACAGACCTTCGCGACCGAAAATACCAAGCACGTCTGCTTGAGCAACACCACCAGAAACATCTCCTCCACGACCATAGTAATATTCGGTGATAGCCAATTTTGTACCTGGATAGTTTGCGGCGATTTGCTCACGCAGTCGAGGAATAAGACGTATTGGACCACCTGCGGCAGACACTACCCAACTACCATCAGAGTATGTCGGATCCCACAGCGATCGCGGTGCCTGTACTCGTGCTTGAATCATCGCACTGTCTTGAACTGCGTAATCGTTCCCGATATCTCCATTTGCAGTACCGTTTTGTGGGTAAAAGTGGAAATCAAATACATCAAGAAGTCGCACTCCTGCAGAAGCACTTGCTACACGCATTTTATCAAGAAATATGTTTGTAAAATTTTGTGTACCATACACTGGATCAGGTACAGGATATCGCCCCAAAAGTGAGAGCCCTGTATACGTTGCGGTGGTTGGCCCAAATATCATTGCATCAGGGGCCACTTCTTTTACTGCACTAGCAAATTCAATAGCTCGATTTGTATATCCATCATACGTTTGTGGACTTGTTACTATTTCTGCATGTGTTGTGTTCCAAATATCTGGTTCATTGTCGAGTGACAACATCAGTGGAGCTGTCGGGTGACTGAATCGTCCAGGGTAAGTTGACTTGAGCCAGTTTACAAATTCGTCTTGATATACAAACCCATCAGTAGAGTTTGGAGTAAGTGACAATGTACTACCCTTTCTTGCTCGATTCTGTTTAAAGTGCACAAGCGAATTTGGAGGTGTACCTACATTACAATTACATGCATCACCAGCTACATAATCGACGATAGGAATCGTCGCGAGCATTGCTTGCCCTCGTGCAAACGTCGGTGTGACATTTTTACTAATCGCATCACCTGGTGTAGCAGAATTACTTGAAAATTGATCGTTCTGAAAATTATAATCACTTCCTGCATTACTATAGTTGGTCTCCCAGTTATATGCAGTAGAGCGATTGCCTCCGAGACGATTAAATGTCATCTCTACTGGCGTCGCTGCCCCTGACCACCCTTGATTTATAAAGTTACCTCCATAAATATATCGTGAAATCGGAAATGTTGATGACTTGCTTATTGTTGCTGTAACATCTGGGTTTGAAGTAGTCGGCGGTGTCGGTGTCACTCCAGTACCCACACTCACCGTAGTACTTTGACTTGCACTTCCTCCACTACCCGTACAGGTAATGGTGTAGGTTGTGTTTGTGGTAGGTGCAACGACTGTATTTCCACCGATTGCTTGTGCACCACTCCAT
>Ga0163144_10028037_pt1 | contig 10880 bp, 8 predicted proteins | sample OliLak19BULKMAT1_FD_123175 | JGI IMG/M metagenome (GOLD analysis project Ga0163144, IMG submission 123175) | Freshwater microbial mat bacterial communities from Lake Vanda, McMurdo Dry Valleys, Antarctica - Oligotrophic Lake LV.19.BULKMAT1 | ecosystem: Environmental > Aquatic > Freshwater > Lake... | reverse complement strand
ATTTTGGATTTTTCTAAAATTGAAGCAGGTGAGATGCAATTAGAATATAGCCCTTTTTCTTTGCGTCAGTGCATCGAAGAGTGTTTGGATATATCTGTGCCAAAGGCCATTCATAAAAAAATTGAACTCATTTATTTTCCCGAAGGTGAGTTGCCCGAATATATCATGGGCGATGCTGGCAAAATAAGACAGATGCTTATCAATTTGGTGGACAATGCTATCAAATTTACCGAAAAAGGCGAAGTCGTAATCTCGGCAAAAGTATTAGAGCAAAGGGCTGACAACAGCATTCAGTTGCAATTTAGCATTCGCGACAGTGGCATTGGTATTTCAGAAGAAGACCAACACAAGCTTTTTCGCGAATTTTCGCAGGTCGATGCTTCTACTACACGCCGCTATGGTGGTACTGGCCTAGGGTTGGCTATCGTAAAACAACTTTCTATACAAATGGGTGGTAGTGCAGGGGTAACAAGTGAGGCCAAAAAAGGCTCCACGTTTTATTTCAATATCCATAGCCAAATACCCCATGTTCCAATGTTGCACCTTGCGCCACCCAAAGAATTGCATGGCCTGCAAGTTCTTATTGTAGATGACAATGCCACAAATCGACTTCTTTTTGAACGGTTGATGCGCGAATGGGGCATAAAAGCGCATATCGTCTCCTCTTCGAGCGAGGGACTCAACTGCATTGTTCAAAATATGCCTTTCGACCTTGCTATTCTCGATTATCATATACCCGATATGGATGGGGTAGAATTGGCAAAGGCAATGCGCGCAGCGGGTTCGACACTACCATTCATTCTTCTTAGTTCGGCAGGTGTACCACAGGATGAACATTTCAAAGATTTGTTTTGCCTCTATGCCTCCAAGCCTGTTCGTCAAGATAGTTTACAAAAAGCTATCCTACAAGCTTTGGGTACAAGACATTCAACATCGAAAGAAGAAAAGATTTATATCCCAGAAAAACCACTGGCCGAAGCCTTGCCCCTCTGCATTTTGGTTGCCGAAGACGATGCTATCAACCAAAAACTGGTGCAACGAATTTTTCAAAAAATGGGCTATCATATCGACATTGCATTAGATGGCTTGCAAGCTGTTGAGTTTGCTGCACTGAAATCTTATGACCTCATTTTTATGGATATACACATGCCCGAAATGGATGGACTGGAAGCAAGCAAACTCATACTAGGCAGCACACTGAAAGAGCAGCAAATAAGACCAATCATCATAGCGATGACTGCAAATGTGCTGGAAGAAGAAAAAAATCATTGTTTTGAAATTGGCATGAGTGACTTTTTAAGCAAACCTATAAGGTTTCAAGATATTGTTGATGTGATAAAAAAATGGGGCAATTAGTCACGGTACTCATCAAAAACAAAGGCAGTAAAATACCTATTTTGAATTAATCAAAATTAATCGTAAGAAAACAAAAGTAGAACTATCTACCTTTGTACTAATTCCCGCCCCGCCCAGTATGTTCTCCAAAATAACAAACATGTTTCAGGCTTTATTCAAAAGGTTGATGCCAAGCAACTTTAACAAAATACCGTTGGAGGAGGGAATATTCAATGTAGTCAATTCCGTTGGCTCTATTGTCTGTTTATTTTATTTTATCTTTGGCTTTTTCAAAGAATCTCCGCTGGTACTATTTGCCATAACAGGAACAAGTTCTGTATTTTATGCCGCTACCTATTTCCTTTCGCGCCACCGAAACCTCTATAAAAAGCTGACCATTCCATTTATATTTTTTACGTTTATTGTTAGTACTATCTTATGGTTTGTTTCTGGCGGATTAAAAAGCGATATTCCAGTTATTTTTCTACTTGTACTAGCACTATTCATCGTTGTATTGCCCGAAAATTTGCGCCAAAAAGTATCAATTACAGTAATTCTTTATTTCTTGGTTTTAGGTCTACTTGATTGGTTTTATCCAAAACTTATATTAGACCCACCCAATACTTTTGAGCTGACAAGGTCTATGCTTGTTACTACTTTGGTAGGGATGCTTTCGATTTATGTGCTTATGAATGCCCTGAAAACACGTTTCGAGGCAGAAAAAAAGGCCACCGAAGATAAAAATAAAGAACTACAAAGGGCTACCGAAGCAAAATCGCAGTTTTTGGCCAATATGAGCCACGAAATCCGCACGCCAATGAATGGCGTTATAGGCATGACAAGTCTTTTATCTAATACAAAACTGACAAACGAACAAGAAGAGTATGTAAATACAATTCGCATCAGTGGAGAGCGGCTGATGAACATTTTGAATGAAATTTTAGATTTTTCTAAAATTGAAGCTGGGCAAATACTTTTGGAAAAATCTGCCTTTTCTATTCGTAAATGCGTCGAGGAAGTATTAGAAATAAGTGCTCCAAAGGCGATGGGTAAAAAACTAGAACTCATTTACCTACCCCATGAAAAACTACCCGATGTGATTATAGGCGATATGGGCAAAATAAGACAAATGCTGCTCAATTTGGTAGATAATGCAATCAAATTTACACAACGTGGTGAGGTACTTGTTATGGTGACCCAAATTCAACCCAATATTTTTAGCTTTGAGGTGAAGGACACAGGTATCGGCATTACAGAAATGGACAGACAAAAGCTTTTCAAGAAATTTTCTCAGGTAGACGCTTCTACTACGCGCCGTTATGGCGGCACAGGCTTGGGTTTGGCTATTGTAAAAGAGCTTGCAGAACTAATGGGTGGAACGGCTACCGTGGAAAGTGAACTTGGCAAAGGCTCTCTTTTCAAATTTACAATAATAGCCAAAATTGATTCGACAATCATATTAGATGACAGCGATTTGGCCAAACTGAATGGCTTAAAAATATTGGTAGTTGATGATAATAAAAATAATCAAATTCTTTTTGAGCGTATTTTCAAAAAATGGGGCATTCTGCCTAGCTTCCTCTCTTGCGAGAAAGATGCGATTCAGGCCATCTTAAAAAATAAAATTTATGACCTTGTCATCATAGATTATCAGATGCCCAACATAGATGGGATAGAACTAGGCAGGGTGCTAAAATCTTTGAATAAAGAGATTCCCTTATTTTTACTTTCTTCGGGGGCTGTGCCACAAGACACCGATTTCAAATCGGTTTTTTCGGTATTTTCTTCCAAACCGCTTCGTTTAGAATCGCTCAAAAAGAGTATTTTGCATGCAATACAATCGAAAAGTAAGGAAAATAACAACAAAGGAGAACTCGAAATTATTCAGGCTTATCAGCCACTCAATATTTTGATTGCAGAAGACGACCCTATCAACCAAAAGTTGGTGCAGAGACTTTTTTCAAAATTGGGCTACAAGCCCGATATTGCGTTCAATGGCCTTCAGGCATTGGAATATGTAAAACAAAAAAACTATGAGGTTGTCTTTATGGATATGCACATGCCCGAGATGGATGGGCTAGAAGCAACAAGGCGTATCAAAAGGTTTTTCCCTCCAACTGCTTGTCCGCTTATATTTGCAATGACGGCCAATGCTTTGGAAGAAGATAAACAGCGTTGCTTCGAGGCAGGCATGGACGATTTCATCAGCAAGCCGATTACCTTGGATATCGTTGCTGCCGTTTTGAAAAAATGGGAAAATAATTTGGTATAAATGCCTCTCTATTGACAATTTGCGTTTATCGCTCTATCTCTTTTTTGCTATAAACGCTTGCCTCAATTATTTTGCGATAATATTCTTCATAATGTGGTAAAATATTATCTAGGGAATATTTCTGTGCATTGGCCAAGGCCGCAGCCCTAAATTTTTGATGCGTCTCTTCATTTTCCAAAATAATAAGCGCATTTTTGGCCATATCATCTACATCGCCCACATCGCTCAAAAAGCCAGTTTCTCCGTGTATATTCACCTCGGGCAAACCACCCGCATTCGAGGAAATGACTGGCACCTCGCAAGCCATTGCTTCAAGAGCCGAAAGGCCAAAACTCTCGCTAGCCGAAGGCATGATAAATAGGTCGGCAATAGCCAACAACTCTTCTATGGCATCTTGTTTTCCTAAAAAGCGAATGCTATCGCAGAGGTTTAATTGTCGGCAAAGCATTTCTGCCGTTTGTCGTTCGGGGCCATCACCTACAAATATAAGCTTGGCTGATACTTTTTTGAGCACTTGTTCAAAAATATAGACCACGTCTTCTACCCTTTTTACCTTCCTAAAATTGGAGACGTGAATCAAAATTTTTTCACCATTGGGTGCTATTGCCTTTTTGAAATGCTCCTTATTTGTCTTTTTGAAACGGTCAAAGTCGATAAAATTATAAATAACTTGTATATCTTTTTTGATATTAAAGTTCTCATAAGTATCATTTTTCAAGCTTTCCGAAACTGCCGTTACGCCATCCGATTTGTTGATGGCAAATGTAACAACAGGCTCATAAACAGGGTTTTTTCCAACAAGCGTAATATCTGTTCCGTGCAAAGTTGTAACTGTTGGAATATAAATGCCTTCTGCCAATAATATTTTTTTGGCCATGTAAGCAACCGACGCGTGGGGAATAGCGTAATGCACATGCAAAATATCTAATTTTTCATGTCTTACAACATCTACCAATTTACTAGCCAAGGCTGTTTCGTAAGGTGGATAATCAAATAGTGGATAATCGGCAAAACGCACCTCATTGTAAAAAATATTTTCGTGAAAATGCTCCAAACGAGCAGGCGGTGCATAGGTAATAAAGTGAACTTTGTGCCCACGCATTGCCAGGCCTTTACCCAATTCTGTGGCGATAACGCCACTACCCCCATAAGTTGGATAACACACGATTCCTATTTTCATTATCTTTTGAAGTTTATACAAAAAAAAAGGATTGCAGAACTATATGACAAGGTAGCCTAATAATTCTGCAATCCTAAATTGTATTGCACTGAAAGAATTATTTTACCGCTGATAAAAAACGGCGAGATATTACCGATTTTTAAATAGGTATTTATTCATTTTTTTTTTGAACAATTGCTACTGCCAGAACTATACTTTCTCTCCTATAGAAGCTTTAACAGTTTTCGTTGCCTCTTTGTTGAGTTTTTGTGCATAGTTTTCATCGTAACTTACGTAGATATGCAGCCAAGCGGCACGTGCCAAGCGGGCAATAAAAGGAAAAATAAAAATGCCGCCCAATATACTAACAGCAAAAGCACCATTAACAGACCATCCCAAGGCCAAAATGAATATGCTCACAGTGGATAGCATATAGCTTGCGCTCAATCCGTAGCCCACGTACATGGCGCCCCAATAAAAACCAGGCTCTAGCTCAAATGCTTGTTTACAAACGGGGCATTCTTTGTGCATTTTATATATACCTTGGGTGATAGGAGCACTATACATGTTTCCTTCGCGGCAACGGGGGCATTTCAGACCAACTATAGCTGCCAACTTACTTCTCTTAGACATAAGTTTTACGTTTTTGGGTGTGATGAACTCCTTGTTTTGGGGAGTATTCAACGATATTAATTTGTAACTTTGAGTAAAAGTAAGTATTTTTAATCTCTCTTACTTTTCGTAGTACAATAATAGGTAAATTGCACTGAAAGAAAACTGACCTATGTCAGTTTTTTAGTCAAGAAACATAATATTTTAAAATATGTTCATTTTTTCATAAATACTCATAATGGAACTCGTTTCACAAGAACAAATACAAAATTTTATTGTAGCGGCGCTTTATGAAGACATTCGCGACGGCGACCATACCTCTTTGGCTTGCGTGCCAGCCAATGCTTATGGAAGTGCACAACTTTTGGTAAAAGATGATGGCGTATTGGCTGGTGTTGCTATAGCTGTCAAAATTTTTGAATATGTGGACCCCGCAATGCAAATGAAAATATACTTGCAAGATGGTGCTAATATAAAAAAAGGAGACATTGCTTTTGATGTTTATGCACCTAGCCAAGCTATTTTGAAAGCCGAACGTGTGGTGCTGAACACCATGCAACGCATGAGTGGTATAGCAACGATGACGCGTCAATTTACCAATATAGTAGCCGACTTACCCGTCAAAATTCTCGATACGCGCAAAACGACTCCTCTGCTCCGTTTTTTAGAAAAAATGGCTGTGCGTATAGGGGGAGGAACAAACTACCGCGATGGGCTTTATGACCGCATTATGATAAAAGATAATCATGTCGATTTTTGTGGCAGCATAGAACAAACTATACAAAAGGTGCATGCTTACCTCAAAGAACATCAACTCGACCTACAAATTACGGTAGAGGTGCGCAACCTACAAGAATTGGACGAAGCGATGAAAACAGGTGGCATTCAACGCATTATGCTCGACAATTTTGATACTGACACCATGCGCAAAGCGGTTGTTATTATCAATAAACAATATGAGGTAGAAGCCTCGGGCGGCATTACCCTAGAAACAGTGCGCAGCTATGCCGAAACAGGCGTAGATTTTATCTCCGTCGGTGCTTTGACACATTCATTCAAAAGTCTGGATTTGAGTTTGAAAAAGAAAAAGTAACCCAAAAAAATTGCTTCCTATGCCTACCGAACAGCTTTTCAATATCTTCAATAGCTTGGGTCTTTTGGCCTGGCTGCCACTTATTTTTGCGCCAAAATGGTCGGGAACTCGATGGTTATTGACCTATAAGCCTGTCCCAACTTTTTTGGGCTTGAGCTATTTGGTTCTTTTACTTTGGATTATTTTGGGTAGTCCTGAGCCTGTAGCCCTCGACTTTTCTTCTTTGCAAGGTGTAAAAGCTCTTTTTGCAAAAGATGAGGCGGTGCTTATTGGCTGGATTCATTATTTGGCGTTCGACCTTATGGTGGGTATATATGAGTCGGAAGACGCGCAAAAACGAGGAATACCACATCTTTTTTTGGTTCCCTGCCTTTTGCTTACTTTTATATTTGGCCCCGTTGGCTGGCTTTTGTATTGGTTACTGCGCAGCCGTTATCCTATTGCTAATGCAGGGTGATAAAAGTCAAAATAACAACCGTGAAAATATGAACCCAAAAACGGGGGTCTTTGTACCAAATATTATCTTGTTCCCAAAAATTTCTGAGTATTTGGTAAAAAACAGTTGCATAGAGTAGGGCAAGAAATAGCATAATAGTGGGGATTTTTTTATATTTAATGATATATTCTACTGTTCAAAAAAAATACCAAAACTAAGTTTTTACAATTATTTTTTGAAAAAATTCTTGGTTTCGACAATCCGTTGCCATTAGAGGTAGTCACTTTTTTGTGATTCTAATCTTTTTGCGATAGTGCATAATGTCACAAAAATGTTAGAATGAGCAATTTTTATAATATTTTATGCAACGGATTTCCTACACTAGGGGACGGCTTAAAAATAACTTGAACAAGCTACTGTGCGTAGTTGTGCCTTGTTTGTTACTAAAATTTGAATTTCTAAGCTCCTTTTGTTTAACTTATTTCTAATCCATTCCTATGAAAAAATTCGCTATTTTTGTACTTACTAAACTCAACAATGAAGCCACTTTGTAATTTTGGGTTACAAAAAGGGGGGGAAGCATGAGGGATAGAAGCGGAACGGCAAAGAATGAAGCCGTTGTAGCACATAGCCCGACCCGCATGCCTATAAGGCAAAGGGGCATGCCCAAATTTCTGCTTGAAACCTGACCTAATTTACACTACGGCGTAGCTAGTACTTTATTTTCTCATTTCCTCATTTTCTTATCTCCTCATGTTTCGCACACTTATCCCATTTTTTTTTCTGCTGTTTGCGGCTTCAACCACAAATGCTATTACCTACATTACAGCAAATATTGAAGCCGACACCCGTTGGCTCAAAGCCAATAGCCCATACATCATTGTCAATGATATCAACATTAAACCAGGTGCCACCCTCTCTATTGAGGCTGGGACAAAAATTTTATTTTCGGCAGAAACTAAGTTGATTGTAGAAGGTACTATTAGGGCAATTGGGAGCAAAAAGAAAAAAATCAGTTTTTCGGGAAAAGACAACAGCGCGTGGAATGGCTTTGAGCTTTGGCGCAGTTGTGGGCAATATGACTCTACTAGCAATGCAGGTTGTGTATTTCAACATTGCAACTTTAAAGGCGTTGGAGACGCTCCGGCACATCTCATTCGTAGCAAAGGTTGCAACCTTCTCCTTGCCGACTGCCTCATCGAAAATTGCTATACAGCTGTTCAGAGCGAACGCCAGGCACATGTTTATATAGAGAATAACAGCTTCAAAAATTGCGACCGCCCCCTCAATGTGCGCAATACAAGTATGGCAACAGTTAGGAACAACAAAATGGATATTTGCAACTCTATCATGCTAGGTGGTTCTACAACCTTTACGGGCAATGTACTCAAAAATTTCAGCGCAAAAGGCCGTCATTCGGGTGTTATTATTTGGATGTTGGGAGGTGGGGTTGTTCAGATGGAAAAAAATCAATTTCTCAAATTTGAGGACTATGCCATCAAGCTGCAAAAAATGAGTCGCCGTTCTTCATTTTACCTCAAAGGTAATACATTCAAAGATAATGGTACAAACCTAAAAATATCTTGCAAATATGCCAATAAAGGAACGACTATTGTAGAGAATAATAATTTTATGAACTACGTAGAGCACCACGTCAGGCTCTTTGCTCCTTGCGAAGATGATGCCGAGGGGCTGATTCTTAAAATTGGCAAAAACTTCTGGGGTAATTTGCCTGAAGCGCAAATAAAAACGGCCATTTTTGACAAAACTAAAGACGATAAACTGAGTACAACCATAGAAATAGATGCGCCCCTTCCCAAAGCAATTCAATAGAAAAAAAGAGCTAACAAGTCCTAAGTTTTAGAATACACTCATAATTAATAATATAACTTAAAATTATTTTTATTGTTAATTTTTTTTTATCTTTCTGTTGCTAAACTATATTTACTAAAATTTATATTCACTAACAAAATACCATACTATGAAATTAAAGACCTCTACACTCTTAAAAATAGGCTTCTTCTCTGCTGTGTTTGGAAACCTTTCCGCTCAACACAACAATGAGTTTTACAATACAGGAGCTTTAGTGCACATACAAGCAGGTGCCGCGGTGCATGTTTTGGGCGATGCACACAACTACCTTGCAGCTGGTAGATTAGAGAACAATGGCCTTTTTGTTGTACAAGGCGATATGTATTCTGACGCCCTCTTTCAACAACGTGGCACAGGCACTACGCGTATGATTAACAACCTGACGAATGTGGGTCAAAGACAATTTATTGGTGGCAGCTATGCTGTTCGCGGCGGACAAGCGGCTATTGGTGTCAATGATGGTTCTTTTTTTAACCTCGAATTGTCAAATGACCAAGGTATTGTTTGGCTCAATGGTGTAGGAAACGTCGCCGATGTACGCAACAATATCGATTTCAGCGGCCCAGGTGCTCCAGTTGTCAATCGTATCATCACTGCAAACCCTGCCGCACTTCCTGCAAATGGTAGTGCTTATGGTGCTATATTTGGTGTCATGAACCCCACCGCTGGCCTCGGCTCTATGGCCGATAATACAGTTACGACCAACGGTAACTCTTCTACTATCGATAATGGTTTTGTACAAGGCAAATTGCGCCGTGCGGTCTCGGCTGCTGGCGGTACTTATGGCTATGTGTTGGGTTTAGAGCCTACTGCCGCTGGCCCTACCAAACGTGGTATGCAATACATCCACCTCAATTTTGCTGCTAATACTTATGATGTAGTACAAGGTCATTTCCAATCTGCTTTGGCTAGCCCCTTGGGCGCGCCACTCGAATGTAGCGGCTGGAGCATCAACTACTATGGAGGTGCCGACCATGGCCAATGGCAATTTACACAAAGTGGTGGAAATACAGGTACTTATCAGGTTCAAATGTGGCCTCAAAATGATGCTTTTCCTGCTATGTCTGTTTGGGTTATTTCTAAAGATAATGCCCTTGTTGGTACTGCCAATCAATGTGGCGCTTCGCCTGTTGGATTGCTTCGTGGTGGCTTCAATGGCTTCTCCGATTTTGCCGCAAATGGCTCAACTATCTTCTTGAATACTAAGTTAATTGACCTCTACGCTGTTCCAGTTGAAAACCGCTTTATTGAAGTGGGCTGGACTACCGAAGACGAAGACAATGTTCGCCATTTTGAAGTAGAACGCAGCAGCGATAATATGAGCTTTGAATACTTGACAACGCAAACTACGATAGGCAATACTCAAGGCCGCACTAACTACGCAATTGCAGATAATGCGGTATTGCCCAATAAAGATTATTATTACCGCATCAAAACCGTTAATGTTGATGGCTCTCTAGAATATACACATGCTGTAGTTGCTCGTATTTCTCGCCAAGGCGGAAGCGAAGGTGTAAATGTTTATCCAAACCCTATTTCTATAGGAAATGCTACCTTGGAGTTGACCTCTGCCAGTGCGCGCAATGCACGTGTACGTGTGTTCGATGTTATTGGACAGTTGGTTTACACACAAGAGTTGGTTGTTCCAGTTGGTATTTCTCAGTTCAGCATTCCAACCAGCGAATGGCCTGCAGCTGTTTATTTCATCCAAGTATCGGCTGACGATTTCAATAGCGTAAAAGAATTGATTAAAACAAAATAATCGGATTTTTGAATCAATCTGATAAAAATAAAAAGCGTGGCTTCCAAAAGAAGCTACGCTTTTTTTATATTTGCTCCGTTATGAACAAAACCCTTTTATATGAATCTATACCAACAACAACTGCCCCTTTTTCTGGCCTTGGCCTTTGGCATCTCTTGGGGAATTTTTGGAATTGCATACGCTATTTTTGCAGGAGATATTCCCAGCATCGCTATGATGCTTATTGGCATTGCCTTTATGTTTGGGCCTATGCTGGCAGGCTTTTTTGTGAGTTGGAAAACAAGCGGGCGCATCGATAACAAAGCCTTGCTTATCAACTTCAAACCCAACCCTTGGTTT
>Ga0163144_10028036_pt1 | contig 10881 bp, 11 predicted proteins | sample OliLak19BULKMAT1_FD_123175 | JGI IMG/M metagenome (GOLD analysis project Ga0163144, IMG submission 123175) | Freshwater microbial mat bacterial communities from Lake Vanda, McMurdo Dry Valleys, Antarctica - Oligotrophic Lake LV.19.BULKMAT1 | ecosystem: Environmental > Aquatic > Freshwater >... | reverse complement strand
TTTGTCGGCGGACAGGCGGTGAGCTTGCGTGAGCGTGCGTCCTATGCGGGCTAAAAGCAAAACCGCTTGGGGTTTTGCACTTGGCCCGGATAGCCAAAACGGTTGAATCGGTAGACTTGATCCGAGCACACCGTGTAGGGTCGCTCGCGAGTAGAGCATGAAATATCCGGGTTAGCCGCGCATAGCCGGCACCGTCCGCTCGAGCAGCCAATACAGCCCTGCGAGGGCCACGAGGGCGGAAAGAACCGGCACGCCGCGGCGCACGAAGGCGTCGCGCTGGCGCAGCCACCACACGATCGGCAGCACCACCGCCGCGACGACGATCTGGCCGAGCTCGACACCGAGGTTGAAGGTGAACAGCGGCAGCGCGATGCCTTCGGACCCGCGACCGACTCCGAGGTCGCGCAGCACACTCGCAAAGCCGAAGCCGTGGATCAGCCCGAACGCAAACGTCAGCGCCCAGCGCCCGCGCGGTTCCTCGCCGCGGCGCCAAAGGTTTTCCACTCCCACAAACACGATCGACGCCGCGATCGCCGGCTCGATCAGTCGCGCCGGCAGGTTGACCACGTCCAGCGTCGCCAGCGCGAGGGTGATCGAGTGGGCCACGGTGAAACACGTCACGATTCCCACGATCGAGCGGAAGCTGCGACACACAATCAGCAGCGCGAAAAGAAACAGCAGGTGATCGTAGCCGGTCCAGATATGCTCCACGCCCAGCCGCACGAAACCCCAGAACGTCGCCGAGTCCGCTTCACTCGCCGGCGCCGTTGCCGCGCCGGAGGCGGTTGAACCTGGCGCCGCTTCCGCCGTCGCGGCCGGCCCAATCGCGATCATCGCATCGCGCGCGCTCAGCAATTTCTTCGCGATCGTCGATCCGCGCTCGTCGCTGATGATCACGAACTGCCGATGGCCCGACGGCAGCTCCGGCACCTTGGTCGCGCGCAAGACCAGCCGCTCCGCGCCCGGCGCACGCGGGAACACGAGGTGGAAGCTCACGTTGTCCCCCGGCAGCAGTTCCACCCGGAACGTGCGCGGCGCCACCGTCGCCTCGCCCATCCGGATTTCCCAGAGCTGCGGCGCCAGCACCCGGAGCTGCTCATGCGCCGCGTCGAACTCCACCTGCGTCCACGATCCTCCGGATCGCAGCACCGGCGGCAGCAACTGCTGCACATCCGCCGGCGCAAACCCGGTGACGAGCGTGAGCGTGTCGGCGCGCAATTCGCCCTGGGCGGTGCTGATGCCGGGATCGTGGGCGCGCGCCAACGCCGCCATCAACCAGCCGGCAAAGAACAACAACCCGCGCCCGCCCCTTCCGGGCCGCGCCACGGCATCGTCCGGCATCGGTGGGTAAACGGAGGTGGCAGGATGCATCAGCGGGCGGCGAGCGAAACGAGGTCACGCGCGCGCAGGCAAGGAATTATCGCGACCGCCGCCAAAAGTCCGCGCCCCGCCGGCGCGCGCAGCCTCGACGCCCGCCGCGTCACGCGCAGAGTTACCCGCAACGCCACCCGCATGTCCGCACCCGAATGGCCCGCCCCCGACCCCGCCGATGAACTCGGACTCGTCGCGCTGGACTACAACCTCTCGGCCGCGCGCATCGTGTCGGCGTATCGTCATGGGATCTTTCCCTGGCCCGACGGCGGGCCGTTCCGCCCGATCCCGTGGGTGTGTCCGCCGCGGCGCGCCGTGCTGGAGTTCGCGGCCATGCACGTGCCGCGCAATCTTCGCAAAGCCCGGCGCACCCAGGCATCACTGCGCTTCACCGCGGATCACGCGTTTGCCGCGGTTATCCACGCGTGTGCCGCCGCGGCGCGGCCCGGCCAGCGCGGCACCTGGATTACGCCGGCGATGATTGCGGCCTATATGGAGGTGCATCAGCTCGGCCACGCGCACAGCATCGAGGCCTGGGACGGCGACGAACTGGTCGGCGGGCTCTACGGCGTGACCGCGGGCGGCGTGTTCACCGGCGAGAGCATGTTTCACCGCCGCAGCGACGTCTCCAAACTCTGCGTGCTGCACCTCGTCGAGCACCTCCGCGCGCGCGGCGCGACGTGGCTCGACATCCAGCAACTCACCCCGCACTTCGCGCAGCTCGGCGCGCACGAAATCCCGCGGGCGGAGTTCCTCCGCAAGCTCGCGCACGAACGCCGGGCGGCGCGCGTCCTGTTTCCGTAGGCGCGCCGGCGTCGCGCCTGCCGCCATGCGGGCAGGCGGGACGCCGGCTCAACTCGATCACGCCGGCCGCGCCAGCACCACATCGCTCCACTCGCCCATCACGCGCGCGTTGATGGTCCACCGGGGCGTCAGCTCCTCGAACGCAATGCGCACCTTGGAATTCTCGTTCGCCAGGATTCCACTCAACACGAGCGTGCCTCCCGGCGCGACCGCCGCCACCAGCTCGGCGGCGAAACGCATGAGCACATCCGCCTGGATGTTCGCCAGCAGCACCTGCGCACGCCCCCGCTCCGCCGCGAGGCCCTGCGCCACATCCGCGGCGACGAACCGCACGCGCTCCGCGAGGCCGTTCAGCGCGGCGTTCTCCTCGCTGATCCGCACCGCCTCGGGATCGTGGTCGAAGCCGATCACATCCTTGAACCCAAGCAGCACCGCCGAGAGCGCGAGGATGCCGGAGCCGCAACCCGCATCGATCACGCGCCCCTCGGTGCCGTGCTCCTCCGCCAGCGTCACGAGCCGCTCGACGCACAAGCGCGTCGTCTCGTGGTTGCCGGTGCCGAACGCCAGCCCGGGATCGAGCCACAACACGGCATCGCCGGGGGGCAGCACGAATTTTTCCCGCTCCCACGTCGGCACCCAGTGGAGCCGGCCGAACTGCCACGCTTGAAAATGCGCCTTGTAGCTGTCGCGCCAGTCGGCGTCGGCCAGCGAGCGAAAGGTCGGCGCGGATACGGGCTCGACGCCCTCGGCGGCCAGTGGCAGCGCGAGATCGTTCCACTGCGCGCGCGCCTCGTCCTCGTTCGCGCAGATGCCGATCAACCACGCGCGCCGGACGATCACATCCTCGAGCACGCTCCAGTTCCCGAGGCCGAGCTCGAGCAGCCGATCGTCGGCGAGGTTGGCGGCCGCCGCGGGAATTTCCGTTTTGACTTCAAGGAGAGCCACGCGGCGGAACCTTCACCGTCCGCCGCGCCGCCGCAACGCGAATTCTCGGTTCGTGCCCGTCGGGCGGAACCATCGGCTGCAACCGCTTTCCGCGTTCGCCGCCCGGCGCCGCCCGGCGCCGCCCGCGACGGCTCGAGCGGCAGCAATCCCTGCAAAGCGCACCATAGCCGCGGCAGGTGCTTCGATTTCATCGCGCCCTCTCCGGCGTCGCGGTGGGGGCCGGCGGCGCGTCCTCGGCCTGCCAGTCGATGTTGCGCGTGAAGAACATCACCGCCGCCAGCGCCGCGAACAGGGCGCCGGTGCCGGCGAGCAGGGCGTAATCCTGGTAGAGCGGGCCCTGCAGCAGCAGCACCAGGCCGGCGATGAAGAGCAGTTTCAGCGTGACGGCGTTGCGGCGGTCAATCTTCCGCGTGAGCGGCAGAACCGGCGGGGGCGGGGGAACCAGGGCGGGATCGTGTTCGGCATTCATGAGGGGGAAGCGTCATCATCCTGGCCCCCCGGCATGAAGCGCGTATGAACCCTCCGTGAATTCGCGGTGAACTCGGCCGACCGCTCACGCCAGCGGCAACGAAAGCGCCGCGCGCGCCGCCTTCCGCCCGATTCGCCAGCGCGATCTCGCCGCCATGCAACCGCGCGATCTCGCGCACGAGGCTGAGCCCGAGCCCGCTGCTCTTGCGGCCCGTGTCGGGCCGCGGCAGCGAGTAGAACCGCTCGAAGATGCGTTCGGTCGCGTAGTCGGGCACGCCCGGGCCCGTGTCCTCGACGGTGACGATCGCGTGCCCGCGTTCCACGCCGAGTCGGAGCGCCACGCCTCCGCGCGGCGGCGTGAACTCGAGGGCGTTATGCACGAGATTGCGCACGGCATCGGCCAGCAACATCCCGTCGCCGCGCACGCGCGGGTTCGCCGGCGTCTCGAGGGTGAGGGCCACGCCCCGCGCCGCCGCCGTGCTGGCGGCGCCGTCGGCGACTTCGCGGAGCACGTGTGCCAAATCGACCCCGGCCATCGCGTGCCCGGCGCGACGCGACTCCAGCGCGGCCAGTTCGAGCAGGCGATCGACGATGAGTTGCAGCCGCGCCGACTCGGCGCGCAGATTGGCGAGGAAGCGCGCGCGATCCGGCTCGGGCGGATTCTCGGCCAGCAGCTCCGCCGCGCCCCGGATCGCGGACAGCGGCGCCTTGAATTCGTGGGTCAGCGCCTGCGTGTAGCGCTCGACGTAGGCCTTGCCCTCGAGCGCGACACGCATCTCCTCGAACGCGCGCGCCAGCTCCGCCACCTCCTTGGCCCGCGACCGCGGCGGCGTGACGGAGCGCCCATCGCGCACCGCGACCGCGTATTCAGTGAGCCGCTCGATCGAGTGGGTCAGCCGCGTCGAAATCCACCAACCGAGCGCCACCATGACGATGGCAATCGCGCCCAGCGTCGTGCCCAGGCTCCGGCGCGCCTGACTCACGCCCTCGTCGACCACGGCGAGCGGCCGGCCGACTCCGACCCAGCCGGCGATCTGGTCCGTCTGCCGCACAGGCGTCGCCACCCGCAACTCGCCCCCGACTTCCGCGACATTGGAAATCGAGTAGTTCTCGGAAGCGGCGGGGCCGCCCCCGCGCAAAGGCCAGGTATATATCTTCCCCACATCGCGGCTGTGCGCCGAATCGAAGATCACCCGCCCCTCGCGATCGCAGGCGAAAACCCGGAGGAGGTCGGCGTTGGGCGGCAGCGTGGCGAGTTGCTGCGCTCACGCGCCCCTGGTCGTGACCTCCGGCCGGACGCGCGGACTGAAGGGCTTGGCGAGGTAGTCATCCGCACCGAGCTCGAGGCCGAGCACACGATCAAGCTCGGTGTTGCGTGCCGTCAGGAACAGCACGGGCACGGTGGAGCGGGCGCGGATCTGTTTGCAGACCTCGAAGCCGCTGCCGTCCGGCAGCCCGACGTCGAGCACGACAAAGACGAACCGCTTCGCCGCCAGGGCCGCCAGACCCGCGCGCCCCGTCGCGCACCACTCCGGCTCGAACCCCTCCGTCTTGAGCGCATAGATCAGCGTGTCGGCGATCGCCGGCTCGTCTTCGATAATCAGAATGGCCGGGCGCTCGTCCATGGCGGCGCGTCAAGGGCGGCGTTCACTTAACCGCGCAATCACCGCCGGCAGCAGCGCGTGCTCGGCCGCGTGGACCTTGGCGGCGAGCGACTCGAGCGTATCCGTTTCTTCAATCCAGACCGCCGCCTGATCGATGATTGGGCCGCCATCGACGGCGAGCGTCACGTGATGCACGGTGCAGCCCGTGATCTTCACGCCGCGGCGGAACGCCTGCCCGATGCCGTCGAGCCCCGGAAAGCTCGGCAGCAAGCTCGGATGCAGGTTGATGATCTTCCCCTCGAACTTCGTCAGGAACGGCAGCTTCAAGACCCGCATGAAACCCGCCAGCACGATCAAGTCGGCCTGGCAGGCGAGAATCGCGGCGATATAGTGCTGCTCCCCTTCGCCATCCAGTTTGGTCTTGTAGGGGGCCGCATCGAGGAAGTTCGCCGACACGCCGAACCGCGGCCCGAGCGCGAGGATCCCTGCCTCCGGCTGGTCGGAGAAAATCTGGACGACCTGTGCGCGGCCAAGCCGCCCGGCCTGCTGGGCCTGGAGAATCGCCTCGGCATTGGAGCCGCGGCCGGAACCGAGAATGACGATGCGCATCGTTATCGGTTTAAGGTCAGTTTTTCGGCCAAACGCACGCCGGACTTCGTCTTTTTCACTTTCACCACTTTTAGTCCACATCGGAGTTTGGTCCCACAAACCGTCTTACGGACGGCTTCCGCACTGCGGCGATGCTTGAACAACGTGGCCATTGAAATGTGAATGCCGAAGCCCGCGTCCTCGACTCGATGAAATAAAATCCACCGACCACCGAGCGCAGCTATAATGACGTAACGTGTGGTATCGCGCGACTTGATGACGGCGCGCCGCATCCGTTCCTGCGTCAGGAGGGAAACGCAGGGAAATCCATCTGGTTTGTGCAGCCATCTTAAATGGCCAGCTCTTGAAACCACGAATGTAGCGGTTTTCGGCTTGTCCATACGCCCAAGTTCACACTTCCCCCGCCGCTTTGATCCGCGCGATCAGTTGCGTGGTCGAAAAGCCCGGCAGGAAGGGCAGAAACTCGATTCGCGCGCGCACCTCTTCCAATGCGCCACGCTCCTCGGCGTTGAGTTTCTCCAAGGTGTAGTCGCCTGCCTTGCAGTAGACGTCCGGCCGCAGCGCGCGGATTTCCGCCGTCAGCCGCGGTTCGCGGAAGATTGTGACCGCATCCACGCACGCCAGCGCACCGAGCGCGTAGGCCCTTTGCTCCTCGCTCTGCACCGGACGCGCCGGTCCTTTCAGCGCGCGCACGCTTGCGTCTGCGTTCAACGCGATCAGCAACGCGTCGCCCAGCGCCCGCGCCTGCTGGAGATAAAACAAATGACCCGTGTGCAGCAGATCGAAAACCCCGTTGGTCAGCACCACACGCCGGCCTTCGCTTCGGAGCTGTTCGCGCCACGCCAGGGTGTCGGCCAGCGTTCGCAGTTTTGGGTTGTCGAGAGTCACGCGCTGGCAAGCCTCACGCTTCCCGTCGCGGTTGTAAATCCCCCATCTCCGCCCTCCCCTTCATGAAGCTCCGCCTCACCCTCGCGCTCTGGATTTTCGCCGGCGCCGTCTCCGCCTTCGCCTCGAAGGAGAAGCCCGTCATCGGCCTCTCGCTCGACACGCTCAAGGAGGAACGCTGGCAGCGCGACCGCGATACCTTCATCGCCGAGGCGAAGAAACTCGGCGCCACCGTCATCGTGCAGTCCGCCAACAGCGACGACACGCGCCAGGTCCGCGACGTCGAGTCGCTCATCAGCCGCAAGGTCGATGTGCTCGTCATCGTGCCGCACAACGGCGAGGCGATGACGCGCGCCGTGAAATCCGCCAACGAGGCGAAGATTCCCGTCATCGCCTACGACCGGCTGATCCTCAACGCCCCGATCGACTACTACCTCACCTTCGACAACGTGAAGGTCGGCGAGGCCCAGGCCAGTTACGCCGTCGCCCGGCTGCCGAAGGACCGCGCCGCCCGCATCGTGCGCATCTACGGCGCGCCGACCGACAACAACGCGAAGCTCTTCAAGCAGGGCCAGGACAACATTCTCGGGCCGCTGATCAAAGCGGGGAAAATCCAGGTCGTGCACGAAGACTGGGCGCTCGACTGGAAACCCGAGAACGCGAAGAAAATCATGAACGCCGCCGTCACCAAGGCGGGGCGCAATCTCGACGCGGTCGTCGTCTCCAACGACGGCACCGCCGGCGGCGCGATTCAGGCGCTGCAGGAGGACGGGCTCGCCGGCAAGGTGCTCGTCACCGGCCAGGACGCCGACCTCGCCGCCTGCCAGCGGATCCTGCGCGGCACGCAGGCGATGACCGTCTACAAGCCGCTGAAAAACCTCGCGGCGCTCGCCGCGCGCATCGCCGTCGAGGTCGCCAAGGGCCAGAAGCCCACGACCATCGCCACCCTCGACAACGGCGTGAAGCAAGTGCCGTCGATTTTTGAGAAAGTGATCTCCGTCGATAAGGACAATCTGATGTCGACCGTCGTCGCCGACGGCTTTCACAAGGCGAGCGACCTGAAGTGATCGCATTTCCGATTTCCAATTGCCGATTGCCGATTGCATGCGATGAGCGCTGATCCTCAATCGGCCATCGGCAATCGCCCATCGGAAATCCTCTCCGCCCACGCCCTGACCAAACGCTTCCCCGGCGTCGTCGCGCTGAGCGGCGTGGCGTTCGATCTCCGGGCCGGTGAGATTCACGCGCTCTGCGGCGAGAACGGCGCGGGCAAATCCACGTTGATCAAACTGCTCGCGGGCATTCATCCGCACGGCAGCTATGAGGGCGAACTGCGCGTCGAGGGGCGCCCGGTCGCATTCCAGTCGATCCGCGATGCCGAGGCCGCGGGCATCGCCGTCATCACGCAGGAGTTCGCGCTGATCGACGAGCTGAGCGTGGCGGAGAATATCTTTCTCGGCCGCGCCCCACGCCGCGGCTGGCGCGTCGACTGGCTCGAGATGCACCGGCGCGCCGCCGCGCTGCTCGCGGACTTCGGTCTCTCGATCCCGCCCGAGGTGCCCGTGCGCACGCTCGGCATCGGCCAGAAACAGCTCATCGAGATCGTCCGTGCGATGGACAAACATTCCCGCGTGCTGGTGCTCGACGAGCCGACCGCAGCCCTGACCGGACAGGAAGTGGTCGTGCTGCTCGATCATCTGCGCCGGCTGCGCGCGCAGGGCACGGCGTGCATTTATATTTCCCACAAGCTCGACGAGGTCTTCGCCCTCGCGGATCGCATCACCGTGCTGCGCGACGGCGCGAGCATCGTCACGCTCGATCGTGCAAGTGCGACGGTCGGTGCCGTGATCAAACATATGGTCGGGCGTGAAATCACGGATCTCTTTCCGAAAAGGTGGAGCGCGTTGTCCCCAACGCGCTTTCAGGATGAGCGGACGCCTTCAAGCCAGCGTCTTGAGGACAAGCCACTCCACCTCGAACCGCTGCTCGCCGTGCACGCGCTCAACGTCGCCCGCGCCCACGGCGAGCCACCCTTTCTTCGTGACCTCTCCTTCGAGGTGCGGCCGGGCGAAGTCCTCGGATTCGGCGGCCTCATGGGCGCCGGGCGCACCGAATTGCTCATGCACCTCTTCGGCGCGTGGGGCCGGCGCACGGGCGGCACAGTGCTCGTGCGCGGCGCGGCCTACGACGACGCCTCGCCGCGCACGTCGATCACGCGCGGGCTCGTGCTCGCGACCGAAGACCGGCGCCGATACGGCCTCGTCCTCCCCCAGTCGATCGGCTTCAATCTCTCCCTCTCGAGCCTCGCACAGTTCACGCGCCCTCCCGCGCGGCTCGATCAACCCGCGGAGCACCGCCGGAACCAGCAACTCTTCGATGCCTTGCGGATCAAGGCTCCCGACCAGGACGCGCGCGCCGGCGGTCTCTCCGGCGGCAACCAGCAAAAAGTCGTGCTGGGCAAGGCGCTGATGACGGAACCGGCGGTGGTGATGCTCGACGAGCCGACGCGCGGCATCGACGTCGGCGCCAAGCTGGAAGTCTACGAACTCGTCAACCAGCTCACGCGCGACGGCCGGGCGGTCATCCTCGTCTCGAGCGAGCTGCCCGAGCTGATGGGCATGAGCGATCGCATCATCATGCTTTCGCACGGCCGAATCGGCGGCGAATTCACGCGCGGCGAGTTTTCCCCGGAGAAACTCCTCGCCGCCGCGATGGGACGGAGGGAAGCCGCATGAAGGCGCGCGTCTCGTTCCAGAACCTCGCCATGCCGCTCGCACTGATCGGGATCGGTGCGTTTTTCGCGCTGCAGGAGCCGGCATTTCTCGGCTCGCGCAATCTCACCCAGCTCATCGTCGAGTTCTCGATCATCGGCACGCTCGCGCTGGGCATGTTCATGATTCTGCTCACGGGCCAGATCGATCTCTCGGTCGGCAGCGGCGTCGGCCTGGTGGGCGGCATCGCCGCGGTGCTGGTGTTTCAGCAGGGCTGGCCGGCGCCCGCCGCCCTGCTCGCCGCCTTCGCCGCGGCGGTGATCCTCTGGACGCTGATGGGCACGCTGGTCGTGCGCCAACGGATACCGTCGTTCATCATCACGCTCGGCGGCCTCCTCATTTTCAAGGGGCTTTTCTGGCTCGTGATTCAGAACTCCACGATCCCCGTGTCGCGCGGCGATCAGGACAACCTCTACTCGCTGCTCACGACCTACTATCTGCCGGGCTCGATCGGCCGCGCGCTCGCGGTCGGTATTATCGCCGCCCTCGGCGTGCTTGCCTGGCGCAGCCGGGCGGCCCGGCGCGCGCACGGGCTGCCCGTGCGCCCGGCCGGTCGGGAAAGCGCACGCTGGGTCGCCCTCGTTGTCGGCGTGATCGGGCTGGTCGAGGTCTGCAATCAATTCCGCGGCGTGCCGCTGACTCTCCTGATTCTCGCGGCCACGGCCGGTGCGGTCTACTTTCTTACCCGGCACACGCCGTTTGGCCGCTATCTCTACGCCATCGGCGGCAATGAAGAGGCGGCGGCGCTCTCCGGCATCCCTGTGAATCGCGTGCTCATCGGCGCCTATCTGCTGATGGGCATCGCGGTCGCGCTCACCGGTTTCATGACCACCGCCTATTCGGGATCCTCGACCACCACGGTCGGCGACCTGATGGAACTCGACGCCATCGCCGCGTGCGTCATCGGGGGCACCGCACTGCGCGGCGGGCGCGGCTCGGTCGGCGGCGTCATTTTCGGTGCGCTGATCATGACGGCGCTGCTCAACGGCATGACGCTTCTCGCCGTGTCTCCAGAAATCAAATTCATCGCCCGCGGCGGCGTGCTCACGCTCGCGGTCTGGATGGATGTGAAGCTCCGAAAATAAGCGCAAAGACGCAAAGAACCGCAAAGTCCCGCCAAGCTCTTTGCGAATCTTTGCGCCCCTTCGCGTCTTCGCGCTCCGCCGCGTCCCTGCAGTTGAAAGTTGCAGGATGAAAGTTGAAAGATCGGGACCTCAGTAGATTGGCCACTACCAATCTTTGCGTAATTTCGTGCAACTGCAGCGACCGAGGTCGGCCAACCAAATTTCAAACGCGGAACTCGCGGAGGAGCAGTGCCGCTTGGCTTGCGTCTCCGCGACCTCCGCGCTCTCCGCGTTTAACTCTGCTCCGTGGATCGATCTTGGTGAAAAGCTCGTGGCAGGCATTTCCGGCCATCCGACCGC
>Ga0163144_10028035_pt1 | contig 10881 bp, 12 predicted proteins | sample OliLak19BULKMAT1_FD_123175 | JGI IMG/M metagenome (GOLD analysis project Ga0163144, IMG submission 123175) | Freshwater microbial mat bacterial communities from Lake Vanda, McMurdo Dry Valleys, Antarctica - Oligotrophic Lake LV.19.BULKMAT1 | ecosystem: Environmental > Aquatic > Freshwater >... | reverse complement strand
TCTCTTAGCAGATTTTGTAGCCTTAATCAGCCCCATGTTTTCTTTTAGGTGAACGTCGTCATCTGCGCACACGACTACAAAGTCTCGCTTGATCCTGTGGAGAATTGTAGGGATCGCAAACTCATAGTTGTAGCTTGAGGTTACCATTGCCACCGATTGCCCTGTGGCCAGGTGAATGCTAACGGCAGTAGAAAACCCCTCACATATATAGAGGGTGTCGCCTTCTGCTTCGAGCAAGGCATAGGTGCCCTTGATCTTGCCACCCACTGGGAAGTCCTTTGAGCCATCTATGCAGATCTTTTGGTAGGATTCAATCTTCCCACTTGCGCCATACAAAGGTATGTACATGACATATGGGGACAAAGGGTCCACTTTATACCCTTGCAAAAACGGAAGATCTTTTTCTTTTAGATAAGCTGGAACAATTTTGGGGTCAACCAAGGTAGCAAAAAGAGCGTCGGCCTCTCTGGCTGCAATCTCGTGCTTTGCATCCAGAAGATCCTTTTGTGCTTCACGCTCTTCTTTTGTAAGCCTGTCCGCCTCAGACCTATCCTTTTTGGTTAGGCCATCTGGAAGCTCGGTGAGCGTTTCATGCTCAGTCATTGACTTCCAAACTATGTAGCAGAACCGTTTAATTGAGCCTTTTGGCGTGGGGGTCTCAGAATACGAGTACCCCATTTTCCCTAGACAATCGTCCTTGTAGTCTTGGAATCTTCCATCTGTTATGTCTGGCCTGAAATCCGCGTCAAACCCTTTTTCCACAAGCTGCGCTAAAAGTGTCATGCCCCACCAATTTTCCGTGAGAACAAACCTCGCTCGGTTTTGAACCATAAGCAAGATAGTTTCTTTTTGATCGCTGAAACGGTCTCAAGCAACTGGTGTTCTAGTGACACGTCCACGTCTGCCATTAGCATAAGCTTTTGGAATTGCGGTGTATCTGATGTGTAAAAAAATCCTTCTTCAATCCTGTCGTCTTTCATGTGTTTCTCCCCGTCTCCTAAATTATTAGGATCGAGGTTGATTAATAGCAATACGTTTAAAAAATAATTTTTGATTTTCGTTGAGAGCTGCACCTTGTCGGTTATCCTTAATGTATGAGGCCAGCAAAAATCTCCATCATTGTAGGACACGATAAAAAAGAGCAGGGCGCTGTGCTTAGATTACCTGACAAAAAAGTAATTACCGAGTACCAATATAACACTCGGGTAGCTGCTGCGATGAAAGAGTTATCCCCGCATTACAACTGTATTGTGAACATTTTCCTTCGCGACAACGTGGGTAGGCTTGCAGCAAAAAGGGCAGCAATTGCGGCAGAACCGGACGTTATTTTGGAGCTGCTCTTTAACGGTTCCACGCACCCAGAAGTTAGGGGTGCAGAGATTTTATGCAGCCACTATTACAACAAGCTTCCCCTGCCTCGAATGATTTTGGAATCATGCGTCAAAGTTTTCGGCGGACAGAACCGTGGAATCAAAAACCCAAGCAGAGAAGACAACGGCTGGATGAATGTAAAATCTATCGTCCCCTTGTTTTTGCTGGAGCCATTTTTTGGATCGAATGAGCTGCAAGCTAAAGTAGCGATGGAGAGCGTTATAGAATACGCCCAGTCAATTCTCGCCGACGTGGAGGAATGCTATGGTAACAGTGCGCCTGAAAGAATTAACTAACTGCTCGGTCCAACAGCAAGACAAAATACTAACCGCCATAAAAATAGTTACAGTGGTGATGAACGGAAGTGACTTCCAAAGAGCTGTACTTAAGCACACCTACCTGGAGCCCGAGATTACGGGATTCTGGCTATGGAAGAAAACCAAGCTCCACGTTAGGGCCGGATTTGACGGTGCCAATGACACCTCCGCTGGAGTGTATAACATGGTAATGACAGGGGGCGAAAGCACTACAGAAGAATTTGAGTACATTTACCCGATCAGGATGCAGGTGCTCAGAAGCAAGTATTTAGATTTCACGCTTTTCGGACACGCCTCAGGCGCAATCCTAAAACTAGAGGACTGGGTTATAGCTACGTCCAACCCGTCTAAACTAGCGAGGGTGATATTTGAAAAAATGTTTCTTAGGCGCTTATATCTAAACAACCGAGAAAATTGTATTAAGAGTATGGTCACGCAGCTAGGTCAAATTATGGAAGACCTAGCCCAACAATATGATAAGTAGGAGACAGGATGCCTTTTAAGTCAGAAGCCCAGAGAAAAAAGTTTGCGGAAATGCTAGCCGAAGGAAAGATCACGAAAAGCCTCTTTAATGCTTTTAGCGATGACACCCCTGAGAACGTAAAGCTCCCAGAGCGGGTTAGCTCCAAGAAGACGGTCAAGGATTTGAAGGACAAGTTTTCAGTGGGCAAGGTCGGCAAAGTTGCCAAAGTAAAAAAGGTTTAGCCAATGTCGGATCTCCCACCGCTTTGGAAGCACCAAGTTACCGCTATCGAGCGAGCAAAAGTCCTACCGAACTTTGCCCTGTTTCACGACCCAGGTTGTGGTAAAACCCGCACCCTACTTGAAATTCTGCGGCACAGGTATAATCAAAACAAAAGAATCCTGCGTACCCTTATCGTTTGCCCTCTGATTGTGCAGAGCAATTGGAAAGAGGAAATCGCAAAGTACACAAAGATCCCCGCCGAGAAAGTCACAAAGCTTGAGGGGTCCATTGTACAAAAGGCCCAAGCCTTGCGGTCCGTGAGTGGGATTGCGATTGTGAACTACGACGCGTTTGTTAGTGATGAGTTTACCAAGGCCGCAATACTATGGGCTCCCGAGGTTCTTATTCTCGATGAGTCCCACAGGTGCAAAGATCTAAAGAGTAAGCGCACTAAGAATATAGTTAAACTTTCTCTCGCCATGGTTAGGGAAACATACAAGTACCTGATGACGGGTACGCCAGTGACAAACTCTCAGATGGACATTTTCAGCCAGTTTTACATCCTTGACGGTGGAGAAACTTTTGGTAGGTCTTTCTTCGCGTTTAGGGCCAAGTATTTTTATAACGCGAATCAGTACAGCTCTAATCGAAAGTTTCCAAACTGGATACCGATGAAGAACATTGATGCGGTACTGAACGAGAAGATTAAGAGCCTGTCTTCCGTGGCCAAGAAAGAGGACTGCTTGGACCTGCCTCCTTTGGTGCGGCAAGAAGTGGAAGTTACACTTAGCCCCAAACAGGCAAAGATTTACAAGGAGATGAAAAAAGACTTCATTACCTTTATCGGGGATAAGGCTTGCTCTGCTCCACTAGCTTTGACCAAGCTCATTCGGATGCAGCAGATTTTAAGTGGTTTTTTAAAGATGGAGGACGGCACAATTGAGAGATTCGATTCAGGACGTACGTCTGTCCTTTCAGAATTATTGGAAGGACTATGCGGAGATAAAAGAAACAAAGTTATCGTCTGGGCGATTTTCAAAGAAGACTACGCTACAATTCGGAGTGTTTGCGACCGGAGTGGAATACGGAGTGTGGAACTTCAGGGTTCTCTCTCACCCAAGCAAAAAGACGCAAATCTTGAAGCTTTCAAAACTGATGAAGGAATACAGTGCCTCATCGCTTCGCCAGCTGCTGGAGGAATCGGTATTAACATTGTTCAAGCAGCCTATTCCATATGGTTCAGTCGCTCTTTCAGTTACGAACAAGACGTACAAGCCACAGCTCGGAATTACCGTGGAGGCTCCAATGTACATACTTCAGTCACTCGCTACGATCTGGTTTCCCGAGGAACTCTTGACGAGGTCCTGCTTGACGCGATTAAAGCTAAGAAGACCATCTCGGAAAACATCCTAGGAATTGATTTAAATAAACTATAAAAAGATATTGACCACCGATTGGTGGTTTGATACGCTAGTTACAGACAGGGAGAATCACTATGGAAAATGAAACGAATAACATCTCTATTTCAGGGACAAATGCGTTAGTAGAGAAGCTAAAGGGTTGCAGAGAAAAGAAAGATCAAGCCAAGATTATCTTGAGCCAGATCCAATCTGAGGAAGATGCGCTAGAGGCTGAGATTCTGGAGATTCTACAAACCACAGGGTTAAAGAACTTCGGGGCGTCCTGTGGTGTCATCGTTGGGATCAGGAACGACTTCTTTGTACGCCAGCCTGACGGCCCAGAAAATGAAGATCAATTTAACAATTGGCTTGGTGAGCAAGGGCTTGACCGCTTGCGAAAAGTAAACTATCAAAGTCTAAACAGTTTGTACCGTGAGCGGTTAGACGCCGCAGCTGCACAAGGGGAAGTAGTGGTGATCCCTGGGCTAGAATCCCCAACCGTAAGGACCACATTAACCGTTAGAAAAGGAAAGTAAGAAATGACTAAAGAAATCGCTAAAAAACAAGAAACAGAAGTAGCTACAGTTGACATGAGCAAGTACGTCCAAGACGCACCTAAGCTCGAATCATTAACAACCCATATCGTAATCCCCCGCATTTCCATGGCTCAAAAAATGAGTCCGGCAGTTGACGAGGGCAAGTGTAAGTCTGGCGAGTTTTATGACTTCGGCGCAGAGCAAGCTATTACCGCAGTCGGCGGGTCGCTAAACTTCATCCCTCTTTTTGTCCGGATGGTAAAGCCAGAGCAAAGGCTTGACGGTAAGGACTGGGAGTATACGGGCGTTGTGAAACCTGTCACAGCCAAGAACCAAAAAGATCCTTGGGAGTATGAAATTGCAGGAGTGCCTCACCGTGCTAAGCCTCAGCTTCAAGTATATATGATGCTTCCATCCCAGCTCGAAAACGTACTAGAAGCCTTGCCCTACTTGTTTACATTCAACGGCTCTTCTATGAAAAAAGGCGGCAACACTCTTTACACAAACCTGCTAATCACACAGGCAACAGCGCCTAGCTTTTCTAAGATCTTTTCGATGAAGGGTGTTTTAGAAAAGAACGACAAGGGCAGTTTCTACGAGGTCCACGTCGATCAAGTAACTACCCCTGTTCCGCCTAAGTTCCTAGACGTTTTGCACAAGTGGTCAGTTGACCTGAGCAAGTTGTCGGACATCCGGATTCTAGGAGAAGATGACCTTAGAGAGCCAGAGCATAAAGCTCCTCAGGCTCCAGTGACAGACGAAGACTTGTCCTTCTAAAAAGTTTCTCTCGACCCAAACACACACAAACCGCATTGCCCCATGGTTACTGTAATAGCCGTGGGGTTTTGCTTAAGACGGGGATAAAATGATCGTAGAGTCAAATGATTTTGGGGATGTCTTACAACATCTTTATTGCTACAAGGGCCCTCTAGCCTTTGACACTGAGACCACTGGATTGCGGAGGTTCCATGGAGACAAGCTTTTCTCCCTCGCCATTGCCACTACACACGACGAGTTCTATTTTAATTTCAACTACCAGAACGAAGGGGACATTTTAAATGGGAGCGTCCCACTTGACCCATCTCGCTTAGTAGACCTAGCTTTTTTATTCTCAGATGACAGTAGGTTGTGGATCGCAGCTAATGCGAAGTTTGACCTACACATGCTCGACCAAGAGGGGATAACGGTTAATGGAAAAGTATACGACGTTCTGGTTATGGCTAGGCTGCTCCGTAATGACTTTATGCGCTATAGCCTCGCTGCTTGTGCCGAGCGGATTGGATTAGTAAAATCCTCGGAAGTGGACGTTTGGATCAAAACAAACAAAGCTTACAAAAAGACAAAGATCCCTGGCAAAAAAGGCGAGGTGCGAAACCCTCTATTTTGGTACGTCCCCCTTGAGATCATTTCCAAGTACGCTTGCACCGACGTTCGCATAACCTTGAATTTATACATCCAGCAGATGGGTGCCATGGAAGCTTGGGATCTAAAGCACCCAAAGCTAAAGTCCATCTTTGAAGTTTGCGAGAACGAGATGGCCCTGACCAAGGTGTGCTTTGACATGGAAAAGACAGGCATGAAGATCGACGTTCCATTTGTTTCTGCCGCCATTGCCCACGAGACCGCCATAATGGAAGAGGCTAAAAAAGAGTTCCTAGAACACTCAAAAACCCCCCTTATTGATTCAAATAAGGCACTAAAAGCGGTGTTCCAAAACGAAGGTATTGAAGCTGGGGTTACTGAGAAGGGAAACGACTCCTACACATATTCTGTCCTTGAGAATAGCGATAACACTCTCGCCAAAATCCTTCTGAAGTTTCGCGACGCCAACAAAAAAGTTTCTTCTTACTTCAGCTCCTTTCTGTACCACGCCGATAAAGATGGAATCATCCACTGCAATATCCGGCAGTCGGCCACTTCAACGGGTAGGTTCTCCATCTCTGACCCAGCCCTTCAAACCCTAAACTCCGATGATGATGCGGACACGGAGTGGAAGGTTAGACGCAGCTTTGTGCCCAGAGCATCCTATACTTTTCTGGCCGTAGACTATTGCGCCTTTGAGTTTCGGGCGATGTTAGATACCGCAGGAGAGAAAGACTTGGCGGCGCAGATCGAGGCAGGTCTCGATCCGCACCAAGCGACCGCTGACCTGGTAGGCATTACTCGCAAACAGGCGAAGACCATAAATTTTGGCCTACTGTACGGCATGGGTAACGGCAAGCTTGGCATAGCCCTAGGCGTCCCAGTGGAAGAGGCGGCGAGGCTAAAAAGGATCTACTTCGACAAGCTCCCAAAAGTGGAAGCTTTGATTAGAAAGGCCGCCCATGTCGCATCCTTGCGGACCTATGTCTGCAATCGCTTTGGGAGACCCTACCACTTCATCGACCAGAGATTTGCGTACAAAGCCTTAAATGCCCTGATCCAAGGTGGTACGGCGGACGCTGTGAAGTTCGCCATGGTTAGGCTCCACGAGCTTCTTGCTCCCTACAAAACTCGGATGGTCCTACAGATCCACGATGAGATCCTGTTTGAGCTACACGAGTCTGAGCACCACTTGGTAAGTAAAATTGTGCGGATCATGGAAGACGCGTGGCCGGAAACTTTCCACAAGATGCAGTGCTCTACTGAAACGGGTAAAAGCTGGGGAGATTTGGAGAAGTATGTCCCAGAAGCCTGAGACGTTATTTAGGAAGCGAGTGCGAAAGATCCTACTGCCCTACGAGCAGAGTGGGCAGATCGTTACTTTATCCCAGCAGCAGGTGGCTCTTTGTGGGTATCCAGATTTGGTGTTTTCAGTGGGCGGTAAGTTCTGGGCTTGGGAGCTAAAGAAAGACGCTAAGTCTCCGGCCACAAAGCTTCAGCTACATATGCTAGAAAAGATAAACAAGTCTGGTGCCTACGCAGCGGTGGTACACCCAGATAATTTTGAGGTTGAGTTGACGTTGCTACTAAAACAAATAGGAGAGAAGAATGATTAAGTTTGAGCGCAGTAAAATGATGATCCCAGTGGTACAGCAAGCAATGACGAAGCTTTATGGTTGTCGGAAATTTAAGGACGGTTACGGCTTCCAAGTTGGCGTTACCCTACGCGACATCTTGGAGCAAAATGATAAAGAAGCCCTTAAGCTAAAAGAAATACTTCTAAGTCTTTGTGAGAAGGACGAGGAAGGTAATCCAATTATTGTGACCGATGGCACCTCTACGAAATACGCTTTTAGCGACTATAATAAGCATAATTTAGAAGAGGATACAAAAGCCTCTTTCCGTTGCGTTATAGAAGTCCCCCACCCAAAGCTACACCTAAGCAAACTAGACCCTGCGCGCCTTAGTTCCGTAGAGTACGCAATGATTTCTTTTTTGATCGACGAGACCGTATAAAAAAAGCCCCCTCGTGAGGCTGTTCAACGAGGAGGCTTTTCGGGGGGTGGTGGTCAGAAGGTAGTGCCGTAGGCAGCTTCGCACCACTCATCTCTGAAGGAAGCTCACAAAAAGTTATCGACATAAATAGCGAGATACTTTAACTTAAAACCAAGGTGTAAAAACCCTGTCGGAAACCCAGTGGAGAGATCTACTGGGTTTTTCCGTTTCAGGACTGTTCGTATTCAGCCATTTTGTTGGCTTTGTTCCGGATGCCTTTGATGGAAGTTATTTTCTCTTCTCCCATGTCTTGCATATCGCCAATAGACTCCATTTTTTCAGATGCCCGCTTTTGCAGCTTAGCCATTAGCTCTGCGTCTTTTTTGATGCAGTGTGCTTTGTGCAGCGTGTCTAAACAAGAGTCCATCTCGTAGTCATCCATCTTGGCTTTTTGTTTGGCGTCTGGTTCCGCTATGGCGGAAGATTTCATTTCATTCTTTTTCATATGTTCCTTTATCTGTTTCTACTAAAGAGAGTTTAATAATACCCAAGTTTTAGGTGATACAACTGCCTCACCTATTTTAGGAGCCACAAACTTTTGTAGGTTGTCGCCCTCTTTCAAAAGGCCCCTGCCCACAAACCTTTTTAAGTCTTCCACTGGAGCCAAAGAACTAGCACCAGGCTGTATTTTATTGGCTGCTTGGTTCTGCAAAATGCCCTCAAATAACTCCTTGTCATTAGTTCTTTTTGCAACTGCTACCATTCTGGCCATATGGTCAGGATTAATAGACTGCATTGAAGTCAGGGGGGTGCGTATCATGGAACTAAGCTCTTCGCCTAAAATAGCGTTTTGTCCTAAAAATTGATTAGTTTTTTGGATGTCTGGGCCCAGTGTTTCTAAGCCTCTTCTTAGGGTATTGGCGCTCTCAACTACACCTTTTTGGCGAGCCTCTTGTGCTAGACCTGCTTCAACCGAGGTAGTGGTAGAGTCCTTGAATTTAGAGTACCGATCGAGTAACTCTTTGGCTCGTTGGGCTTGGGTGGCGTCTAAGCGCAAAGAAGGGTCCTGCCCGAATGGGAAGCCATCTTGCCTAAACGTATCGCTGTCAAAATCAGCTCCGCCTTTGACTAGGGTTCTTTCGTCCGCCATCTCTAGGCCCTCAGTCATCTGTAGTGGGTCCGAAGATTTGGTCACGGATGTTTGTCTACCCATTGCCCCATCGGCACTGAGCAAGTCATCCTGCACACCTTTGTTCAGGTTGCGCTGTTTAATTTTTTCAACAAGAACCTTCCACTGCTGAACTTTTTTCTCTTGGTTGACGTACTTGTTCCATCTCGATAAAAATTGCTTTTCAGTTTTTGGAACTATAGAAATCTCTTCAAACAGAGGGTTTTCTTTATCTGCTTTGGTTTTTCTGGATGCCTTTTTAAGGGTCATGTTTTCCAAAAGGGTCTCATCTGGGCTGCGTGGAGCAGGAGGTAAATCTTTGATTCGATTATTAGCTACCTTGCCCGCCTCAAAGTCTGCTGCGGTATATTTTGGTACGCTTTTTAAATCAGCAGAACTAAACATGGAGGACTGAGCGTCGTCAAAGTCTGGGGTTGCAGAAGTAGAAATTTCCCTTTCTGGGAAGATCGCCTGTGGCTTTATTTGCATCCCCTCTTGGGTCACATAATAATCTGGGACCGTTGGGAATGGAGCATTAGGTTTTGTTGCATTTAATTTGTTTCTGGCTGCGCGGGTCGATGCAAGAAGAGAGTTAGCCAAGGACATTCTTTCCTTTGACTCTCCCTTTGTACCGATAATGCCCTTAGAGATCTCATCAATATCGTCCAAAGTTGATGGGTTTACGTCGATCCATTTTCCGTCTATGACTGCTTCTATATCCTCTTCTTTTATCTTTTTACCCAAAGCGCCTGATTTAGAGCGAAGCTGTTCTAATAGGCTAAGGGATTCTTTTTGCACATCATCGGAAATACTAGGCGTCCTCAATCTTTGGACAAGACGCGCAACCTTATCTTTATTATTTAGGTACTGATCGGCAACTTCTGGGAGCATTTTAGACAAGCTTCGTCCGACATAGCTTACTCCCTTACCTGTTTTTACAGCTGCGCCTGTAACGGCTTTATTTACAGCAGGGACAGTGCCAAGTCTTTTTAAAAGAGCACCTGCTCCCATGGATGTGGGTATGTCCGCCGCCACGTCGATACCAAAATCTAATATTGAGGCCACAGAGTCTGGTGTTATTGCCTCTGCTACTTTAGAGCCTATGTTCGTGGGTAAAAAAGATTTAACAAAATCTTGCGCCACGTCTGGTCCGTAGCCGCTTTTATCAAGGAGAAAATCTGGCACTGCTGTTACGGTCCGAACAAAGTTTGCCACTGGGTTAAAGTCTTTTACAAACTGGGAGGCGCCCTGTGGTAAAAGGCCCTTTGGGATATTATACTTTTCCGCAACCTGAGTAGCTACTCCCCGAGGAAGTTCTCCTCGAAGGGGGTTTAGAAAATTTGCAACCTCAGAAATAGGCTTGCCGCTTATTTGGTTTTCAGCAGCAGACCTAAGAGCATTACTACCTACACCCAATGTTTTTGAAACGACGGTCCCAACCCCCACTTCGGCAGGTTTTTTAGCCAGCGAAAGTTTTTGCTTTTCTAGCTGAAGATCTTCGTCGTCAAGCTGTAAAAGTAAGAGCTGTTCTTCCTTGGTCATTTTGTAGTTCCGCCCTCTAGGATAAGTTTTCTTTTTGCTGCATTTGCTTGAATGCGAGCCTCTATCTCTGCCATTTGCTTGTCAGTGTTGGTTGAGGAGCCCCCTTGTGTAACCGCTCCAGATGATTTAGTAAACCCTTTTTTTACACCTTCCTTTGCTACTCTAGCTAAATCCTTGGAGTACGCAGAAACTTTTGACGGCCCTTGCCCCATGGATGCCTCTGCCTCTTCAATTTTACGAATCATTGCGTTTTGCAAGGTTTTTCGTAAAACATGCGCATTGTCTTTTAAGTAAGCTATTAACTCGGGTGGCGCTTCAGTATTAGGATCGCTGAGTAAAAATCCAGACCACCTGTTAAGCATAGACGCAATGTTATCTGGAACCCCAGACTCTACGTCTCTCTCGGTTAGGACACCCGTATGTCCAAGCGTTCTAGCAATTTGCGCTTGCGCTGCTTTTATAGTAGAGGTGGAGCCCTTGGTTAATAACGCTTCCAGCCCTTCGG
>Ga0163144_10028034_pt1 | contig 10881 bp, 10 predicted proteins | sample OliLak19BULKMAT1_FD_123175 | JGI IMG/M metagenome (GOLD analysis project Ga0163144, IMG submission 123175) | Freshwater microbial mat bacterial communities from Lake Vanda, McMurdo Dry Valleys, Antarctica - Oligotrophic Lake LV.19.BULKMAT1 | ecosystem: Environmental > Aquatic > Freshwater >... | reverse complement strand
TCAAAGAGGATGAGCACCGGCGGGGACGGGTTCGGCGCGCAGGCTCTGAGCCACAAAGTCGAGCACGGCGGTGATCTGCTCGCGGGTCACGTCGAATTGCTCCATGACCTCGTCGATGCCGAGGTCCTCGAGGTTCTCGATCACGGTTGCCACAGGCAGACGGGTGCCCTTGAACACCCAGGCACCGCTGACCTTGCCGGGGATACTCTCGACGACCGGACACTGGGACCAGTCAAGCACTGCCATAGTCGAAACTCCTTGGCTCCAGATTACGGCAATTCGCCGTGGCCGTCACGTCGCACCTCGAAGCCCCTCGAGCTGCCGCAACCAGGCGGCCGCCTGGTTCCAACTGGCGAAACCCAGGTCCACCCAAGTGTCATCTCCAAGGTATTCTCCTGAGCTCCTGTGATTGCCTCCGGCGCTTGCTGGGAGATTCCTCCTTACCTCCTGACCTCCTGTAATCTCTCTCCTGTGGACTGCCCCCGCTGCGCTCTTCCCATGACTGCCCACACGGTCCAGGGCCAGCTTGGCCGGGCGGTGACGATCGATCTGTGCGGCCCGTGCCAGACGATCTGGTTCGATCCGCGCGAGAGCCTGCAGCTCACGCCGGGTGCCACGCTGATGCTGTTCCGGGTGATCGGCGAGCACGTCGCCAAGCCCCAGGCCATTGACTCGGAGACCGCCAAGTGCCCGCGCTGCAAGGCGCGGTTACGCCGCACCCAGGATATGCAGCGCACGACCCGGTTCGAGTATTTCCGCTGCCCGCACGACCACGGCCGCTTGACGACGTTCTTCGATTTTCTAAAGGAGAAGGACTTCGTCCGGCCGCTGACGCCGGCGCAGATTACCAAGCTGCGCGACAGCATTCAGGTCGTCAACTGTTCCAACTGCGGCGCGCCGATCGACCTGGCCAAGACAAACGACTGCGCGCACTGCGGCTCGCCACTGTCGATGCTCGACATGCAGCAGGCCGAGTCCCTGATCGTCCAGCTGCGCGAGGCCGACCGCACGGACAAGACGGTGGACCCGGCCTTGCCGCTCGAGCTGGCGCGAGCTCGCCGCCAAACGGATGAAGCGTTCGCGGGCTGGCCGCAAGATTCGTTGTGGCTTGAAGCGGGCAGTTCGCTCGGTCTGGTTGGCGCCGGTCTGGCGGGCCTGGCACGATGGCTGAAAGAGAAGGGGTAGAATCAGGGCATGGGCATCACAGACTTCTTCCGAGGCGAATTCATTGACGTCATCGAGTGGACCGATGATTCGCGCGACACCCTGTCGTTCCGTTTCCCAGACGAAGACAAGGCGATCAAGAATGGCGCCCAGCTGATCGTTCGCGAATCCCAGGTCGCGCAGTTTGTCTACCTCGGCGAGTTCGGCGACACGTTCCTGCCCGGCAAGCACACGCTGACCACCGACAACATTCCCATTCTGACCAAGTTGCAGTCGTGGAAGTACGCCTTCAACTCGCCGTTCAAGGCCGACGTCTACTACGTCATCACGCGGTTGTTCACCGGCAACAAGTGGGGCACGTCGAACCCCGTGATGTTGCGCGATGCCGACTTCGGCGTGGCCCGCGTTCGCGCCTTCGGCACCTACGACTTCAAGATCGTCGAGCCCAAGACGTTTCTCCGCGAGGTCGCCGGCTCGGACCACAACTTCCGCCTCGACGAATTTGCCGACACCATGCGCTCGCGCATCGTCAGCCTGTTCACCGACGCGATTGCCTCGGCGAAAATCCCGGTGCTCGACGTGGCCTCGCGCTACACGGAGCTCGGCGATGCGCTGCTGCCGATGATTAACCCGGCGGTCACGGCGAAGTACGGCCTGGCCATCACCAGCTTCATCGTCGAGAACGTGTCGGTGCCGCCCGAAGTGGAAGCGGCGCTCGACAAGCGCGCCAGCATGACGGCGATCGGCAACTTGAACGATTACGTGAAGTACCAGATGGGCCAGGGGATGGCGGCTGGCGGCTCGGGTGGTGGTGCCGCCGGCACCGCGGCCGAACTGGCGGTCGGCTTTGGCATTGCCCAACAGATGATGCAGCAGGGATTTGCGGGTGGCGCCGCGGCGCCGACCGTGGCGGCGGCGCCGGAATTGCTCGCTCCAGCGGAGGCCGCGAAGGTGCTGGGTGTCAGTGAGGCTGATGTCATGACGGTGCTCGAATCGGGCGCGCTCAAAGGCAAGAAAATCGGCGCGTCCTGGCGCATCACGCGCGCGGCCCTCAACAGCTACCTCGCGGAGTAACCAGTGTTTCTTGGCCCGCCTCCGGCGGCGGCGTCTTGAAGACCGATTGATGACCGAGGAATCGAAGACTTCAAGCCGCGACCACGACGTCTCGGCGCTCAACAAGCACGCCTGCCCGGCGTGCGGCGCGCAGGCGGAGTGGAATCCGTCCACGCAAAAGCTGGTGTGCCCGTTCTGCGGCACCGAATCCCCATATGTGATCGACCGCGATACCGGCAAGGTCGCGGAACAGGACCTGGTCGCGGCGTTGCGCGACCTGCCCGCGGCCGAGCAGCAATGGCAGGCGACGCGCCGCAGCGTGCAGTGCCAGAGCTGCCGCGCGGTGATGGTCTACGAAGCCGAGCGGGTCGGGCAGAACTGCGAGTTCTGTGGATCGCCGGCGCTGGTGGCGTACGACGAGATTAAGTCGCCCATTCGCCCTGAGGGCGTGCTGCCGTTCCGCATCGATCGCAACCGCGTGCGCGACGACATTCGCCGGTGGTGGCGCAGCAAGTGGTTTGCGCCCGGCCGCCTGGCGCGAGCGGCGCTCGTGGATACGGTCCGCAGCCTCTACATTCCGTACTGGACCTTTGATGCGCACGCCGATTGCCCCTGGGATGCCGAGGCCGGTCACTACTACTACGTCAAGGTCGAAGGCCGCGACAGCAAGGGCCGGACCGTAATGACACGGGAGCGGCGCATTCGCTGGGAGCCGGCCGCCGGCGTCGTCGAGCACACCTTTGACGATGAGCCGGTGCCGGGGACGCAGGGGTTGCCGCTCGACTTGCTGCGGCAGGTCGAACCGTTTCCCACGCCGGAGCTGGTGCCGTACGATACGGCGTTTCTCTCCGGCCACGTCGTCGAGCATTACCAGGTGGTGCTGACCGAGGCCTCGAACCAGTCGCAACAGCAGATGCACCAGACACTGGAGCAACTCTGCGCCAGGCAAGTACCGGGCGACACCTACCAGAACCTGGTAATCCACCCCACGTTCTCGGGGCAGACGTTCAAGCACATCCTGGTGCCGATCTGGCTGCTGACCTACGTGTTTGGGTCGAGGTCGTATCAAGTCCTCGTGAACGGTTCCACCGGTCGCATCGCCGGCAAGTATCCGATCAACTACTGGAAGGTCTTCTTCGCCGCGGTGGCCGTAGTGTTGGCCGTGATCCTGGTCCTCCTGATCGCCGATAGTTGAGCCGCCGTCGCGTTAACGTCCATAATGTCTACGCCATGAACCGAACCACAGTTGCCCTCACCCTCGTCGTTACTGCCGCGCTTGGCATTGGTCTCACCGCTCAGCAGGGCCGCAAACCTGTGAACTGGAAAGAACTGCCGGCGCCGTTCGCCACGGAATCGGTTCGCAATAGCCCGACCGTCGTGCCGAAACCAGACGGCGCCAAGCTCGAACTGCCGGCCGGCTTTGTGGTCGAGGAGTTCATGGCGTTCACCACTGAGCGGCCACGCTTCATGATGCTCGGCCCGGGTAATGAAATCCTGCTCTCGGATTCATCCACCCAGGGCTCGGTTTTCGTGATCAAGGACGGCGTTCGCACGGCGATCATCGAGAAGCTCGATCGGCCCTATGGCCTGGCGCTGAAGGGCGACCAACTCTACGTGGCGGAGCCGACCTCGGTGAAGGTCTACAGCTACGACGCCAAGACCATGAAGGTGACCGGCGCCGGTAAGGAGATCATCTCGCTCGCCGGCATGGGCACCGGGCACAACACGCGGACACTCGCGTTCAATCGCGACGGCTCGAAGCTGTACCTCTCGGTCGGTTCGCAATCCAACATCGACCTGAACGAGCCGCCGATGCGCGCGGCCGTGCATCGCTTCAATCCCGATGGCACCGGCCACGAGACCATCGCCACCGGCTTGCGCAACGCCGTCGGCATGCGCTTCTATCCGGGCACCAACGACCTGTGGGTGTCGGTGCACGAACGTGATGCGCTCGGCGACGACCTGGTGCCCGACTACGTGACCAAGGTGGAGACCGGCGGCTTCTACGGCTGGCCGATTGCCTACCTCGGTCCCAACGTCGAGCCGCGCCACAAGGACGTGGACATGGCGAAAGTGAAGAGCACGCTCTATCCTGATGTCATGCTCGGCAGCCATGTCGGCCCGCTCGACATCCTCTTCTATACCGGCACGCAGTTCCCGGCCAAGTATCGCGGCGGCATGTTCGTGGCCCTGCACGGCTCGTGGAATCGCGCCCAGCGCCAGGGCTACAAGATCGCGTTCATCCCGTTCAAGAACGGTATGGCCACCGCGGGTCCCGAAGACTTCCTCAGCGGCTGGATGCTGGCGCCCGACAAGAAAGAAGTGTGGGGACGTCCGGTCGGCCTGCTGCAGATGCCCGATGGCTCTCTGCTGGTCACCGACGATGGCGGCCGCAAGATCTGGCGGGTTAGTTATAAGGGATAGGCCACAGATTCACACCGATTAGGCACAGACCGGCTGCGTCGTGAAGGCGATTCTGATCCACGGCAACGGCGGCTGCACCGCTGCTGACCATTGGTTGCCGTGGCTCGAACGGCAGATCACCGCACTTGGCGTGGATGTGATCAACCACACCTTTCCTGACAACGTGAAAGCCCGGGCCGAGGTGTGGCTGCCATACCTCGAGTCGCTCGATGCCGATGAGGAGACGATTCTCGTCGGCCACTCATCGGGCGCGGTGGCGGCCATGCGCTACGCCGAGACACACCAGCTGCTTGGATCGGTGCTCGTGAGCGTGTGCCACACCGATCTGGGCGAGGCGTTCGAAGCCGCGAGCGGCTATTACCGCGAACCGTGGCAGTGGCATCGCATCCGCGACCACCAGCAGTGGATCGGGATTTTCCACTCGACCGACGACCCGCTCATCCCGATCGCGGAAGCCAGACACGTGGCCGCGCAGTTGAAGGGGAGTTACTTCGAGTTCGCGGACCGCGGGCACTTCAACCACTCGCACGAGTTCCCCGAGGCGCTGGACTTCATCAGGCGCAAGCTGCTGACGACCTGAGCTGTAACCGGGCCATGCTACTTGACCTTGGTGGCGAAGACGATCGACCCCAGCACCTGGTCGTCCCAGAAGCCGACGACATAGCCCTTGCGCGTCAGGTAGCTGCCGCGCAGCGTGATGGCCGGCGTGACGCGGAACCCCACGGTCGTCTCGAGCCGGCGGTATGACTCGTTACGGTCGGCCAGGTCGGGCAGGCTCGTCCACAGGGTGTGCTGGTCGTCGTACCTGGCGGCCGTGAACCACCGCGGACCGAGCGTCTGCGTCGCCTCGATCCAGCCGCCATCCGCGCGCGCCGTATCGCTGGCCAGCTCGCGCCACGTCCACAGGTATTCACCGGCAATGCGGGTGTGGCCGAACGACCATTCACTTTCCACCTGCGCGATCGACGCGCGGCGATCGCCAGTGGACGGGTCGCGCACCTCGCGGGCCACAGCGTATGACCCGGTGGCGACGGACGCGCCGACGCGCAGGCCGATCGTCGGCGTGATGCCGCCGCCGGCAATGACGTTGAGCATGCGGGGCGGCTTGTTGTCGCCGAAAAACGGCCGGCCACGAATGGGCGAGCTGTCGGTGACGGCGGCACGCACGTCCCATTTCTGTGTCGAGGCGGTGACCTGCGCGCCGAATGGATACGACGCCGCGATCAGGAAGGTCGTCGGTGTGCCCGGCTCGAACCGCGGCACCGGCAAGTACAGGGTCGAGTGCGGCGACACCACCGGGTTGCGGTTGGGACGGTTCTCAAGAATGGCGAAGCCGAGCGGTGACACGAACTGGCCGACATCAACGCGCACGCCGACCGCGCCCGGCCGTTCGTAGCGCACGGCCAACTCGTAAATCTGCTTTTGCCAGGCGCCATCGAACGATCGTCGCAAGACGACGGGTCGCATGCGAAGGCTCCAGCCGTCCGCCAATCGCACGGCCGCGAACACGTCGAACCACGCCGTGGACTTTCGCGTGACCTGCGAGCCGGCGTCGCCATCGACGGCGACCACGGTATCGAGCGAGAGACGCGACGTCTCGCCAGGCCACCCCACAGAAGGGGTTGCCGCCACCGGCATGGACTGGGCGGCAGCCGGCGTCGTGGCCATCACGCACGCCGCGACGACCAGCGACCGGATCAGGCGGTGCGTGTGCGTGGCGCCCATTGGAAAGCCGACAAATCGAGTGGCGCCATCGCGCCGATCAGGCGAGGCACCGCCAACACCAGCGCCTCGACGGCCGGGCCATCGAAGTCGGTCCCGGCGCATCGCCGTAGTTCGGCGATGGCCTCCACCGGGAGGCGGGCGGCGCGATAGGCGCGCGCGCTGGTCATGGCGTCAAAGGCGTCGGCGACGTGAACAATGCGGGCGGCGAGCGGGATGGCGGCCCCCACCAGTCCGTAGGGATAGCCCTTGCCGTCGGGACGTTCGTGGTGCAATTCGACGATCGGAATGTGCGGCGCCAGAAACGGGATGCCGCGAAGAATCCGCGCGCCGACGGAGGGATGCACCTTGATCGCCTCGAATTCCGCGGCCGTCAGCGCGCCCTGCTTGCGCAACACCTCGTCCGGCACGCCGATCTTGCCGACGTCGTGCAGCAGCGCTCCCAGCCGCAGTGTTTCCATGGCCTCCGCATCGAGGCCCAACTCCTGGCCGATGGCCACCGCGAACGTGCTGACCCGCTCCGAGTGACCGGCGGTGTAGGGATCGCGTGCGTCGAGCGCCGCCGCCAGCGCGCGCACGGCGCCGAGGTAGGTCGCCTCGGCCTCCGCTTCGGCGGCGGTGACCGAGGCCATCAGCGAGTTGAAGGTCTGTGTCAACTGATCGATCTCGCGGCTGCTCCCGCCCGGCACCACCGGCGTTCGCGTGCGCTCGCTGGCTGACATCGCGGTCAGCGACTGCGACAATTGATCAATCGGCTCGGTCAGCGTTCGCGCCAGCCACCAACTCCCGAGGCCGGCCAAACCGATGGCGCCAAGGCCAATCCACGCCAGGCTCGTGAGCGCCGACACCGTTTGCCCGGCTGCGGTCGCGTCCACTGACCCGAGCGCGACGAAGGTCACGTCATCGACCCGCGACAGGGGCTGCAGTGCCCACGACTCGCCCGCCAGGTCCAGGATTTGTGCTTCGGTGGCGGTGCCGATGTTGTGGGCGGCCAGGCCGGCGGCAATCCCGGGTGGCAGCGTCGTGGCGAGAACCACGGGACCCCGGACGATGGCCGCGTGGCCGCGCGACAGTTGCGCCAGCTCCGCGGCATACCCCGCGTCGAGCGCCGTGCCCAGCTCGAGCGAACCGATCGTCACATCGCCCAACTGCAACGGCACCGACATCATGCGATAGACGATGCGATAGGCGCCGGTGCCGGCCACCACCACGCGATCCGCCGCCACGCCACCGCGTCCCGCGCCGATGGTCGATCCCCGTGGCCAGGACGAGGCCTGGCGGCCGCCGCTGACGACCACGACACCCTTGCCATCGGCCACCGCCAGCACACTGGCCGACACCCGGCCGGCAATCTTGTCGATTTCGCGCTGCACCGTCATCAGCAGTTCGCCGGTCGTCGCCGCGCTCGCGCCCGCTCGCTCGGTGAGCCACGTGTCGAGGGCCGCCTTCAAGGTCGGATTCTCGGCCAGTGTCGCGACCGTGGCGCGCAGGTCCTGTTCGCGCCGCGCCTCGACGCGTTCGAACACCTGTTGCGCCGTCGTCAGGTTGTCGGCCACCGCCTGGCGGACCTGGTCGCGCACGCTCACGCTCAGCACGGTGAAGACGGCGCCCAGCACCAGGGCGACGGTCAGGAACGACAGCACCAACGCGCGGGTGACCAACCGCGGCGCGCTCATGATGCGGGCTCCAGTACCGGCAACGTCACAGTCAAGGTCGTGGCGGCGCCGGGACGAATCGTGACGCGATCGCGGCGTTCGCCAATGCGTTCGTGCCACGCCACCACGGTGTGCTCGCCCGCCGGCACGCCCTCAATGGCAAAGGTGCCGTCGCCGTTCGGAATGGTGAACCACGGGTGCTCGAACACGCGCGCGACCGCGCTCATGTGCGAGTGAATTTCGCAATACACCTTGATCGTGCCGGGACGCTTGAACACGCGCGAGCGCGACGAGCCCGGCGGGAAGCGGCCCAGGTCGAAGGTGGCCGGCCGCGAGAGTGAGAACACGTTGTGGAAAAAGGGGTCCCCGTTTGGGAACGCCACCTCGGATCCGGCCGAGACGGCCACCACGTGCGGGACAAACTGCTCGTCCTTCTGCACGATCGAGGCCGGGGTCGGCTTCAACGTGGCAGGTGCCGGCAGGCCTTCGAAGTAGACGATGACATTGCGGGCCTCGACTTGCGGGGCGGGCCGGGGACCAACCGAGCGCCGGCTGTAGGCGCTGGCCGTGGACGGTGCCTTGGCCGCGGTCAAGTGGACCATGCCAATGAGACGGCCGGTGGTGCCTTCCTGCGCCGCGGCAGGGGCCCACGCGGCCGAGATGACCGCCAGTGCGGCCCCGACGACGAGCAACAATGCCCGTCCGCCCAGCCTGTAAACCGACCGGTCGGGCGCATCAGGGGACTGAAGCGCGGTCATTCGGTGTGGATGCACACGAAGTCGAGTATACGTCCTACCAAAGGGTGCCAAGGTGCCAGGGGTGCCAAGGGTGCCAGAGTGCCAAGTTGAAGCACGCTACGGTAGGCTAGGCGACGTGACTCGCTTTGAATCGGCGCTGGTCTACTCCAACCAGGTCCACCACGAACAACTTCGCAAGGGTACCGGCATCCCGTACATGGCCCACATCCTTGGCGTCGTCGCCATCGCGCTGGAGTACGGCGCGAACGAAGACGAGGCGATCGGCGCGTTGCTGCATGACGCGGCCGAGGATGGCGGCGGCGAAGCGCGCCTGGCCGAGATCCGCGCGCGCTTTGGCGATGCGGTGGGCGACATCGTGCTGGGCTGCAGCGACAGCCTGGCCGAGCATCCGGAAGACAAGCTGCCGTGGCGTGCCCGGAAGGAAAGCTACCTGGGCCATATCGAGGGCGCCAGCGACTCGGTGTGCCTGGTCTCGGCCGCCGACAAGCTGCACAACGTCCGATCGATCATCCGCGACCTGCGCCTGCACGGCGACGAGGTGTGGGAGCGGTTTCAAGGCAAGCGCGATGGCACGCTGTGGTACTACGAAGCCGTGACCGGTGCACTGCTGAGCCGGTATCGAGCCCCCCTGTCGCGCGACTTGTTGCGAGAGGTGGAGGAGTTGCTCCACTTAGCCGATAATCTGTGACAGTGAAATTCTTTGTCCGGCGTCTCCTGATCGGCGGGTTCGTGCTTGCGGCGCTCCCGGTTCCCGGTTTTGCACAATCCGAACCCCGCTACGATGCGGGCAATCCCACGCTGCAGCAGATTTGGGTCGATCCGGTTGACGGCAATGACCGCTCCAGCGGCCGCAGCGCCAGCGAGGCGGTCCGGACCCTGATCGAAGCGTGGAACCGCATTCCTCCCAATTCCGCGGCCAGCGCGCTGGTCGCCAGCGGATACGAGATTCGCCTGCAGCCCGGTGAGTATCCGGCCGGCACGATTCCCCATTACATGGAGGCGCGTTACGGGTCGGCGACCGCGCCGATCGTGTTTCGCGCCGTGAACGGCGCCGGCACCGCGACCCTGCGCACGGGCTTGAACATCGCGCATGTCGGCTATCTCTATTTCGTCGACGTTGACATCGTCCCGACCCCGGCGGCCGACGTGTTTCACTGCGAAGACTGCGATCACATCCTGCTGCGCAACGTCACGTTCACCGGCGGCCAGCGGCCGGTGGAGGGCGTCGAGGCGGACGTGGCGCACGAGACGGTCAAGGTCAACCAGTCGAGACATTTTTATATCGAAGACTCACGCATCGGCGGCGCTGACGACAACGCCATCGACTTCGTGGCCGTCCAGCAGGGCCACATTGTTCGCAATCGGGTCTACAGCGCGAACGATTGGTGTGGCTACGTCAAGGGCGGGTCGGCCTCGATTCTCGTGGACAGCAACGAGTTTCACGACTGTGGCACCGGCGGCTTCACGGTGGGGCAGGGCACCGGCTTGCAGTTCATGAGCACGCCGTGGCTGCATTACGAGGCCTACGACATTCGCGTCGTCAACAACATCGTGCACGACACCGAGGGCGCCGGACTCGGCGTGAACGGTGGCTACAACGTGCTGGTCGCCTGGAACACCCTCTACCGCGTGGGCACGCGCAGCCACGTGCTGGAAGCCGGCTTCGGCGCCAGGAGTTGCGACGCGGCCGACGTGGCGGCCGAGAGAACCGCCTGCGAGAGTCGTCTGGAGGCGGGAGCGTGGGGGACCACGGTGGTGGATGACGGCGAGAACTTCGTTCGCATCCCGAACCACCACGTGTTCCTGATGAACAACGTGGTGTCCAATCCGGAAGGCGCCGGCAGCCAGTGGCAGCACTTCCAGATCAACGGCAGTTATGAAGGCGGCCCGTCCGGCACCGGCGCGCCGAATTCGAATCGCGCCGATAACGACCTGCGCATTGCCGGCAACGTGATTTGGAATGGGCCGTCAGAACATCCGCTGGGGGTTGGCGACGACTCGGGCTGCCCGGCCAGTCATGCGACGTGCGGCGAGCCGTATCTCGTCGCCAACAATGCAGTGAACGCGCAGCAGCCGACCTTTGTCAGCCTCGCGGACGGCAACGT
>Ga0163144_10028033_pt1 | contig 10881 bp, 10 predicted proteins | sample OliLak19BULKMAT1_FD_123175 | JGI IMG/M metagenome (GOLD analysis project Ga0163144, IMG submission 123175) | Freshwater microbial mat bacterial communities from Lake Vanda, McMurdo Dry Valleys, Antarctica - Oligotrophic Lake LV.19.BULKMAT1 | ecosystem: Environmental > Aquatic > Freshwater >... | reverse complement strand
GCGGCGACCTTGTCTATGCCCTGGCAGCAGGCCGGCTGCGTCGTCAGGCCTGACGGAACCCCAGCACGTCCTGCATGTCGTAAAAGCCGGGTTTGCGGGTCCGCACCCAGGCGGCGGCGGCTACGGCACCCCTGGCGAACAGCGAGCGGTCGATGGCCGAATGGCTGAGCGTCAGGGTCTCGTCGTCGGAGGCAAACAGCACCGTATGTTCGCCGACAATGCCGCCCGCCCGGATCGAGGAGAAGCCGATCGATCCGGCCCTGCGGGCTTCGCCGACGCCGTCATAAGGCGCGCTGCGCAGGTCGGACAGGGCGTGACCCCGGCCGGCGGCGGCCGCCTCGCCCAGCATCAGGGCGGTCCCGGACGGCGCATCGATCTTTTTCCGGTGATGGGCCTCGGCGATCTCGATGTCCCAGTCGCGGGCGTCCAGCCGGAGCGCGGCGTGCTCGACCAGGCCGATCAGGACGTTGACGCCCAGCGAGAAATTGCCGCTGCGGACGAGGGCGATCCGGTCCGCCGCCGCCGCCAGCGCTGCCTCCTGGTCCGGCGTGAAACCGGTCGAGCCGATCACGAGGGCCGGGCCACCGCGTTCGGCGCAGGTCGTCGCCAGGGCTGCGGACGCCTCTGCGGTCGAGAAATCGATCACGACGTCGCACAGGCCCAGGTCCGGCGTCTCGCCCCAGTCGAAGCGGACCGCGACCATGACATCCTCGCGCGCGTCCAGCGCCTGGCTGACCGCCCGGCCCATTCGTCCGCGCGCGCCGGAAATGCCGACGTGGAACAGGTCGCTCAAGGCACGGCCCTTCCGGACATCGTCACTGGGCGTTCTCGCGCGAGGTCCGGGCATCGTCCTCGGCCCCCAGAATGTCGGCCCAGAAGCGTTTGGCCTTGCCCGCGAAGCTGGAGTTGCGCGGGCTCTGACTGTCGCCGAACGAGGCGGCCAGTTCCTGCATCAGCTCCTTCTGGCGCGCCGTCAGATCGGTCGGTGTCTCGACAAACAGCTCGACCACCAGATCACCGCGCTGACGGCCGTTCAGGTGGGGCATGCCCTTGCCCTTGATGCGTACGGTCTTGCCGGTCTGGGAACCGGCCGGCACCTGGACCGGGGCCCTGCACTCCCCGTCGCAGGCCGAGGACGTCAGACAGGGGGCTTCGATGTCGCCGCCCAGGGCCGCGACGGTCATGGGAACGGGCACGGTGCACAGCAGGTCCAGATTGTCCCGCTCGAACAGATCATGCGGCGTGACCGCCAGAAACACGTACAGGTCGCCGCGCGGGCCGCCCCGGGTTCCGGCGTCGCCCTCACCCGACAGGCGAATGCGCGAGCCTTCGTCGACGCCGGCCGGGATTTTCAGCGACAGTTTGCGCGTCTTGCGGATCTGTCCGTGACCCTGACAGGTCCCGCACACGTCCGCCGCCGCGAGGCGCTGACCCTGGCCGCCGCAGCCGGGGCAGGTCCGCTCCATCTGGAAGAAGCCGTTGGCCTGGCGCACGCGTCCGGCTCCATTGCAGGTCGAGCAGTTGCTGGCCCTGGCTCCCGGCCTGGCCCCCGAGCCCTCACAGGTCTCGCAGGTCGCGGTGGTCGGCACGGCGATCTCGACCTCGGCCCCCTGATAGGCCTGCTCCAGGGTGATCTCGAGATCATAGCGCAGGTCCGAGCCCCGCCGCGGGCCGTTGGACTGCCGGCGGCCGCCGAACACGTCGCCGAAGGCGTCGCCGAAGACTTGGGAGAAGATGTCGTTGACGTCGTGAAAGCCCTGCTGGCCTCCGCCCGCGCCGCCGTTCACGCCCGCATGGCCAAACCGGTCATAGGCGGCCCGTTTCTGGTCATCAGACAGGACTGTATAGGCCTCGGACAGTTCCTTAAACTTCGCCATCGAGGTCTCCGATCCGCCGTTGCGGTCGGGGTGGTGCTCCATCGCCAGCTTGCGATACGCCGACTTCAGGCCTGCGGCGTCGATCCCCCGATCAACCCCCAGTACTTCGTAAAAATCACGCGCCATGCGCAGATCGTCCTCTGCCAACCCCGAACATTCCGTTCACGCCTCTTTCACGGACACGCAAACGGAATGGCGACCCCAGTGAGACATGGGCGCCGGGTGGGATGATGCAAGTTTCATGAAAGCCACGGTCCTCCCCCGCATCGCGGGGGAGGATCACCTTACCTAGGCGCTCTTCTTCTGGTCGTCGTCGCCCGAGACTTCCTCGAACTCGGCGTCGACCACGCCGTCGTCGGCCGGAGCCTCGTCACCGCCCGAGGCCGCGTTCTGGGCATACATGGCCTCGCCCAGCTTCATCGAGGCCTGAACCAGCGTGTTGGTCTTCGTCCGGATGTCCTCCGGATCGGTGCCGTCCCGCGCGGCCTTCAAGTCGGTCAGACCGGTCTCGATGGCGGTCTTCTCTTCGGCACCGACCTTGTCGCCGTGCTCGGCGAGAGCCTTCTCGGTCGAATGGATCAGGCTGTCGGCGGCGTTCTGGGCCTCGACCAGCTCCTTCCGGGCCTTGTCGGCCGTGGCATTGGCCTCGGCTTCCTTGACCATTTTGTCGATGTCGGCGTCAGACAGGCCGCCATTGGCCTGAATCCGGATCGACTGTTCCTTGTTGGTCGCCTTGTCCTTGGCCGAGACATTGACGATGCCGTTGGCGTCGATGTCGAAGGCCACCTCGATCTGGGGCATGCCGCGCGGCGAGGGCGGAATGCCCATCAGGTCGAACTGGCCCAGCATCTTGTTGTCGGACGCCATTGGACGCTCGCCCTGGAACACCCGGATGGTCACGGCTGACTGGTTGTCGTCGGCGGTTGAGAACACCTGGCTCTTCTTGGTCGGGATTGTCGTGTTGCGCTCGATCAGCGGGGTGAACACGCCGCCCAGAGTCTCGATGCCCAGCGTCAGCGGGGTCACGTCCAGCAGCAGCACGTCCTTGACGTCGCCCTGCAGCACGCCGGCCTGAACGGCTGCGCCCAGCGCCACGACCTCATCGGGGTTCACCCCCTTGTGCGGCTCCTTGCCGAAGAAGGCCTTCACGGCCTCCTGCACCTTGGGCATGCGGGTCATGCCGCCGACCAGAACCACTTCGTCGATGTCGGAGGCCTTGAGGCCCGCGTCCTTCAGCGCCTTGGCGCAGGGTTCGATGGTGCGCTGGATCAGGTCGTCGACCAGGGCTTCCAGCTTGGCGCGCGACAGTTTGATGTTCAGGTGTAGCGGGCCGGAGGCGTTCATGGTGATGAACGGCAGATTGACCTCATACTGGGTCGTGGAGCTGAGCTCCTTCTTGGCCTTTTCGGCCTCTTCGCGGAGGCGCTGCAGGGCCAGTTTGTCCTGGCGCAGGTCGACACCCTGTTCCTTCTTGAACTCGTCGGCCAGATAGTCGGCCAGACGCACGTCGAAATCCTCGCCGCCGAGGAAGGTATCGCCGTTGGTCGACTTGACCTCGAACACGCCGTCGCCGATCTCGAGGATCGAGACGTCGAAGGTACCGCCACCCAGGTCGTAGACGGCGATCTTCTGGCCGTCGTTCTTGTCCAGGCCATAGGCCAGCGCCGCCGCCGTCGGCTCGTTGATGATGCGCAGCACTTCGAGGCCCGCGATCTTGCCCGCGTCCTTGGTCGCCTGGCGTTGGGAATCGTTGAAATAGGCCGGGACGGTGATGACGGCCTGGGTGACCTTTTCGCCCAGATAGGCCTCTGCGGCCTCCTTCATCTTGATCAGGGTGAAGGCCGAGATCTGCTGCGGGGAATAGTCCTTTCCGTTGGCGCGCACCCAGGCGTCGCCGTTCGGGCCCTTGACGATCTCATAGGGCACCATACCCTTGTCCTTGGCCACGACAGGGTCGTCGAAGTTCCGGCCGATCAGACGCTTGATGGCAAAAAAGGTGTTGGCCGGGTTGGTCACCGCCTGGCGACGCGCCGGCTGACCCACCAAGGTCTCGCCGCCGTCCTGGATCGCGACCACCGACGGCGTGGTGCGGTTACCCTCGGCGTTCTCGATGACCTTGGGGTTCTTGCCGTCCATGACGGCCACACACGAGTTGGTGGTGCCGAGGTCGATACCGATGATCTTGGCCATGAGCCTTCTTTTTCTCCGTCTGGCGGGCGATGCGGCGGCCTTAACAGAAAGCGCCGCGCGTGACCGCCCCCGTTTCGTTTGCACCGGTCCGCGGGGGCGCGAACACGGCAGGTTGGGTCCGTTCCCGGATGAAACCCCACCGATTGCGGGGTCTCTCGGGCTGGTCCGGATATGGGAAAGTCGTCATGCCCCGCAAGGGCTTCATACGCGCCGGCGGCCGAATCCCGCAGAGTCAGGGGTTATCAGGTGCGTCGAGGCGGCCCCTGAGGCAGACTGGTTGTTGATTGTGGGTCGCGGGCCCGCGTTTCCGGGACCCGATCCATGCGCCTGACCGCCCGTTCTCCGTTCTGGCGCGCCTTCCTGCTGGCCGTCGCAGCGGCGGCGGGGCTGTTTACGGGTCCGGGTTCCGTCGAGGCCGACACCGGGGGGGTCGCCCGACCGCCGGCGCACGCGATCGGCTACCAGTCCGACGATGACAACAATCGCGACGTCCGGGTGCACAATCAGACCGGCTGGACCATGACCCGGCTCTACGCCTCGAGCGACGGACCCTCGAGCGACGATCTGCTCGGTGCCGAAACCCTGTCGCCGGGACAGAGCGTGGTGGTCACCATCGACGACGGCTCGGGGGCCTGTCGCTATGCCTTGCGGGCCGAGTTCGACAATGGTCGGACCCTGCAGCGTAGCGGGATCAACGCCTGTCTGGTCGCGGATTACTATTTCACGCGGTAGGGGCGCCTCGCCGTCCCCGGTGTGAAGGCTGCGGCGATGCCGACGGATGCGGCCACGCTCGGAAAACCGCTATCGAGACATAATGGAGCCGTTTCCCGATCTTCCCGGATTTCGCCACTGGCCCGGCTGGCTTGAAGAGGCCGCCCAGGCGTCTCTGCTGGTCCAGATCGAAGCCGCCCTCGTCGTGGCGCCGCTGTACCGGCCGGAAACGCCCGGCGGAAAGCCGCTCTCGGTGCGGATGAGCAACCTGGGGCCTCTGGGCTGGGTCTCCGACCGGGCCGGCTATCGCTATCAGGCGACGCATCCCGAGACCGGCGCGCCCTGGCCGCCGATCCCGAGCGGTCTGATCGGCCTCTGGAACGACCTTGGCGGCGGTCCTGCGCCGCCGGACGCCTGTCTGGTCAATCTGTACCGAGGCGACGCCCGCATGGGCCTGCACCAGGACCGGGACGAGGCGGACCTGACGGCACCGGTGCTGTCCGTGTCGCTGGGGGATACCGCTGTGTTCCGCATCGGGGCGGCGGGGCCGGGCCCGACGCGGTCGGTGCGGCTGGCGTCAGGCGACGTCTGTGCCCTGACCGGTCCGGCGCGGCTGGCGCGGCACGGGATCGACCGGCTGCTGGTCGGGTCGTCCCGGTTGGTGACCGGCGGCGGCCGGATCAATCTTACGCTGCGACGCGCGGCGTGAGGTCACGGCGCGGTGACTCGACGGGACGGCACAGCGCCGTCACAGTTCCGGCCCAGACCGCAAGGAGCGCCCCATGACCGTCCTGATCCGCCCTGAAGGCCCCGTCGCCGACGATTTCCGGCCCTCGCGGCGATCCCTGGGCGGACTGACCGCCGGGGCCGTCTTCACCGGCTATGCGGTCGCCGCCCTGGCCCAGGAAGCCCAGCCGATCACCACCGGCAGCGAGGGACTGGAGACAGGCATGGTGAGCTATCCCTCGGCGGACGGCTTCGACCTGCCCGCCTATGTGGCCCGGCCCGCCGGCGACGGGCCTTTCCCGGTCGTGATCGTGGTGTCGGAGATCTTTGGCCTGCACGCCTATATCCAGGACGTCGCCCGGCGGCTGGCCACAGCCGGATACGCCGCTGTCGCGCCTGCCTTCTTCGTGCGTGTCGAGGACCCCGCGCCGCTGGCCGACATTCAACGCGTCCAGGCCATCGTCGGGGCGGCCGGCTATGAACAGGTCATGGGCGACATCTCCGCGACGCTGGAATGGGCGTCCGGCCAGCTGTGGGCCAATGCCGACAGGGTCGGGGTCACCGGCTTCTGCTGGGGCGGCAAGGTTGTGTGGCAGGCCGCGGCCCGTTTCGCGGCCATTGACGCGGGCGTGGCCTGGTATGGCCGCCTGGCCCCCGCGCCGAACGCCACGCCGGCCCAGATGGCGGCCGGGCAGCCTTTCCCCGTCGATCTGGCGGGCGACCTGAAAGGCGTGGTGATCGGCAACTACGGCGGCCAGGATCAGGGCATCCCCAACGACACCGTCGCCGCCATGCAGGCGACGCTCGTGGCTGCCGGGGCCACAGAGAGCGGCATCAAACTCTATGCCGACGCCCCGCACGGCTTTCATGCCGACTACCGCGCCTCCTACCGGGCGACCGAGGCCGCCGACGGCTGGGCGCGCCTGCTGGCCCTGTTCGAAGCGAAGCTGAAGTAATCCTCCCCCATCGGGAAGGATCAGGGATCAGGCCTTGCTGTCGAAGGTTGCGCCGGTGCCGTCGGCCGCCGCGCCATAGGGGTTGGCCCCCTGCAGGCCCGAGCCCCTGGTCGCCACCACGACCATGGCGGGGCGGACCGTCCGGCCGAACAGCTCATAGCCCGCCTGCATCGTCTGCAACACACTGCCGCCCGGCACCTCGGCGGAGGGTTGTTCCATCATGGCCTGGTGCAGGTGCGGATCGAAGGGGTCGCCGGGTCCCGGGGCGACGCGTTTGAGCCCATTGGTCTCGAAGGCCTGCAGCAGCGACTTCTGGGTCAGGTCCAGCCCCGTCACCAGCCCCGCCTCCCCGGCGTCAGCATTCTTGGGCGCAGCCTGCAGGGCCCGCTCCAGATTGTCGGCCACACCCAGCAGATCCCTGGCGAATCTCTGGATGGCGAAGGCACGCGCATCGTTCATCTGGGTCTCGGTGCGGCGCTTGACGTTGTCGGCCTCAGCCGCCGCGCGCATGGCGCGGTCCTTCCACAGATCGCGATCGGCGATCATGGCGTCCAGCGGCGCCAGACTGTCGGGGTCGGCGTCCAGCCCGGCCTCGGCATTGGCCAGGGCCTCGTCCAGCCGGGCTTCCAGGTCGTTCGGGTCTTGGGTGTCGGTCACGTGTCTTGTCCGTCCAGGATTCGCCCCAGCACCCGGGCGGTGTAGTCCACCAACGGAATGATGCGGGCGTAGTTCAGTCGCGCGGGTCCGATCACGCCGATGGCGCCAAGGACCCGCTGTCGGCCCGTCATATAGGGCGCCGCGACGACGGCGGAACCCGAAAGCGAAAACAGTCGTGTTTCGGCACCGATGAAGATGCGCACGCCCTGCGCGGCATCGACCCCGTCCAGCAGTCCGATCAGCTGCTCCTTCTGCTCCAGATCGTCGAACAGGATGCGCACTCGCTCGAGATCCTCAGCGGCCCCTGCGTTCTGCAGCAGATTGGCGCGCCCCCGCACGATCAGCGATCGCTCCCGGTCCGGTCCGCCGGACCAGGCCGCCAGACCATCCTCGACGAGCCGGGCCGCAGCAGCATCCAGCTCTCGCCGGGCCGCAGCCAGCTCGGCTCCCATCTCGCTGCGCGCCTCGGAAAGAGGCCTGCCCTTCAGTCGGGCATTGAGGAAGTTGGAAGCCTCCTGCAACGTCGAGGGCGTCACGCCTGCTGCCAGCGGCATGATCCGGTTCTCGACCGAGCCGTCGTCACCGACCAGCACAGCCAGGGCCTGATCGGTGCCGAGCGCCACGAACTCGACATGCTTGACGCCGGTGTCCCGGATCGGCGTTGCGACGATACCTGCCCCGCCTGCCAGGCCCGACAAGAGGGACGTCGCCTCGTCCAGAGCTTCCTCGAACCCCTTTCCGCGCCCGGCCAGCCGCCCGTCGATCTCGCGACGTTCCTCGGCACCGATGTCACCGATCTCTAGCAGGCCATCGACAAACAGCCTCAGGCCGGCATGGGTCGGGATCCGTCCCGCCGAGGTGTGGGGTGCCGCCAGAAGACCCGCCAGCGTCAGGTCCTGCATCGTGTTTCGGATCGAGGCGGGCGACAATTGGACCCCGCCCCGCGAGACGGTTCGCGACCCGACCGGCTCGCCTGTCTCGAGATAGGTCTCCACCACCCGGCGAAAGATGTCGCGGGCGCGGGCATCCAGCGCCGCCAGCCCGGCGGCAGGACCGGTCTGGTTGGCGAAGGGTGACGGGTGGGGGGCATACAGGCTCACCCTTTCAGGATAAGCAGCCCGGCTCGATACGCCAACGCATTCCCGGACCTTGGCACCGACCTTCAGGACTTGCACCATGCGCCCCTCCGAACGCTCCCCCGACCAGCTCCGCGCCGTGACCCTGGAGACCGGCGTCAACCGCTATGCCGAGGGCTCGTGCCTGGTCTCGTTCGGCCATACGAAGGTGCTGGTCACGGCTTCGGTCGAGGAGAGCGTTCCGGGCTGGATGCGCGGCAAGGGCGCAGGCTGGGTCACGGCCGAATACGGCATGCTGCCCCGCGCGACCCATACGCGGGGCCGTCGCGAGGCCGCGGCGGGCAAACAGACCGGCCGGACCCAGGAAATCCAGCGGCTGATCGGCCGCAGCCTTCGGGCCGTCGTCGATCTGAAGGCGCTCGGCGAGCGTCAGGTGCTGATCGACTGCGACGTCATCCAGGCCGACGGGGGCACCCGCACCGCCTCGATCACCGGAGCGTGGGTGGCGATGGCCTCGGCGCTCGGCTATCTGCGCGCCGAGGGCGTGCTGAAGGCCGATCCGATCCTGGACCAGGTCGCGGCCGTATCCTGCGGGATCTTCGCCGACACGCCGGTTCTGGACCTCGATTATGAAGAGGACTCCAACGCCGAGGCCGACGGCAATTTCGTCCTGACCGGCGCGGGGACGATCGTCGAAATCCAGGCGACAGGCGAAAAGCGCGGCTTTTCGCGACCCGAGTTCGACCGGCTGTTCGAACTGGCGGACGCGGGCTGCGCCGACCTGTTCAGGCTGCAGAGGGCGGCGGTGGACGCCACGCTCCCCCGCCAGACGTAGCGGGCTTTCCCCCGGGGCCGAAGCGGCGCATCGTCCGGCATTGATCGCCCGGATACCCCGTCATGGCCCGCCTTTCGCTCCTGCTCGTCCTGACAGCCGCCTCGACCCTTGCACTCTCGGCGTGCGGACAGACCGAACCGGTTCAGGCACCCGTTGAAACGCCCGTGGAGGCGTCAGGCGACACCGGGCCCGCGCCCGAAATGCCCATGGACGCCCCGCCGCAGGAAGAGGCCCCTGTCGCGGAGGCCGAAGGCTCGGGCGTCGCCCAGAGCGCCTGCCGCGACACCATCGGCGAGGCGGCCTCGGCGCGGCTGGTCGAGCGCTGCATCGCCGTCAGTCCTGCGACCCGCCCGCCCTGCAACGCCGCCAACCCCTGCGCCCTGATCGAGGACGAGATCGACCGGTCGTGCCGCCAGTTCCCTGCGAATGACACCCCGGCGGAGTGCGCGGCCTAGGTCAGGGGCCTTTCCCCCGGGCGCCGCGGGAGACGGACCACGAAAAAGGCCCCACTGTTTCCAGCGGGGCCTCGTTCATTTCAGCGCTGACGTCGCGGTTCAGTCGCGACGGCTGCGGCCACGACCGCGATCGCCGCCCCCCCGCTCGCCATCTCTGCCTCCGCCGCCTTCACGCTTCTTGCCGCCGCCGCCGGTGTCTTCGGTCAGGGCGGGCTCGCCGCGTTCGGCGCGTTCGGCATTGATCTTGTCGGTCAGGTCTTCACCCGTCGACTGATCGACGACCTTCATCGACAGCTTGGTCTTGCCGCGATCGTCAAACCCCAGAAACTTGACCTTTACCTCCTGGCCCTCGCTCAGGACGTCGGCCGGGTTGGCGACGCGTTCCAGACCGATCTGCGACACGTGAACGAGGCCGTCCTTGGCCCCGAAGAAGTTCACGAAGGCGCCGAAATCGACGACCTTCACGACCTTGCCGGAATAGATCATGCCGGGCTCGGGCTCGGACACGATCGACGAGATCCAGTTCTTGGCGGCGTCGATCTTCTCCTGGTCCGATGCCGCGATCTTGACCGTCCCGTCGTCCTCGATGTTGATCTTGGCACCGGTTTTTTCGACGATCTCGCGGATGATCTTACCGCCGGTGCCGATGATGTCGCGGATCTTGTCGACCGGCACCTTGATGGATTCGATCTTGGGCGCGTATTCGCCCAGTTCGGTGCGGGCTCCGTCGATGGCCTTGTCCATCTCGTCGAGGATGTGAAGACGGCCGGCCGAGGCCTGGGCGATCGCCTTCTTCATGATCTCTTCGGTGATCCCGGCGACCTTGATGTCCATCTGCAGCGAGGTGATGCCGTCACGGGTGCCGGCGACCTTGAAGTCCATGTCGCCCAGGTGGTCTTCGTCACCGAGGATGTCGGACAGGATGGCAAACTCGCCCGACGGCTCCAGGATCAGACCCATGGCAATGCCCGAGACGGGCTTCTTCAGGGGCACGCCCGCGTCCATCAGCGCCAGCGAGGCGCCGCAGACCGAGGCCATGGAGGACGAGCCGTTCGACTCGGTGATCTCCGACACGATGCGGATCGTATAGGGGAAGTCTTCCGCCGACGGCAGCATCGGACGGATCGCCCGCCAGGCCAGCTTGCCGTGACCGATTTCCCGCCGGCCCGCGCCGCCCATCCGACCGGTCTCGCCGACCGAATAGGGAGGGAAGTTGTAGTGCAGCAGAAACTTCTCCTTATAGGTCCCCGACAGGGCGTCGACGTACTGCTCGTCCTCGCCGGTGCCGAGCGTCGCGACCACGATGGCCTGGGTTTCGCCGCGGGTGAACAGGGCCGAACCGTGGGTGCGCGGGAAGATGCCGACTTCCGAGACGATGTCGCGGACCTTGTCGAGCGC
>Ga0163144_10028031_pt1 | contig 10882 bp, 12 predicted proteins | sample OliLak19BULKMAT1_FD_123175 | JGI IMG/M metagenome (GOLD analysis project Ga0163144, IMG submission 123175) | Freshwater microbial mat bacterial communities from Lake Vanda, McMurdo Dry Valleys, Antarctica - Oligotrophic Lake LV.19.BULKMAT1 | ecosystem: Environmental > Aquatic > Freshwater >... | reverse complement strand
GCCATTCTGAAAGTTGCTAAAATTTCTCAGAACTTCATCCCCAGAGAAATCAACAACCCGTGGCTGCTGAAGCCGTAAGTTCCATCCGCATTCTGGCCGACAAACCGTGCGGGTGTGGATGACGGTAAACTGTCCGTCACCTCCCGGTCTTTGGCGAAGCCGAATTGATAAGTCACATCCACTTGGAATCTGGACCACTCGCGCCCGATCCCCAAGGTCAGGAAATGCCGATCCAAATCGGCAACTGTCGGACTGTAGTAATCATCAGGAACGGAGTTTTGGTTGAAGACATAACCTGCGCTTGCATACCATCCCTCGTCAAAATAGCGGGTAACGCCGAACTTGTAGAGCCAGCTATCCTCAAAACCAAGGGTCACCGGGATGTTCTGCTGCACGGGAAACGGTGGGGTTTCACTCTGGCGGATGACAAAACTGTCCATCGAACTCCAGTTTGAATAATCCGCATTTACCTCGATGTTCCAACGGTCTGTCGGCCGATATGATAGACCCACCACCGCTGTGTAAGGGAATTCCAACTCAGCACTTGCGGGGACTTCGGTAGGTTGGATGATCCGCTGCTGTTCGATGTTGGTCTGTCCTTTAAAGTTCTGAGTCACCGCGCTGCGATAAGTCGCGCCGAATGCAAATTGATCATTCATTCTCCAAAGGAGGCCCAAATTGAAACCCACGCTAACGTCGTCTCCCTCGAAGCGAAACGAGTTTGCCAACGGCTTTTCCGCACGCCGGAGTCCCTGTTCCGAGCCGAGTTCAGCGTAATCGACCATCATCCCGCCCGCAATTGAAAGGCCGGGACGGATTTCCCAAGCAAGCACGGGATTGAAGCGCAGATAAGTCAACTCCCCCATGACAGCCACCGCCCGGAAGCCTGTATCCTGCGGCCATGTCACACTTGCGCCATGGGGTGCGTAAATCCCCAAGCCCAGTGTGAGCGGTGACTCCGGGAGGTGGTAAGTCGAGTAGAGTTGCGGGGCAAAGGCATCCTGTTTTTCGATCTCATAAGTGGTTCCCGAGTTCGTGCGCCCCTCAGGTGGGGTGAAAGTCGGCTCGAAATGAAGCGCATACAACCCTGACCGGACTTGCAAGCCTTCGAGCTGGGCGATCCCTGCCGGGTTGTAGTGCACCGCGGAAGGATTGTCCGCCGTTGCCACAAAGGCTTCACCCCTCGCGGCCGCGAACGCGTCCTGGCTCACCAACCGAAATCCATTCCCAAGCACCGCCGCAGGCATGAGCAAAAATAGAAAAAAATAAAAGTTTTTCATAATTATCATAGACGGACCATTTTTTTTTGCGTAGGGATTTGCAGGTAATTGTGCCACTGAGGAGCATGATTGAGAGCGGCGATGAAAAACTTAAGAAACCTTTATAATTTCGGTTCAGGCATCCGTCAAGAACTGACTCTGTCGTAGAACTTTCTCACCATGTTTACAAAACCATCCAGAATAAGCCTTCTTCTTGTAATTTTGCTGGTGGTATTGCCGCTCGCACGAAGCGCCGCCGCTTTTTCTTCCATTTATGTCTTTGGAGATGGTGTATCGACCACCACAACAAACCTGCCGCCAATCAGCGCATTACCATCTGCCCTTTATTATCAGAATACGAACTGTAATGGCCGGGTGTGGGTCGAAGTGCTTTCTCGCTGGCACGGCTTAACCTACGATGTCTCAAAAAATGTTTCTTACTTCGGCCAGGACAGCGTCAGTTTACTCACGAACATTAGCGCCACAGGGATGTTTGCCGATGGCGCGACAGCGATTGTTTTCGTCTGGTGCAACAATGCGGATTTTGTCAATTTCGCCACCAGCAATGGCCCTCCCTACACGGCTGGGAATATCCCACAGTGGACGGAATTCAGCCAGGCATCCATTATGCGGCACACGCAAGCGATTAGCGATCTTTACAACAAAGGGGTCCGAAATCTGGTCATGCCCAACACGGTCAATATTCCTGCAACACCCGAGTATATTTTTCCGGTTAATAGTGACTACGAATTTTTTAGAAACCGAATCATCGAGTATAACATCAGTTTCGAAAATACCATCAAGGCACACATTGCAGGTCTAACGGGATTGACTGTATATCGTCCGGACACCTATGGCTACTTCGAACAGGTCCGGACAAATCCCGCTGCTTTTGGATTGATCAATCCGCCGGGAGATCCAGGAACAAAAAGTTCAAATGCCCTCGATAACGAGGCAGACAAATCGCTACACGGACCAGGCGCTCAATACATTTTCTGGGATTTCCTTCACCCAACCGCGAAGTTCCAAATGAACCTCGCCGAGTTCTTCCAGCAGATCATTTCTCCGATCAAAATCACCAGCATCACCCGCCCCGGCAGCAACACCCAGATCACCGTCGCAAACGTCCCGTTGGATCGTGCGGGAGTGATCCAAGGCAGCGCCGCGCTCGTGCCGCCATGGCAAACGAACGCATCAATCCTCGTCCCATTCTCGGTTGGAGGAAGCACCACCAGTTCCGCTACCTTTCCCGCCGTGGGCACCAAGCGCTTTTATCGCGCGGGATTTCCTGTCGTTTGGACATGGCCGTGAAAATCAGGACTTGCCGGAAAGCGCCGGGCAAGGCATCCCAGCGACATGGTTTTTTCCGCAGTGTTGTTTGATTTCGATGGCGTCCTCGTGGACACCGAGTGGGCGATCTATCAGGCGTGGCTGCGCACTTTCCAGGATCATGACCATGATCTCCCGCTGGAAGTTTACACCCGGTGCATCGGCTCCGACTTTGCCACCTGGTCGCCCAAGACCCATTTGGAAGATCTTACCGGGGCCTCGTTCGACTGGCACGATCTGGATACCCAGCGGCAAGCCGCAATCATGGCCGAACTCGAAAACGCGCGTCCGATGGAGGGCGTCGTTCGTCTGCTCGAAAAACTCAACGGGCAAAAGACTCCCCTCGCCGTCGTCTCCAGTTCCTCGCACTCATGGGTCGATGGTTGGTTGGAAAAACTCGACCTTGCCCGTTATTTCCAGACCGTCGTCTGCCGGGGCGACGCGCCAAGGATCAAGCCCGCACCCGATCTCTATCTTGAAGCGGCGAGACGGCTCGCACTTGCTCCGGCGGATTGTCTCGTCATTGAGGATTCACTCAATGGCATCAATTCCGCCACTGCCGCCGGTATGCCTGCATGGGCAGTGCCCAACCGCGTGACGGCAGGTTTGGATTTTTCCCCAGCAGCGCGAATTCTCAACTCTCTGGCAGATTGGTGAAGCGGAACGAACCCATCGAAAATTCGGGTCGATTCACTTTCATTTGCGGTTTCAGTTTCCCAGTGAGGGGGGGCAATCGGTTCATCATCGTGGGGTAGCCATGGTCATTCGAATGGTGGCGGAAGGCGAGGCGGCGAACAAGGCCCGTCCGTGGGAGGCATTGATCACCCGATCGTCCTCGCCGTGGATCAAGAGCAACGGGTGATTCATGGAGCGGATGCGGTTCATGTTGGGGAACCTGTCTCCGGGGAAGATCGAGAAGGGGGTGGGAATGGCGGCAGTGAATGCGGATCGGAAGGGTGATATGAGGATGAGGCCGCATGGCTTCTCGCGTGAGGCCAGCCAAACGGATGGGCCGCTTCCCACGGATCTGCCCGTGATGATGAGGGAGGACGCGGGTATGCCGGAGTCGGTCAGGTGGTTCCAAGCGGCCTGGATCGCGCGTTGGCATGAGTCCTCGTTCGGGGTGCCGGTGGAGAGTCCGTATCCGCGATAGTCGTAGGCGGGAACCCCGAGACCCCGCGCATGGAGTTCTTTGTAAAGGGAGTCGGTTTGGGCGAGATCCTCCGCATTTCCATGGGAATAGAGGAGAGTCGGCATCCCTTTTCCGGCGGGCAGATGGACGAAGGCGATGGATTCATTCTCGGTGGTTTTCAGGAAACCCAGACCCGGATACGAGGTGGTGTAGGACGGGGATGGGGGGACAAAGATGAGGCGATCTGGCCCTTGGCAGTGAGCATGAGCACAGGCATGTTCCGGCCCCGCTCGCGGAGGGCACGGCAGAGCGCGAAGCCATCAAGCCCGGGCATCATGACATCGAGTAAAATAAGATCGAATGTCTCGGTGCAGGCGAGTTCGAGACCCGTGATGCCGTCTTCAGACGAGCGGGCGCGGTAGCCTTCTGCGGCGAGAGTTTCCACCAAAGCGGTGCGCATGGAGGCTTCGTCTTCGATGATGAGCAGTCTCATAAAACAGGTCCTATCAGCCCGATTGGACCTATGATCTTAAAAACACTGCCCTTTCCAGCACTCTCCACACTCACTCGCCCGCCGTGTGCCTCGGCCACCGCTTTCACCAGACTGAGGCCGATGCCGGTGCCTTGGGTTTCACGGCGGAGCTCGCTGCCGAGGCGATAAAATTTCTCGAAAATCCGCTGCTGTTCGGCGGCAGGAATGCCAGGGCCTTGATCGGTGATTTGAATTTCCCACTGCGCTTCATCACCGCGCAGACTGATTTCCACCTGCAAGCCTGCTGGCGAAAATTTAAGGGCGTTGTCTAACAAGTTAACCAGCGCTTGTTGGATGGCCCCGGGATCGACATTCGCTTCCAGGCTGGGAAGCGGCTTGGGACAAATCAACGAGATGGATTTTTCCTCAGCGAGTGGCTCCATGATTTCGAGCGTTCCGGTCACCAATGCGCCGAGATCGCAGGGCTCGAAATGCCAGCTCTTGCGCCCTTGATCGCAGGCGGATCGAGGCGACGGGTGCGCGGAGTTTATGGGAAACGCTGGCAACGAAATCGCTCTTCATCGCATTCAGCCGGCGCTCGCGTGCGACGGAGCGATGGATGAAAGACAACGCGCCGCCGGAAATAACGACCGCGAAGGCAAGCAGCCCGAGCGTCCAACGCGCCTGCTGGCGGGCGGCGGCTTCGAAAAGCGCCGGGCGCGCGGCAATGATTTCCAAGCGCAGGTCACTGGCGAAATTCACCGGCACGTTTTCCATGATTTCTCCGGTGGATGGGCTGGCAGCGATCGCGGCTCCAGCAAGCGATAGGCGTAGGTTCGCCCAGGCGGGGAGACCTCTGGCGGAGCTTGTTAGAGCCAGTTCCAATGCGGCGGGATCAAGGAAACGCAGGTTCTTGCCGTCCGCAGCAAGCCACCAGCTTTTGCCGTGGGCGGCGATCCATTTCCCCGAGGAACCTGCGTCCGGATACAGGCCAAAAATCGCGCGGGCGCGATCTCCCTGCTTCCAACGTTCCAGCCAGTCGCCCTCTCCGGTTTTTACAAGGACCAGCGGCGTTAGCACCGATGGCGCATCCACCGTGGCAAGAGCGAAAAGCGATCGTACATCCTCCGGATCATGGGTCTGTTCGTAAACCCGGAAGCCCGCCACAACCCGGCGCGGCAGCCCTGCGGGCGATGCTCCAGCGGCGGGGTCGTCACGGATTTTCCTCAGCGCCTCCAAATCATTTCCACCTAACACATCATCACCGGCGGAAGCGGCTCCCGGCGGCGGCGGATCCGGAAACAACGGTGCCGTCTCCACGGCGGCAGCGAGTTCGCGGGACAATGATTCCTCCGCCACAAGGGCGAAAACCTTCGCCTCCTCCCGCGCCGATGACCATGCCGCCTTCACCTGCGCCCGCGTACCGAGCCAGGCCAACACGCCTAACACGATCAACGACAGCAGCACCGCAAGCGTGAGCCAGCGCAGGGATGATCCGGGTGACGCAACCATATTTCAGCGAGATGGCGGGAGACCTGGGGCTGATGATCGAGGTGGGCCTGGGACTACTAGGGGTTTCACCCCGAGCCGGATGGCGTCACCATTCCGCAGGAAAATGGCAGCGACGGCGGCCTGACTGAAGCTGTTGCCACCTCGTTGCACCTCAGTGATCCGATCACGCGGCGAATAGCCTTTCCACGGTGTATCGAGCTTATCTTCAAGCACCGGGATTTCCACCACGTCTCCTGCTTGCAGCATCGTGTCGGACTTGCGTGCCTCCTGCAGGGTCAGGGCATCGGTTGCAGCGAGGATGGATTTCGTCAGATCCACTTCGATCCGTTTTTCACTACCATCTCCGGCGGTGCGCAGGATGCGGATGCGCGATAGGTCCGGGTGGGGAAACAAGCTGTATCGTCCGAAAAACAACTCCGGCGACGCCAACACCACAGGCTCCAACGTAGAGCTTCCGGCCAAGTTGGCCCAAGCGGAGTTTTGCGGCAGTTGGATGTCCACCAATGCCTGGATGAGGCTCGGGATCGACGGTTCGAACGACTTGCCATCCATGTAAGCACCAAGGTTCCGGTTGAATGGATAACCCTCTAATCTAACGCTAACGAGCTGCCGTGAATAGCGGACGAGACCTTGGCGCATCCCATCGGACAACTCGAGTTGCACCTGATCGCCCGCCTTCAATTGGAAGTTCCCGGCCTCCACGGAACGGTAGGAAAAATGGATATCCGGCCAACCACCGCGGGTGACGGAAATTCCCACCTCCGGCATATAATCTACCAGAGGTGGCTGCCAGAGTAATCCGGCGATCTGTTGGACTGGCAGTAGCGGGACTTCGTTTTTCGTGGGATCGAAGACCACCCGGCTTCCCTTGACGGTGATTTCCCGTGTCTTCCCCTCGATTACGACCTTGATGGGAAACGAAATCCTCTCACGCAACGACCCGACCAGATCGTCCGGCAAACCCGTCCGGAATTCCACATGGTTTCCCGTTTTGGACAACGATTCGCAGACGATGAGATCACCCCAGCGCAGCTCCGGAACCGGGGCGTCCGATGAAAAATCCAGTTTCATGCGGATCGGTTCGCCACCTTCGCCCTTCCTCATGATCGACCACTGATAGGCCCGGCTTTCATCTACGATCGGAAGCTGTATTTTTTCACCATTCGCCAGCAGCCAGGAAACCAGTTCCGGCGGATTAGGGTCAGCAGAGGCTTCGGCAATTCTCGCAGTGGTGACGCGACCCGGACTGGTGACGAGCAGATTGATATCAGGACTTCCGATCAGTTCGGGAATCCGGAACCGTTCCACCAAGTAGCGCAGCGCTTCGCCTTTGGCGCCAGAATAGCCGGACTTCCGCCATCCCTCATCCGGCACGGCACCTGCGGCTAGCAGGACTTTCAACAACTCAACATCACCCCTGAGGCTAGCGATGGAAACTAACGGAAGTAACTTTTGGGAATGAGCATCGAATATCGAAACATTGGGATCGGCTCCGTGTGTGAGTAGGGCCTCAATGAGTTTTGGCTGGTTCCTCTCCATCGCAATTTTCAGCAAGGCTGGATCATTCATCGGCATTCCGGCGTCGCCCAACGGTTTGACCAGTACATCTGCATCTCCCTCTCTAACCGAAAGCGCCTCGATGAGCATTGAGCCCGCTCGGGAGCCTTTGCGGTTCGGATCAGCACCATGCCTAAGCAGTAGTTTCACTTTTTGCTCCGCCGTATAGGTGACAATGGCAGTCTCCAGCGGAGTGGCGTTGTAGGTCATTTGTTTAGTCCATTCATTTTTCGCATCCCGATCCGCAGACACGCGGTTCGGGTCGGCACCGGCGGCCAACAGTTTTTCCATGATTTCGAGAGTTCCAGGCGCCGTACCCGCAGCCGCGACATGCAGCGGAGTGATTCCGAAATCCGGATCCGGAAGATCGGGCTTGGCCCCGGCTCGGCCATCTCATTGATGTCCACCCCGTGCTTGAGCAGGATCTCCGCGCTGGGAATCTCGTTTTCCCGTAACACGGAGAAAAGCAGGGGTGCCCGCCCGTTTCCAGAATCTTGTTTTCCAGCCTTGAGTCCCTGCTCCAACAGAAACTCCAGAACCGTGTATCGCTCGTACAAGCTGGCATGTTGAAGCGCCTCCGTCGCAAGTTCTGCGGGCACCGGGCCGCCGGCGGCGAGCAGTTGTTTGATGGTTTCCAAGTTTCCGGTCTCCGCCGCAGTCACCAAGGCGCTCCCTTCATAAGGTCGGCTGCCGGCCTTGAGCAGTAAATCCACGACATTCGACTAACCGTTGGACGCTGCCTGAGAGATTGTCTGCGGGGCCAGCAGCAGGTCGGGCGCGGAGCGAGCGGCGGCTTTCAGTCTCGTCAGTTCGACAGCTTCGGGATCGGATGCCGCCTGCGTGGCTTGCAGAGCTTGTCCACCGAGTGCCACTAGATTTTCCCGTGCGAGTTTGGTTTCGTTCACTGCGCCGGGAAATTCCGCTAGCAGGCGCTGATAGAGTTGGATGGCATCCTCCTTGCGGTCCTGTTTCCGGCGGACTTCCGCGAGGCGGAACAGGGCGGAGGCGGCGAAGTCGCGCTGCTCGGAGTAACGGGCGAGGAGCTGCTCGTATTGTTTCGCGGCGGCTTCGGGATCGCGGGTGACTTCCTCGGCGAAGAGTCCGTCGCGCAAGAGCTCACGCAGCGGCGGTTCTTCGGCGCGGGCATGAGCTAGGGAAAACATCCCACCAACGGCCATAATGAAAAGCCAGATGCGGGGCGAAGTGGATGGTTGGGTCTGCATGAAGATGAGTCAATCCGGTTTGATTAAAGGGATTGTCATGGAATCGTCATGAAAACGATGAAATTCACCACGCAAATCCAAGCGATCCGCCGGCGATTTTGGAAAACCGTGGATCACTCCCGCGCATCCCATGGCTAACGAGCTCCTCAAACGTCTCCCCAGCCGCAAACCGCTTGGGCGGAGTCAAATGAAGGGACTCCGCAGAACGTTGGGATTTGACGGAATTGGAAGTTTTCGGTGGCGTCGTCAGCGGTGCCGAACCTTGCTTTCCTAACCACTTTGGATTCTTTTCCTGGCCGACAGGAATCAAGCATCCATGCGCGAGACGGGGGGTAGCGGAATTTTGTACGCCGTTGATTCGTGGAACAGAAATGGGAGAACTCCATGGGAGTGGAAAATAACTTGATCTTTCCAAACAAGAAATGTTTGCGACATGAACGGATTCAGGTAGGATCAGCCTATGATTACCCAAGCACTATCTCTTGCCATGCTCGCCCCGGCACCAGGCGGCTTTAGCATGACTTACGTTTTAATCATCGGAGTATCGCTTTTGGCGAGCTTTCTGATCAGCGGCACTCTCAAACGTCGTTTTGCCGAGTATTCACAAATCCCCATCCGCATGACCGGTGCGGAAGTGGCTGAAATGATGCTCCGCCAAAACGGGATCACCGACGTCCGGGTGATCAGCACTCCCGGGCAACTGACAGACCACTACGACCCGACTAATAAAACCGTCAATCTGAGTGAGTCTGTTTATTCCATGAATTCGGTGGCGGCTGCGGCCGTCGCTGCTCATGAATGCGGTCACGCGGTGCAGCACCAGCAAGCTTATGTCTGGCTGGGTCTCCGTTCCAAAATGGTCCCCGCCGTGCAATTTTCCAGCAAGATGCTCAACTGGGTCATGATCCTCGGGATGATCGGTGTCGGGGTAATGGGAAATCCGACCTTCCTCTGGATCTGGATCGGACTCTTCACGGTGACCACCCTGTTTTCGGTCGTGACACTGCCGGTGGAATTCGATGCCAGCCGACGTGCGTTGGTATGGATGGAAAGCAGCGGAATTGCGGCAAGCATGGAGCACGAAAAGGCGAAGAACGCTCTCTTCTGGGCCGCCATGACTTACGTTGCCGCCGCGATTGGCTCTTTGGCACAACTGCTTTATTTCATCATGATGGCTCTGGGCCGCAGAGGGTGATTGATGGAAACGCCTCAGTTTCCCCCCGCGCCCGCGATGATTTTGGAAACCAATTCCTGCATTGCGGGCATTTCTTTTTCGAGCGCGGTCACGAAGGCGAATTGATTCCAGCAACGGTCAAGGTTGTGATCAGGGCGCTTGATCTTGAAATAGGTGTCACCGTTCAAATAGTCAGTTAGAAATCGGATTCCACATTCGAGGGTGATGAGCTTGCCGGAGAATGCGAGGTGATCGAGTTCTGCGGCGTTGAGAAAGGTCGCCGTGGATAAATAGCCTCTGACCAGTGCTTCGAAGCGGTCGAGCCGGACCCCGATCTCGCTGAGATCCGGGTCATCCTCACGCGTTGCAGGTGCGGCCGTGCGGACCATGTCCCCGAAGTCATAGAGCGCGGAGCCTGGCATGGTGGTATCCAGATCAATCACACAAATGGCTTCTGAAGTCGTTTCATCCAGCAACACATTATTGAGCTTGGTGTCGTTGTGAGTGACTCGCTCGGGGATAGCACCGGAAGCGATAAGATCGGTAATCCGGGCGCACTCGGAGGCACGCGCCCGTGCGAAGAAAATCTCTTCCCGGACGCCAGCCGCACGACCTGCCAGGTCCATGGTGATTGCCGTCTCAAGTGCCTCCAAGCGTTTCGGCGTGTGGTGAAAATCCGGTATCGTTTCGTGCAGTCTCCCGCCTGGCAGACCGGCAGTAAGTTTTTGAAATGCGCCAAAAGCCTTGGCCGCTTGGTAAGCCTGCTCGTTTGACTCGATCTCATCATAGCCTCGCGCCCCTTCAATGAACAGGTAGGTGCGCCAAAGGTTTCCGGCGGAGTCAAACGCATACGGCTTCCCATCGACCGCGGGGACACAGGACAGCGTGCGGCGATGGGCTTCCGGGTGGCCTTCATTCAGCAACCGGTCCAGCGCATGACGAGTCACCCGCGCGACATTTTCCATCACCTGGATCGGATTCTTGAAGACATGATGATTGACCCGCTGGTGAATGTAACGGACCTGAGTACCAGCCTGCTGATAGGCAGCACAGTAGGTGTCATTGATATGCCCGGAGCCGAATGGTTGCGCTTCGATGAAGTCGCCGCGCATCTCGAACAGCGAGGAAATCGCACGAAGATCATGCATGAACCACTCCTTGGTTCAAGTCAGCTGGATATTTGCCGGAATCAATCAACTTTTGAATTGAAGCGACCACATACGG
>Ga0163144_10028028_pt1 | contig 10882 bp, 5 predicted proteins | sample OliLak19BULKMAT1_FD_123175 | JGI IMG/M metagenome (GOLD analysis project Ga0163144, IMG submission 123175) | Freshwater microbial mat bacterial communities from Lake Vanda, McMurdo Dry Valleys, Antarctica - Oligotrophic Lake LV.19.BULKMAT1 | ecosystem: Environmental > Aquatic > Freshwater > Lake... | reverse complement strand
GACTCCGAGCTCTCGGGCAACATGATCGACATCTGCCCGGTCGGCGCGCTCACCTCCAAGCCGTTCCGCTACAGCGCCCGCACCTGGGAGCTCTCGCGACGCAAGAGCGTCAGCCCGCACGACTCGACCGGCGCCAACCTGATCGTCCAGGTCAAGGGCGCGCAGGTGATGCGTGTGGTGCCGCTGGAGAACGAGGAGGTCAACGAGTGCTGGCTCGCCGACCGTGACCGTTTCTCGTACGAGGCCTTCAACTCGGCCGAGCGGCTGACCACGCCGATGATCCGTCAGGGCGGCGAATGGAAGCCTGTCGACTGGACCACGGCACTCGACTACGTGGCGCGCGGCCTGACGCAGATCGTCGTCGAGCACGGGCCGCAGAGCGTCGGGGCGCTGGCTTCGCCGATCAGCACCGTCGAGGAGCTGTTCCTGCTCGCCCGGCTGACGCGTGGTCTGGGCAGCGAGAACATCGACACCCGCCTGCGTGAAAGCGCGCCGGCGGCCGCGGGCGCGAGCTTGCGCTGGCTCGGTCGTTCGATCGCATCGCTTTCCGATCTGCAGCGCGTGCTCGTCATCGGCTCGTTCCTGCGCAAGGATCACCCGCTGTTCGCGCATCGGCTCCGCCAGGCCGCCAGGAAGGGCGCCAAGGTGATGAGCCTGCACGCCTTGCGCGACGACTGGCTGATGCCGATGGGGCCGAGCCTCGCCGTGGCGCCGAGCGGCTGGCTGCAGGCGCTGGCCGACATCGCCGCCGAGATCGGCGTTGCCAAGGGCGTGCCGGCGCCGGCAGAGGGCCGGCCGAACGACGAGGCCAAGGCGATCGCCACCGCCCTCGCCGGCGGCACGCGCAAGGCGGTGCTGCTCGGCAACAGCGCGGCGCAGCATCCGGACGCCGCAAAGATCGAGCAATTCGGGCGCTGGATCGCCGCGCAGACCGGCGCCACGTTCGGCTGGCTGATCGAGGGCGGCAACGCCGTCGGGGCGCAGCTTGTCCGGGCGCTGCCGGGTGAAGGCGGCATGGGCGCCTCGCGCATGCTTGCCTCGGGCACGCCGCTCAAGGCGTTCGTTCTCCTGAACGCCGAGCCGGTACTCGACGCGGCCGACGGCGCAGCCGCTGCCGCGGCTTTGCGCGGCGCCGAGATGGTCGTCTCGCTCACCTCGTTCAAGCCGGCGCCGGGCGACGATCTCGCCGACGTCCTGCTGCCGGTCGCGCCGTTCACCGAGACCTCGGGCACCTATGTCAATGCCGAGGGCCGCGTGCAGAGCTTTCACGGCGTCGTCAAGTCGAAAGGCGAGGCGCGGCCGGCGTGGAAGGTACTGCGCGTCCTCGGCAATCTGCTCGGCCTGCCAGGCTTCGGCTTCGAGACTTCGGAAGAGGTTCGCGCCGAAGCGCTCGGCGACGTGGCGACGATTCCGTCTCGGCTCGAAGCCGGCGCTGACCCGACAGTCTCGAAGATCGCCATCGATGCGGCGGCGCCGGCTTCACTCGAGCGCATCGCCGACGTGCCCATCTACGCTTCCGACGCGATCGTCCGCCGCGCCAGCTCGCTGCAGCTGACGGCCGATGCGAGGCCGCCGCGGGTCCACGTGCCGAGCGAGCTCGCGGCCGAGCGCGGCATCGTCGACGGCGCTTCGGTTCGCGTCACGCAAGGCGGCGCCTCGGTCGTGTTGCGGGCGCACGTCGATGTGTCGCTGGCGTCCAATGTGCTGCGTGTTTCGGCGGCCCATCCGCTCACCGCGATGCTCGGCCCGATGTTCGGTGCTGTCGAGATCGCGCTCGAAAACGAAACGCAGAGCGCCGGCGTGGCTGCCGCGAGCTCGGCTTGAGGCGAACGGTGACGATCGACTCCATCACCACCTTCGGCGCGTCGACCTTCGGCGGCGCCTGGCCGACCGTCTGGGCGCTGGTGCGCATCACTGCGCTGGTCGTGCCGCTGCTCGGCTGCGTCGCCTACCTCACGCTCTGGGAACGCAAGGCCATCGGCTGGAGCCAGATTCGCCCGGGCCCGAATCGGGTCGGCCCACTCGGCTTGCTGCAGCCGATCGCCGATGCGGTCAAGCTGATCTTCAAGGAGATCATCGTCCCCACCGTGGCCAACAAGGGCCTTTTCTTCCTCGGCCCGGTGATGACGATCATGCCGGCGCTGGCCGCCTGGGCCGTGATTCGTTCGGGCCCGAGAAGGCGCTTTCGAACATCAACGCCGGCCTGCTCTTCCTGATGGCGATCACCTCGATGGAAGTCTACGGGGTCATCATCATCCGCTGGGCATCGAACTCGAAGTACGACATCCTCGGCGCATTGCGCGCCTCGGCGCGATCCAGATCGGTCTTGGACTCGGAGTGGAACTGCTCGTGCGTGCCGTGGTCGGCGTACAGCGCGATGATGTCTTGGATGCCGACCTGTGTGGGCAAGCTCGTGGTCCAGCCCTCCAACGTGAGATCGGTCACCAGCAGCATCTGGCGCTACCCGCTGCACGATCCGCACCGCCGCGACCGTCGGCGGCACGCCGCTGAGCCTGGCGGCAGGCGTCGAGCGCGTCGTCGGCTTCACGATCCCCGCCGCCGCGCCGCACGGCAGCGGCAACTACATCGTCGAGATCGATGGCGACGGCGATGCCGGCGGCGCCTACACCGTGTCGCTCGGCACGCCCTGATCCCCTGCTCATCGCACTTGCAAGGAACGCATCATGAGTCTCATGACCTCTCTGAACCTCAAGGAACCGAAGGCCGGCTGGCCGAGCCGCCCGGCGGGCCCCGCAGAAGCAGGCGCACCAGGCGCGAGCAGTGCCGAGGCCGCCCGCGCAGAGCACTTGAAGGCCGAGCTCCGCGCGCGCACGAAGGAGGCGGTCGAGCTCGCAATGACCCTTCCCCTCCCTGGTCGCAAGGCGTTGGCGGCGACCTTGAAAGGCGCCAGCGACGAGTCCGGGCAGACGAAAGACGGCGCCGACGCCGGCGCGCGGGCTCGCGCCTATGAGACGGCGCTGGCGAAGGTCGATGCAGCGGTCGCGCAGGCGCGCAGCGCCCCGAATGGAGCCTCGGCCTTACCCGCCGCGGCCGGCGCCAAGGCCGACGCTGCCGAGCTGCGGCCCCTGATCGAGAAGAAACAGGCCGAGGTGCGTGCCGACTACGCCAGGCTGAGGCCGTTGCAGGCGAGATTCGAAAAGGACATCGAAGCCGCGAAAGCCAACAAGGCCCGGCGCCCCGAACTGCCCGGGCTGGAGCAGCGCAAGAAACAGATCGACGACCTGATCGCGCCCATCGATCGCAGCCTGGCGCAGCTCGACGCCGACGCCAAGGCGCTGGACGATCCCCGCTCGACGGCCAAGACCTACAACGACATTCGGGCCCGTCAGCAGACCGCAACGGCTGTCGCTGCCGCGGTGCAGGTCGACCACCACGACAGCGAGATCGAAAGGCAACAGATACCGACCGAAGCGAAGACGACGCGCGTGACCACGGCATACGACAAGGGCACGTCGACGACGCGGACCGAGACCGCCAAGACCGCAGTCGGCCTCGGCGGCCCTTCGCACGAAGTGATCGACAAGACCGAAGTCGTAGGCAAGGACGGCAAGAAGCACGGGAGCGAGGACAAGACCACCTTCAAGGCCGACCTGGGCGGCGCGACCCGAACCGACAGCGCGACCGAATCGCGCGACGATGGCTCGAGCAGCACGAGGTCGAGGACGACCGGCGTCGAGCGTGGCAAGGGCAAGCTCGGAACGGTCGACATCCGCACATCAGGCGAGACCGACGCCGCCGGCACCTCGCAGACGACCACGACGACCACCCGCAAGGGCCTGACCGCCGGACCCGACGGCGTCTGCGCGTATGCCGACCGCGAGAAGAAGTTCGAGAACAAGCGTGCCAACGGCTTCAGCACCGGCGCCGTCGCCGGACTGAGCGGCAACATCAAGTGCAACGTCGTCGCCAAGGGTGGCGAGCCGCCGAAATTCCAGGTCTCGATCTCGATCGACCTCGGCATGCGCGCCGGCCTTTCCGCCGGGCGCGAGAAGGAAGGCGGCTCGGTCAAGGGCTCGGTCGGCGTCAACGCGTCGCAGCATGTCGTCATGAGTCGGACCCGCACCCTTTCGGAGGCGGAGACGACGGCCTACGTTGGCGCCCTCAAGGCCGGCGGCGGCGGCACCGGCGAGGAGTTCAGGATCATCGCCGTCGGCCTCAGCCAGACCTGGGAAGCCGCACGCGACCTGTACCTGGCCATGAGCGGCGAAGCGACCGGCAAGGCGCAGGCGGACCAGTTGGCGGTCGGCGAATCGATCGAGGTATCGAAGCAGCGCAAGCTCGCCGTCGACGCCAGCGTCGGCGGCAGCGGCAAGGGCATGGGCGGCGGGCTCGAGGCCGGACTCGAGCTCACCGAAGACGAGTCGCGAAAGGTCGCCCGCGACAAGAACGGCAAGCTGATCTACGAGAACAAGCGCGGCGACGGCGAAACGCGTTCGGGCGGCGTCAAGGCGAACATCGGCGTGCTTCAGGCTGGTGTGAAGCTGTCCCGGACCAGCACGACGACGACCGGCTACAAGATTGAAGTCGATCCGAAGAGCAAGAACGCCGCGGCGATGCAGGAAGCGCTCGACCGCTGCCATACTCAGGCCGAGCTCGACGCGTTCGCCGAGAAGTACCCGAAGACGGTGCTGGAAAAGACGACCGGCACGAGCAGCGCGCAGAACACGGGCGCCACCCTCGCGGCCGGGCCGGTCGGAGCCGGCTTCAACGTCAACAACCAGAACTCGGTGGAGGAGACCGTCGACCGCGACGGCAAAGTCGTGAGGCGGGTCGTCACCGGCGGCAGCGGCGGTGGCGGGGAAGTCTCGGCGTTCGGGTGGAAGCTCAGCTCGACCAAACAGGATCTGGCCACCGCCGAAAGCGACGCCGACGGCAACGTCCTGCTCGACGCCAGCACGACCGAGACATCGACCAATTTCGCCAAGCTGCTCGATTCCAAGCTGTCCTTCAACCAGGGCGCGTTGAAAGAAGCCGGCGGCGCCGCCGAAGACACCGACGACCACGACATCAACGGCATCATCCTCAAGAACAACGACCTGGGCCACTTTGCTTTTATGGCCAAGAACAAGCCCGGCGAGTGGCTGGCGGCCTGCCCGAGCCCCAGCCACCAGGACGACTGGGAAGCGGCGCGCAAGGCGATCGCGCGCTCCGGCGGCGACAAGGCCGTCGTCGCCGAGGAACTCGCGAAGTTCGTGGGCAAGGACAGTGGCCGCAACCGCATCATCGAAGACGCAGCCCGGCCCAACAGCGGCTCCACCGTCGGCAACCGAAAGGAGTTCCCGGGCGGGCTGCAGGCGATCAAGGCCGGCTACAAGTCGCTGGTCGTCATCGACTCGGAGAAGGGAATCGACGCCATCGCCAAGAAGGACGGCGCCGAAGCGGCGGTCAACGAAGGAAACCGCATCCTCGCCGAGCTGGAGTCGATCTACAACACGGTCAGCTCGGCGCAAGGCGAGAGCGCGTTCTCGCGCGAAGGCGTTCGCGGCGAGATGCTTTCCGCCATCACGACGCGGCGGCAGAAGGTCAAGGCGAGGTTGCACGTGCTCAAGGGCGGCTCCGAGGAAACTGCGGCGACCGTCGATCGGACCGACCAGTACAACAGCCTTCTGACGAACTGCATCAACCATAAGAACAACGAGGCCGCTCTGTTCGCCAAGATCGAGAAGACCTTCGAAGGCGGCAGCTCGCCCGACCTCGGCGACACGGTCGTCAACGCCGAGGACATGAAACAGCTTCAGGAGCTGCACGTAACCTGGGGAAAGGACTACGCCGCGATGGCGGAGATCGCCGAGGACATGAAGATCGGCACCGACCGGTACTGGAAGTACAAGCCCAACGCCCGCAACCTCCAGCGCCTGATCGCGGGGAGCGAGGGCGTCCAGAACGCGCCCGAGCAGCGCGCGTTCGACGCCAGCCAGGCCGATTTCAAATCGGTCATGGAGGCGAGCGGCCTGTACAGCGGCGGCGAGCTGTCCTTCACGCACCTTCGCTCCAACGACGAGTACAACGCCATCGTCAGCGTCTGGCAGGCGGAAACCAAGGCCGGCTCGAAGGAAGGCAAGTGGCGACCGATGGTCGTCGCGCTGGTGGCGAAAGCGCGCGCCGAAAAGGCCCGGCTGGAAGGCGTGGCCAAGGCCAAGGCGGACGCGGCCAGGGCCGCCGCCCGCAAGCTGGAGCAGGAGCACATCGATGCGGACCTCGCCGACCGGATCCGGCTTTCCATGCAGAACATGGAAGGCATGCGCAAGGCCGCCACGGGCAACGGCAACGTCCTCAACAACAAGCTGCTGAAAGCACCCAATCCCGGCGTTCGCAAAACGTCCTTCGAGAAAGGCGATTCGCTCTGGCGCGAGGCCGAGAAGGGATACAAGCAGCTCGCCGGCAGGCAAGGCGAGTCGAAAGCCGTGCTGGCCCGCCAGCTGGCGAGCCTGTACGTCAAGGCAGACCGGTTCTTCCAGGCCGGTCTGGCCCAATTGCGCTGAGCTGGCGCCGGTGCGTCGGAGGCCCGGCCGACGCATCGATAAAATCGCGCTTTACCACCAGGGCATTCGCATCCGACCACAACGGCCTTCGTGCCGGTGCGAGTGCCAAACGCAATGACCAAGTTCGTCTTCGTCACCGGCGGCGTGGTGTCCTCGCTGGGCAAGGGCATCGCTTCTGCGTCCCTCGCCGCGATCCTCGAATCGCGGGGCCTCAAAGTCACCCTCGTCAAGCTCGATCCCTACCTCAACGTCGATCCGGAGACGATGTCGCCGTTCCAGCACGGCGAGGTGTTCGTCACCGACGACGGCGCCGAGACCGACCTCGACCTCGGGCACTACGAGCGCTTCATCACCACGCGGATGATCGAGCACGGTCTGGTGGCGCAGACGCTGGGGGCGGCGCTGGTGCCTGAGCGGCGGGCACTCGTCCATCGTGGCACTGCGCGGGCACCTATTCGCTGACCGTGGCCTCGCCATGAAGCCGGTGCGCTGCCGGCCGGAGACCCGGACGCGCAGCCCCGGCCGGACCCTCTTCGATCGGGTGAGAATGCCGCGTTGCTACCCCTTTGCAGCGGTCACCCCTTTACCTTGCCGGCCGGTCGTCATGAGGAGATTCGCATGGGATTGCTTTCCACCCTGAAGCTGCCGCGGCCCCAGGCCTGGCCGGCTGCCGCCGTCGCGCCTCAAACCGTCGGCCGCCCTGCAGCGACGGCGACCGCCGGGGGCGCTGCCCCCGGAGACGACGACGAGGCCGAGGGTCCGTCGAAGGTCAAGCTGTCCTCGGCCAAGGTGCCCGCCCCGCCCGGGTCGCCCGCAGGGGCCATCCAGCCGCAGCGGGTGATGGACATCACCGATACCCAGGGTGCCGAAACGACGAAGAACGGGGTTCGGCCGATCGCGGTCAAGGTGGAACCGTCGGATCTCAAGGCGCGCCTTGATACCCGCGACAAGGCGCTGCGCGAGGCCTACGCCAAGCTGGCGAAGGCACAGGCCAAGCTCGAGGAGGAGATCCCGAAGCGCAATGGCGACACGAAGGCGACGATGCAGGCGCAGAAGGGCGACGTCGACAAGGCCCTCTCCAACATCGACCGCCAGCTCGCCCAGCTCGACAAGGATCGCAAGGCGGTCGGCAACCCGGCGACCGACGCCAAGACGATGAACGACATCGTCGTCCGGGCCAAGTCGCCCGAGCCGATCGGCAAGGCGGTCGAGGTCGACAGGCACGACGATCCGCTCGAGAAGTCGCCGCTGAAGAAGCAGACGACGACCACCACCACCGAGGTCAAGGATGGCAAGTCGACGACGACGGTCAACGACAAGTCGGTCTCGGTCGGTCCCGGCGGGGTGACCAGGAAACAGGTCGACTCGACCGAGCAGGTCTCGGCGACCGGCAAGACGTCGAACGAGACGAGCAAGTCGACCACGGTCGGCAAGGACGGCGTCTCGCACGAGCGCGTGCAGAAGGACAGCGTCGAGGCCAAGGGGCAGACGACGAGCAGCGAGAAGAAAACCAAGATCGACGTCGGCCCCGGCGGCGCCGGCGTCAGCATGGAGAAGAAGACGACCGCCGCAGACGGCTCGTCGAAGACGACGGCCGGCGGCGTCAAGGGCGAGCGCGGCGACGGCAACCTCGGCTTGACGGGGACCGCGTCGCACGCGCGCACCGACGCCGACGGCAACACGACCAAGGGCGGCGGCACGGCCAAGGGCGGACTGACGTCGAAGGACGGCGGCGTCGGCGGCTACGGCGGCGGCGAAGGCTCGCTCGAGCGCAAGGGCTCGAAGGGGCTGGCGACCGGTGCCGTGGGCGGCCTCGACCTGGCGATCACCTGCAACGTGAAGCCGGTAGCCGGCCAAGTACCGCCGAAGTACGAGGTCTCGATCCGCGTCAACCTCGGGGCGTCGATCAAGGCGAGCAGCGGCTACGACAAGGAAGGCGGCTCGGTCAAGGCCGGCGCGACGGTCTCGGCCGGCGCCACGGTGTGGATGCAGAACAGCTACCGGCTCGAGGAGGGCGAGGCGCAGGCGTTCGTCGGCGCGCTGCAGAAGGGCGGCATCGGCGGTGGCAGCCAGCGCGAGCTGGCGATCGTGAGCCTCGGCCTGAGCAAGGGCTGGCCCGAGGCGCAGCGCGTGTACCTGGGCATGCCGGTCGGCTCCGCTGCCGACCTCGACGCAATGAAGCCCGGCGACAAGAAGTCGATCGGCCGCAAGACGAACGTCGGCGGCGGCATCAACGCCGACGCCGGCGGCGCCGGCGTGCAGCTGAGTGCGGACCGTTCGAACGAACACGACATGACGGTCACCAAGGGCGAGGACGGCAGCGCGAACTACGACACCAATCAGGGCCAGGCCGACAAGCGCTCGGCCGGTGTCAAGGTGTCGTCCGGCGCGGTCAGCGGCGGCTTCGGCATCGGCAAGACGGTGACGACGAAGACGGGCTACAAGTTCTGCGTCAAGCCCGGGATGAAGAACGCGCGCGAGCTGCAGGACCAGATCGCCAAGCTCGCCAACGCCTCTCAGGCCGAGGTCGACGCCTTCGCCAAGGCGCATCCCGAGACCGTGGTCGAGCGCAGCGACGTCAAGGACACCAGCAAGGAGACCACTGCGACGATTGGCGTGGGCGGCGTCGAGGCCGGCTTCTCCGACGGGCACGGCGTCGAGGAGACCGTCAAGCGCGACGCGCAGGGCAACATCATCGGCACGGAAAAGCGCGGCCACAACGAGGGCGGCCTGAAGCTGAAGGCCGGCAAGTATCAGGTCGGCACCGACATCAAGGAGGAGGCCAAGCCGCGCGACGACGCCGCCGGCGACCACGTCATGGACGTCTCGCGCCAGCAGACCGACACCGACGCTGTGAAGTTTCTCGACTCGCTGCCGCTCGTCGGCTCGAAGAAGAAGAAGGACAAGGGAGCGCTGGCGACCGCTTCGGGTGCCGAGGACGAGGAAGAGAAGACGTCGGCCAACGTCGCCGGCATCACGCTGACGGCCAACGACCTCAAGGGCCTCGTCGGGCTGGCGAAGAACCGCGCGAAGTGGAACAACGCCTGCATCAGCTGGGGTCGCGACATCGACGACTGGAGCAAAGCCGCGGCGAAGATCGCCAAGGCCGGCGACGACGCGAAGGCGGTCGAGAACGCGCTCGCCGAGTTCGTCGGCGGTGACAGCATGCGCAAGCAGGTCGTGCTGCGCGCAGTGCGTCCGAACGCCGAGTCGCAGAGCGCCAGCCAATGGGAGTTTCCGGAAAGCGTGAAGCGAGACCAGCAGAGCTACATGGACAACGCCGTCGCCGAATCGCAGAAGCGCGTAGTCGACGCGGGCAAGAAGGATTCCGCCAAGGGCGAAGCGATGGCCAAGGACCTGGTCCAGGAACTCGAGCGCCTCGAGCGTGTGTTTCGCAACGCGCCGGGATTCAAGGAAGCGTCGACGCAGGCCGAAATGGTGTCGACGATCGCCTCCCGCATCACGAAGGTGCAGATCGAGCGGCGCAAGCTTCAGGGCGCCGACCAGGCGACGGCGGAGAAGGAGCAGGAGCTGCCGGAGTTCAAGCGACTGTTCGACAACTGCGTCGGCTACCAGCAAATCGAGAACGATCTCTACGCGAAGGTCGAGGCCGAGCACAAGAAGACCCTCTCGAACGCCGACCCTATCGTCGTCGCCGACATGACCGTCGAGCTGAAGAAGCTCTATTCGCGCTGGACGCCCGAATACGAGAAGATGGCGGCCTTCGCGCAGAAGAACGGCCGGCAGAAGGACAACTACTTCAAGTACCGGCCGGACACCAAGCGCCTGCAGCAGGTGATCAAGACCGGCAAGCCCGGCCAGGCGACCGGCCCGGCGCCCGACACGGTCGACCGCACCAAGGAAGCGCCGCCGGTCCGATCGGGCGAAGAGGTGCGCGCCGAGTCGGACGCCAACTGGAAGCGCTACGAGCAGATCAAGAAGGACCTGACGGCGACCGCCGCCGAGGTCACTCGGCTGGCCAACGAGCTGAAGGCTCTCTACGCGAAGCAGCCGATGGCCCAGGTGGAGAAGCTCTTCAACCAGGCCAACGGACCGGTTTCGGACGCCGACCGCACCTTCAAAGGCCTCAAGATGGACCACATGCAGGACGTCTTCGCCGCCGGGCCGACCGCGTTGCAGAAGTATCGCGACGGCTTGGTCTTTCTGCGCAAGGCGAGGGCCTTGTATCCGAAGTAGGCCGCCTCAGTAGGCGACGGCTGGACGATGCTGTGAAGACCTTCATCGTCGGCGTCGCGTCGAAGCCTTCCACCGATGCGCCGGGGGCCCGCCGACGCGTCGATATAATCGCGCTTTACCACCACGGCATTCGCACACGATGCGAGTGCCGAACGCAATGACCAAGTTCGTCTTCGTCACCG
>Ga0163144_10028026_pt1 | contig 10882 bp, 10 predicted proteins | sample OliLak19BULKMAT1_FD_123175 | JGI IMG/M metagenome (GOLD analysis project Ga0163144, IMG submission 123175) | Freshwater microbial mat bacterial communities from Lake Vanda, McMurdo Dry Valleys, Antarctica - Oligotrophic Lake LV.19.BULKMAT1 | ecosystem: Environmental > Aquatic > Freshwater >... | reverse complement strand
GAATTTCTCTGGAACGACTTCTGCGACAAGTTCCTCGAAGCCGTGAAGCTCGACCTCCGCGACACCGCGCCGCCGGCCGCGAAAGCCGCGTCGCTCGGCGTGTTCGACGCGATCATGGGCCGCTATCTGCAACTGCTCAGCCCCTACATGCCGCACGTGACCGAAGAGCTTTCCGCGCGGATGGCCTACATTTCCGAAGGCGAATTCCTGATGCAAAAAGTACTGCCATCCGAGCCACTTCTCGCGTCGCTTTCCGCAGAGGAAATCGCCGCCGCGCAAGCTGTCGCCAGCGAGGTTTACGAATCCGCAGGCCGCATGCGGAACCTCAAGGCCGAATACAAGATGGGCTCGCGCAAGGACATCAAGTTCGTCATCAAGTCCTCGCCCGGCTGGCTTGCGGGCGAAGTGAAGGTCCTCGCCTTGCTCGTCGGGGCAGGGGAGATCACGCTCGATTCCGCCTACGACGCACCCAAAGGCACCCCCGCCGCCGTCACCGGAGTGGGTGAGGTTTACATGCCGCTGGAAGGCCTGATCGACGTGGAGGCCGAGCGCATCCGCCTGACCAAGGAGATTTCCAACATCCAGATCGAAGTGAAAAAATGCCAAGGCAAGCTCGGCAATGCCAGTTTTGTGGATCGGGCACCGCCGGAAGTCGTTGAACAGGAGAAAGCCAGGCTGGACGAGTGGAAGGCAAAGCTTGTCCAACTCGGCGAGATGCTGACGGCTCTGGCATGACCGCTTGCCAACGCCGCCTCGTTCGCTAGCGTGGTGATGCCTTGATTATCCCATGACGAAACTCAGCAGCATTCCCGGAATCGGAAAAGTGTCCCTTGAGCTTCTCGAGGCTGCGGGCTTTGCCGATGCCGAGTCGCTTGCCAAAGCCGGCGTCGATGAATTGGCTGCGGAATTGGAGCGGGCGAACCGGATTCTCCAAATTGCCAAAAAGGCTCCCGCGCGGGGAAATGTCCGGAAATGGATTACTTCCGCGCGCGACATGATCGGCGGGGATTCGAGTACACCGACGGAGGTGACCATGCCTGTGAACTACGAGAAATCTCCGGAAGTGGGAACCATGTTGGACGGAGCTCCCTTCGCGATTCCTCTGCCGGCGCGGGTGCTCATGGTTAACCAGCTTGCCGTTGCGGACATTCCTCCGGCGATCCTGCTCAACCGCTATTCAGGCGACCTGGAAGTGAGGATCGATGATCGGGTGCCGGCGGGGAGGAACGGCGAATCTACATCTCCATCGGGAAATGTGAGGCTCGCGGATAACAGCGCCACGCGATTTGAGATCGATAATTCCAGGATCAGATCCATCGACGTTCTCGCCGGGGCCAAGCCGCGGACGGCCACTTCCAAAGTGGATGCCGTGAACGACCGTGTGGCCCTGATCCGCGCACCCCGGGAGGAAACCAACAAGGGGAAGGATCCCAACTCCCGCCGCTTTATCCGGGGCGTGCTCCACAGTCACCCGGTGTCATTGAGCGTTGGCGCGGTATTCACCCTGCTGCTGATGGTCTTTCTTCCGGTGGGAATTGTATCTGCCGGATTGCTTCTCCTTTCGCGCGAGGTTCCCGAACATTTCTGGTGGGTTCCGAAATGGCTGCTGGTCTTTCCGGTGGCTTTGCCGGTTCTGGGATTCTGCTATCTGATCTGGTCCCTTGGCGGAACTTGCCGGATCTGCGGCCAGAGGCAGTTTGTTCCCCGCGCTTGTCTGAAGAACACCAAGGCACATCACATCCGCGGGCTTGGGCACATTGTTCCTGTTAGCCTGCATATCCTTCTCTTCAAATGGTTCCGCTGCACCTATTGCGGGACTCCGGTTAGATTGAAGAAGTAGCCCGGAGAACTCCAGATGACCCGCTCACTCGCCTGCTCGCTCGCAATCGTCCTCACGCTGGGGTCGTGCGCCAGGCTGGGCATTGGAGCGGCGGAGAAAAAGGAGGAACCCAGCCCCTACGGAGCCACGGGGATCCCTCCACAACTCCGTGTGAAGAACGGCGATTCCGGCACGGCGGTCCAGGCGGGTGGCAATATTTCCGCGAATCCGATGGAAAGCTTCTTCACGCCTCCGGAGGACATTGTGTACACGGACCCCGACAATCCGGAGGCCGCCATTCCCGAACTCTCCACCCTGCTTTCCGCTCCCAAGCGCGGGCCGTGGGAGGAGAGCGAAACGATCGCCAGGCAATTTTCTGTCCGTGAGGGCAAGCCGATGCTCATCTGGTTCACCGACTCGCAGGGAAGCCCCATGTGCAAGGCACTCAGCCAGGAACTCTTCTCCACCAACGATTTCGGGAATTGGGCCACGGAAAATCTCGTCCGCTTGCGGGTGGATGACCATGTGAAGATCACCGATCCCAACATGTCCATCGACGACGCGACCGACCGCCAGCTCCGGATCAAGGATTACAACGCGAAGCTCAAGAAGCGCTACAAGGTCATGGGTTATCCATCGCTCATCGTGGTGAGTCCCGGTGGCGAGGTGGTTGGCCGGTATCGCGGTTACAAGCGTGGTGATGCCCAATTCACCTGGGGTCAGTTGAAACAGGCGAAAGCCGTTTCGGATAGTGCCTATCAAGGTTGGCGCAAGGGCATGGAGAAAAAGGGCTATCGCGAATGGGAGGATCGAAAGGGCCGCAAGATCTTCGCCAAACTCATTTCATACTCGAAGGGCGAGCTCATCCTCATCGAGCCTAACGGTGATCGCGCCCGCACCCGGGAAACCGTCCTGTCCGACAAGGACCGGGCATGGATCGACGAACAGAAGAAGCTCCGGAACATCGACTGATAGGAGGAAAGGAAGGGAGAACAAACGTCCCGTCTGTTTAATATTCTTCCATCGGCAGCTCATCCAGCGCCGTCCGATACGCCTTCTCGTCGAACGGCTTACGCGTTTTCAGGATCCTTTCCATTTCCTCACCGAGGCACATCGCGATCTGGGTCTTCGCCTCGCCTTCCTCGATCCCAAGTTCTCCCAGCCTCGCCAAAGTCTTGGAAACATAGGGCGTCTGCGGCGAGGCGAGCTGCTGCTCAACGGCAGCCAGCAAATCGGGAAGAATATCGTCTGACATGGGAGATGATGGATATTGGGCGAGATATGGGAATGACGCGGGATATGGGAATCTTTCCCGAATGCTTGCCTCGGTCCACCCGAAAAGATATCTTCCCGTTTCAGGATAACAAAATCTGTTCTCTGCAATACTCGGAAAGGCGACCGGACAGCCAGAGCGGTTTACTGCTTGCAGCCAATCGGCATGACGATTGGGCGGCCACCATAAAGTGGTTTTGCGGGTTCGAATCCCGCTCCGAGTTCCCGCTCTTCATCATCTCTACGGAATTGCATGACCTAGCAGACTGAGGTGAGGCACTTTCCCTGCCGAAGGAGGCACGAGCACTTCTGGCAAACCGACTGTTCGAGAGTCTGGATTGAGTTCCCGGCGTTTTCGGGCTAGCAAGGAGCATGAGTGTGCAAGTGCAGGCTGGAACTGGGGCGGGATGGGGGCTTCGAACTGGAGTGGCTTTGTGGTGACCGGGTGGGCGCGGGGAGCCTGTTGAGAATTCCATGGAAACATTGCCGAAATCCAACTAGGATGCGCCCGTGAATCATTCCCATATCCACGCTGAGGCCATGAAGCTTCCTGAGGAAGAGCGCGCTTCTCTCGCCGCCGAGCTTTTGGGATCACTCCCGTCCGTTCTTGCGGACTTCGACGACGGGTCCGAGGAGGCGCGTCGGAGGATCGACGAAATGAAGCGGGATCCTTCCGTCCGGCGTTCTTGGGATCAAATCAAGTCCGACCTCGGGAGATAGACCGTGGAGATTGTCTTTCACAAGCGGCTCCATCATGATCTGAGGTCCGCTTTGAATCATTATGAAATGGAAGGCGGTCCGAAGTTGGGCGATCGGTTTTTTGAGGAGGTGGAATCGGCTTTGCGGTTGATCGAGAGGCATCCTACCGGACATCATTTCTCAGACGGTGGACTTCGGCGTGTGGCGCTGAAATCATTTCCCTATCACATCCTCTATGAGGCGGATGGCTTGGTTCTCTGGATCGCCGTCCTTCGCCACGACCGGCGGCATCCTTCGTTCGGATTGAGGAGAAGGAGGTGAGGTTAGATGAACCCAAGGAGCACCGCGCCAGATTGTGACGGCATTTACCGCACCAGTCCCCCGGCCATTTCCACCCATGGCTGGAATTCGGGCGGGATGGGAGCTTCGAACTGGAGTGGCTTTTTCGTGACCGGGTGGTCGAAGGCGAGGCGCCAGGCGTGGAGCATGAGGCGGCCCGTTAGTTCGGAGGTCTTGCTGGGTTTGCCGTAGATGGGATCGCCGACCAACGGGCTGCCCTTGTGGTGCATGTGGACGCGGATCTGGTGGGTGCGGCCGGTGTGGAGGTGGCAGAGAACAAGGGCGGTGATGCTGGCGGCGTCGGTGGCGAGAATCTCGTAGTCGGTGATGGCGGTCTTGCCGCCGGGGGGATTGACGACGGCCATCTTCTGGCGGTTCACGGGGTGGCGGCCGATGTGGGTGAAGATGCTGTCCTTGTCCGGCTTGGGCACGCCCTGGGTGACTGCCAGATAGAGTTTCTCCATGGAGCTGCGCTCGGAGAACTGGGTGACGAGGGATTGGTGGGCGACGTCGGACTTGGCAACGACGAGGCAGCCGGAGGTGTCCTTGTCGAGACGGTGGACGATGCCGGGCCGCTCGACGCCGCCGATGCCGGAGAGCCTGCCCTTGCAATGGTGGAGGAGGGCGTTGACGAGGGTGCCATCGGGGTTTCCCGGGGCGGGGTGGACGACCATGCCGGGGGCCTTGTTGATGACGATGAGGTCGTCGTCCTCGAAAATGATTTCCAGCGCGATGTCCTGTGCTTCGTTGTGAAGCGGGACGGCCTCGGGCAGGACGATGGTGATGCGGTCGCCAAGTTTCACTCCGTCGCGCGGCTTGGCGGGGTGGCCGTTGACCTGAATGAACTGCTCGCGGATGAGCGTCTGGATTCGGGAGCGGGAAAGGTCGGCAAGGCGGGCGGCGAGAAACGCATCAATGCGCTCGCCGGGGCTGTCTTCGACTAGGATTTCCACGGCGTGAGTGTCGCCGTCAGAAAATGTGCGGCAAGTTTCAAGTTTTCACATGGGAGTCCCGTGGGTAGCGTGTCCCCATGCCGGAGCGCTCAGAGACCATCGCTTATTGCCATTCCTGCGGAAATCCGATGAACGTTGCGAAGGTTGCCCCATTTTCCAACGTTTCCTGCCCGACTTGCGGCAAGCACACCCGGGTGAAACGGGAATTCGGTCCTTACACGCTGGTCCGCCGTCACGCAATTGGCGGGATGAGCATGGTTTTCGTGGCGCATGACGAAACGCTCGACCGCGAGGTGGCGTTAAAAATCCTCAGCGAGGAGTTCTCTGCGGATGAACGGCGGATCTCGGCATTCGAGGAAGAGGCGCGGATCACGGCCTCGTTCAGCCATCCTCATGTCGTTAGAGTGCTGACCACGGGCAAGGCGTTCGGGAGATTGTACATCGCCATGGAGCTGGTGCCGGGCGGGCATTTCGAGCACCAGATCCGCGAGCGCGGAAAAATCCCGGAGCAGGAAATGTTACCGCTCGCCATTCAGGTGGCGGAGGGACTCAAGGCGGCCCACGCGGCAGGCCTGATCCACCGTGACATCAAGCCCGGAAACATCCTGCTAGACGCCGAAGGGCATGCGAAGATCGTGGATTTCGGGCTGTCCCTCGTCACCCACGGAGGCAAGGCCCAGGCGACGGAAATTTGGGCCACGCCTTACTATGTCCCGCCGGAAACCATCGAGGGATATCCGGAGGATTTCCGCTCGGACATCTATGCCTTCGGGGCGACGCTCTATCATGCGCTGTCGGGTATTCCATCCTGTGGCGAGGAATCCATGGCCACCAATCTCCTGCGCGAGGCCAAGAGGAAGGTGATTCCGCTCGGCAAAATGGATCCCACCCTGTCCGCCGGGACCTCCGCGATCGTTGACCGTGCGATGGCCTATTCGCCTGATGACCGCTTTGGGTCGTATGACGAGATGATCTCGATGCTTCATTTGGCATTGAAGCGTCTGAGCTCGGGTGCCGCCGGTGATAACGAATCCTCAGGTAGCGCGGCCAGGCGGCGAGCCCTGAAGAAACGCAAGGAAAGGCTCACCATCGCCGCCGCCGCCGCGATTTTGTTAGGTGGGGTGTCCGTTGGGATTTGGTGGGTGACCCGCAAGGAGCCGGATGTCAAATCGCAGAATGCCGTGGTTCAGACGGCGGGGCCTGTCGCCCCGGATCCCGCTTCGACGAACACGTCTGCGACGGAGATCGCGCGAAGCTACCGCGAGGCGAGGGCGGCGGTGGAGGCTAGGGATTTCGAAAAAGCCGCCGACGGGTTCAACACGCTTTTGGAGAATCCATCGGTGCAAGAGCCAACCAGGACTTGGGCGGGTGTCGAGGCCGTCGTTGCCGAGTATCTGGCTGGAGAATCCGCCAAGGCGGGTTCGCGGGCCAAACAGGCTGCGGAACATGGGCGTTCGGTAGCGGATGGCGGAACGCGGTTGGATGACTTCCTGCTCCGGATGTTGGACCGGACGAGGAAACTGCCCGCCATTTCCCCGCAGGATCTGGATCCGTCGAGCGCGGATGCGGTCCACGTCATGGCTTGGATGCTTGCAGGATTGAAAAACTGGGAGCAAGGGATGCTGGACCAAGCGAAGGCATACTTTCTGGCCGTCACCTCGGCAAGTCTCCTGCCGGACGATGCCTGGCTCTCGAACTATCAAAATCTGGCAGCCGATTATCTGGCGGATTACGAGGTGCTTTCCGGCGAGGTTTTCCAGGGATTCCCGGCCGACGTGCCGGGATGTGAATCCGCGGTGGCTCAACTGGACAAGATCGTGGACACCTTGAAAACCCGCGGGCGTGCCCGGTTCAATGTGAGGGCCTGGCAGTTGGATCTCGCAAAACGCGCCAAGCTGCTAGCTGCGGCCACGCCTGAACCCGGCCCTTCCACTCCAGATGTCGTGAAGCTTTCGGAGGTGATGGAGAAACTCGGGGAGTTTTCAGAGAACTGCCGGTTTGAAGATGCGGTTGATTACCTCAAATCCCTGCCCGCGGACCCCGAGGGGGCCACCCGTGCGTCCCTGCTGAGCGTGACCGAGGCCTGCGTTGCCTTTCTATCCGATCTCGAGGACGACCTCAGAAAACAATCCATGCCCGGTGATTTCCTCCTGAAATCGGGGGATTCCGTGAGCCGGATCGCAATCAATGCTGATGGAGAAATCACCACGGTCGATGCCGGAGGAGCAACCCATTCCGCAAACTGGAGCGATTTTTCGGCCGATGCGTTGATTTCGCTGCACCGGGCATTCGTGGCAAACCCGAAGAGCGAGTTCGAGCGGGTCCGCCGGCATGAATCCGCGATTTCCTATGACTGGCTTGCTGGAAACCGTGAACGCGCCCTAGCAGCGGCAGCGGTGCTCTCGCAGGGAAGCCCGGAGTTCAAGCAGCATTGGGAAGCCATTGCAAGCGGCTTGCCGGAGTGAAGTCGTGGCTGCGGTTTTCAACCGCGTTGCCGAATTCTCCAGTGGGCGTGGCGGTTGGAAACCGCCTCCACGTTCTTGCTCTACAGCGATTTCAGGTAGGCCACCAGTTGATCGACTTGCTCTACGCTGAGGTGGGCGAAGGGTGGCATCGCAGGGGCGAAGCCTTTCACGACTTTCAACTGTGGCCGCAGGATGGATTCGCGGAGATATGCTTCATCGACCACGATGCTCGAATCATTCGTTAGTATCTGTGATGATCCGAAGATCCCGGTGAGTTGTGGGCCGAGTTGCGAGGCACCGGTTTGGTGACAGGCTGCACATCCCTGACTGACAAACAGTTTGGCTCCGGCCCGCGCCTCGGGATCCGTGGTGGTGAGATTTTCAGTTGGAACCGCAAGCAAGGCACCGATGACAAGACAGGAGAGGATGAACGTTCCGAAAATCGAGATCAACCATTGCCTGAAATGGTAGCGCGAGTTCATCAGATATTTCACCATCATCAGCGCGAGGATGATCACGGCGAGGATGGTCACCTTTTGTCCGGCGCTGGTCAGTTGTGGGAAATGCGCGCTCAACATCATGAACAGGACGGGGAAAGTCATGTAATGGTTGTGCATGGAACGCATCTTCGCCTGCTTGCCATACTTCATGTCATGAGGCTGCCCGGCTAACAGCGATTTCATGAACTTCTTCTGGTTCCGGATGATGTGGAAAAACACGTTTGCCGTCATTGAGGAGCCAAGCATCGCGCCGATCTGAAGATACAAGGAGCGACCGTTGAAATACTGGTTGAAGAAGAACGCCGCAGCGATCAGCAGGATGAGCGTGAGTGGAATCGTGAACTTCGGAATCTCCTTCAGCTTGCTTTTCCAGATCGTGTCGTAAATCACCCACCAGCCGATGATCCCGCCGACGCTTAGGAGGATCACCTGCCAGCCTTGCAGTGCCATGCTGGCCGGATTCAGAAGCGCTGCCCCACCATGGATGTAGAATACGGAAATGATCAAAAGGACGCCGCTGATCCAGGTGGTGTAGGACTGCCACATGAACCAATGCAGTGGAACTGGAATCGCCGCAGGGTTGATGAGGCGCTTTTCCAGATGAAATACCCCGCCGCCGTGGAGCATGTCGAGGTGGCCTAGCAGGTCCTTCTTGTTCTCGCCTTCATCCGGCTCCGGAACGATCAGGTTGATCTCCATCCAGGTGAACAATAGTGAATTCCCGATCCACATGATCGCGGCAAGCACATGCACGAAACGAAACACCACACTCAGCCAGCCTGCGATTTCAGATTCCATAATGCACTCGCAATTAAGCAGGCGGCATACCGACCACCAAGCAATAAGGGGCTCCCTTCAGAGCCTGAAGATCGCGACTTCGACAGCGCTCAGATGGCGGAATTTCCCCACGGGCAGCGATTCATCAAGGATCAGCGGACCAATCCGTTCCCGGTGCAGGCTCAGCACCTGATTCCCAACCGCGTGAAACATCCGCTTCACCTGATGGTATCGTCCTTCATGGATGGACAGGCGTGCCTCGCGCTCGCCGATGATCTCCAGAACCGCAGGCCGGGTCGTGAGATTCTCATAGGCGAAGTGAATTCCTCTAGCGAAAACGTCTGCGGTCTCGGGTGTGATCGCCTCTTTCGTCGTCACCCGGTAAACCTTGGTGATTTCCTCCTTCGGCTCGGTGACCCGCTTCGACCAACGACCATCGTTGGTGAGCAGAAGCAAACCCGTGCTCGCGCGGTCCAGGCGGCCGGCAAGGTGGAGTTCGTTTCGCAGAGGGTGATCGATCAGCTCGATCACGGTCGGGTGAAGCGGGTCGCTCGTCGCGCTGAGATAGCCGGCTGGCTTGTGCAGCATGAGATAGATGGCTTCCTCCTCCTGAAGGATTTCGTCATCCAGCTCGATCCGGGAAAAGCGGTCGATCTTTCTCAGGCTATTGATTTCGATTTCCCCGTCCACCCGCACCCTTTCGTTAGCCAAAAGGCCGGCAACCTCCTTGCACGAGTGGGTTCCGAGGCGGATGAGGAATCGGTCGAGACGCATGATGATTCAGGCGAATGGAACCTCGAAATATTCCAGTGCCCACTCCCTCATGAATCGCACGCGGTTCGGAATGATGCGGTAGATGATGAGTTCTGGATTGTCGATGGATCCGAGATAGGAACGGAGCAGGGGATTGCTTTCCCAAATCGACTCAAGAGTGTCGCGGGCGGTGACGATCTCCGCAGAACCGGTGATGCGGACCTGGTCATGGTGTTCGTCCAGGTAACAAAGCTCGACCTTGGAGTTTGCCGCGATCTCATGGGTCCTTCCGTAGGCGCGGAGATTGGCGACGTAAACAGTGAAGCCTTCCGTTCTAACTGGCGATACCGGACGCAAGCGGGCTTGGTCGCCGTCGATCGTGGCGAGCATCGGAAACTTCGCGCCGGCCATCGCTGCTAGCGCGAGGCTGGTCAGCTCGGCGGGATCGACGGGTTTCGACTTGGGTTTGGCCATGACGGGAGAAAAGCGTCCCGACAGGTTTGAATCAATCCGCGAATTTCCCAACGAACGATCATCAGCGCTGCGTCAGCGTCGGTTGATCTCATCCACCTGAGCATTCAGCGTGCAGAAGTCATAGAGCCAGCCGACGAGAAAAAGCCCGCCGGTGAACAGATAGATCAATCCGGTGCCCCACTTGCCCATATAAAAGCGGTGGATGCCGAAAACTCCGAAAAACGTGAGCAGGACCCAGGAAACCGTGTAGTCAGTGCGCCCGAATGCGAACCTGGCATCCGCCTGCCGATCCATCCCGGGAATCAGAAAAAGGTCGATCAACCAACCGACCCCCAGCAGACCTGCGGTGAAGAACCAAATCGTTCCACTCACCGGCTTGCCAAAGTAAAACCGATGCGCCCCGGTGAATCCGAAGATCCATAACAGGTAGCCGATCATCTTGCTGTGCGTCTTGAGGGAGGAGTCGTTCATGCGCGAATGGATAGAGCAATCGCACGATCCTCGCCATGAAAATTCACCGTGGAATTCGGAATCGGCAGGATGGCTGGATTGTGGCGCGTCTCGCGCGAGTCCGTTCTGGGGCATTGTGGCTGGCGCGTCCCGCGCCAGACCGTCCAAGGGGCGTCTCGCCCCGACTCTTCTTCCCCGGCGGAGTCAACGTCCGAAATCTAACCGCCACACACGCCTCAGGCCGGTTGTCTGGTCAATTGATTTGCGGTGGGGGAGTTTTCAGCAGGCGCAGGGCGGCGTAGGCTTTGCCGGTGTGGTGGTGGAAGCCGGCGTTGAGAGTCTCGAAAACTTCTCGGTTGACGATGTCGTTGAGCGCGCCGT
>Ga0163144_10028025_pt1 | contig 10882 bp, 8 predicted proteins | sample OliLak19BULKMAT1_FD_123175 | JGI IMG/M metagenome (GOLD analysis project Ga0163144, IMG submission 123175) | Freshwater microbial mat bacterial communities from Lake Vanda, McMurdo Dry Valleys, Antarctica - Oligotrophic Lake LV.19.BULKMAT1 | ecosystem: Environmental > Aquatic > Freshwater > Lake... | reverse complement strand
GTCGTCGCCGCGTGTCCGCCGCGGCAATACGTTTCTCTCGGGCGAGTTCGACGTGACCAAGGAGATCACGGCCTTCGCCGATTTCGGCTACTACAAGTCGAAATCCACCATGCGGCGTCAACCGCTCGCGCTCAACGCGCCCACCTCGGACCAACTGGCCGTGATGGCGATCGACAATCCTTACAATCCGTATGGCTCGCGGTTCCATCATCCGACGGGCGCAGCCAACGCAGACGGCACCCCCCGTCTCACCGGTCAGCCGCGCACGGTCAGTTTCACCGCGATGACGCTCGCCGGCCTCGCGGCGGAAAGCGTCGACCCGCAGGCCGATGTCGCCCGCGTTTCCGGCGGCCTGAAGGGTAAGCTCGGCCAGACGTGGAACTGGGAGTCCTCGGGTTTCTACAATCGGGTGAAAGGCGTCGATGAGGCGTTCCCCGATGTGCGCGAAAGCAAACTCCTGCAGGCGCTCCAACGCACCGACGCCGCCGCCTACAATCCGTTTGGCTACACTTTCAAGGTGCAGAACAACGCCGTCGTCGGCGACCAGTCCTACACGAATCCGCAGGCCGTGGTGGACTCCTTCTCCGAGGTCTATGTGCGCACGGCCACGAGCTATATCGCCAGCGGAGATCTGCGCGTCACCGGGCGGCTGCTCTCGCTTTGGCATCGCGACATCATGGCCGCCGCGGGCGGCGAATATCGCGTCGAGGATTTGAAGGACCGGCGGCCTCCGTTCAGCGGAGAGAATCCCGCAAGTTCCGGGCTCGATCCGCTCGGCAACGATTTTCTGCTGCATCCGCCGCGGCCCGATGTGCTGGGCGACCGGCAGATCGCGAGCTTTTACTCGGAAGTCGTGGTGCCCATCGTGCCCGCGGAGCGCGGCCTGCCGCTCGTGCGCTCACTCGAACTATCGGCGTCGGCGCGCTACGAGAGCTACAGCGATTTCGGCAGCACGACCAAACCCAAGTATGGCCTGAACTGGCGCCCGGCTTCGTGGCTCATGCTCCGCGCCTCCTATAATGAAGGCTTCATGGCGCCGAGCCTCGCCGCGTTGTTCACCAGCCCGCGCTGGACGATCAGCGCTGGGGCGGGCGATATCGACACGTATCGCAATCCGGTGACCGCCGAGGGGCCTTACGTGCAGCGGACTTATTTTGGCGGCAATGCGAACTTGAAACCGCAGGAGTCCAAGGGCCGCACCCACGGCGCCGTCATCGATGTGCCTTTCGTCAAAGGCCTGAGCTTTACGGCGGACAAATGGCGGATCGAGCGCACGAATTTGCTGGGACAACGCAGCGCGGCGCAGATTCGCGCGAGCGACGTGGCGCTCATCCAGGCCTACACGCGCGCGCAGATCGCCGCGGGTGCGGCGGTGAACGCGATCGATCTCGGCAGCGGCACGGCGAACTACAAGGGCGATCCGGATGTCGTGCGCTTCGCCCTCACGCCGGAAGATCGCACGGCCTTCGCCAGCTACAACACGGCCAATCCCGGCAATCCGCAGGGAGCAGCGGGCAAGATTTTCTCCGTGGATCGGCCGTTCGTGAACATCTCAACGAGCGAACACCAAGGCTGGGATTTCGGCGTCCGCTATGTCGTGCCGCGTTTGCCGTTCGGCAATGTCGTCGTGAATTCGGATTGGGCCTATCTGCAGAAATCGCGCTCGACCCTGGCGCCCGCGAACCTGCCGCCCACCCTGAACGACGGCCTCTACGCCAACGGCGCGGCCCGCTGGCGCGGGACCACGAATGTCGCCTGGCGCCGCGGCGATTGGTCGGGCGCCCTGGCCGCCTACTACGTGGGAGAAACGCACGATGCCGGCGCGACCACCACCGCAGCCGTCTACGAATCGCTCGGCCGTCCCTCCTACATCACACCGTTCTTCACGGCTGGCTCCACGATCTATCGGCGCGTGATCGATCCCACGCTGAGTTTCAATGCGACGCTCGCTTACCGGTTCCGCGACACCGCGCCCGCCCTGCTGCGTCGCACGCGGGTGCAGGTCGGCGTCATCAATCTTAACGATGAAGAGCCGCCGCTCGCAGCCTCGGAAGGCTTCGGCTACGACGCTTCGGTGAACCAAAACCTGCTCGCGGGTCGCACCTGGACGATCGAGTTCACGCGAACCTTCTGACGCCGTGCGCCCGCGCGTTCTTCTACTCCTGCTCGCCCTGGCCGACGCTGGCCGGACCGGTCTTGGCGCGAGTGAACCGAAACCGACGCCGACTGCGGCCGATCCGGCGCGCGATGCGGAACGCGCGTGGTATGCCTCGCTCCCCGCGGCACCCAAGCCGGAGCTGTTGCGCCACGGCTTGCAGGCGGAGGAGATTCGCCGTTGGAAGCCGCGCGGCGCCGGCCAGGGCGTCGCGGTGGACGACCGGTTTTTCTACGGCATCGGCAATTTTATCGTCGGCAAATACGACAAGAAAACGGGCGAGCGCGTCGGGGAATGGATCGGTCTTCGCGGCGGGCCAATCATCCACCTCAACTGGGGAATCGTGCAAAACGGTCAGCTCATCTGCGCGCATTCCAATTTCCCCGGGCTGCCGATGGCCAGTTCGATCGAGATCTTCGATTGCGCGACGGTGCAACCCGTGAAGTCGATCAGCCTGGGCGTGCGCCACGGCTCGCTCACTTGGGCGGAGAAGAAGGACGGTTTCTGGTGGGCGTGCTTTGCGAACTACAGCGAACGCGGCGGCACCCCGGGCCTCGACAATCGCTGGACCCTCTTCGGCAAGTTCGACGAGAGCTGGAGCCTCGTCGAATCATGGATATTTCCCCCGCAAGTGATTGCCGCGTGGGGCACGATGAGTTCGTCGGGCGGAAGTTGGGGCAACGATGGCCTGCTCTACATCACCGGCCACGATGCGAAGGAACTCTACGTGCTGCGCCTCCCGAAACGCGGGGTTGCGCTTGAGTATGTGACAATGATCGACGTGCCCTTCGAAGGCCAGGCCTTCGCCTGGGACCCGACCGAAAAGCGGGTCGCCTACGGCATCACGCGGTCTACGCGCGAGGTCGTCGTCGCGCGCATTCCCGAAATCCCGGCGGCGTTGCGCGGACCCTAACGCGAATTCGATGTCGGGCGTTTCCGCGCGAATCTCCCAACAACAGCGTCAGTCGTAAAGAAATCGCCGTGACCGGCCACGGTGCGGTGCTGGTCAATAGTTCACCCATGCCAACATTTTTCCGGTGCCGCGGTGTGGTAGCCCCCACCGCTCGGGTAGCTGCTGCCGGCGGCGCGCGGTCGGCGATGCGACCTGCCCATCGGCGACAAACGGAGGCGGGCGCTCGAGATGGGCCGCTTTGGCTACGGTCAGGATCGCGCGGCCGTCATCGTCGAAGGCAGCGTTTTTGGGCAGATTGGGCTGCGGTGAACCATCCGCCGAGCACGGGCGCGAAGATCGCGGGGGGAGCGCTCGCGTACGCGGCTCGGTATTGACGCTGCCGGCGACGCCGACGAGAAATCGTCTCATGAAGCGAACCCCTGCGCTCCTCCGCCCCGCTGCCCTGTTCACGCTATTCGTGCTGTTCGCCCTTCCGATCGAATCCGCACGTGCCGCGGATGCACCGAAGATTCTCAGCATCGATCATGCGGTCGAGACGCGCTCCAGCGTGCCCGCTGTCGCCGGCCAGACGGTGAAACTCTACGTGCGCGAGCGCGTGAGCGCGGCGACGCAGCCGCGCGGCGCAGGGGGCAAGGTCGTGCTCTTCGTGCATGGCGCGGGCACGCCGGCCGAGGTCGCGTTCGACGTGCCGTATCAGGACTATAGCTGGATGGCCTTCCTCGCGGCGGCGGGCTACGATGTGTTTTCCGTCGATCTGACCGGCTACGGCCGCTCCTTCCGGCCGTCGCCGATGAACGATCGCGCCAACCTCTCGCCGGAGCAGCGCAAGACATTCGAGGTGCCGGAGGCGAGCAAGCCATCCTATCCGGGTGCCTTGACCACGCTCGCGTCGGATTGGGACGACATCGGCGCGGCCGTCGCCTATATCCGCAAGCTGCGCGGCGTGGAGCGCATCGCGTTGTTCGGTTGGTCGCTTGGCGGACCGCGGGCCGGCGGCTGGGCGGCGCAGCATCCGGAGCTCGTGTCGAAACTCGTGCTACTCTCGCCCGGCTACAATCGAGCCGCGCCGGCCACCGCTCCGTCGCTGCCGGTGCCGGGGGCGGCGTTCAACACACAGAGCCGCGCGGAGTTTTTCGCCAACTGGGATCGCCAGACACCGAGCCCCGATCAATACGATCCGCAGGCGGCGCAAGCGGTGTGGAGCGAGATGCTCGCCTCCGATCCGGTGGGCGCGACGTGGGGGCCGGGCGTGCGCCGTGCGCCGCTGGTAACGAGCTGGGGCTGGGGACCCGCGCTGGCGAAAAAACTGACGGTGCCGACGTTGCTCGTGGCGCCGGTGCATGACGTGCAGGTGCCGCCGGAGCGCGTGCGAGACTTGCACGCCGACATCGGGAGCAACCAGAAAGTGATGATCGATCTCGCCCGCTCCTCGCACAACGCGCTATGGGAACGAAACTACCTCCTGCTTTTCCGCGCCTCGCTCGAATGGCTGGAGCACGGCACCGTCAACGGCCAGTCGAACGGCACGGTGCGGCTGGGTTACGAGGGGAAATAAGACCTCGCGGACTATGCTCGCCGATTTTGGAGCGTGCCAGTCTTGCCCCGAATTCTAGCCAATCGAAGGGTCGTGCTCATGTAAAAGAAAGTGCGGACGCCAGGACGCCGAAGGTTTCTTTCGGCGGTTTCGACTTCCAGGCTTTTTTGTGCGCGAGATTTCCTCCGCTGGGAGGGCGAAGGAAATCGCGCTGCAAGTGTAATTCTGGGAGCGCATCAGCTTCGTTCCTCCAGTCGTCTAAGATTCATCGAGGTGTGAAGCACGGCAATCACCCGTACAGCGTCAGGATCGATGCGGTAGAATATTGCGTAGGGGAACCGTCGAAGCAGCGCCCGGCGCAGGCCTCGATGCACCGGCGGAAAAAGGGCCGGTTGACGGCCAATACCGGCCAACGCGGCATCGACCATGCGAACGAAATCCTTGCCCAAGCCGGGCGAACGTTGCTCATACCAGTCGTGGGCCGCGAGCAAGTCGGCGCACGCCGCCGAGGTCGAGCGCACCCGGTGAAGCATCAGCGGCGGAGCAATTCATCACGGACTTCGGTCCATGGACGCCCGGCGTCCGGGGATTTTTCCAGCACGTCGAGGCGTCGGTCGAGCTCCGCTCGTTGGGCGGTCGAAACCGGCACGGCGTCGGGCTCGGCCGCGATGCGATCCCAAATCTCCTCGACGAGGAGGATGCGTTCGGCAGGCGACAGGGCTTGAAACTCCGCTTCGATGGCCGCGTTCATGAGGGGTGAAGATGAGATCGCTGGGACGTGGGCGCAAGTCGGGAGGCGCTTGGAAATCGCGGGAGCGAAGCGGTGGGAGGGGCTTTATCCTGGGCTTTATCCCCCGACGGCACGCCGCAGAATCGTCGGGGCATGAAGCCCCTCCCGCAGGTTGAATTCGCCGACGACGGCGGCGTTTGCATCTGAACCGGGAAAATCAGAAGAGCTCCGCCAGAGGTCGTCCAACGTTTTACTTCGCGTCGATGCCACCGACGTTCTCTCATCAACTCGGACGGCGCGCAAATCTTGCGGCCGCTTGGTGATAGATTAGCAACCTGACTCCATCACAGACTTCGCCGCCTTTATACTTTCGGCGCCTTGCGCAGCACGTGAATGCGATCCTCGTGCGTAAATTCGGTCGCGGCGGAAGGGAAGAACACCGCCAGCTCTCCGCGCAGCCAGGCACGAGCGGATTCAATCGGCTCAAGCCCGCCGTCCACGACGCGAGCCACCCGCGAGTGCGTGAGCAAATTTTCGATATAGTCTGGCAGGCTATACACCTGGCCGCGCGTCGTGGTCTCAACGGATAGTTCAACGAAACCGAATTCAGCGGCCCTCGCCGCGGTGAGCGATTCGTCGTTGCGCGTGACCTTGGGATATCTCGCGTTCAAGACCTCGCGGCGCCAGAAATCAAAGTCCGGTCTGCCCAACGGCCGCCCCATGGCCCCCGCTTTATAGAGGACGAGCCAGCCGCCGGGACGAAGGACGCGGGCCGCCTCGCGCAGGAAGCGCTCATGATCGAACCAATGGTAAGCGGAGGCCACCGTCACCAGGTCGAAATCCAAACTCGGACATGGCAGAGACTCCGCGTAGCCCTTGCGGTAATCGATCCGCCCATCTCGCTCCGCCTGCACGAGCATCTCCGACGAGGCGTCCACGCCGACGATGGCGCGGGCATAGGGCAGCAGGGCGCGGGCGGAATGGCCCACGCCACAACCCACATCGAGCGCGCGGTCGACTGGCAGGTGTCCGCCGAGCGCGTCCGCGAGCAATTCAAGCACCCGAGCATGGCCGCTTGGCCGGCTCCGCGCGTAACGCCGCGCGGTCGCCGGTGAGTCGAAATAGTTGATCACGGGTGCCGCGGAGCTCGCGGCGCCGGCCGCGGCATCCCGCCCCACGCGGGGCCTATCTTCCGGAAGGAATGACATAGTTATGCTCGCCACGATGCCGCAACGATCGCACCCGGCGCAACGGGTGGGCGTTACAATCGGGTCAAAGCGCGGGGAAAGAAACCGCCGGCGGGCGCGCCCGTGTCACGATAACGTGAACCACGCCGCCCCTTTGAACGTGTGCGGGCCGATGGCGTCTCTCGCAGTGTTCATTGTTGTGTGTCAGTCAGAAAATAAAGAGGGCCGCTCGTTGTGGGGCGGCCCTTTTTCATTTCTGCGCTGTGGACTTCGATTCCGCGGGTCCACTCGACCCGCGCTGGAGACGCTGGGGTTCATAAACGCTTCGCGAACCGGCTTGCCCGGCCGCAGCGAGAATGGGATCGAGTTCGGTCGGATCTTCGTGTCGGCCGCTGACAAATATCGGTGGCGGAGTGGCGATCGATTTCTTGGGTGTAATCATGGGGGGGCGGTTTCTTCGGGTAGCGCTGAAGCAGCATGAGTGGGAGAGAGGGGGCGCACGAAGAGCCGGGGTCTGTGGAGCGCTCACCATCATGATGAAAAAGTGCTGCTGCGTCCCGGGAGAATGGGGCAGCGAGTCGGGAAGATTTTCCGTATGATTCCAATCCTGCACGCAGGGCGATCAATCAGACTGCAGATCCCGACACCAGGAGCTGCGTTAAAATGCGTGATTGAAACACGAAGGCGCCGAGTGCACGGAGAAGACGGTTTTCTCGGTGCGTCTTCCGTGCCGGTGGTTCATTTGTTCGTGTGCGGTATCTCGCTTGCCGTAGGTTACGTTCCTCGCGCAGGGTCGCCGGATGGCTTCGCTGACAATCGAGAAACTCGTCACCGGGAACGGACGCACGCCGAACAAGGGCGAGTTAGTGACGGTGCATTATACCGGCTGGCTGACGACCGGGGAGAAGTTCGATAGCTCCGTTGATCGCGACGAACCGTTCAGCTTCGTCCTGGGCGCGCAGCAGGTGATTGCCGGGTGGGACCAGGGCGTGGCGACGATGCAGATCGGTGACAAGGTGCGGCTCACCCTGCCGCCCGAGCTGGCCTACGGCGCGCGAGGTTTCCCCGGCGCGATCCCGCCCAACGCCACGCTGATCTTCGACGTGGAGCTGCTTGGGATCGAGTGAACGGCGAAAAGGGGAAGGCGAAAGCGCGCAATGCGGACGCACCCAAGGCTCACCGCTTGATGCTCACCGCCTCACGGAGCTACGCCCGAGCCCGACGAGAATTATTCGGATTTAAGCAGGAAACCAGGAAGCCATGAAGAGACGGCCCGCCGCAAACTTCCTCCTGGTTTCCTGCTTCCATACCGAAAGGCAGAGTTTGATTTCTTTGGTCAAACCTCGGCCACTCAAGCTTGCTGGAGCTTACGGCTCAGCATTGATCGCTGCGAGCTGACCGCGGAAAGTTTATCGCTGATCTTGCCGCTCCCCGGTGCAACTTTCGGGGGGGGGGGGCGGGCGGGTTCTTGGGAACACGACGATGAAATTCATCCTGATCCTGCTGCTCTACGCGATCCTGCTGGTGCTGTGCTGGCCGCTGGCGCTGTTGCTCCTCGTGCTGTGGCCGCTGCTCTGGCTGCTGGCGTTGCCGTTTCGAATCGTGGGCGTCGTGCTGGAAGCGTTGCTGCGGCTGGTGAAGGCGGTGCTCTTTCTCCCGGCGCGGCTCCTGGGAGAGAAGTGACGCGGCGAACCGAGAGCCACTGCTGAGGTAGCTGGCTAACGGGAGCCGGCGGAGTGGGGCCAGGGGGGCGCTCGGAGTAAATCGACCGCGGATGGCGGATAGCGCGGAGGACTATGCGCGAAGAGGCGAAGGTCGGACGAAGGAGGGGGGAGCTGAGCTGGGCGGCGTTTCGCCGCGCTCCGGAGCTCCCGCGCGCCACGCCGGTTCACGGCGCTTTGCGCCGTGGGTTTCGGAAATCAATGCACCGCGTCGGCGCGGTGAACGCGCAAGAGGCGCCCAAGCCCCGACCTTGTCGAGGGTGAGCACTCAGGCAGCGGTGATTCGCCGGTGCCAAGATTGATTTCCTCTTTTCCGGCTTTCCCCATTAACCGTCTGCGGTTTGCCATCGGTGCTATCTGCGTAATCCGGTGCGAAAAAATTCGGGGCGACGGAATTGAAGCGCTTCCGCTGCAAGATCGTCCTGTCTCGAGCGCGTCCTTGCGCTTCAGCGTTGAACCGGCAGCGTCGCCGGAATCTCCCCATGAGCATCTCCCCCGCGAGCGCCGACGCGCCGGCCGTGCCGGCGCGGATCCCGAAACAAATCTCCTACATCATCGGCAACGAGGGGTGCGAGCGGTTCAGTTTTTATGGGATGCGCAACATCCTCACCGTCTTCCTCACGACGTCGCTGCTCACCTATCTGCCCGAGGGGGAGCGCGGGGCGGCGGCCAAGGATGTGTTTCACACCTTCGTCATCGGCGTCTACTTCTTCCCGCTGCTCGGCGGCTGGCTCGCCGACCGGTTTCTGGGGAAATACCACACGATCTACTGGCTCAGTATCGTCTACTGCGCGGGCCACGCCTGCCTCGCAATTTTTGAAAACAGCCGGCCCGGATTCTACACGGGACTCTTCCTGATCGCGCTCGGCTCGGGCGGCATCAAGCCGTGCGTGTCCGCGTTTGTGGGCGATCAATTCGATCAGTCCAACAAGCACCTGGCGAAGGTGGTGTTCGATGCCTTCTACTGGATCATCAACTTCGGCTCGTTCTTCGCGTCGCTGCTGATGCCGATCTTTCTCCGCAATTACGGGCCGAGCGTGGCCTTCGGGATTCCGGGCGCGCTGATGGCGATCGCGACGCTGATTCTCTGGATTGGCCGCAAACGCTACGTGCTGGTGCCGCCGGCGGCGTCGAATGCGAATTCGTTCCTGCGCGTGGCGTGGACGGCGTTGGCATCGCGCCGGCCTGGCCTGATCCTGGCGATGGTGGGCGTGGCGGTGGCGGCAGGATCGTTTGTGCTCATTCCGACGTTTGGGTTTGTCGTGTCGTTCTGCATCGCGCTGGTGAGCCTGATCGCGTTTGGCGGCGCGGGGGTATGGTGGCAGCTCGAGGGTGCGCGCGGGCGGCATCCCGATGAGTCGGTCGAGGGCGTGCGCGCGGTGCTGCGCGTGCTCGTGTTGTTCTTCCTGGTGACGCCGTTCTGGTCGCTCTTCGATCAGAAGGCGTCGACGTGGGTGCTGCAGGCGAACGCGATGTCCAAGCCGACGTGGTTCGAGTCGTCGCAGATGCAGGCGCTGAATCCGCTGCTGGTGATGCTGCTGATCCCGTTCAACAATCTCGTGCTCTATCCGGCGCTGAAACGCATGGGCTATGAGATGACCGCGCTGCGCCGGATGACGGCAGGCATCGCGTTTGCGGGGCTCTCCTGGGTCGTGGTCGGCACGATGCAGGTGGTGCTCGATGGCGGGCAGGTGTTCTCGATCGTGTGGCAGGTGCTGCCGTATGCGTTGCTGACGCTCGGTGAGGTGTTGGTCTCGGCGACGGGCTTGGAGTTTGCCTACAGCCAGGCGCCGCAGGCGATGAAGGGCGTGCTGATGAGTTTCTGGAATCTGTCGGTGACGATCGGCAATCTCTGGGTGCTGATCGTGAATACCTCGGTGAAGAACAACGCGGTGACCGATGCGATCAAGACGACGGGCTTCGGCGTGACCGCGTTCCAGATGTTCTTCTTCGCGGCGTTCGCGTTTCTGGCGGCGGGGATCTTCGGGTTGTTTGCGCGGCGGTATCGCGTCGCGGATCATTATCGGCGGCCATGAGGCGTGCGGAAGGCGGAATGGGGAAAGCAGGAAAGGGCGGAGCCGATCGGAATGGACCACGAACGACACGGAGATTGAAACCGCTGATGGGCGCTGAAGCAGCCGGCTCAATGGAGCTGGCGGAATGGCCGGGGGCGCCTGGGGTGAGTGGGCCGCGGATGACGCGGATCGCGCGGATGATCCCTCGCGGAGCTGCGCAAGAGCGGAAGGGCCGAGGAGCGGGGAATGTCTGCGGAGAGACGAGGAACCCCGCAGCACACGAACGGCGGAGGCATCAGCGGTCACGATGCCGCCACTTCCGTGGCGGCTACCTTATCCAGACGAGATGCACGAAGCGCTGCCCCGGCTAAGCCGTGAGAATTCCGTTGAAAGATGAACGTTGAAGGCTGAAAGCCGAGAAATCCCGCTGCGGCGAAGCGTTGCCGTGAAGGCCTCTGCTCGCTCACTGAGAGGTGAACGGTTCTTTCCGCCATGAATAGTGGCCGTAACTACTCAGGTGACTACTTTCACCTTGGGTCGCCGGAATTTTCGACCACTCATGCACACGGATGAAAGGGAATGGTTGGGAATCAGAAGGTTTTCGCCTGCTCGATTTCTGACAGAATG
>Ga0163144_10028024_pt1 | contig 10883 bp, 12 predicted proteins | sample OliLak19BULKMAT1_FD_123175 | JGI IMG/M metagenome (GOLD analysis project Ga0163144, IMG submission 123175) | Freshwater microbial mat bacterial communities from Lake Vanda, McMurdo Dry Valleys, Antarctica - Oligotrophic Lake LV.19.BULKMAT1 | ecosystem: Environmental > Aquatic > Freshwater >... | reverse complement strand
CGGTTGGGAAAGCGATGGACGGGCGCCGGGAAGTGTAGAATTCGGCTACCCCATGCTCCCCGCTGCGTATCAACTGCCTGCTGCCGCCGTCCTGATGGCCGGCGGGTTCGTCGCCTGTTTCTTCGGTTACCGCCTGTTCAAGGTGGTGCTGGGCATCTTCGGATTCATCATCGGCGCGCTGGCGGCCAGTTCCGTCTTCGGCGCCACTGACACCACCCCGATGGTGATTGCCGCAATCGTTGGCGGCATTGCCGGCGCGGCGCTGCTCCTGGCGGCCTACTTCGTGGGCGTGGCGCTGGTCGGCGCCGGCATTGGCGCGCTGATCGTCAACGTGATCTGGACGCAGATCGACGGCGACCCCCATCCCGCGGTCGTGATCGTCTTCTCGGTCGCGGGCGCGGTGGTGGCCACCTGGCTGCAGCGCTACGTCATCATCCTGGGGACGGCATTTGGCGGCGCGTGGACGCTGCTGGTGGGCGGACTGGCGGTGATGGGGGACAGCGGGCCGCTGAAGGCGGCCGCGCAGGGCGACGTGTGGGTGGCCTATCCGCTCAACCCGGCGCCCGGCCAATGGTGGTTACCCTGGGCGTGGGTGGGCCTCGGTGCGCTGGGCACGCTGATCCAGATGCGCTGGACGGGCGGCGAGCGCGGCCGCGTCGTGAAGAGCAACAAGAAAAAGGGCTTGCCCAAAGAGTAGCCTGCCGTTCGGAGTAGCCTCCCGTTCGGAGTAGCCTCCGGCTTCAGCCGGAGCTCTCAGCGGCCTTGAGGCCGCTGAGAAACGCGTCTTCAATCCGCGACCCCAGGCACCAATCTCCACACAACGTGAGGCGCGATGCCGCGTGATGCATCGCGCCGACCGCCAGCGGCGGGTCCGCCGATGCGTATCGCCAGCGGTGCGCCGTCGCGTAGAACGCGCGCGGCAGGCCGTTCGGGATCAGGTCGTGAAACGCTTCCATCAGCACCGAACCGACGACCTCGGGGTCATCATCGAGGTGCATCCGGCTCCACGTTGAGGTGGCGTGGAGCACCCACGTGTCCACCTTCCACTCGCGCTTCGGCTTGGACTGATTGCGCGCCACCCAGCCGAGCGGGCTGCCGTGGACGAAGGCGCCGTCGAAGCGTGCCGGCACCCGCTCCTCGAATGCCGCGAGCACGGCCCAGCACGGCTGCGACACCACTGTGGCCAGCGTTGCTGAGAGATCGGGGATGTGCGCCACGAGCGGCTTCGCGTGATCGGCGGTGATCGCGAGGATGACGCGATCGAACTCGCGCAGCAGCGGATCGAGGGATTCGATGCGCTGCTCGTAGCGCACCTCCAGCGTGTCGGCCATCGCCCTGCCAATGGCGTTCATGCCCGGGATGCCCACGTATCGGGCCGTCGCGGTGGTGAGCTCGTCCCAGCCTTCGCTGTCGAAGCTGACAATACGGCCGTCCCACCTGGCGACCAGGCGATCGCGCAGCCAGCCATCGACCACGGCTTGAAAACGCGGATCGCGCGCCGTGAAGTACTGCGCGCCATGGTCGAAGGCGAGCGTGGCGCCGCGGGCAGCCTTCGGCATGTCGATGCCGTCCACCCGCCGGGTGGCGGCGCGTCCGCCCGGCCCCCGTGCGCGCTCGAAGACAACCACGTCATGCCCCTGCGCGCGAAGCGCCCGCGCAGCCGATAGACCCGCAATGCCTGCGCCAATAACCGCGCACTTTGACACCATAATCACCCTGCAGCCTGACTACGACCGATGATCTCACCTCTTGAGACGCTTGAGAATGCGCCTGGTTCCGCCCAGTCGTCACGCGCCCCCCTGGCCGTGGCCCTGGGCGCCTCGGTGAGCTTCATGCTGCTCTATGTGGTCTTCGGCTGGAATGGCTGGGGTCCGCCGGCGGCGCGCGAGCATGTGCCCGGCGAGCTCTCTCGTTGGTGTGAACGCGTCAGTGCCGGGTTGTTTCGGGAGCCGGTCAACGCGCTCAGCAACCTGGGATTCATGGTGGCTGGCGTCGTGATGTTTCTCGTGCTGACGCGCGACCGGACCGAGCGGCCACGGTCCAACCGCTTCCACGGTCTGACGCCGCTGGCGGTCCTCTATGCCGGCGCCACTACATGCCTGGGCGCCGGCTCGCTGCTGATGCACGGCACCAACACGGCGTGGGGCGCGTGGGCCGACAACCTCGGCATGGTCGGGTACATCCTTGTGCCCTGGCTCATCAACGTCGCCGAGATGGGGCGGTGGCCGGTGCGGCGTCTGTTCGCCGTCTACCTCGTCCTGATGGTCGTCTACGGTATTGGCTACGCGCTCTGGGGTGGAAAGCTCGGCATCAACCTGGACCTGTTTGAACTCTCCATTGCGCTCTGGGGCATCTCGGAACTGCTGTATCGGTTCTGGTCGCCCCTGGTCCGCCTACTCTCGGGTCTTTCTGGATTCGCGATTGCAGCGGCGTTCGGCATCATGCCGTGGGAGATGCTCGCCGCGCCGGCGAAATTCTGGTGGGTGATCTTGTTCTGGATCCCGGCCGTGCTGTCGCATCACGAGCCGCGCGGCCGCCGTGCATACGCCCCGTGGTACGTCGCAGGCGTTGCGATCTACATGATCGCGTTTGCGATCTGGTTGACGGGCCGGCCGGACAACCCGTGGTGCCGTCCGGATTCGCTGATCCAGGCGCACGGCATCTGGCACCTGCTGAATGCCGTGGCGATTCTCTGCTTCTTCAAGTTCCTGCGGACCGAACAGCCCCGCGCCACGGCGCGTGCCTAAAACGCGTCGCCGATGAACGCCAGCATGCGGCCGCAGTAGAGCACCGCGAACCACGAGACCAGCGAGACAAAGCCGACCAGCTTGGCGGCTCGCGGTGTCTCGCCGTGGGGATCAGGAGCGAGCACATTGGCCGACAGCCGTGTTTCGTAGAAGCCGGCGTTCAAGCCGGCCAGCACGATGAAGCCGACCTTGAACCACCACACGCGGTTGCTGACGTACTGCTCGGGAAGGCCGGTGAGAAACACCAGACCGGTCGCGATGTTGATCGCAAATCCCACCAGCGCGAACGGCATCAGGGCGCGGGCCGCTTCAACCGAGACCCGCCGGAAGAATCCCATCAGGCGTACGTCGAAGAAGCCGGTGATGCCGATCAGCAGGCTGAGCCCCATGAAGTGCAGGCTCTCGCATAACGGCCACACCCACGTGCTGCTGTTGATCCACTCCGAGGCGGGCGTGGCGCGCAGCCACTGCGCGAATGGGATGAGGTCAGGCATGGCTGGTCCTACAGGTAGGCCATCAGCCGGCCGGCCACGATGGCCCCCGCCCAGAGAAGCAGCGACACGGCCGCGAGTGCGCGAAGGTCGCCGGGTACCGCCTCGCCATCCGGTTGCCGAAGCCGCTTTGAGATCGTGCGCGCGGCGAGCAATGCCAGCGTGAGGCACGCCAGCTTCACGTAGAACACGCGCTGTCCAGACTTGGTGGTGGCGTCGGCCATGAACAGCAACACGCCCGATGCGAAGTTGATCGCAAAGCCCGACCACATGATGGGGAACAGCGCGCGCAGGGATTCGGTGGGAATGCCTTTCGCCCAGCCCAGCAGCCGCAGGTCGACCACGACATTGGCGCCAACGACGATGGCGAGACCGACGGTGTGAAGCGTGAGGATGGTGGCGTAGGCCCAAATCGAGGGCGACTCGCGCACCCAGGCTGCAAGAGTCGACCCCTCGATCGAGGAGAGCAGGTCGGTCACGTCGCCGGAACTAGCGTCCCGGTTCTTTCGGCACGGTGCCGCGCAGAATGGCGGTGCCGTCAGCCTTCATCAGCAAATTGATGCAGCACATGCCGTGCGAGCCTTCGGCGCGCGACGGCTGGCCGGCGACGCGGACTTCGGTGCCCGGCTTGAGCGTCTCGACCGTCAGGTTGTTGCGCGACAGTTGCGCGCCGGTGCCCATCTCGACCTGCCACTCGACCTTCGTGCCTTTCTCGTCAACGTCGAGATAGAGAAACGAGTGCGGGTTGCGGATGTTGAGCTTGGTGACCGTGCCCTTGACCTCCACCTTCTTGGTGGCGTCGTAGAACGGTCCGCTCGAATGATGGGCAATGGCCGGCGCCGCGACGGCGGCCGCGACCACCACTGCGCCCGCGAGAATCAGTCTGTTACCGTTCATATGCGTCTGCGTCCCCTTCACTTGTACTTCGGAACCATCATCTTGATTGGCGCGCGCGACGACTCAGCGTCGCACTCCCAGGCTTCGAGCTGGTAGCCCGGTGCCGCGGGCAGCCAGCGCGTGGTGTACGACGCCGGCTGGCGAAGAATCAGCGGATCCTCGAGCGTCAGCGTCAGCTTCAGCTCGCCGTTGTCCTTCCAGTACTTCTCCGTCACCTTCTTCAAAGATGAGGACGGGATGCCGTTGTAGTCGTCGAAGCCGGTGATGTCGAACAGGAAGTGATCGGTGTCGACGATCAGGAAGTTGCCTTCGTAACGGCCGACCGAGAAGCCCTGGAGGCTGTAGTCCTGAATGGTCGGCTTGCGGCCGTCAAGCCAGATGGTGCGCGTCTGGTCGTCCTTCTCATAGCGCATGACGACGCGGTCGGGCCACTGCATCAACTGCAGGTAGTACGGGTCGTATTGGATGGCCGGCGAAGACGAGGGGACGCAGTCGTACTTCGGCGCGATGGCCTCGTCGAAGACCTTCTGGAACGCGAGGCCGCGCTCGTTCAACACCGGGAAGTTGTCCTTGGTCCACGGCGCCGTTTCGCTGTTGATCGGGCGGGCCCGGGTGCCGCCGTTCCACATGCCGGCCAGATCGGGGAAACGGCTGACGATCGGAGGCGGACCCGCTGGTCGCTGCGGCGCCTGGGCCTGCTCGGCCGAGCCCATGGCCGTGGCCAGGATGGCGGCACACGCGAGCGCACCGACGGTTCTGATCGTTCCCTGACTCGTCATCCGGGGATTATACGGTCGACACCGGGCCTATGGCAGCTCTTTGAACGGGTTGAATACCTTCAGCCCTGGGCGCCTGAAGTCCCGGTCATTGCCTGTCGCGATCGTGAGCCCGTGACGGCGCGCGGTCGCCGCGATGTAGCTGTCTTCTACCGGCATGCGGTGGCCGGCCTTGCTGAGCAGGTGCTCCTGCTCCGCCCAGACGTGGGCGACTGACACATTGAAGCCGTGGATCCGCCCCTGCATGGCGTCCACCAGGCGGACTAGCCACGCCTGCAGGGCCTGACGCTGCCGCCCGTCCTTGGTGCGCACCCAGTAGGCAAGTTGGGCAATCACGACGGCGCTCGTGTAGCAGCGGTCCTGCTCCCGCTCGAGCCAAGCGACGACGCGCGGGTCACCGAGCCGCTTGGCGGGCTGGCAGATCACGTCCGTGTCGAGCAGCCAATTCATAACTTGCGGCGGCGCGCGGGCTCGCGGCGGCGTGGCGGCACGTTGTCCGGGCTCACCGGGCAGGCTTTGAGAACCGCGAGCCAGTCCTGCTTGCCGGCAAGCCGCCGAAACACGAGGCTGTCTTCCTCGGCGTCGAAATGGGCTTCGAAGTAGTCTCCAGGTGACGCGGGGGCCAGGCCCGTCGGCACGGTCAACCGGCGCTTGGCGTCGAGCGTGACAATCATGGTGGGATTATCCCACCAGGGCCACCGACCGTCAACTTCTGAACGGGAGGAACACCTTCAATCTCTCGTGCCGGCGGCTGCTAGACTAGCAGGTCTTCAGGAAGTTTTGATGAGATAGCCGACATGGATACTCAAAGTGGCAACTCACGCTACCACGCTATATCCGGCGGACTTACGGTCCAGACAAATTCGCGACCCAGGCTGTCGAAGCAAGCCGTTGTCTCGAGACAAGCCGCGCCGGCGAACTGATCGGTGACGACCGCGCGAGGTCGATACGCTTGCGTGGCTACCGCGCGCCTTTTGCGGAGTTGCAGACACTGCACATCAGCTGAGCATTCTTGCGACTCGACGGACCCCCACGAGAATAGGGCTGGCGGTGGTCGACTACAGCGTCGTCGCAGGTAATTCGCTGCCAACAATCCTCCCGACCTTCAGGGTTCGGGCAGTCTATTCGGTCCTTGCGCACTCTGGCAGCGTTCCACAATGAATCCTTCAGGTCACGGCCAAACAAACGCCGAGCAGCTAGTCGCTTGGGGAAGCAAGGGGAAAGGATGGCCGTCCAAAAATCATCTCGCACTCGTCGATTTCTGAGCTGGTCGGTGCCCTCTCTGGTGGCGACAACGTACTGCGCAAGCCTCCGGTCCCGAGCAGGCATGCTTCGAAAGGAGTACCGACTCACTCTTTCATCCACTCGCGCTAACTTACTTAGGGCGCTCCGAACAGCCTTCCGAGCGCGCTGATTTTGGAGGCGGTCTTTGGTGACCGCACCATGACTCATTAGTTCCATTAGTGCGGAAATAAACGAATAGAAATCCACCTTCTTGGACAGACGCGTGCGCTTCATACCTTCGTCGGACATGATCGCTCTCGCCCATGCCAACGCACCGTTGACACTGCGCTCGGCCTTCGCGATTCGTGACTTGCCTAGTCGATCGAGACCCAGGCGCATGAACTCATCCAATCGAAGTCGCTTGTCGGAGATACCGCCATGCAAATAGACCGCCATGCAAATAGACCGTGCAGAGCTCTAGCAGCATCTCGTGATACTGGAACCGGTCGGCCTCAGCCTTCGAGAACACCCGCAAGTTTGCGACGATTCGTTTGAACCACCTCGACTCCAGGCGACTAGCGGCATCGAACAGGGGGGTCTTGTGGGAGTGGCGAATTTCGTTCTTCGTCAGCCGAGACCCGGTGGAATTTATCTTCGTGAAGACTTCCCACTGAGCAATCTTCTGTCCGGCCATCCCTTTTAGATCGCCGCTGTACTCGATCACTGGAACTTCGTAGTTCATGAACGTCCGAACGCCGATGCAATATGCGTCCCGAGTAGACGGTCGCGACAGATCGGCATACAGAAGACGTTTGCGTAGCTTGGAGTGCGTGGCCGAGCTCACATGAGTAGCGGCGCCATGCTCTTTCGAGACATCGGTCATCTTCCAGACAACACGCGACCGAGGCTGCCGAAGTAACCCGTCATTTCGAGATAGCCGGCGCCGGCGACGGGCTTGCCGCTCGACGAGCCGGAGACATCGATGGCGCCTTCCCAATAAGCCACGCCGGTCGATCGCTCCAGGGCGAGTTCCTGATCGTTGAGCGGCGTCGTGACCCTGAGCGCCAGCTTCTCCGACGGGATCGCGATCGACCACTCGGTGGGGTAGACAGCGCCGTTCTTCGACTTGAAGGTGGCGCGACCTGGGGTCAGCGTGAACGCGTTGACGTCGAGGTGCTTCGTCTTGCCATCGGTGCCCACCAACGTGCCGCTCGACCGCGCGTCACGGCTGCCATCGTCTCGCCGCAGTTGATACAGCATCAGCTCGCGGCCGTCGGACAGCTGCATCGAGAGCCAGTCCCATCCGCGCTGGCCGGGTTCCAGGAAGCTGGTGCCGAATTCGTGGTCCATCCAACTGTCGCCGGTGACCTCGAAGCGTTCGCCGTCCACGGTGATCGAGCCGCGCGTCGGCATGCGCGTGAGCGAGTAGTAGTGCGAGGCATTGCCCGCCTGCGCGCCCTTCTGGCTGATGCCGCCAATGCCGTGGATGGCGGGCGTCTTGCCCTCATCCAGCCTGAGATCGATGGATGCCTGAGGGCTGGTCGCCCTGAGGAGATGGTGCGTGCCGTCGAGAGTCGCTGACCAATCGTCATTCCAGACCCGGTAGCGATCGGTGGCGGCGCCGGCCAACCCCGGCCCGCCGCGCGAGAGCTTTTCCGCGTAGCGATAGCGCTTGCCGGAGGGATCGCTGATCGCCAGGTGGGTCATGAACAGATCACGAACCGCCCACTTCGATGGATTCGACGGCGCCGGGTCCACGCCGACGCGGAAGAAGGTGACCTGGTAGCCAAACCGCCGGCCGTCCGCTGCCTTCACGTTGCCGGTGTAGTACCACCATTCGATCTTGTAGTCGGGATGCGAGGCGTGGTCGCGCGGAAACGAGTAAGCGTAGCCGGTCGCCGCTTCCTTCCATGGTGACTGGGCGGCAATCCCGCCCACGAGCACCGCGCACCCGAGCACCGCAACACCGCAGCACTTCAGCACTACAGCACCCCAGCACTTGAGCACTTGAGCACACCAGCACTTGAGGACCGGTTTATTCATCATGTGACAGCACCAATTGGGCCGCGCGTCGAGCCGGATAAATGCCCGCAACGGCTGTCGCTACGATTACCACGATCGTAGACTGGATCAGGAACGCCGTCGGCAGGTGGAACTGGATCGTCCAGCCGAAGCTCTGCACGTTGATCACGTAGATCAACACCAGCGACAGGGCAAAGCCCATCACCAGTCCAATCCCCTGGCTCACCGTGCCGATCAAGGCGGCTTCGATGATCACCATCTTTCGCACTTGATTGCGATCGGCGCCGGTCAGCCGCAGCAGCGACAGCTCGCGCCGCCGCTCGAGCACCAGCGTCAATAGCGTCCCGGCCACGCCGAGCATGGCCACGACGATGGCGATTAGTTCCAGGGCGTAGGTGATGGCGAACGTGCTGTCGAAAATGCGGAGCACCTCGTTGCGCAAGGTCCGGTTGCTGAAGATGAACGCGCGGTGACCCTCGTCCATGGACGCGAGGATCTCGCCACGGACCTGCTCCGGATCCGCGTCGGCCGTGAGGAACGCGGCAATGCCGGTCGGGGCGAGTTCGCCGAAATAGTTGCGGAAGGTGCCCGCGTCCATGATCACGACGCCGCGGTCGTTGGAGTAGTCGTAGTAGACGGCGGCGACGCTGAAGTCGCGCATCCCTTTGGGCGTTGGCAGCGTCAGCGTCTCGCCATCGCGCTTGTGAAACTTGTTCGAGAACGCTTCGGAAATGATCACCGAGTCCTGGCCAATCGCCTGGCGGACCGCATCGCGGGCATTGGCCGGGCTCTTGAACAACAACGCGCCGCGCGAGAGCACGACCTCAAACGTGCCCGCGCCGAGGACGGTGAGACGGTCCTCGTAGACCATGTCGAGGTTGCGGAAACTGTCGATGGCCTCCACCGACGGATGCCGCTGCACGGCGGCGATGACGTCGGGCGACAGCGTCTGTTCCTGTCCCACCGTCGGCCGGATGCCGGGGCCGACGAACAAGTCGGCTTGCAGCGTCTGTCCCACCCAGTAGACCACCGTGTCGCGGAAGCTGCCGATCATGATCGCGATGGCGACCATCATCGAGAGGCTCACCGACAGTGCGGCGACGGAAATCGACAAGCGGGGAATGGCCGACGTGAGGTTGGCATGTGCGAGCAGGCCTTCGACGCCGAGGCGACGGCGCAAGAACACCCGTCCGGCGCGCGCGAGGCCATACATGATGGCCGGCACCAGCAGGCCCGCGCCGATCACGATGGCAAACGATGCCAGGTAGCCGAACAGCGGCCGTCCGTTGACCGGACCAAGTTGCGCGAGTCCGAAGGCAAGTACCAGCACCGCGAGCGGGGCGATCAACATCGCCGGACGCAGGCGAAGTCGCATATCGAGCGTGTCGTGGCCGCGCATGGCGGCGGTGGTTTCGACCCGGCTGGCTTCGAGCGCGGGAATGGCGGCGGCCAGCAGCGACAAAGGCAGGCCAATCGCCGCGGCCAGCCACACGTGGCTCCACTCCATGTCGGGCGGCGCCGAGGCGGTGGCGATGTAGATGGTGCTGACCGTGGCCGCGGTCATGCCCACCGCCACATCGGCCAGCAGCCGCGCCAGGCCGAGGCCGAGCGCGATGCCGGCGATGGCCAGCACAGCGGCTTCGCCGAGAAAAAGGAACAGCACCTGGCGACGCGTCAGGCCAAGCGCGCGCAGCGTGCCGATGTCCTGCCGGCGAGCGACCACGGAGATGGTGACGGTGTTGTAGACCAGGAACAGGCCGACGATGAGCGCGATCCACGACAGCGCCGTCAGGTTGGTGTGGAACGCCGCGAGCATGGTTTCCACCTGCTGGCTGCGGCGCGACGGCCGTTGTGCCGTCAGTCCTTCCGGCATGCGAGCGGCAATCGCCGCGAGCGAGGCGGGCAGGTCGGCGCCGTCCGGCAGCAGTACGTCGAGCCGATCGACGCGGCCCAGGCGATCGAAGGCGAGCTGCGCGGCGGCAATGTCCATCAGCACGAAGTTGCCGTCGAGCACGCGCGCCGGACCCTCGTCCTTCAGCAACCCTCGCACCACGAAAGTGACCACGCGGTCGCCGAACATCATCTGCATCTCGCCGCCGATGGTCAGGCCGCGCCGCTTGGCCAGCTTCTCGGTGATCACCACCGAGCGTTCGTTGGTCAGGATCTCAAGGAATTTCTGCGACGTGATTTCCTGCGCGCCGGCTGCGCTGGTGGCGCCAGGCTGTGGCGACAAACCTTCAGGTTTGTCGTCGGTCCCCACATCCAGCAACTGATAGTCCCGAAACGGCAGGTCGCGCAGGATGTCGATGCCGAGCACACGCACGGCTTCCAGGTCGCGCTGTTGCAGCGACGTGAGGTCGCCGACCACCAACGCCGCGTTGCCTTCGATCACCGGACTGGCGACGCCGTATTCGCGCAGCCATCCCAGCGACGGCAGCAGCGATTCGTCCACGCCGCCCGTCCCCATCACTTCAATCGTCGTCTTGCCGGCGACCGTCTCGAGCGCGGTCTCAAACCCGCGCACCGAACTCGCGTTGGTCAGTTGAATGGCGATGACGACGGCAATGCCAAGGGCGACGCCGAGCACAGTGGTGGCCGTCCGGACCTTGTCCCCGATGAGCGGCCGGAGGATGAACTGGGTGAACAGTCTCACGATGGGGTGAACAGTCTCACGATGGAGCGAACAGTGTCACGAACATGGTCACGTGGCGACAAACCTTTAGGTT
>Ga0163144_10028022_pt1 | contig 10884 bp, 11 predicted proteins | sample OliLak19BULKMAT1_FD_123175 | JGI IMG/M metagenome (GOLD analysis project Ga0163144, IMG submission 123175) | Freshwater microbial mat bacterial communities from Lake Vanda, McMurdo Dry Valleys, Antarctica - Oligotrophic Lake LV.19.BULKMAT1 | ecosystem: Environmental > Aquatic > Freshwater >... | reverse complement strand
AGATTATTATAATCGTAAATATATTGGTGCCAAAAGAATTAACTTTGAAACAATGAACCAATTTAGTATAAAGCCAGAAAGAATCGAAGAAGGAAATTAAATCGTAGTTAATGACTACTATTAAATGAATATACATTTCTAAAATCAAATTATAAAAAGCAGGCATTTTGCCTGTTTTTTTTTAACTAAATATGAATATTAATTTTTATCATTAAATCATATTGTGTCAGTAACTTAATACAACTAATGAATATAATTAAAACAATAAACAACTCTGAATATAAATTTATTTTGGCTTCTAATTCTCCAAGAAGAAAAGAATTACTCAAAATGATTGGAATAGAGTTTGAGGTATTCCCTGCTAATATTGATGAAAATATTAGTGAATATAATGACTTTGGCGATTATGTTAGCAAATTATCCAAAATGAAAGCTAATCATATAAAAAATATATTTATTGAGAAACAGCAAAACAGGAAATATCTTATACTTGCTGCAGATACTATAGTTGTTATCAATAATGTTGTGTTAAATAAGCCAGAAGATGCCGATGACGCCTTTAAAATGTTGAGTTTATTGAGTAATGACACTCATCAAGTTTATACCGGTTTTTGTTTGATTGATTTGGTTATTGGTAGAGATGATTATAAAAAATCTAACAATTCTAACAATTCTAACAATAGTTATGAAAATATAATTTCAAACTTTGAAGTAACCGACGTCAGTTTTAGACAATTGAGTGATGAAGAAATATACGATTATATTGAAACCGGCTCACCAATGGACAAAGCAGGAGCTTATGGAATACAAGAGGATTTGGGTGCTGTATTTGTGAATAAAATTGTAGGCGATTATTATAATGTTGTGGGTTTGCCATTACAAAAAGTTTTTGTAAATTTACAGAAGTTATTTACCCCAAAATTAAATAACTAATAAGTAAATCATTTTTGTTTTTCAATATATTTCATTTAATTAAACATTATGGGTAAAATCTTTCTAAGCAAGACTACTAAAATTGAAATTAATGAACTAAGAACTCAAGGAATGAGCGACCAAGATATTTTTAGTCATTTATCTGACAAATATTATGACAAAGATGAATTGGCAAAGACAATTAAAGCAACAATTAAACTAAATAATCTTGAGAAAATTGAAAAATATCATATAATACTTAAAGTAATAATGTTTGCAATAATTGCAATAAGAACAATAATATTTTTAGATGCAGTTTTTTCAGTCAATTTGTTAGAAATGAATAATGTAATAGAATATCCATTACTACTTATGATAATATCTGGTATTTTAATTTTTGATAAATATCCTATGCCTATTGCATTTATTACTATTCGCTATGAATTTATTATTTTTTATATTTTGGGTTTATGTATGGCAATAAATAGAAATAGTGAATTTGATTATTTTAGTGTAACTAATTTGGTTTCCATTATTATTGTAATATTAGCTGTATATTATAGTAATCTTGCATTAAAAATAGGTTTCCCAAATTACAAAATAAAAGATATTTACAAAGTGCAACAAAATAGTAATAATGAATATATTTTTAATTGATTTTAATTAATTTTTAATTTAATTAAACTCCAAATAATTTTAGTTTGAGAAAAAATTAAAAACAAATGCCCTCATTTTAATGACTGGATAAATCAATTATTTCATTTTACCAAATAATCCAAATTACAACAATAGCCAAACATATTATTGCTTAGCTATTGTTATTTTTATAAGGGATTTGTAGTTGATTATAGATTACCAATATTATTGAAGTATTAGTCAAAATAAATTTAACTGTTTTTTTTCAGGCAATGTTTCTAAATAGTTAGATATAAATAATTCTTTTCCTTTTTGGTCTGCACCTTTTTTTACATTTCTCATACCATACATTAATTCCCAAGGTATTATATTTGCAAATGAAAATAAATCTCTAATATATTCACTATCATCATAGGTGATGAGCCATTTATGTTTACAATTTCTCATATCTTCAGCAAACTTTATATGGTTAAATGATTTGTGCATATTGCCATTTTTTCCATATAATGCAGATTTTGTTGCAGAATAATAAGGAGGGTCAAGAAAAATAAATACATTTTCACCGTCTTTTTTTACTAAGTCTTCATAGTCCAAATTTGTAATTTTTGAACCATTAATTACCTTTGCAAACTCATTTAGTCTTAAAATGCTACTTTCGGTAAATCGCCCTGTAAATGCACCTTCGCTAAATCCGCCACTTAAGCTTGTACCCGAAAATGTGATTCTATTATATATAAAAAAAGCTGCACCTCTTTCCAAATCATTGAAACTTTCTAAGTTTCCATTTAAAAACTTGTGAAGTTCTTTACCAATAGGAAATTGATTACGCCACTCATAAACTTTGTCTATAAGAGAATCAACATCTTTTTGGGTCATTTCCCAAAACTTATAAAGTTCTAAATAAAGGTCATTAATCCAAAATGATTTATTTGGAAATCTTTGTTTTGCATAAATAAAAATAGAGCCACCACCTAAAAAAGGTTCTCTAAATTCATCGAATACAGGTATAATCGTAGAAATTAAATCTACTGATCTACTTTTTCCACCTGGATATCTTAATGGGCTTTTTATCATTTTGAATATTGAATTTTTATTATAAATTTATTCTTTTTTGCTTCCAAAAAAATAGTTTCAATAAGCATTATTTGAGATGCTGACAAGTTATTTTCATCAAAAAAATGAGTAATTTCTTTTTCAATGCTTGAAGAATTAATTGCACCTTTGAGTTTTGAAGAAGTCAAGCATAATACCGCTTCACTGTTTATTTTCTGTCCATTTGCTGTAACGTCTGAAAGATTACAGTACAAAATCATCTTCAACAAACCGTCTTTAATATCGCCTTTGCTTGGCAAAATAGCATTTTTGCTATGTTTTCCTTCAATTAAATTTACTTTGTCTTTGGTCAATAAAATTTCATCAACTGTAAGAAAATATTGACCACCCAAATAATTAGAAATAGTAATTTTAGCCTTTGAAATTGTAGACAAACTTTCTTTGGGCTGAAGTGTCAAATATTCTCTTGATTGTGCTTTTTCAGCTTTTTCCCTCGAAAACTCCATAAATAAAGATACATCTTTACCAATTTTACCCTTGTAATCATCTAGTCCTCTGGATTTGTGAAGTTTGACACCTGTTGTATTTGCGATATTCTCGTAAGAAACCTTTACTTTGTCGATTATGCTGTGTAAATTTACTTTTAATTCATTCAAATTCCAATGTAAAGCTGAACTATGATAATTCTCTATTTCCTTAATTTTTGAACTGATAAAAATATTATTAAATTGCTGTTTAGTTATTTTTTGTCCTTTTTTAATGGCTTTATCGTAATAAGCAAAAATTACAAAAACATCTAACAATGACATTAAAGAAACGGTGTCCCATTGTATAAAATCTCTATCTCCAGCTACACCTTCATCTTTTACAATTGGAATTACAGTAATTTTTTTTGAATTGCTTAAAGTATTATAAACTCTTTCAAAAGGATAAGAACGTGTCCTTTTAGGTGAAACCCATTTCGAAATTGCAAATGAATAGTTATTGTCAATTAGTTTGTCAATAAGTAAACAAGAAGAAGGAATTTTATTAATGTCAAAGTTTTCGAATTGAACTTCTTTCAAACTCTTAGTTAAAAGAACTTGATATTTTATGCCAGTTATTTTACCAACTATATTCATATTATTTATTTCGAATTTAAAACCGATTCTTAATTAATGATTGGCTATTATGTTTACTAATAACTTTCAAACATCCCACTTCCTCTCTTCCTATTCCTTGGTTCTGTAGTCGTAATAGAAGTCTTTTAGTAGGTCAAAGGCAGTGCCTAAGATTTCTTCATTTGGAAGAATTACTATTCTAAAGTGCTTTGTTCCATCTTTCTGACCGAAGCCCATACCTGGCACAACCATTACGCCTGTTGCTCTAAGTAGTGCGATACAGAAATTCCAGTCGTCTTTAACCTCAATTTTTGGAAAAGCATAGAATGCACCTTCTGGCTTAACTAAACTAACTCCATCAATTCCTTGAATTTTGTTATAAACCACATCACGCCTTTTTTCTAATCTGCTAATTGTTTCGGCAATGTGAGACTGGTCGCCCAAAAGTGCTACTGGTATTGCGTATTGTTCTGGGTGATTGGCTGATACTCTTGCTCTAAGTATTTTGTTGATTGCTTCGACAAAATCAGTTGTAAATTCTTTTTTTCCACTTACAATTCCCCAACCTAATCTCCAGCCTGGTGCCAAATAGTTTTTGGACATTCCAGAGAAAGTGATACAAGTAACTTCCGAATCTAATGATGCAATTGAAATCATTTCTTTGCCATCAAAAATCAATTTGTCATAAATTTCATCTGCAAAAATCACTAAATTAAATTCTTTAGCTAATTCGATAATTTGCTCCAAAACTTCTCTTGTATATAAAGAACCCGTTGGATTATTTGGATTAATTAATACAATAGCTCTCGTTTTAGCATTAATTTTAGATCTAATATCTTCCACATCTGGCAACCAGCCATTTTCTTCATCTAAATAGTATGGATTTGGTTCGAGTCCTAATTTATTTTGAATAGCATTATAAAGTGGGTAACCTGGTGTTGGCATTAAGAAATTCTCACCTGGGTTGATCAATGCATTAAGGCAAGTTTCGATTGCTTCAGCGGCACCGGAAGTAATAAATATATCTTGAATGTTTTTGATGCCTTTTTTCTCGGCATCAATTCTAACAGCTTCGATTGCTTCAGGAATTCCACTCGAGGGTGAATAGCCATTTTTTCCATCACGCATAGCTTTGATATTTGCTTCGATTATATGTTCTGGTGTTTTGAAATCATATACGTTGGGGTCGCCAATATTAAGGTAATAAAGTTTTTTGCCGGTTTTTGCGACTTCGTTTGCAACTGCTATGATATCACGAATTGCATAAGTAATTTTCTCAGTTCTATGAGCTGGTTTGATTGGAGCTAATGCCATAAATTATTTTTATTAAGTTTATTGAGTTTATTAAATGAAATTATTTTTATTAATTGATTTTTATTATTTATTTTTAAGTTTTAAGTATTATATTTTAATTGTTCAATTTCAAAATTACGTTGTTTTTGTCTAATAAAATTACTTTGTAATTATAATATACATTTCCCCATTTATAATCTTCAAATTTGACTAATTCTAAGAAATTTGAATTAATTTTTATGTTTTCAATCCAAATATATTCAACATTATTCATTTGAGAAAATTTGTAAAAGTCTTGTTTATCTGCCTTTTTATCATTTTGCACTTCTGCTTTTACTTGATTATTTAACTGATTATTTACTTGAGTTAATTCTTTATTTTTGCTATTAAACTTCCAATAATATTCAAATGACAATAGAGATATTATTTTGAAATTTTTATACTCATTAAAAAAGAAGTTTTCTCTTGCACAAATTGTTATTCTATTATCTTTATTCGAATAATTAGAATCAAGTTTATTAACAGACTTATAAATGTCATTTCCATTATTTTTTATAATAAAATCACTCATTTTTTTATTATTACTAATTGTATTATCATCAACTAATATATTTTTATTGATAACAATTATATTTGTCAAAAAATATAATACCAAAAATAATGCAAAAGTATATTTAATTAATTTTGATTTATTAGTTACTTTATCTTTTCCCAAATTCAATAAATCAAAAATTGAAATTGTAATGAGCATTAACCAAAATGGTATAAAAAGAATTGAGTATTTATCAGTCTTATCATGTGCAAAGATCGCTAAAAATAACATCACAACAAGTGTATAAATAAACAAGTCTTTCTTGTAAGAAGCTTTTAAGGTAATACTTTTAAAATTTGTAATTAACACAAATAAAAATAATAAACTTAATACAATTTCTTTGGGACTATGGAAATACCTTTTATGTTCTGTGATTATTTTGTTCAACTTTAATAATACAGAAAAATCTTCTTTATGTAAATTTGGGTCATTTGTAAATTGATAAAGAAAATTGTTAAATTCTTGAGTGCTATGTATATTAAAGAAATAAAATAAACTTATCAATATAGAAGTTATCACAAAATAAACCGATTCAATTCTTTTGGATTTGTAAATCAAAAAAAACATTCCTGCAAAAACAAATACTAATCCATTTAGATGAAACAATAAAGATAACCCAGCGAATACACCAGAAAGTATTACATCACTTTGTTTCTCTTCTTTAATGAATTTGCTAAGAAAGTAAAAACTAATAAAACCACAACATATAACTTGTATTTCAGGTCTAAATATAAAACTATAATAAAATAAATGATATTGAATAATTGACAAAATAAAAAATACATTAAAGTATAGTATGAGTTTTTCCTTATTATCAAAATTCATCTTGAAATATCGAAAAATAAAGTAATATAATATACAAAACGCAAAAAGTACATTTAATCTGAGTGCTGTAACCGATACGCCAAATACCTTAATAAATATCGCACCAACTAAAATAAATAACTTATGATAATGATATTGTATGATTTCCCAACCAAAACCAAATCCTGTAAACATTTCAGACTTTACATATCCAATTTTTTGTAACCAATATGACTGTTCTGCTAATATGGCTTCATCACCGTGAGGAAATCTAAAAAATAAAGAAGCTAAATAGAATATCAGCAACAATATTGAAATTATCTTAACTTTTTGCTTCATAATTGGTTTATTTGAATATAATTTGATTTCAGATTTAATTTTAATTTCAAAAATAACTAAATTTGTTTAAATTATTATTGTATAACTCAATAATTGTATATCAATTAAAAATTTAGAGGGAATAATATGGGACAAGGCGGTATAATTGAAAATAACCCAAAAAACGAATATTACGAAAAAATGGGATTCTCTACTCGCTCATTACACATTGGGAACTATCCAGACCCAACTACTGGTGCAATTACTCCACCATTATATCAAACTTCTACCTATGTGCAGGATTCGCCTGGTGTACACAAAGGCTACGAATATACTCGTACACATAACCCAACACGAACAAGACTTCAAGAGTGCTTGGCATCGTTAGAAAATGCAAAATATTGTGTTGTTACTGGCACCGGAATGGCTGCCACAATGCTCATTATACTAACTGTCAAAAAAGGTGGTGTGGTATTATGTGGAGATGATGTTTATGGTGGTACTTATAGATTATTCACTACTGTTGTTCAAAATGACTACCAATTTCATTTCGCTGATTCATCAAATTTAGAACTATTCAAATCTAAAATTGATGAACTAAAACCAGATTTGATTTGGATTGAATCTCCAACAAATCCATTGTTAAAAATATCAGATATTCAAGAAATTGCGAAAAAAGGTAAAGAAGTTGGTGCAAAATTATCTGTTGATAATACTTTTATGAGCCCATATTTCCAAAATCCATTGGACTTGGGAGCAGACTTTACTTATCACTCAATGTCAAAATATATTAATGGTCATAGCGATATTGTGGCTGGCGCAATTATGATAAATGACGAAGAGCTTTATAAAGACTTATTTAGATTGCAAAATTCAATTGGTACATCTTTGTCGCCGTTTGATTCTTGGCTAATATTAAGAGGTGTCAAAACTTTAGCAATTAGAATGGAAAGACACAACTCAAACGCACAAAAAGTAGCAGAATACTTAGAAACACACCCGTTGGTCGAAAAAGTTACCTATCCAGGACTAAAATCACACCCACAATATGAAATTGGCAAAAAACAAATGCGTGGTTCTGGTGGTATGATTACATTTTTTATCAAAGGTGGATTAGAAAACTCACGCAAGTTTTTAGAAAATGTAAAAATCTTTATGTTAGCAGAAAGTTTGGGAGGCGTTGAGTCTTTAATCGAACACCCTGCAATTATGACACACGCTTCGATTCCTAAGGTGGAAAGAGAAAAAATTGGCTTAACTGATAACTTAATCCGTTTGTCTGTCGGTATTGAGGAATTAGAAGATTTGATTGGCGACATCAACAGAGGTTTCGCTGCTTGCGATAAGTAATCGAAAATGATTGACTATGTATTTGTAATTTAATTATTTGTAAATTAATTATTTGTATTGGGCGATAGTATCGTCCAATATTTTTTTGTGTTACATAAGATTTTTTATAATTTTATTTGCCGTACTAAAAAAATATAGGCATAAACTTTTAATTTATGCCTATATTTGAATAGATATTTTTTTTGAAGATAATTATTTAATATTACTTTATAATTTCAATATTTTCTTCTTTGATTAATATATCTGTTGCCTGTTCTCCAGCAATTCTAATTATATCATTCTCATTCAAATTAAATTGATATGGATAGCCATAATAATGCAATACATCATTTTTGAGTAAATAGAAGTAATATAATTGTTCTTTTTCAAAAAGTGGATTTTTAGTGATAACTACTTCATATTTATCATTCTTAAATTCAGAATTTTTTAAAACAAAAATCTTACTGTCATCGTAACCAAGCTCTTCTTTTAAAACTTTTTTATTAGATTTATCTAATTCTAATAAAAAATGTTTGTCTGCTATTGTAATTGGTGGACCACCAAAACAAGAAACTAAAAATGTAACTGTTAGTACATAAAAAACTAATTTAATATTTAATAGTATATTATTTTTACTTTGAGTTTTCATATTCTTATATTTTATTTGTAAAATGTTTAATTTAAATAAATTGAATTAATTTTTTGAAGTTCATTCATTTCGTTTATATCTTCTTTTGTGTAAACTTCATTTTTTATTAAGTAATCTAAATATGCTTTATTCATTGCTTCAAAAATATTTTCTTTACCGGTTTTTAATCCAGATGCAATTTCATATTTGTAGAATGCATCAATTACTAAATCGTCTTCTGTAATAACATAGTATTTTGAATAGTGATAAGTTATTGTTGAAGTATTAACCTGTTGACCATTTCTAAATGATGTAGTTGTGTTTGAACTCATATTAGTTGCAACATAGACTATATTACACACTAATTTTTTTTCATTAAATACAAATTCAAAATTATTTAAACCATTATCATAACTATTTTTTTTATATTCTATTTCATTTTGTTTTAAGTATTGATTTAAGTTCTGATTTTTCTTAATATAAATAATTGAATTTACATCTTTGTAAGGAGAACCGCAAGAAACCAAAGTTATCAAAATGATAATTGCAAATAAATTAAATTTATTAAATAGATTCTTTAAAAACATAATTGCCTCTTATTTTTTTTCTTTGATTAATTTTGATGTTTTATTTGCTATATTTTGTATCTCTTTATTTGGATGTTTCTTCAAATCATCTATTTTACCCCAAGAATTTAATTTATCATCTATAAAAATACAAACAATATAATCTAAAAAGGTAGAAACGAGCTCATAGTAAACAAATACATTTGCTTTATTTTTACTTAGTGGTGTTTCGATTTGTGGATTAATTAATGGCTTATTCTCAACTAATTTCAGAAATTCATTAGTTGTTTTACCTTTTTCAAATACACCTATTTGAGTAATATTTAAAGGAACACCAGTAGAACATGAAGAAAGTAGAATTATTGATGCGAAACTAATAGTTAGAATATTTTTAAGTTTCATATAATTTTTTTTAAAATTTTATAAATACAATTAATCATTACTCAAATATAATAAAAAAATAATATAATAAAAAATACAATAAAAATATTTAGGAAATTACTTATATTTGTTAAATATTTTTTTTACCAATATAAATTTTTACAATGTTAAACTATAAACGATATATATTACTAAACGCTCTAATAATATTTACATTTTTAAATACATTAACTACAAAAAGTCAAGAAGTGATAAATAGAAATGTATTAAATGCTTATAATAATTCTCAAGAATCAGAATTAGATAATGAAAATGATTCATTATACAAGACAGGAATATTATATAAAAAAATTAGAAAACAAAATTTGATTTCAATTAGTGGACTGCTTGGCAATTCTGAACATCATAAAATATTATTAAAAAGTGACTCTGATGTTGAATATCGAGGTGTAAATATAGGCTTAATAGAAAAAGTTACATTAAAAAATTTGACACCAAACTATAATTTGCTTAAGTTTAACTATTATGAGTTTGGTGTAAATCTTTTGTCGTCTGAATCAACAATTGATTATGGAGAGCCTGGAATTGAGTATGAAGAGCCTGGAAATAAATTTAGTTCAACAAATAGTTTATATCATATAGAACTTAACTTGGGTATCGGTCGTGGTTATGGTTGGGCTATCAAATCAGACCAAGCTTTTAGTCTTAATAATTCAACGGGTATTACTAATGGTCTAATTTTAAAGAATTTTGACAATTCTGTTAATCTTTCTGAAGAAGATACTGACCCAACAGGTGTTTCAAGAGATTATTTTTCTTCCAATATGTCATATCAGGTTAGTAAAAACTTTCATCTAAATTTAGGGATTTCAAGATTTAGTACTTATGAAGACTTTAAATTATTTGAAGGGATTTCAAGTAAAATTATTGAAACTGGTATATTTTACGCAATTGATGAATATTTTATTGATTATTTAGCTAATAATAAAGTCGAATTTATTCCAATTTATAACTTAATAATTCAGAATAGTATTTCATATTTAATTTATAATTTGAAAAAGGATAATGATTTATTTCCCTTTAATGGTGGGAAAGGCATTTTAAATTTTCAATACCAAGTAGGAATAACATATAAATTTTAGTTTTAACTTTATTTTAGGGACAGGTCAAGCGATCTGTCCTTTTTTTTATCCATAGATAAGTCCCACTTGTCCCTACCGACACCAAAAAATGCGCTCTTTTTCATTCTTTTTGCTTTTTTTGTTTGCTTTT
>Ga0163144_10028019_pt1 | contig 10884 bp, 9 predicted proteins | sample OliLak19BULKMAT1_FD_123175 | JGI IMG/M metagenome (GOLD analysis project Ga0163144, IMG submission 123175) | Freshwater microbial mat bacterial communities from Lake Vanda, McMurdo Dry Valleys, Antarctica - Oligotrophic Lake LV.19.BULKMAT1 | ecosystem: Environmental > Aquatic > Freshwater > Lake... | reverse complement strand
TACACCATCCTCATGGTGACTCACAATATGCAGCAGGCTGCCCGGGTATCGGATCGCACGGCTTTTTTCTTAAATGGCGTTCTGGTCGAATCGGGAGTTACCAAGGAGCTCTTTACCCGCCCCCGTGACGAGCAGACCGAAAATTATTTAACGGGAAAGTTCGGCTAGATTTCATTATAATGATTTTATGAGCTCCAAGCACACCGCCAAAGCCTTTGAAGCTGACCTCGCCTCTCTGAAGGAGAGCCTGCTTTTAATGGGAGGCATCGTCGAGTCGATGCTTAAAGAAGCTTTTGAAGCTTTTAATACTTCGAGTTTAGATCTGGCACGAATGATCATCGAAAGAGATGACGATGTAGATCGGGTAGAAAAGAGCGTGGACGAGCTGGCCATTCAGATTTTGGCTCTTAGACAGCCCGCGGCTCGGGATTTGCGCTTTGTGAGTACCGCCCTAAAGATTAGTAAAGATCTAGAAAGAATTGGCGACGAGATCGTCAATGTCTGCGAGCGATTGGTAGAGCTGACTGAGATGGGCGAGGACTTAGAATTTTCTAAGATTGATCAGAGCCATTTGAAAGCTCTCTTTCTCATGTCTCAAGAAGTAATGACCAAGGCCTTAGATTCTTTTGTCTCTCTTTCTTCGCAAGAAGCTGGCGAGATTTTAACTTTAGATGAGAAAGTCGATCATAAATATCGTGAGCTCTACCAAGAGTATGTGAATCTGATCGAAAACAATCCCCGACTTACTCGACGGATTTTGAAGGTATTATTTATGGCCAAATATTTAGAGCGGATCGCTGATCATGCGACCAACTTTGCAGAGCAAGTAATCTTTGTCGTCGAGGGCTTAGATGTTCGCCACGAAGAAAACATACTGCCCACGCCAGGTGCTTAGTTTATTTTTGCATAAACTGATCTAAAGCTTCGGTAATCCAATCGGGTCGCTCTTGAGCATCAGAAGTCATAGTGAGTTGCTCAAAAACATCATGGGTAACTTCGCGGGGTCGGTCTACAGAGGTGTGATTCAAGGGGCGACCGTAGTAGTGCTTCTGAATCAACCATTGAATGTCTACATCATCTGCCTGAACCGCCAGAACCTGCATGCTCGATCTAAACTCCACGTCATAAATCACTTGATGATCCATAGGATTTCTCATGGCCAAGATTAGTTTCTTACGGCCCTCTTGAGAAATGACCTTAATCGGGAACACCGAGTGCTTCTTGGCTAAGTCTCGAAGGTCAAATTCGGTCGGGACCTTTACTTTGTGGTGATGCTTTTGAAGGTCGAAATTTGGAATTACTGTTTCTGACATATTTTCCATATCATCCCTCCCTGGGTACCATTGTGTCATTTCATGTTTTATGCCACGAAGTGGCAGAAAAAAAGATGAGTCATTTCAGGTATTTAGTATTTATAAGCTGTGCATGCTTGGTCACGGTTTTTTGGCGAAGCTGTCACTTTTCTTTCACAGCTCGGCGCTGAGCCTTCTGACAAGCCCTGCATTCACCAAAGAGTTCCATGCGATGATCGGTAAGTTTAAAGCCATTTTCGTGAGCGATCTGCTCCTGAAGTCTTTCTATCTGCTCATTTTCAAATTCCACAATCTTCCCACAACTTAAGCAACTTAAATGGTCGTGATGGCTTTTGGGAGTGACTTCAAAGCGCGCGATTCCTGAATCGGTGATGGTTCGCGTGATCGAACCTTCTTCGACCAACAAGTTTACAGTTCGATATACGGTGGCAATGCCAATTCGGGGTAGTTCTTTAGAAACTCGATCGCCAAGGTCTTGAATCGTCCAGTGGTCTTTGGTTTTTAAAATATACTCGATCAAGTCTTTACGAACTTTGGTAAGTCGAAGGCCTTTACTCTTTAGGCCCTCAAGAGTCCGAATCTGATTCTTGGAGTCACTCATGGGTTTGAAACTCGGTCATTCATTGCCGCCTTAGCTAAACACTTTCCAAGATCCCAAACTCCACCCGGAAACTGATGAGCCAGTTTTAGGGCTTCTTCAAAGGCTTTCAAGAACCAGGTGATGTCTTCATCTGACATGACCAAGGTAGGGAGAAGTTTTATAATGTCTTGGCCCTTGCCCGAGGTCTGAGTGAGGATTTTATGGTCGCGCATCAAAGGGATCACAATCATTTGCGGAAACAAGCTTGAGTCTAAACTGTGAAGAAGACTCCACCCCATTTTCAAAGACAAAGATCTGGGCGCTTTGAACTCAATTCCAATCATGGCCCCTCGTCCGCGGACGTCTCCCAGCATTTCAAAGCGAGGCATCATTTCTCGAATTCCAGCTTGGATCTTATTTCCAATGATGGTCGCACGATCCATCAAGCCTTCATTTTCTAAAACCCAAATGGTCGCTAGACCCATCGCCGCGCTCAGAGAATTTTTGCCGAAGGTGGAGGAGTGAACTACACAGCGATCCATTTTATTGAAAACACTTAAGAAAACTTTGTCGGTCGCGATGACTGCCCCTGCGGGAATCAGTCCGCCGCCCAAAGCTTTAGAAATTAAAATCATGTCGGGGCGAAGCCCTTCATGTTCGATCGCAAAAAACTTTCCAGTTCGTCCCATGCCTGTCTGAACTTCGTCGGCGATGGTCAGCGTGCCGTAGCGTTGGCAAAGTTCTTCGGCCGCCTTCAAATAGCCGGCGTCCGGGAGAAACACGCCCTTTCCCTGAATGGGCTCGTAAATAAAAGCCGCCACTTCTTTCTTGCGAAGCTTTTCTTCGAGAATTTTCAAATCATTCATAGGAATAGCTTCGCAGTCAGGAAGGAGACCGCCAAACCCATCTCGAAACTCGCTATTACCCATGACAGAAAGCGCGCCTACGGTGAGGCCGTGAAAGCCTTTCTTTAAGAAGAGAATTTTTTCTCGCTTGGTCGCTGATTTAGCAAACTTAATCGAGGTCTCTACGGTTTCAGCGCCGGTACTACAGAAGTAAACTCGGTCGCCACTGGGCGCTCGTTCAATCAGGGCTTTTGCGAGTTGGCCGGTGAGATTGGGGCAATCCATCTGAATAAGATTGGCCTCCTTAGCATCGACCATGTCTTTAAGAGCTTGCGTGATGACCGGATGATATCGACCACAGTTAAATACTCCGTACCCAGAGAGAAGATCGAGGTATTTGTCGCCTTTATCGTCCCAAAGATAAGCTCCTTCGCCTTTCACGTACTTCTTGTCGAAGCCGATGGTTTTTAAAACCTTGGGTAATTGGGGGTTGGCGTAGTCGTTCCAATTCTCAAAACGATTCTCTTGATTATTCATACAATCAAGAATCGAAAAACTTTTCGTGCCCGAAGCTGATCTTCCGCCATTCGAGTGGGTTGACTGCTGATTCAGGCCCTGACCAATCGAAGCTAATTGTGCGTCCAACATGCTTCTAAGCTAGCTGATTTTTTGGATTCTCTCGACTTTTTGTAGTGCCATCCTGAACTTCAAACCATCGATCTCGGCGTCTTGGGTTTTGGGCAGCTTTAAGTCGCTAGAAATCTTAAGATTTGTGGCTAGGGTTTGCTCTTGAATATAGGCCCCAAAGGCTTTTACCGCCTCAGAAACGTCCCCTTCGGCAGCAATTTCTACAAGAATTCTATCGTCCAACTGAAGGCCGCTATCTTTTCGAAATTGTTGAATGCGATTGACGAGCTCGCGAGCGGTGCCTTCTAGTTCTTGATCGCGTTCAATTTTTGTATCTAAAGCTACAGCCAACTTGGAGCTCGCTTGCGTGGGGTAGCTTCCCCTTACGGGGGTACGGAACACTTTCACATCTTCGGTTTTTAAATCTACTCCAGAAATGGATAGCTTGCCGGTGGCTTCAAGTTTTTGCAGATCTTCGAGCTTGAGGTTGCCGATAGCGTCTGAAAGTTCTTTCATTCGTTTACCGACCTTGGGTCCAAGCGTCGCGCCATTGGCCTTGACTGAAATCTCAACGAAGCTTTTCTCGTCAGTTCGATAACTGAGTTTTCGAACATTCATTTCGCTCTGCAAATAATTTTCGAGCGGCCGAAGCGATGCCAAGGCTTCGGGATTACGGTGCACCAAAATCATTTCTTTCAAGGGCAGTCTCAGCTTCACTTTCTCCTTCTCTCTTACTCCACGCGCTAAAAGAATAGCTTCTTCTAAAAGACTCACTCCGAGTTCCAGATTTGGATTCACGAGGCTCAGGTCGGCGGTGGGAAAGACTTCTAAGTGGACCGATTCCATCCCTTGGGACTTGGTGAGATTGGCGTAGAGCTGCTCGGAAATAAAAGGAGCGAAGGGAGCCAAAGTCTTGGCAAATTGTAAAAGGACAAAATGCAGAGTCGAAAACGCCTGTAATTTATCAGGGTCGTTGCCGTCAGACCAAAAGCGGGGGCGATTTAAGCGAATGTAGGTATTAGTAAGCTCTTCGATGAAAACTAAAAGTTCAGGGACGACGCTGTAGAGTCGGTAAACCTTCATCTCGGTTTCAACTTTTAGAAGCAAACTCTGCATTCTTGAGAGAATCCATTGATCTAAAATATTTGAAGTCTGCGGAGCTTGGCCGCTTAAGTCTGGCTGAAACTTATCGATCTTCGAGTAACTTTCGTAAAACGAATACGAATGCCAAAGTTTTAAAAGGACTTTGCGGACGATCTCTTGCACGCCTTTTTCAGAAAATCGCAGTTCTTCGCCGCGAATGACAGGAGAGTCGATCAAATACAAACGAAGTGCATCGGCCCCATGTTTATGCATGACCTGCATGGGGTCAGGATAATTGTTTAGTCGCTTACTCATCTTCTTGCCGTCTTCTGCCAAAATGAGTCCATTGACGACGACGTTTCGAAACGGACTTTTATCAAACAAAATCGTGCCTAAAACCGAGAGGGTATAAAACCAGCCGCGAGTTTGATCGAGACCTTCGGCAATAAAATCGGCAGGGAATTGATCTTTGAAAGCTTGCTGATTTTCGAAGGGATAATGATATTGCGCATAAGGCATGGCACCGCTTTCAAACCAACAATCTAAAACTTCAGGGATGCGGCGAAATTTCTTGCCGTTTCGTTCGAAGATCACTGGATCAAGATGTTCGCGATGGAGGTCACCAAATTTTTTGCCAGTCGCCTGTTCAAGCTCTTGCACGCTTCCAAAACAAATATACTCTCGTTCATTTTCTGGAAGTTCAAAGCTCTCCCAAATTGGCAAAGGATTTCCCCAATACCGATTTCTAGAGATTGCCCAATCACGAGCATTTTCAAGCCATTTTCCAAAACGACCGTCGCGAAGATGTTCTGGCACCCAATTTGTTTGTTCATGATTGTTTTTAAGGAGCTTATCTTTGATGGCTTCTACCTTTACGAACCAAGAACTTAAAGCGCGATAAATGAGTGGAGTGTCGGTGCGAGGGCAAAAGGGGTAAGCGTGCTGAAGGGTATCTTGCTTAAAGAGCCTAGACTCATCTTTTAGTTTTTTTATGATCAGCTTGTCGGCGTCTTTCACATATTGGCCGGCATAGTCGCTTACCTCAGCGGTAAATCGACCGTGATGATCTACCGGGCAAACGGGATCAAGGCCCAATTTCTTTCCGGCGTAAAAGTCCTCTTCTCCAAAGGCAGGGGCAATATGAACAATCCCGGTTCCTGACTCTGTGGTCACATGATCACTCGTGACGACTTGAAAATATTTTGCCGCTTGCGGAGCCGAGGCAAAATATTTGAAAAGTGGTTGGTAACGAAGGCCGACTAAATCTTTGCCGATTTTCTTTTCTAGAATTTTAACTTTCTCGATACTAAAAAATGCTGCCAATAGATTCTCAGCGAGAATAAATTTTTTGCCTTCTTCAGTTTCAATTTTCACGTAGTCAATCTTTTCGCCGACCGCGAGCGCTAAGTTGCTCGGAAGAGTCCAAGGCGTTGTCGTCCAAGCCAAAAAAGAGGTTGAGGGATCGTCGGCCAAGGGGAATGAAACCGTGACCGCTGGATCTTGAACGTCCTGGTAGTTGGAGCCCGCTTCAAAATTTGAAAGAGGAGTTCCCAGTGCGGTGCTAAAGGCCATCACTTTGTAGCCGCGATAAATCAACTTTTTATCCCAAAGTTCTTTGAAGACCCACCAGACGGATTCCATGAATTTGGTATCCATGGTTTTGTAATCATTTTTGAAATCAGCCCATCGACCTAATCGTCCTATCGACTTCTCCCACTGCTGAGTAAATCTTAGAACGATTGCGCGACATTCTTCGTTATACTTTGCGATTCCGAAAGCTTCGATTTCTTCGGTCGACTTGAATTGAAACTTTTTATCGATTTCTTGCTCGATCGGAAGACCATGGCAATCCCATCCCCACTTTCGCGGCACGTGATAACCTTTCATGGTCCAGTAACGAGGAACGATATCTTTTAAAGTACTCGCTAAGAGGTGGCCATAGTGAGGGAGTCCGGTGGCAAACGGGGGGCCGTCATAAAACGAATAGGGCTTCTTTTTTGGATCCAAAGACTTTTGAAAAATTTGATTCTTGTTCCAAAAATCGAGGATTTTTTCTTCCATTTGCGGAAAAGAAATATTTTGAAGCTCTTCTGACATAGCCTGCAACCCTAGGATAAAATTTCGTTTCAGCCAATCAGCGGGTGGGCTGGATTGAGGCATTGTGGCCCGATTTCTTTTTGAAAAGAAGTAATTATGAAAATATTTCTTTGATCAGGCAAGATGGCGGCGTGGAGCTTCTTGCTTGAGGCAGTGTTCCAGGGTTTCTTTAAGATTTTCGGATAGTGAAACCTTATACGGAGTAGGGTTTTCTCGGCGAAGAATATCTTCTCGCAACAATTTGAGGCTTTTGGCGCTGCTGGCTTTGGAAGCCTGCAAATCAATCTTACTTATCCACGCTCCATTTTCAAAAAGGGGAGTCAGAAGTTCAATTACCGCAGAGGGCGTGACCTCCGCTTTTCGAAAAGGATCAAACGGATGATGCGCCCAAATTGCTTTGCCAGGTTGAGGCGGAGGTTCTGAAGCAAGCTGCATTAAATCTAAAAGATAGCGGCCGTCTTTTCCGACTAAACGATAAACGTTTTTGGCTCCGGGAATAGAAATCTTGGCGGTTTGCTCAGAAATTTTTATCCGGGGTTCATTTTCTATCTCAACCATTTTGTACACAGCCCCAAGAGCCGGCTGATCTTTACAGGTCACTAAGTGGGTTCCCACTCCAAATCCACCGATCGCTGAGCCCTGAGCTTGAAGGCTGGCTATAATTCTTTCGCTAAGATCATTAGAGGCAAAAATAGAAGCAGATTGAAATCCGGCCTCATCCAAAAGGCGTCTGGCTTCTTTAGATTGATAGACCAAGTCTCCCGAATCGAGTCGAATTCCGAGCGGAGTATGCCCGAGCTCACGCAAAATCTTGAAAGTGCAAATCGCATTCGGAACTCCCGAAGCCATTGCGTCATAAGTATCGACTAAAAGTAATGAAGATTTCGGAAAGCTTTTTGCATAAGCAAGAAAAGCCGCCAGCTCGCCTTGATGAGTTGGCTGAGAGGGGCGGTGCTTATTGATGAGGTCTTGAATCGAGCGACCGTTCCAATCGAGTAAGTCATCCGTGAATGAGGTAAAGCTTTGTACGAACGAGTGGGCCATTGTTCCAAAAACCGGAATGCCCCAGTTCATTCCTCCCAAAACATTCGATGTACCATCGAATCCACCCAAGAAAGCAGAGCGAGTGGCGGTCATAGCACCGTCGGGGCCTTGGGCTCGACGAAGTCCAAACTCTACGAGCTTATGATTCGGCGCTACCTGCCTAATGCGACGAGCGTAAGTAGTGCAAAGAATAGCAAAATTGACTGCGTTTAGGAGTGCGCTTTCTAAGAGCTGAACTTTAAACAGCGGACCCTCGACCTGTAAAATCGGGGTGCGAGAAAACACGGGTTCTCCTTCAGCGATCCCGAAAACCCGAACATCGTTTAGGTGCATATGAGGTTTGAGCGCTTGTAGTTTCGAAGGCTGGAGCTCGGGAAGACTTTCTAAATAGCTCCACTCCTTTTCAGTGAGCGAAAAACTTTCGAGCACTTGCCGAATGCGATCGTGCCCCGCCATGATCGCGTACTCGCCTTCGAAGGGACATTCTCGAAAAAACATCTCAAAAACGGCAGAGTCATGAGCTTTCTTATTCTCTAAATACGAAAGGGCCATCGTCCATTGGTAGAGATCGGTAAATATGGGACTTGCTGCCGCTGACATGAGGCCTCTTTTAGCGTACCAGGTTGCGCTATGGAAGCGGCGAGTGAATACAGTATTTTGCAGGCATGGAAGCAATCTCCAGACGCCGCAGTAATTGTGGTCGATATGCAGCCCGATTTTTATCCAGATGGGGCATTGCCAGTGACGGGTGGCGATGAACTTGTTGCTTTGATTCCGGAGCTTATCGCAGGATTTGAAACCATCGTATTTACTCAGGATTCTCATCCAGTTCCTCATATTTCTTTTGCTTCTTCTTACCCAAGCAAAAAGCCTTTTGAAATTCTGAGTTTAGAAGAGGTGCAATCGGGTCTTTTGAAGAGCCAGTTCTCAACGGCAGAGGTCGAGTCCTATTTGCAAAAGACTGCTGGGCACACGCAGATTTTATGGCCTGATCACTGCGTTCAAGGGACGAATGGTGGGGAGCTAGACTCTCGACTTCCGTTGGCGGAGGCTCATCTTATTCTTCGCAAAGGGACCAAGAGCTTGGTGGACAGCTACTCTGCTTTTTTTGAAAACGATGGCAGTGAAACGGGCCTGAGTGGATTCTTAAAGTCTAGAGGAGTGACCAAACTGGTAGTGTGCGGTTTAGCGGGTGATTACTGCGTGCTATGGACGGCCGAGGACGCGAAGCGCGAAGGCTTTCAAGTTCTTGTTTCAGAACTGTGGACGCGTTTTGTGGATTTTCCGGCTGGATCGCGGGCAGCCGCAATTTCTGAGTTTAAAAAGCTGAATTCGCCGAGCTGATGAGCTAGCGTGACTTATGCTTAAAGTTGGCGGCGATATTAAATATTTTTGCTCTCGGTGCAATTTGGAGTTGGGGCATCGAATTTTAGCCATGGTCGGGGCTGAGCCAGCTCGAGTGCGCTGCAATACTTGTTATTCTGAAAGAAATTATCGAGTAGCCAAACGAAAAGCTCCCACCGGCACGGAGAGAGAAAAAGAACGCCCTTCGGCTCGAAAGTTAAAGGACCCCGATTTTTATAAACAAAAAATTCAGGGTGCTTTGATGAATACCCCGAAGCCCTATCGAATCGATGTTCAGGCGGCCACCGGCGATGTGATTGATCACAAAACCTTTGGTCGGGGTGTCGTTTTGAAGACGATTCCTCCCGATCGCATGGAAATTATTTTTCAAGATGAGGTCAAGGTATTGGCCTGCAAAGCCTCTTAATAGTTCGAATGGGATTTTTATAAGTCTTCTTTACTCAACCGACGGACGAGAAGTTGATTTCATAGTCACTGAAAATCAAAAACCAATTCATTGAGAGTAAGCTTTAGATCCCTAATTTTCATTGCCTGTTTTCTTGCCAATGATCACTCTGGGCGCGATGGACGTGCAGTTAGTTTTTCGACCCGCTCTTGCGAGACTTTCTCGGGCGGCTTTTCATCACAATCTTAAAATTTTAAAAGATCGCCTTTCGCGGACTACCGGCTTACATAAAAAAAATTGCGAGATTATGGCCGTGGTAAAAGCGAATGCTTATGGACACCAAGCCGATCGGGTGGCTCCAGAACTTCTTAAAAAAGGGATTCGGTCTTTTTGTGTCGCTTCACTCGAAGAGGGAATGGCTCTTAGGCGAGTAGCACCGAAAGCGCTCATCTTGGTTTTGGGAGGAACTTCCCAATTTTCGGGAGGCACGCTTGACGTGATTCGTCAGCAAAAATTTCATCTGGGCGTTAATGATATCTCGGCTCTAAAATTTTTCATTTCACATGCAGATATTCCGCTGCATTTAAAAATCGACACCGGAATGAATCGTTTAGGAGTGAAAGCCGATGAGTGGGGTCAAGCCTTAGATCTTCTTTTGCGATCTAAGCGAAAATTAGCGGGACTTTATTCTCACTATGCTTGTTTTCGGGGCGCGGATTTTCGAAAGCAAGTTTATCTCTTCGACGAGTTGGCGAAGTGGTATTGGAATTCAGGTCTTCAGCCTCAGTATTTACACACCGAAAACTCAGCCGCTATTTTTACCGATGAAAAATTTTCGAAGAACAGCTTTTTGGCAGCGCACGGCAATATGGCGAGGCCCGGTCTTTCTATGTATGGCTATTTGCCCCGCAATTTTCATTTGAAAGTGAGGTTAAAACCCGTTCTGGAGCTTTCTTCGGAGGTGAGTTGGGTAAAGTCGGTGAAGAAGGGTGAAGGAATCAGCTATGATTTTCTTTATAAAGCAAAAAAGGATCACGACATTGGCGTAGTCCCGATAGGATACGCGGATGGGATTGCAAAAGCGTACCGCGAGGATCTTCATCCGGTTTTGATGGACAAGAGGGGACGCTTGAAAGCTAACTTAGACATCTGTGGATCGGTTTGTATGGATACCTTAATGGTGAAGGCCAGCGGCCGATCTTTAAATGTAGGAGAGCGCGTGGTTTTCTGGGGGCATCGATATTGCGACTTTGCGAGCAAAAAGCGGGTCGATCCCTATGAACTTAACTTGCGAATTGCGAGTCGTATTCCGAGAGTTTGGGTATCGTGAAAGAAGTCTTGCAGCCTATCATTTTGCATCTCCAGAGCTATGTCGACGAAGCCGGCGGCTTGGTTTTAACGTTATGGAAGGCCATTCGGGCCTACATGACGCAGCCCTTTCGACCCAATGTGCTTTTTAAACAGTTGGAGTTCATTGGGGTGAACTCGAGTTTTATTATTGTTCTCACCGGAGTGTTCACTGGAGCGGTCTTGGCTTTACAAACC